>Ga0302266_10003916_pt1 | contig 11747 bp, 9 predicted proteins | sample III_Bog_E1_2_FD_194559 | JGI IMG/M metagenome (GOLD analysis project Ga0302266, IMG submission 194559) | Peat permafrost microbial communities from Stordalen Mire near Abisko, Sweden - III_Bog_E1_2 | ecosystem: Environmental > Terrestrial > Soil > Wetlands > Peat | place: Sweden: Abisko... | reverse complement strand
AGCCCACGAGCCCGACGGAAAAACACGCAGAGGAGATTGCATAGTGGTGGATCGGAGGGCGGCCGAAAGAGCGATTGAAGGAAAGAGCTGGCTGCGTTGGCCATCCGAATTTCTGGGACCGATGCCTGGGCTAAACGAACTCCATATAGCGTGCTGGACGCTGGTGATTGTGTTTTTCATCCTTCGGTTTTGTATTCCGGTGTGGATTCAATTCAAAGCCGGAAAAGGTTCAATCCCGCTGGTGCCGAACGACTTTATCTACTTTTACGGGATCGGCCACATCGTAAACGACTATCCAGCTACGCGGTTGTATGACTATGGGCTGCAATTGCAGGTCTTCAATGAAATCTATAAGCCAGCGACACGCGCTTATGGGCCTAGTCCGTATCCACCTTTCGTGGCACTTTTTTTTAGCCTGTTTGCGCGTTTTGGGTTCAGGTTGGCCTTCTTTCTTTGGATGGCATGCTCCCTGCTTCTGTACGGGTTGGGAATTGTCGCAGCAGTGAAGGACTTCTTCCCAAACGAGCGCACCAAAGTCTCTCTGATTCTCTGCTTCGCCGTTGCGTTTTACCCATTCTTCTGGGGGATCTTCGTCAACGGGCAAATTACCTCATTAGCTGTGGGCGCGGTCGGACTCGCTGTATATCTCGAGAGGCGCATGCGGTTCATTGAGAGCGGGCTTGCGCTCTCGATGCTGGCATACAAGCCGACTCTGCTGGTGTTGCTGATTCCGATGCTGCTTATCACAAGGAGGTTCAGGACGCTTGCGGGATTCGCGACCGGATTGGCTGCGTTGATGCTGGTGGGCACCGCATATGGGGGACTTCAGATCTGGCCGGTGTATGCGCGATTCCTGAGCTTGTTTGGTCAACTCACAGGGATGAATGGGCAGTCAGCCCTGCTTCTGTATAAATATGTCGACTTGAACTCTTTCCTGCAGGCGATTTTCGGCGGCCGCACTGAGGCCGCAACGGGGATACTGATCGCGATCACGGTTCCTGTGACGACCACAGCGGCGGTGTTGCTTTGGAAGTCGGCGACGGGTTCGAAAGCTGCACAATCGCTTGCCTGGGCAGCCACTATTACATGGACCCTGCTGCTGAATGTCTATGTTCCGATGTACGATTCCGTGCTTGTGGTTATTGCAGCGATGCTTACGCTTGGCGCCGTGAAGGAACTGAAGTGGAACGGGGCCGTGCGTTGGATCGTGATTGTTTCAGCGCTTGTATTCGCGGTTTCGTGGGTAACATACGACTTTGCGCAGGCACATCATGTCCAGCTTCTGTCGATCGCATTCGCAATTCTGGGGGCGGCCCAACTCTATCTGCTTTATCGAGTCACGGCACAGGCCAAGGCTGACAAGGAAACCGCAATCGCCACAGCTTGATGTGAACAACTCGTGAGGTAACTGTGTACGGGATAAGATGAGATCTATGGCGAGCAACACGGATCTTCCCGCCTCCCAACCAAAACCGGATTTCGCAGAGCTATCGATCGCGATTATTGGCGGGCTTGCGCTGGCACTCATTGGCATTTTCCTGTGCGTGGTGCCACTGACCGGAAAAATGGCAAGTGGACGCGACTTTGTGGTTTACTGGGCAACCGGGCAACAACTCACCCATCATGCGAATCCGTATGACGCCAATGCGATGATGCGCATCGAGCGCTCCGCGGGACTTCCGGCGCAGTACGGCGCTCTTTATATGAGGAATCCGCCTCCCTATCTTCCGCTTGCCTATCTGCTGGGGTTCATCGGGTTACGGGCTGGAGCGCTCATCTGGTCGCTGATCCTTGCGGGCTGCCTTGCGATCTCAGTGCGCATGTTATGGGTTTTGCATGGACGTCAGAAGAACCGTCTGCACTGGTTGGGCTATTCCTTTGCGCCAGCTATGATCTGCCTGTTTGCTGGGCAGACTTCCCTCTTCGCATTGCTGGGGCTGGTGCTGTTTCTGCGCCTTCATGCAACCCGTCCGTTTGCGGCGGGGCTGTCCCTGTGGTTATGCGCTCTTAAGCCACACCTGTTTCTTCCCTTCGGGATAGCTTTGCTTGCCTGGATCGTTGTTACACGGAGTTACAAGATGGTGGCCGGCGTATTTGTAGCACTTGCCACCAGTTGCGGGATTGTGTATCTCGTCGATCCGGCGGCATGGACTGAGTATCTAGCGATGATTCGCACATCCGGAGTCATTCAGGAGTACATCCCATGTTTTAGCGTGGCGCTTCGAGTGTGGATCTGGCCCCACGCAACGTGGATCGCCTATATACCTTCGGCCCTGGGCTGTGCCTGGGCGCTGGGCTATTTCGTGAATAGGCGGCAAGGCTGGGATTGGATGAGGGACGGTAGCTTGCTTATGCTGGTATCCATCCTGGTTGCGCCTTATTGCTGGATGTTCGATCAAGCCCTGGCTGTACCGGCGTTGTTACAGGCAGCGTATGTTACAAGGTCGCGGGTACTACTTGCAGCAGTGGCGCTCACGAGCGTTCTGCTTGACGCTGAACTCGTGGGGGGGATCAAGATGGCTTCCATCTTTTTTCTGTGGACCGCGCCGGCGTGGCTCCTGATCTACTTGCTGGCGAACGCAATCTCGAAGGAATCAACTATTAGTTCAACGTAGTGGTAACTTAGTCTCTTCGGAAGAGGCTGGGGAGAATTCCAGTCTATCTCCCACGCAGGTGAGGGTTCTTTCGATGGTGCCTGCTGGTAACTCAATAATGGAATGCGCTGAGAGGCAAGCTGACAACCGCCAAGGCGGCACATTGCTGAGCAGCTTCTTGACTTGCTTTTTTCGATCAATGTAGACGAGATCAATAGGAAACTGCATCCAGAAGGTGTGAACGGATTCGCATGGCACAATCCAAAGGCCACCGCCGGTCGGCAGATCCTTGCGACCAAGAAGCCCTTTGCTCCGGGTGGCGCCCGTGCCAGCCTGCTCCAGACAGGTCGCCAAAACAGTATCGCGGGCAAGATTTGTGACTCGGAGGCGGGTTTCAGAGATTGGCTGCGAATCGAGAGTCATGCTACTAGTTATCTCTTCCCGATGGAATGGCGGTGCGAATTATAGCCATTGTGCCTTCGCGCGAATGACCGCATTCATACCAGCAAGCTGTAGAAAGCCTGAAGGGCGCAATCAGCGCCCTTCGAGCTACGTCCAAAATCAAGACAACGTCTGAGAGAAAAAATTCTGGCTGCCCCGATGGACAGCCGAGAATCTTATGGTTCGGTTGGTGTAGCTGAGCCACCAGGCACTGGCGTGGAGGCACCAGACGAGGTGCTGCCTCCGCCCGAGCTTCCAAATGTTCCAGAAGCGGTATCAATCACGAGTGGCTTCTCTGGCCTCATGCTGTCAATCAACTTCTCTACTGGCAGGACCGGCGCCGTGGGCGCGGGCGTGTTAGCCGCCGTCTTCGCGTCAGGGGTATTCATCGGAATGCCGCTGTTAGGCGGCAGGAATTTCTTGGGGAACTTCGGATCGGGCAGGGCTCCGCCCGCTTCGATCGGAGCCACGATCTCCGGCGTGACGATCACAATCAGTTCCGAGTTGATCTTGGTTTTCTGGATGGACTGGAAGAATTTGCCGATAATCGGAATGTCGCCCAGGAAGGGAATCTTTTGGTAAGTTTCGTTGTCTGTGTTGTCGAGCAGTCCGCCGATGGCAAAGCTCTGGCCGTCGGCCAGTTCGACTTCAGTATTCACCTTGCGGGTATCAAGTCCGGGCACGTCAAATCCCCCGATTTGAATACCGTTGCTAAAGTCCAGCGTGCTGACCTCTGGCGCTACCTGAAGGCGAATGGTTCCACGCGGTGTGATTGTGGGTATGAAATTGAGCCGGACACCGTACTCCTTGAACTCGACGGTAACCGCTCCAACACCTCCCGCCCCTGCGCCTTGAACGCTGGGAAAGGGGAATTGACCACCGGCCAGGAAGCTGGCTTCCTTTCCGTTGGCGGCAACAATGTTGGGTTGCGCCAATACCTGCGCGATCTGATTCCCTTCAAGTGCTTCAAGGGTTGCGCCCACATTCAGCCCAGGCAAGAATGCGAAGAGGTTGAGTTGGTTGGTGAGGGTTACAGTTGCGGGAGATCCCGGAGTGGGAGCGGAGATGGTAGGCGGCGAGAACTGCCCGGTTGAGGTACCGGCGAGCACATTTCCAAAGCCGCTGCTGAAAAGGTTGATGCCAGCCTGTATCTCCTTGGTTCGGTCAACACTTTCAAAGCGAACTTTGAGAAGAATCTGTGGCTGGGAGGGCGGGACTTCGACGTCGAGAAGATTGACGACCTTTCCCCCGGTGGAGACAATCTTGATTGCGCGCTCGCTGGCGTTCAGATTCTTGACTGTTCCGCGAATGAAAATGGTGCCGTTTTCAACGGTGAGCTTGATGGGTTGACCAGGAAGTTCAAGTCGAAGCTCTCGACGGATGCCTTCGAGGCTGTCGTCTGAAATTGCCGAGCTTTGTCTTACCGTGACATTGAAGAACTGCCGACCACCCTTTGCATCCCATATGATCAGGCTGGTTTCACCAGGAGCCTTACCGCTGACCATAACTTCGGTGGGGCTTGTGGCGTGAACTTCCGCAATCTCACCAAGGCCGAGGGCAACTCGCTTAATCGGCAGCGCGGTATCGACGAGAACGGTCTTGCCGACGGCCACGGACAATTCATTCGCTTCATCCTGCATGGACGCCGCGGCTGGCTGGGGTGCAGGTGGCGCAGTTTGAGCCGACAGACCCAACCCAGCAAAAAGGACTACATTCAATGCGCTCAAGAATACGATAGAAGACAGGACCTTCCGACTCACTGCTGCCCCCCGGGAGTACTAAATTTTTCTTCGCTTGATTTGTTACCGTTGAGGACTTCGATGGAGAAAGCCGGGGGAGCCTTAGGTGCTGCAACCTTAGCATGTTGCACCTTGACGATCGGGGCTTTCACACTCTTGAAGAGACTGATCTGGGCGGCGCCGGCAACTTCATCGGTTTTTGTGTCGAGCGGGTTACGCAACACTAACTGGATCTTGGTCTGATTGCTGGCCAGATCCACGACTTGCGCTTGCTCGGGAGTCACCAGAAGATTAACGACCTGGACTGGATGAGCCTTGCCCTCAGCATCTTTTTGAATATCCTGGCCCGCAGACAATACCTGTATGTTTTGAAGTAGAGTCTCGACCAGGGTGCCTTGTTCATTCTGAATTGTTTGCCCTTGGGTGCCTGGCGGAATGCCGGAAATAAGGACGTCGACCCTCATGCCCGGAGTAGCAAACCCGGAAACGCCAATGATATCGTCAACCCTGACGGCAACCGCTCTCATACCCTGGGGAATCGTCGCGGCCAATCCGCCGCCCGAACCGACAGGGGCCAATCGGGCATCGATGATAGGCTCACCCTGATAGAGATCTGAAAGAACGCCCCGCCCAATAACATTGCCCTTGTCCTTCTCGAGGATGGCACCTTTGGGTAGAGCACCTGAAATCTCAACAGCCGTCAAGTCGGCAGAGTTAAGCACCACTCCAAGTTTGATGTCGGTGGCTGCAGCAACCACGCGAGTGGTAGCGACTGTTTTTGTCGCCGTCATCCGGCTGACGACCAGATGATAGACCACGAAGGCGCATCCGCCGGCGATGACGAATGCGAGGAGAAGGATGGTCAGTACTCTTCGATTCATATGGGTGCCTGTGTGAACTGGCTTTCGGGCCAATTCCGCCTTACTGTCTCCCTGGCCTGTTGCGACGCCCAAGAAGACAAGTTTTCGATTACGCGCCGAACCCGCGAGGGGGCGTTGGAAGCATGACAGACAGGTTCAGGCGTGAAATAAGTGTACACTGTTTCTCCACTTGAGCTTCAAAGATTAGGCCCCGAGCACACTACAACAAAAGTGGCACGGAGCGAGGTATCAAGGTAGCAATGAGACAAACCAACAATAAGCGATTCGGAAACAGATTACAATGAGAATCTAATGTCAGCCACCAATGAACTTCCAGTCTTCAACCAAGCTGTGAGTGTAAATAAAACGCTGCCGATTCTATAAGAAAGATCAGGCGATGCGAGGGCCGGAGTCTATCGAATCATGAGGTCTACTGATACGATCACGTTGTTTTCCGACCAGACGAAGACAGGTCAAAGGTCGTCTTCATTTATAGTTTCCGTTGTTCTGCACGGAGGGGTCATAGCTCTAGTTACTTATGCGGTACTGTATGGCCCCAAGATCAGACATGGAGCTTTGGTGGAACGGATCGCAATCCGGCACCTGGACATTGAAATGCCCGACACAGTAACGCGGCGCTCTGACAAGAATGGCATTCAGTATCCGGGGGCGAAGAATGCCGCCCATGCTACCCAGTCCGCAGGCAAGCCCGCGTCGGAGCAAGCTGTGCTGCGGCAGGCCACGCCCGCGCCACCGGGGTTGCAGACACTGATGCAGCCGAAAAAGCTGGAGCTACCAAACAACACTCCGATTCCGACCGTTGTATTGCTGGCCCCGGAACCGAAACCGGTGACAAAGATTACTCCGCCCAAGCCAGCACCGCCGACCATGGCCGAAGCGAAGCCGGTGCTGCAACGACCGAACATGGAAACACAAATGGCAGACATTCCCATGCCCGCCACTCCCCTGCCGTCGCCTAAACTGCCGTTGATGCCCAGCACAACAACGCCGGTGGTCGTCCACGCGCCGGACGCCCCTCAGAAAGCGCCGGAGACCAGCTCAACATCAAACGCGGAGCCAACGCCGACTACTGTTGTTTCGCTCTCCGATATTCAGATGAAGCAGGGCACAGTGGCGCTGCCCCCTGCAAACTCTTCGGCACCATCCAGTCAACAGGGTGCACTGAAACAGGGGCCGGGACAGGCTCAGAATCCTTTCACGGTTTTTCCGCGCAACGCTGACGGTAGAGGGGGAACAGGAGCCGGATCCGGCACGGGTGACTCGAAGGACAAGGCTAACTCAGCGAGCAATTCGAATGGGGCCGCGAACGGTGCTGGAACCAAGGGTTCGCCGGGATCCACTACCGGGTCAGGGCTGGGGACGGAGCCGCCCACTAAGCGAATTGTGCTTCCAAAGACTGGCGTTTTTGGATCGGTAGTGGTGGGCTCTTCGCTGGCGGAGAAATATCCAGAATCGTCAAGGATGTGGCGCGGAAGACTGGCCTACACAGTGTATCTGCACGTAGGTTTGAGCAGGAGCTGGATCATGCAGTACTCGCTTCCGCAAAGCGAGGATGCCGACGAAGCCGGAAACGTGTTGCAACTTAATGCGCCATGGCCGTACAACATTGTGCGCCCTTCGAACGGGGCCGGCGAGATGGAAGCGGACGCGCTGATGGTGCATGGTTTTGTGAACACGGACGGACGGTTTGAAGGACTCAATATCCTGGTTCCACCCGCTTATGATGGAGCGGAACTAATGCTGAAGTCACTGCAGCAGTGGGAATTTCGACCTGCTGTACAGAATGGCCAGAATGTAAGGGTAGAAGTGCTGCTGATTATTCCGGAAGAAGCTCAATAAAAGAGTTACCCGGTGAGTCTCATTGGAGACTCACCGGGTAAGTTAGAAGTTATCGAGCTATGACTTGTTCCGCGGGCTGAATGGGTGCGCTTTAGGTTGTACCGTAGGGGATCAGTTTCGGACTTTGGAGGCTGTCGATGATCGCGGTAAAGATTCCTTGCATGCTGGTAATGCCCTGGTTGGGAGTACTCGTCGCAAGACAGCCTGCGCCATTATCGGAGAAGAAGTAGTTCGCGTTGCTGGCCATGGCCGCCATAGCGGCGCAGGGGCTATAGGCCGTGATGCTTCCCTCGCTTGCCCCGGGGTTGGGCCACGAGCCGCCCCCTGTGGTAACAGTCTGCGTACACGGGGCGGTGTTGCAGGCAGTCCACCAATTGGTGCTTGCGTTGAACGGAATATCCGAAAAGCAAGCCTGAGTGCTGGCGGCCTGGGTTGGCGGAACACCGGTGGTTTGACTTCCCGCGCCTTGCGACGTGTTCAGCGCCAGATAGGCGATGGTGTAGACCTTGGTCCAGTAGCTTACGGGTAGTGTGCTGTCGTTGAGCGTGTAGGTGGTACTGGTGCCGTCAAGCGTGGGGTAGGTTACCGATGATTGGGTTGCGACATCGGAGGCTGCCTGGACCGACTGCCCGCACTGGCCGACAAATGAGGGATAGGTGGAGATGTTGGCTTGAGTACTCCATCCGGGGACTTTGGTTCCGTTGATCTGGCTATGGGTCTTGTAAGCGCCAGACGCGGCGGGCGTTACGATACCATTTGCCGGCAGCAATTCGGAGGGTCCCGGGGTACCATTGGTAAGGCAAGGGCTTTTTGGGGGGGGGGCGGTGACGGCGAGTCCCGTGACGGTACCTGTACAGTTGGAGCCTGACCAGGTATACTCCCCGACCGCGTCCATGTTTCCATCGCTGAGGACGATCAAGACGTTGCTGGAGCCGGGCCGCGCAGCCTGCTCCTGCTGGAGCGCTTCCCCGGCTTCATAAATGGCCTGCGCTATGTAAGTGCCCCTGCCGCCAGGCGCCTGAAGTGGGTTACAGCCATTGAATCCAGAGGCCTGCGCCATAAGATCTCCGGAGCGCAGCTGGGTCGGGGGATCGGAATCATGAGCTCGGTAAGAGGCACCGGCAGTAAAGTTAAGGACCTCGGAGCCATAGCCGCCGTTGAGGACGCCGCTGGAACTCCAGGTTGACGCGGGATGAGTGGGTACCGTATACGGTACCGTCGCAATCCCGGAACCACTGCAATTGGATTCGAGGGAACCCGTAGTCCCATCGATGGAGGGAAAGACAAACAGAGCGACGGGGTCGTTTGGTGTGGCGCCGGAACCGCAGGTCTGACCCTGGAGGCAGGGCTCCGCGATGCCAAGCAAAGATTGGAATCCCAGCATCGCGCAGGCCTCCGCCGTGATTGAACTGGAACCGCAATCCCCCGATTTATCGGTAAGGCCCATTGTTCCCGTTGTGTCAACGACGAGCGCGATGTTACACATGACACAGGCACCGGCATTTGCGGCGGCCCCGATAGCCGTAAGGTTGAATAAAGGGGTGTGGCTCACCCCCGGCAACATCCCAAACCACAACCCGGTTGTCGCCGTTTGAGTGACCTTAACCGCGTTGTAGGCCGGGTCGCCGGGCGCTTCAGACTGGCATGCGATGTTGTAGACGCTGGTCACGCTGGTGGAACAATAAGGGGTGACTGTCAAATTGGTGACCTGCAGCAGGCCAATCGCGTTATCCTGGTTGGCCATGGAGCTGTATTTCTGGGCATTGGCGAGAGCCGTGGCGGCGTCGGGAAGCGCCCCGGCTGCTGCCAGCGTGGCCTCATTGGTGGATGCCTGGAGAAGTTCCAGGGCGAAATAGCCGTGACCGACCTCAATGGCAAGGCCGGCGAGACCGACCAGGAGCATTGCTCCGAGGCCCGTAATAACGAATATTTGCCCGGACTCTTCTTTCATGGCACTGCGGCCCAAAGCCGCCCAACGAATTTTCATGGGAACTTTCCTCCTACTTACCTGATAAACGACGTTTCCGCCGCCACCAAAGGGCCAGTTGTGATTGCATCGCTATAGACGGGGAACCAAGTGTAATTATAGCTGGCCCGTACCGTGACGGGCTCGCTTCCGGCGCTGTCCCAAACGTAAGGTCCTGTGCCCGCAGGAGGGGGACTGGACAGAGCCGGGCATGTGGTCGCAGCGATTCCGGTGTACGGGCCAAATCGTATCGGGCTCTCTTTGCCAGCCACGTTCTGGGTGATCCAGACGGTGATTGTAAAGTTGCCTGGAGTCCAAGTGGGCAGGCTAGAGGCTAGTTGGTTAGCGGCAAGCAGACATGGGTCATCACCTGCAAGTTTGCCCCGGTTAGCGCCAATCGCCTCAGAGGCAGCAAAAGTGGCGAAAGCGAGCTGCTGGTAAGAATAGAGCGCCATGACGGTGGAGACCATGCAGGTGATGAGGATGAGATAGGCCGGTAACGCGAAAGCTAACTCAACGAGGGCACTCCCGGTACTATCCGACCGAACGAGTTCAACAATCCTGCGCCCGAAGGAGGCAGATTGGACTGAGCCACGCCGATTCCGCAACAACCCGCATACGATGGACGTTTTGCGCAGTTTCATAGATCGACCCCTTCTTTACTCCACCAACATGGTATTTTCGGAGGCCAGCAAGCCGGTAACCCGGTCTCCAAAAGTGGGAAACCAGTTGTAAGTGTAGGTAACATGCACGGTGACAGGATTGCCTGTCGCACCGCCAGTGGCATTGGTTAACGATGTCGCCGCCGCCTTGCATGTAGCCCCGATGTATGGGTTGTCGGTGTTCTGGTTATTGCTGGTGGTGGTGATGTCAACTGTATAAGTGAAGTTGCTAGTGTTCCAAGCCGGTAAACTAGCAGCAATATCACTGGCGACGGTTGCACATGGATCGGCTATGAGGCCGCGGCCATAGGCTAAATGCTGGGTTGATCTCATCACGGCATAGCCAAGTTGCTGGTAGGCAACCAGCCCCATCGCAACCGAGAATACCATGAGCAAAAGGGTGGCCATGAAGATGCTGGTGATTGCGGTTTCAAAGAGCGTGCTTCCTTCGCTGTCGCTTAGAAGGGTTCGAAACTGGTCCGCGATGGAACTGGCTTCCACACGCTCACTCCCGGACGCCGTATTTCTCCGCGATCCGGACGTGGTGGCCACGGATCTGTTGCGCAGGCGACGTAGAATGCTCATGATCATCTCTCCAAACAATTGTTGCTGTTGCCCCCCAAAACGACCATGCCCCTTTTGCGTGATGTGGAGATAGCAGCTGTAACTAAACCGAGTGACTTATGGAAGTTACCATACCACGATCGGATGAATCGCGAAACTCCCGAAACTTAACCTTTTCTCAGTTTTTCCAAGAATTTGTCCAGCTCCTTCTTGTCGACCGCATCGACAAGCGGGCTCTTCCCCGGCCCCTTGACGGGAGAGTTTTTGAGGATGAACTGCAAGCCCACGCCGTCGTTGCCCCAGCGGACCGCCCTCGAATGAACGGAGATGGAGCGCTCCAGGTTTTCTTCCCCAATGTCAGTGCGCTGCAGGGTCATAAGGACGAGAGTGCCCGGATACCAGCGCTCTTCGGTGACCACATACAACCCGGTGTTGCTGATGTCTTTGATGTTGCGCGCCTGGGGCGCGGCGCCGGTCCAATAATAGGCGGCCAAACCGGGCGAATCCATGCGTGGGGCCTTCCGAGGATCGGGCGACCACCATCGTTCCAACCAGCTCTTGGGAGGCTTGGCTTCCTTCATGCCCGGCTCGACCAGGCGCATCTCATGAGTTACCTGTTTAGACTCCTGAGGCTCTTCGTTGGACCGATCTTTCAGCTGGAGCAATCCGGGACCACCACTCCAAAGGGGCTTCTCCCTGAGCAGGACTGCGTTCTGGACCACTGCGGGCGCGCCAGCACTGGACACCCGCTCGAGTTGCCGCTCCATTTCCTCGGCTGGGCAAAGCATCAGTTGATCGCCGGACTGGGTTTGGGAGGAGTAGATTGAATGAGTCGGCAAGGCGAGGACGCTCGTTGCCTGAGGACTGAGTGGCGTTCCGCGGAATGTGGGGAATGACTCAACAACTTCAAGGACCCGGCAGTCGGCGTCGAGGTAGACGAGGTCGAGCGGACTGCTGATTCCTTTGTCGGGAATTCCTCTAAATGGCGACATCCAGAGCCCCTCGCCGGACTGGAGAGCGAGCGAAGCCAGCAAATCCCGTAAACCTTCATACGAGACATT
>Ga0302266_10003911_pt1 | contig 11756 bp, 12 predicted proteins | sample III_Bog_E1_2_FD_194559 | JGI IMG/M metagenome (GOLD analysis project Ga0302266, IMG submission 194559) | Peat permafrost microbial communities from Stordalen Mire near Abisko, Sweden - III_Bog_E1_2 | ecosystem: Environmental > Terrestrial > Soil > Wetlands > Peat | place: Sweden: Abisko... | reverse complement strand
TGGTTCTTCGACGTTCGTAATGGGTAATCAGCCATAATAGGGAACCTCTAACTTGCCCGCGACGAAGTAGAGCATGGCGGTCTGATACTCCGTGGAGCGATAACCACGCGCCTTGCGCTTGGTCGCCGAGAACAAACTGTTGAGCCCTTCTAGAAACGCCGTCGTCAACCCCTGCTTCCAATGTCCCAGGATTCCTTCCAAATGCCGCTCCACCATCCCGGCGGCCTGGCGCATCGGCTCCAGCAGCCCGTTGGCCAGCGCCGCGGCTTCCGTCCGCACCCATTGACACCATTTCCTAAACCGGCTCCGCGCCACGGCGGCCGTGCCCGCCGCATACGCCCGCTGCAACTCCAGCCGCATCGCATACGCCAGACCCGTGACCAACGGCTTGTCCTTCAATTGCTCCCAGCGCGCCTGTTCTCCGGTCGTCCAGCCGTCGGGATTTTTGCGCCACAACCAGCTGGTCTTTTCCAACTGCGCCCGTGCCCCCGCATCCTGCCGCGCTTCCTTGCGCCGCACCTCTTCCACCGCCTTGGTCACCTGGCTCACCACGTGAAACTTGTCATACACCACCACGGCGTTGCCGAAGTTTTCGCGGACGCCCTTGATGTAGGCCGGACTCATATCGATGGCAATTTGGGTGATCGCCTTGGGATGCCCATTGTGCTTAACCAATTGCTCGGCAAAGCGTTCCCAGACGCCGGCGTCCTTACCCTCCACCGCCAGCAACACCCGCTTGGCGGCCAAGTCCACAAACACCGTCAGATAATTGTGACCCTTCTTGCGGTTCATCTCGTCGGCTCCCACCCAGACCACGTTTTCCCAACTCAACTCCGTCCACGCCGCGTCCACGTGCGCAAAGAGCGCTCGCCACAGTTTCTGGTCGGTCTCGCCCAGAATCTCTCCGGCTTTGCTGACAGGCATCTCCCGCATCAGCGTCAGCGCAAAGGCTTCAAACTCCTGGGTCAACCCGCGCGAGCGTCCCTCCCAGGGCGCGCGCACCGTGTAAACTTTATGACATGCCTGGCATTCGCCCCGCGGCAACGCGCAGACGATTTCCGATTGCAGCTGGCACACATTGAGATGTCGCCAGCGCCGCTCCGGGGCATGGTCGTAACCCCTGACCGTTTGGCCCTGGCAGTGCGGACAGCTCTCCGATTTCCACACCGCTGGCGTCTCCTCCACTTGGATCAGCACCTTGCTCTCCTTCGCAACATAATTCACCTGCTGGATTCGCCAGCCTTCGCCCAGCGCCAAAATCGAATGAAACATCTTTTCGGGTATCATAGTTGCCCGAAATTATACCCACCGTCACACCCATTTCAAACCCCTTTACCCATTACAAACGTCGAGGAACCTCTGATGGCAATAATGTTTTTTGCGCTACAAATGCCAGCGCAAACCGCTGCCGACCGACTTGGCCTTGATTCTGGAAGTGGCGATGTTACCACCGCACCGCTCCAACTATTTATCAACGGTTCAGGGCAAGTTTATCATTTGCACGACGGGCAGATGCTTGAGGTCGGACAGAGATACCTCATGGAGGCAGTTCCGGATTGTGGCTTCACGTTTACCAACTGGAACCTGGTGAATGTGTTCACTTTTACTGATTTCACTCTTGATGCAAATGGCAATCCGAACCCTCCGGTTATATCAACCGTCTTGTCACCGGTGCCGGAATTTACCAGTGATCCACGATTGAGATTTACCATGGCGCCCGTGACCGTTCTTTATGATGTTCCCGGCGTGCGGACGATTACCATGACTGAGGGTTGGCAGGCTAATTTCGTGCCGGCAATCAGACGCGTTCGTTTGGGAAAATGGTGACATCTTTTCCGCCGCCGCGGTTCACGCCGCGAGTCGGCGGCGGCTTTTTTTATATTTTGGGAAATAGGAACGACCGGCCCCGGCCCGGTAATTTTCCGCCAGCGCCGTCGGCGCGACATCTTTGTAGAAAACGCCGGCCATCTATTTATCCAGCTCCGTCAGGAGCGACATATTCCGCAGGGTTTTAATCAAACGTCTTGAAAAGGTATCGCGGGTCATAATCCACGCCGGATTTCTCCAATAATGCGACGTATTCCGTGCGGAATGATTGCCAGGCGTGATGCGCTTGCTGGTTTTCAATGTACCGGATTACCGTGCCGAGTTGTGAACGCGAACAGGAAAACGCGCCGAACCCCTCCTGCCAGGAAAATCGCCCGGCCACCCAGCGGTTTTCGTTGATGAACTTTGAGGAACCGGCCTTCACGTCCTGGATTAAATCCGAAAGCGACGAGTCCGGCCGCAGGCCCACCAGCAAATGCAGATGATCCGGCAGGTTGTTTATGGCGATCAACTTCTGCCTTTGGGCGGAGATGATGCCCGTGAGGTATTTTTGCAATTCGTCATTATGTTCCGGCGCGATGAGGCTTTGCCGGCCCTCGACGGCAAACACGACGTGGAGGTAGATTTGCGTGTAGGTGTTAGCCATCTCCAGAAGATGCCGCTCCTGACGGAGCTTGAAAATCTTTTTTCCGCGGGATCCTACAAAGATGCCGCGCCTACGGCGCTGGGGCCGGGCGCTTTGGGCTCGGGCGAAGGAGGCCAGGTATAAGGGCGGCGCGATTTACGGTATGGCGAGGCGGTTGGTGGGGACGCCGGTTTGCTGGAACAATTGGTTCAGCGTACTGATGGTGGTCATCTGCACGCTGCCATCCGCGAGGCCGAGATTGCCGAAGTAGTGGTGCCGCTCCGCTGGCCACGCCACGCCATCATTCGTCCCCAACGTCACCAGACCGGATTTGACCGGCGTGCCGGCGATTTCAAGGTTGGCATCGCCGGAAAGGATCATCTGCGGATTGGCGTCGTTGGTGACCTCCACGCCGATGAAGTAGCTGATATTGGATTTAGCCAACGCGCCGTAGGAATCGGCCCAATGATGCTGGGTGTCTTCCGGGCAAATCAGAATTTTGGGGACTTGTAATTCATTCGACATGACCTGAAAGGTCTGCACCACATCCCCGGTGGTTACCATTTCCATCGATCCGCCGTTCGTGACCGAAATTCCCATGGGATAAGTATCATTATGCTCGGTTCCCCAAATACGACCAGCGAGGGCAATTTGCTTTAAGTTCACTACACAATAGATGTCGGGAGCTTTTCGCTTTGCTCTCGTTAATACAGGCAGCAATAAGCCCGCCAAGATTAGCACTACGGCGATGACCACCACCACTTCCGTCAGCGTCATGGCGGCTTTATGGTTTTGGGGGCGGAGCAGGTTCATGCCGAAGAAATAACCGCTGCCGGCGAATCAAGGTAAGCGAATTGAATCAGGTCACCGCACTGTGGCAGCCGATGTAAGGAGGCTCTAACATTTCCGAATCAGGATGAACCTCCTCACGTCGCCGACGGTGTAGATGCCAAAATGAAAGATACTCACGGTTTGCAGCCCCCCCAACCCACCGGCGTACTGGCAGGGTAAATCACAGTCGGACCCAGTGATCTGGCACCAAATCTTTGTCCGTATTTCTTGAGGAACGATACCAGTTTCTAGGGGCAATCACGAGTTTGTCCGGATGTTTTCCCAGCCACGCCGCCCACCAACTAAAGGTGCTATTGGCGATGATAAAATGGCGGCAGTTCATCATCAGACTGAAATCCTCAATGTCGCTCCGAGCCGCCGGACTGGCCACGAATACCCGGTTGTCGGCCGGAGTGAAATTCGCTTGCACCCAGTCGGGGTCGTCAGAAAAAAAATAATATTTGGCGCCCGCAACTCTTTCTCCGAGGTAAGCCATGGCGGCGGCATAATACTCCAGACCACAAGTTGAATAATGCGTCTGGCCATGTTCCGTGGAAACATAATCGCCCCGCCGAATATGCACACACACGGAAATTTCTTCAGGCAGGCGCGCCCACATTTGTCGCGCCTCCGGTTGGATGGGCGCGGGCAAAGTCAATTCCGACAGCAAAGTCTCGCGCAAACCGGCAAAATACCGCTCGCTTTGCCAAAATCCTTCCAGATGCAAATTTCCCCCCTGATTAGTGAGCGTTTCATCGAAGCCGCGTTCCTTATCTATCAAGAAGCGGATGATGCCGCAGTTGTGCGCGAGCAAGCGGATGGGGGCCAGCGCGCGTTTTCTTAATTTGCGGATTGCAAACTGGGCGAGCGGATCAAGAATAGGCTGGGAAATTCTGAAGTGGTTAAGTTTATACTGCCGGAAAAAGTAGGACGAATAGACGGAGGTGTCCAAAATCAACCGGGTGCTTAGTTGCCGCGCCAAACTTCGTCCGGTGGCATATTGGAATAATTGATTCCCGAGGCCGTGGTTGATCTTTACGATAACCATTCTTCAAAAAAGGAAGTTCATTTCAAATTCATGCCTTTGTACCGGAGTCGCAGTCATTTTGAATCATAGGCGCACCGGAATGTTCTTCTGTTTCAAATACTGTTTCACGTCGCCCACGGTGTAGGTGCCGAAATGGAAGATGCTCGCGGCGAGGACGGCGTCGGCTTTGCCGGCGAGCAGCACTTCGGCCATGTGTTCCAGCGTGCCGGCGCCGCCGCTGGCGACGACGGGTACGCCCACGGCTTCGCTCACGCGCCGGGTGATGACGAGGTCGAACCCGGCCTTGGTGCCGTCGGCGTCAATGGAGTTCAACACGAGCTCACCGGCGCCGAGGGCCACGGCCGCCTTCGCCCATTCCAGGGCGTCGCGGCCGGTGTCCTGGCGGCCGCCGTGCGAGAACACGCGCCATTGGTCCGGCGCGATCTGCTTGGCGTCGATGGAGACGACGATGCACTGGCTGCCGAATTTCTCGGCGCCTTCTCGGATGAGTTCGGGCCGGGCGAGGGCGGAGGAGTTGATGGAAATCTTGTCCGCCCCGGCGCGCAACATGGTGAACATGTCCGCGACGGATTTGATGCCGCCGCCGACGGTGAGGGGCATGAAGCATTGGTCGGCGGCGCGTTCGATGACGTCCACCATGGTGCCGCGGCCGTGCGCGGTGGCGGTGATGTCGAAAAAGACCATTTCATCCGCGCCCTGCTCGTTGTAGCGGAGGGCGAGTTCCACGGGGTCGCCGACGTTACGCAGGCCGCCGTGCTCGGCGACGCCAAACTGGACGCCGCGGGTGACCTGGCCGGCGTGGACGTCGAGGCAGGGGATGACACGTTTTGCAATCACGCAGATCATTAAAGGCAGAGTTGCGCCGGAGGGCAAATCATTCCGCACGGGAACCGGGGTAGCGCCGGCGGAAGTTGAAACTTTTTTTGAATTGGAGCATCTTAAGCGCTGTCGGAACCATTAACGGAAGATGAAATTTGATAAAATTGATAAACATGAAAAAATATCCTTTGTTTTTTGCGGCGACTACTTTGGCGGTCCTGCTGACGGGCTGTCAGAATCCCGACGGTTCGGTGAACAATACCGGCTCCGGGGCGTTGATCGGCGGCATGTTTGGCGCACTTACCGGCGCGGTCATCGGCGGGCATGGTCATGGCGGGCAGGATGCACTGATCGGCGCGGCGGCGGGCGCGCTGGCCGGCGGTTTAATCGGCAATTCGGCGGATCGCGAACAGGAGGCCCGGCTACGGGCAGAAGCTCCGCAGACCTATGTGAAAGTGGATCAAGGCCAGCCGTTGAGCGTGGCCGATGTGAAAGCGCTCGCCAAAGCGGGTATCAACGAGGAGGTCATCATCAGCCAGATTAAGGCCTCGCGCACGGTTTACCATTTGAGCGCGGCGGACATCATCGACCTGCGCGACGCCGGCGTGACGGACAAGGTGGTGAATTACATGATCGATACGACGGCGGCGGTGGATGCCAGCGTTCCGGCTCCCACCACGGTAGTGGTGCAACAACCCCCGCCGCCGCCGCCGGTGGAAACAGTCGCGGTCGGACCGGGACCGGGCTATGTCTGGGTTGGCGGCGAATGGGTCTGGACCAGCCGCGGCTGGTTCTGGCGCGCGGGTTACTGGGGCTATCCACCGAGCGGTTATTCAATTTGGATCGGCGGCCGGAGCTGGCATGACGACCGGGGCTGGCATTCCGAACGCGGCCACTGGCACTGACCATTCCTTCGCGGAAATTGATTTACTTCAGGTGCCATTAAAATATATTGGCCGTCTTGGTGGCCGATGTGGCGGAATTGGCAGACGCGCTAGACTCAAAATACTACTTTTAGGCTTTTCAGGGGGTGTCACCACGTTTCAACACAACCATGAAAACCATTGTCATTATTGGTTAAAGTAACGATTTTAGTGTTGTTATTGGTTTTTTGATGCAAATGCCAACACTGTCGCAATTACTGTCGCAATTTAATCGCCCTGCAACAGCCCTCTGCCCTGTGTAATAAACCTTCGGTAGAGGTACTTCTCTATCAGTCCCCCGAGCAATTCCGCTTGGGGGATTTTTCGTTTCAACCTCCACCGAAAGGATTCGTTATGTCCCCTCAAGCAGGATTTGTACTCCAAGATCAGGTCGTGCCCCGTCTCCGTTCCGCCATTCCACGCACCGTCAACTGCGTCGGCTCAGAAGATCACGCGGAACTGATCCAGGATGCCACGTGCATGGCAGCCCGGATGATTGACCGGGTCGAAGGCCAAGGCAAACTCGGCTCGATCACCGCAAGCAACATCGCGTATTACACGATACAGCACAGCAAGTCGGGTCGTCGTGCCAACGGCACCAGTTGCGTTGACATCATGGCCAGTTCAACCCAACTCAACGGTACAACCCGGCTGCACTCGCTCAACGAGATCATGGCCGAGGATGAAGCAGGGTCCGAGATCTTCGAACTGCAGGACGTGTTGTCCAACGATTACGAAGATCCGGCCACTGTAGCGGCGAGGAAGCTCGACTGGGACCGGTTCCTGGATCAGTTGTCGCAGATCGAGCAGCTCGTGATTGAGTTCCTGTCCGCCGGCAAAACGCTCCGGGATGTCGCGCGTCAGGTCGGAGTGAGCGATTCGGCCATGCAGGGCTACCGCCGTAAAATCGCTGCGAAGGTCTTGGAGTTCATGGGGGGTGAAATCCTGGGCGACATCACCCACGAGCCCGGTTGGCGGATCAACCTGGACTGCACACGCGCCGCGCAGGCATGTCGGTATGAACGCCGGGCTTGAGCGCTCATCTGCTCCCGGCATTCGTGCCGGGGGTGGATGGGGGATGAAAGAGAAGCCGGCCGTGGGTCGGCTTCTTTTTATCTGTCAGGTGGCGGCGCAAAAAAGATAAAGCCCGGACACTACTCCGGGCTTTATCAACAACACTTTAAATCTTTTCGTTGGAGTCACTACTTCCAACGTCTTTACATTAACAGATGGGGGATTTTCGTCTTGTCACCAGTGTTGGGGACAGGCCGCCAAACTTGAAAACTGACCGGCAGGGAGTGGGCAAAGTAATTAACCGTTCATGAACGCGACTCTCTCCGCTGGTCAGTTTGTATTTGTTTCGGCCACCTCGCGAATGTGGTTAAGCACCCGGGCGTGAATCTGGTGGATGATTTGATCCGAAATCGGCCCCCAATACCACTGCGGAGCCAGCGCATGTGTATACCAAGTGGTACCTTCCAATACTACTTTCCCATTCCGCTCGCTCAAGCTGAACTGCCCATGTTTGGAAATCATGAATCCATGCAGGTGCGGCGGATCAATGTTGCCGTAGGGCGAAAATTCTTTCATGGGCGGCGGGTTGGAACTGACGTTGAAGGCCAGCAGCGACGGCCGTTCCCACCGGGTAATCGGTTCGATGAAACTGCCTGTGGAAAAAGTGCAATACCTGACGGCCCCAACCCCGTCGCCTTCGATGTGCGCCGCTATTGGATAGGCAATGCCGAACCGGAAGATGCCGCCCGGCGGCTCGGTGATGCGTGGAAATGCCACCACCACGTCCCAGACCCGCTGAATTGGAGCCGAGATCTCCACGGATGTGGTCACGCTCCGAACGGGCGGTTCGAGTTTGTCATTGGAATCAAAGGCCACCAGCAAGGGAAACAAAAGCACCAGCAAAAGTGGCAACGCTGACTGGATGCTGCGTCGGCACGCACTGCCCACCGCCAGACCAATGGCCGAACCAATGACCCCCAGGGCCGCCGCAATCGGAAACGCCATGATGAGGCAAATAAGTCCGTCAATGTCGAAAAGCAGAATGAACCCGCCCAAAATCGCGAGGCTGGCGATGGCAACGCCGTAGGCTTTGCCGAAAGTAACTTTCCTACCAAACGCCGTGCAAAACGCCGAGATAAAGCTGACGAGCACCGGCACGCACAGGAACAGGCTCCACCCGTAATCAGAAAGCACCGTGATACACAGCGTCACGCAGCCCAATCCAATGGCGGCAGGCATGAGCGTTGCAAACCATGGCTTGTTGATGAGTTTCATCGGATGGCGGCCGACACAATTTTTACTGCTCGTACCAAATAACCTCAAGCAAATCTGTCACATTCGGCGTTGAAGCCGCCGGGTGTGAATTTCAACCTGGTTGGGAGCACTTATCGAGGTCGTGGACGATTTGGGCGACCAGGAACTGGCTCCGGACGCGGGTGTTGCATTTGGGGCAATTGACCGGTTGCGCGGGCTCGAAATGGGCTACGTCGGCGGCCTCGGCCGGGGTGATGGTGCGGTGAATTCGCTTGCCGAGCAGTTCGGTGTAGCGGTCGTAAAGGATCAACTTTGTGGACAGGGGAATGATTGCGGGTCGCGGTTACCATAGGTTTAGTGGGTCGAGCCACGCGGCGGAAACTTGGCGCCGGGGGAACCGGGCGTCATCGAATTGGACTCATACTGGATCGGATGCGGGATTTTCGGGTTCAACCCAGATGTCTTCGCTCCGGCCGTGGCGGATGGTGCCAAATTTGTCAACGAGTTTGTGATTCTCTCGGTCAAAAAAGGTGACGATGGTTCCTTCGGGCGGCCCGACAAAAACCACACGCGTTCCGTTTTTACTTCCTCACGAGTCATTTTTTCAGTTTAACCGATGACGTTTGTATGGTCTATTTCGTTTCGATTATTTCGGGCTTTTGTCCGCATTCTGTTCATGGCAGCATTTCTGCCATGGCGTTAATACAGGTATGAAACTGCAGAGCACACTGGACCAGATCAAAAGGGGCGGCCGAATTGTTTACAATGACGGCCGGCCCGGGCATCAGGGCGTGCTTGCGACGGTGCTCGCTGTAGACGGCAAGGGCATGACGATCCAATTCGAGGACAGGGCGGATACCAGCCGCATCGATTTCTCTGACCGCGGATGGATGGATTTTATCGAGGTGGCCGACTGAGAAGAATGCCGGCAACCCGGCGCGTACACGAATCGTCTCGCTTGGTTAGATCGTGCTCCCAAATCCGAATAACGCGCCAGCCGAGTTTGTGCAACTCGCGGTTCACGCGGCGGTCACGGGTTTTGTTCGCGGCGAACTTCTTTTGCCAGAAAGCGCGGTTCCCGGCGGGCATTTTGCAGTGCTTAGGACAGCCGTGCCAGAAACAGCCGTCCACAAAGAGTGCCAGCCGGTTCTGCCTAAATAGGAAATCCGGCTTGCCGAAAACTTTTTGATTCCTCCGCCAACCGGTGATGCGGTGCTGGCGGAATAATTTAATCAGAGCGAGTTCGGTGTCCTTGTTGCCGCGCCCGCGAATCCGGGACATGACGGCGGAGCGTTTTGCCTTGGTGAAAACGTCTGCCATTTACACTTCAACCGTTTCCACGGTCTCATACAGGGCCGTGATGTCGCGGGACGCCACGCGGAACTGGCTCCGTTTCTTGGTTTTCGGCTCGCCGATGGTCACATTCTCCAGTTTGATGCCGGGATCGTAATAAACTCCGCCGTTCGCGAACGCCGCCAGCAGGCGCAGGGAATCAGTTTTCTGCGCCAGCCGCACCTTGTTGCCGTAGGAATACTGCCTTTGTGGGTCGGTCCGGCACTTTGACGGTACATAAACCGCCTTCGTGTGTTTATGCGACCAGTGCTCTAGAATCTTGCCGAAGTCCCATTCGGCGGCGACCTCGCCTTTATCGCTCACCAGCGCAATCGCGCCGGCGGGATCGGTTATCTTTCCGGTCCCGGCGTCATATCCGTTCAATTGCATCGTAAGGCCGGTCGGCGGACAGCGCCGGCCGAAAAAATGACGGCCGCCGAAGTTCATCCGGTCGGACCGGCCCATTTTGTCTACATACCCGAATTTCCGGACGAACGCCTCCGCATTGTGTTCCTTGTAATATCCGCCGGTTGGCTCGGGGGTCATCAGGGTGATGGCCTTGGCGGATTCGATCCGGTCGAAATCCTCAACGGCGTACTGTTTGACCTCCCAACCGAGAAAATCCGGTTCGGCATCGCTGTTTTTGGGGATGTTTAGTTCGGCTTCGAGGGTGAAGCCACCGCACTGCGGCGCATTGCAGGGCTTCAACTGCCGGTGCGAATCGAGTTGCTTGGAATCAATCCAGCCTTTTCCGTGGATCCGGTGCAACGCGGCCAGCAACAGACCGCGTGAATCCTCGCCGCTGGGAATGCTCGGCAATGCGAGTTCGGCAAAAACCCCGTCGGTCAGATGATGACCCAGTGTGCGGTACTCACCGGCAATCTCTGATGCGGCCGAAACGACGAATCCAACGACGCCACGAGTGGAGGTCACGCCGAGAAATAAAATGCGCCCCTCCATGCGCCCGGCCATCAAATCGGAAGGTGCGCTTTTGCAACCCAACAAAAAGCCGGAAAATCGGACTTCAGGGTACTGGGGATAAAGAATCAGTTGCGCGTTGGGTGCTTCCGTTACCCGACCATCGGCCAGCATCCAAGCGAATTGGAGCCGGGCCTTGAAGATGGGGTTTTTCGGACTGCTGTCGGCGAAGATGCCGGTGTTGGGGAAAAGATTCAACGCATTGAAGCCGGGGCCGAAATAGACCTGGTTCTTGGAATTGTCATTCGCAGCCAAGGGTTTTGCATAAAGTCTGGTGCATCCCCTTGCGACAAACATTCCCTTGAGCTGGGCGAGGTTCATGCGTGGGCCTTGGGCAGGATTCTGGTTTTACGGTAAGTCACGGGTTTTGGCTTCCGGCCGGAGGCTTCAGCGTTGGATTTTTCATGTGCCATCAGTACCAAGTCCGCCTTGTGATTGACCGGACGCCGCAAGGTGGCCACGACCGCTTTGGCGATCCGCGCGACGACCGGCACGACAACCGAATTCCCGAACTGCTTGTATGCCTGTGTATCCGACACCGGGATGATGAAGTTTTTTGGATACCCCATGAGCCGGGCGCATTCCCGCGGTGTCAGCCGGCGTGGATTTTTTCCCGGGCCCTGCGAAATCAGGATTTCGGAGCCATCCTTGTAATAGCGCGCGCTCAACGTCCGCGTGGTGTCTTTGCCGGTGACCAAGCCGAAGCCGAAACCGTTGCCGGCCGCCTTGTGTTTTGCCGCGTAGTCCTGCAAATATTTCCAGAGATGACTGGTAAGGGTGTATTTCTCCGGGACGTTCGGTTCGAGGATCGATTCAAGCTTTGGCCCCTCCGCCGGGAATTCCGGGAATTCAAAATAGCGCGGCTGCTTGAAACCCACGAGAAAGATGCGCTCGCGGTGCTGGGGCACGACGCCAATCGCGTCGATGACCTTGTGATAAACCGTATAGTTAAGAACATCGGTGAGCGTTTCGTAAATGACACGGAAGGTGTTGCCGCCATCGTGGCTTTTGAGGTTTTTCACGTTCTCCAGCACGAACGCCTCGGGCTGGTGGTCTTTGATGATGTCCGCGAGGGTGAAAAACAAATTGCCCTGCTCGAGATCCT
>Ga0302266_10003894_pt1 | contig 11786 bp, 6 predicted proteins | sample III_Bog_E1_2_FD_194559 | JGI IMG/M metagenome (GOLD analysis project Ga0302266, IMG submission 194559) | Peat permafrost microbial communities from Stordalen Mire near Abisko, Sweden - III_Bog_E1_2 | ecosystem: Environmental > Terrestrial > Soil > Wetlands > Peat | place: Sweden: Abisko... | reverse complement strand
TTCGACGTTTTGGCCGGTGCCGTGCAGCAGGGTTAGCACCTCGACCGGCGTGGTGGAAGGAATCCATGTGTCTTTGCTGCTGCCGCCGGTCTGCATGGAAATAAATTTTCCACCGCTGTCCGGCGAGACGCGCGCGAGGCCGCCGGGCATGACGCAATAGCCGCCCTGACCGTCCGCCACCAGAAAGGCGCGGAGGCTGACCGGCTGCGGCGCGAGCGAATCCTTCTGCCACACCGGCGCGGTGGAATGCTCCACGCGCTCCTGCGCGACGAACAGGTCGGGGTCAAACTCAATGCGACGCCGCAGTTCCTCGCGCTCAGCTTCGGCAATATTCAAATGCGTGCGGAACGCGGGCTTGACGACGAGCCGGTCGAGATTTTTGAGGACGTGCTCGCGCGCGGCCTTCTGTCCGCACCACCACGTTGCGACGGACGGCAGTTTTAATTCCTCGCCAAGCAGATGCCGGCACAGCCCGGGCAAAAACGACATGAACGCCGGGCTTTGCACCAAGCCACTGCCGAGCGCGTTCGCCATCACGACATTGCCCGCGCGCACCGCCTCGACGAGTCCCGGCACGCCGAGGATGGAGTCGTTGCGCAGTTCGAGCGGATCGCAAAAATCATCGTCCACGCGGCGCAGGATCACGTCCACCCTTTCGAGGCCGCTCAAGGTTTTCAGGAAAACGTGGTTGTCGCGCACCGTCAAATCTTGCCCTTCGACCAGCATATAGCCGAGGTAGCGCGCGAGATACGCCTGCTCAAAATAAGTCTCATTATGCGGTCCGGGCGTGAGCATCACCACGCGGGCGCGCTCAGCCTGACGCGGCGCAAGCTGCCCGAGCGCATTCTGCGCGGCGAGAAAAAATCCCGCCAGCCGGTGGACGTGATTGTCGCGGAACGGCTCTGGCAGAATACGCGAGGTGACGAGCCGGTTCGCCAGCGCATAGCCCGCGCCGGTGGGAATCTGCGTGCGGTCGGATACGACCCACCAGCGTCCGTCCGGCGAGCGCGAAAGATCGGCGGCGTAAAAATGCAGGAAGGTGTCGCCCGGCACACGAATGCCGTGGCATGGCCGTAGAAAATCCGGCTGGCCAAAAACCAGCGCCGGCGAAAGCCAGCGCGAGCGGATCAAATCTTGCGCGCCGTAGCAGTCGGCGAGAATTTTATTCAGCAGCGTCGCGCGCTGGATCAGGCCGGTTTCCAGCTTCCGCCATTCTTCCGGCGCGATGACGAACGGAACCGGGTCGAGCTGCCAAGGCCGTTCCATGCCGCGCGGGTCGCCATAGACGTTGTAGGTGATGCCATGCTCGCGGACAAACCTCTGGCACGCGTCTGTGCGCCGCGACAGTTCCGCCGCGCCAAACGCCTCCAGCTCGCCCATCAGCTTTGCATAGTGCGAAAATATTTTGCCGCCACCGTCGAGCAGTTCATCGAATGCGCCTGTCGCGCGTTGGTAACGGGACAGCAGGCCTTCCGGCTTCGCCCTGCTTGCGAAGCCGGCGTCGCCCGTCGCGGATTGGGATTGCGATTGCGTCATCGGCGGCTGATTCCGTCTGCCCTTGTTGTCGGGCACGTCAGACATTACGCAAATCCAGCGTGAACGGAAAGTCGCCGTTCATACTTTCGACCGGCGGTGTGAATTTCCCTTGCTGATGGCCGTGCCGGAAAAACCGTGCCAGTCGGCGCGATTCCGCTTCGTAGCTATTCACCGGGAACGTGTCGTAGCTGCGGCCGCCCGGATGCGCGACGTTGTAAGTGCAGCCGCCGAGCGAACGCTGATTCCAAGTATCGTAAAGATCGAAGCGCAGCGGTGCGTGCGATTTAATCGTGGGCTGCAAACACACTGGCGGTTGCCAAGCGCGATAACGCACACCGGCGACGCCTTCGCCGTTCGTTCCAGTCGGATGCAGCGGCACGCGATGGCCGTTGCAGGTGATGGCGAAACGATCACCCGCGAGTCCGCGCGCCTTGATTTGCAGGCGCTCGACGGAGCTATCAACGTAGCGAACCGTGCCGCCGCCGCCGGGTTCTTCGCCGAGGACGTGCCACGGTTCGAGCGCGGTGCGCAATTCGATTTGCAAATCGCGCTGCTCCAAGTCGCCGATTCGCGGGAAGCGAAATTCAAAATGCGGCGCGAACCATTCGGCTTGGAACGGATAGCCGGCATCGCGCAAATCGTTGACGACATCCTTGAAATCCGTTTCGCAAAAATGCGGCAGCATCCAGCGGTCGTGGATGTCCGTGCCCCAGCGCACAAGTTCGTTTTTGTAAGGTTCCTTCCAGAATTTTGAAACAAGACCGCGCAGCAGCAAATGTTGCGCGAGACTCATCTGCGCGTGCGGCGGCATTTCGAATGCGCGCATCTCGACGAGGCCGAGCCTGCCAGTGCTGCTTTCGGGCGCGTAAAGTTTATCAATGGAAAACTCTGCCCGATGCGTGTTGCCACTGGAATCAATCAGTAAGTTGCGGAACAGCCGGTCCACCAGCCACGGCGGCGTCTGGCCAAATTGACTGATCTGCTTATCCATTTCCTTGAACGCGACGTCGAGTTCGTAAAGCGCGTCGTTGCGTGCCTCGTCAATGCGCGGCGCCTGCGAGGTCGGGCCGATGAACAGACCGCTGAACAGCCAGCTCAACGACGGATGGTTCTGCCAATACGTCAGCAGCGAGCGCAGCAAATCCGGCCGACGCAGCACCGGCGAATCCGTCGGCGTTTCGCCGCCGATGATGATGTGGTTACCGCCGCCGGTGCCAGTGTGGCGGCCGTCCACCATGAATTTTTCCGTGCCGAGCCGTGTCTGCCGTGCTTCCTCGTAAAGCACCGTCGTGCGTTCCACGAGTTCTTCCCAGGTCTTGCTCGGGTGCATGTTGACCTCGATAACGCCGGGGTCGGGCGTGACGGCGAGCTTGTTCAGGCGCGGATCGCGCGGCGGCGTTTCGCCTTCGATGACCACCGGCAAACCGGTTTCGTGCGCGGTGGTTTCAATGCCGGCGATGAGATCCAAATAATCTTCCGTCTTCTCGACCGGCGGCATGAAGACATGGAGGCGGCCGTCGCGCGGCTCGACGCAGAGTGCGGTGCGAATGATCCACGGTGCGGATTCACCCAGTGCGGGACGACGATTCGGATCTTCGTCCGGCCTCGGTTTTTCCTCGGGCTTGCCAAGTTTCTGCGCGCGTTGGCCAGGCCCGTAACCGGGCGCCAACGGCGCATCGCGCCGGCCAACAATTTGCCGCCGATACGGAAATTCCTTCGGCAGCTCCGGCAAATCCGGCTCCGACGGGTCTTGCGGCCGCAGCCACGGAAAATCTTTTTCGGCCACCCACGGCACGGAATCCAGCGGCAGGCGCAGGCCCATCGCCGAGTCGCCGGGAATCAACCACAGCGTGTCGTCATCGCGCAAAAACCACGAGCCGGAAATCCAGCCCTGCTGCTGGCCAATCCAAGTGCGCTTGATCGGCAGCGTGTAGCCGACCACCGAGCCGAGACCTTGCTGGAAAATTCGCGCGATGCGTTCGCGTTCCTGCTTGTCCTTGAGATTGGATTTTTCCGGCGTGATGTTCGACGGAAAACGGCGCTCCTTCCACGAATAATAAAATGCGTCCTCGTAGGCGGGAATCAAATGTTCCGGTTTCACACCAATCGTCTTCGCGAGCCGCTCGGCCAAGGCTTTCGCCTCTTTCGGACCGTGGCCGTAATTTTTCGATTCGTCAGCGATGAGCGAATCGTCTTTCCACACGGGCACGCCGTCCTTGCGCCAATACGCCGCGAGCGCATAGCGCGGCAGCGGTTCGCCCGGATACCATTTGCCTTGCCCGTAATGCAGCAATGCGCCGGGCGCGAATTTTCCGCGCAGCCGCCGGATCAATTCGCCGGACAAAATTCTTTTTTTCTTCGAGACCGCGGTGAAATTCCATTCCGGCCCGTCGGGATCATCCACGGAAACAAACGTTGGCTCGCCGCCCATCGTGAGGCGGACGTCGCCTTTTTTCAAATCCACGTCAATCGCGTGGCCGAGCTTCTCAATGTCCGCCCACTGCTCGTCAGTGTAAGGCTTGGTGACGCGCGGCGATTCGTAAACGCGCTTCACCGTCATGTCGAATTCAAACTCGGTTTCGCATTCGTCCACGCCGCCGGAAATCGGCGCGGCGCTCGACGGATCAGGCGTGCAAGCCAGCGGAATGTGGCCTTCGCCGGCCAGCAAACCGGAAGTGGGATCAAGGCCAATCCAGCCTGCGCCCGGCAGATAAACTTCCGTCCAGGCGTGCAGATCGGTGAAATCTTTTTCCGCGCCGCTCGGGCCGTCGAGCGATTTCACGTCGGGCTTGAGCTGGATCAAATAGCCGCTGACGAACCGCGCTGCGAGGCCGAAGTGCCGCATGAGCTGCACGAGCAGCCACGCCGAGTCGCGGCAGGAACCGCTCATCTTGGTGAGCGTCTCTTCCGGCGTCTGCACGCCAGGTTCTAGGCGGATGGTGTATTTGATGTCCTTCCACAGCCGCTGGTTGATGGCGACAATGAAATCATTCGTCGGCTGCTTTTCACTCTCCGGCATTTCCAACCGCTGCTGCTTGGTGCGCCGCTTGACTTCGCCAATCAGGTCGCGCCGCAATTCCGTCAGATACCGCGTGAAGTTCGTCGTGAGCCAGCATTTGCGCTGGAACGGTGCGAGTTCGTGATCCAGCGCCGGGTCGTAAGCAAACGGAAATTTCTGCGCGCTCGGTTCCAGAAAAAAATCAAATGGATTGAGCACCGCCATCTCCGCGACCAAGTCCACTTCGACCAGAAACTCCCGCGTTGGCTGTTCAAAAACGAGGCGCGCGGCGTAGTTGGACTGAGGATCCTGCTGCCAGTTGATGAAATGTTTTTCCGGCCTGACCTTGAGCGAGTAGCTCAAAATCCGCGTGCGCGAATGCGGCGCGGGCCGGAGCCGGATGACTTGCGGGCCGAGGTTGACGAGCCGGTCGTATTTGTAGTGCGTCTTGTGGTGGAGCGCGACGTGGATGGACATGGTTTAGTGACGAGTGACGAGTGACGAGTGACAGGCCTTTTGCTGCTGCTGTTCCTCCTGTTGCACCATGTGGACTTCGTCAGGATTTTCGAAGGGCTGGAAAATATAGGCACGGAACAGTTCGCCGCCGATGTTGTTTAGCTTCGCCTGCGCCTCGTCGAGATAGCGGTGCAAGCCGACGTCAAAAATTTCTTCGATGGTGCTGAATTGCAGTTCCGCGAGAAAACGGCCGGTGAGCTTTTCGGCATCATTGGTGAAACGGCCTTCGGCCACGCCGGAAATACGGCGCAACGCCAGATTCAATTCGTTCACGCAATAGCGCACGGAGCGCGGAAAAACGTCGCTCAATAAAAGAAATTCCGCCACCTGCTGCGGATGCACGTCGCCGCCGTGGATGGTCTTGTAGGCGTCCCACGCGCTGCACGAGCGCAGCACCGCCGACCATTCGAGCGCCTCGTCCGGGCTGATGCGCTCCGGCACGCCACGTTCCGGCAAACTTTGGTAGCGCACGTCGAGGATGCGCGTGGTCTTGTCCGCGCGCTCGAGCAACTGGCCGACCCGCACAAACCACCAGCCCTCGTTGCGGATGAGCGTGGCGTCAATGATGCCGATGATATGGAGCGAACTGGACTTGATCTCTTGAAAAAATTCACCCGCACTCCGCCGCCAGACTTCGCGCGCGTAAGGCGAGCGCACAAACAAATAAAGCCGGTTCAATTCCTCCCACAGCTCCAGCGTGATCTGGTCGCGCACCATGCGGGCGTTCTCGCGCGCCTGGCAGATGGATTGCAGCAGCGAGTTCGGATTATCCATGTCGAACACGAGAAATTCCGTGACGGCCTTGCCGGTGGCATTCGGGTGCGCTTTGAAGAACGCATCCTCGTCGCCGGTGGCCTGCACGATGGGCAGCCAGTAGGCGGTGAGACGTTTTTCATCAACGTTGCGGATGTCCAGCAGGAGCTGCAGGTTCACGTCCACGATGCGCGCGATGTTTTCGGAGCGCTCGATGTAACGGGCCATCCAGTAGAGGGAGTTGGCGACGCGGCTTAACATATTTTCAAAGGGGAAACATTCAACATCCAACATTTAACCTCGAACTTCCAATTGCGAACCGCGCCCGGCGTTGGGCGTTGGGCGTTAAATGTTGAAGGTTCGATGTTTGTTTTATTCATCTCCATACAAAACCCAGGTGTCCTTGCTGCCGCCGCCCTGCGACGAGTTGACCACGAGCGAACCCTTGCGCAGCGCGACGCGCGTGAGGCCGCCGGGGATGATGCTGGTGCGTTCGCCCGACAGCACGAACGGCCGCAGGTCCACATGGCGTCCCTCAAAGCTCCCGTCGCAGCACGTCGGGTGCTGCGAGAGGTTGATCATCGGCTGGGCGATGTAGTTGCGCGGCTCGGCGATGATGAGCTGGCGGAATTTTTCAATCTCCTCCTTCGAGGCCTTCGGCCCCATCAGCATCCCGTAGCCGCCGGATTCGTTTGCCGCCTTCACGACAAGTTTTGGCAGGTTTTCCAAAATGTATTTCATGTCCTCCGGCTCGCTCGCGAGATACGTCGGCACGTTCGGCAAAATTGGCTCCTGATCGAGGTAGTATTTAATCATGCGTGGCACGAAATAATACACCACCTTGTCGTCCGCAATGCCGGTGCCGATGGAATTCGCCAGCGAAACATTCCCTGCGCGATACGCGTTGATGAGTCCCGGCACGCCGAGCATCGAATCTTTGCGAAACACCGTCGGATCAATGAAATCATCGTCAATGCGCCGGTAAATCACATGGACCGGCTGCGGCCCCTTGGTCGTGCGCATGAACACGCGGGAATCTTTCACGAACAAATCGCGCCCCTCGACAATTTCGATGCCCATCTGCCGCGCCAGATAAGTATGCTCAAAATACGCGCTGTTGTAAGCGCCGGGCGTGAGCAGCACCACCGTCGGGTCGGCGACACCGGCGGGCGCTATGTATTTGAGCGACTTCAAAAGCTCCTGCGAATAATTTTCCACCGGCCGCACGCCAATGCCCTCGAACATCCCCGGAAACGCCCGCTTCATCGCGCGGCGGTTTTCCAGGACGTAGCTGACGCCCGACGGACAACGCCCGTTGTCCTCCAGCACCATGTATTGGCCGTCCTTGTCGCGAATCAAATCCGTTCCGCAAATGTGGATGTAAATATCCTTCGGCACGTTGAAGTTCACGAACTCCCGCCGGAAATGGCGCGCGGACAAAATATAAAATTCCGGGATGACGCCGTCCTTCAAAATTTTCTGCTCGTGATAAATGTCGTGCAGGAACAGGTTCAAGGCCGTGATGCGTTGGGTCAGGCCGCGTTCCAGGTGCTCCCATTCCTTCGCCGGAATGATGCGCGGCAGCAAGTCGAACGGAAAAATCTTCTCCGCACCTTGCGCGTCGCCATAGACGTTGAAGGTGACGCCCTGCCGGAGAAACGCGTTGTCAATCGCCTCGCGCTTGGCCTGAAATTCCGGCTCGGTCAGCTCCGCGAACAACTTCTGGAACTTCTGGTAATGCGGGCGCGCACCACCCTCCGCGTCCGCCATTTCATCGAACCCGTTGTTGACCTGATATTTCGTCAGCATATGCCTTCAGTTGTTTTTTTGACTGCGTGAACATTTACCGCCAGCCGGCCGCGACCGAAAATTTCCTCGGGCCGCCTGTATAAAATGCGCCAGCGCGGCCTTTTGCCATGTATTTCAGGGCTGCCAGCCGTTCTGCCAATCCATTTTTCTCCAATAAACTAGCCATCAGATTGGCCATCCCCGGTTCCATTAGCAGTCTGCTTGCCGAACGACCGCCTTCATGTGAAGTTTTTCACAAACGCTTGCCGGAAGCAATGCCGTCGCGTAATTTTTGCGCGTGAAAAGATCCGGCGGCTACCTCATCCCGCGCAAGACGATTTATCGCCTCTCGATATATCTCCGCTGCCTCGCGCGCCTGCGCGAGAACGGCATCGGCACCGTCTCCAGCGAGGCGCTCGCCAAGGCCGCCGGCGTCAAGCCGACGCAGTTGCGCAAGGATCTCGCCTACTTCGGCACCTTCGGCACGCGCGGCCTCGGTTACGACGTGAACGAATTGTCCCTGAAAATATCCGAGGAGCTGGGCACGAGCAGTTTGCAGCCCGTCATCCTCGTCGGCGTGGGCAACCTCGGCCTCGCGCTCGTCTCCTATCGCGGCTTCGAGAAGGAAGGGTTTGAAATCCTCGCCGCCTTCGACATCGAGCCGGAGCGGAAACGCGACAAGGAAATCAAGCAGCCCATCCTCGGCATGGACGTGATGCCCGCCTTCATCCGCGAACATGCCGTGAAGATGGCCATCCTCTCCGTGCCGGCCGCCGCCGCGCAGACCGTGGCCAATCAGCTGATCGAAAGCGGCGTGATGGGCATCCTGAATTTCTCGCCGATTGTCCTCGCCGTGCCGGAGGATGTGATTGTCAACAACGTCAACCTCGCCATTGAGCTGGAAAGCCTGAGCTATTTTATCCAGAGCTGACGCGGTCGCGGTCTGCGGATAAAAATAATTTCCTGCCGTCCGCCGCCTTCATCCTGTAAGAATGAAAATCATTCAGCCCGGCGTTGCCGCCCGGCGGCTACGCCTGGTCAACCATCCCGCATATTTTTATCCAACCCTGTCAGGGTTGGATCGGATTGTGGAAACGAAAACCCAGGGTAGCGCGATGCGCGCAACCCTGGGCTGAATGATTCAATCCCTTCGGGATTGGTCTATGCGAATTTCTGCCTCACCCCATCACCCCGATGGTGGCCACGTCGCCCCACTGGCCGATTGGCCGGCAATTACTCGGTCACCAAAACTTGACCTGTCCAGACCCAGTCGCCTTTTTCATAATCAATGAAAGTCTTCGAGTCTTTTTTCAAAACCACTGCCCCACCGTCGTCCACCCCGTTCCAACCGACGGAATACAGCGCGAACCGCCCCTCGTCGGTGCGGTGATATTTCAAGGGCTGTCCGCCAATGACATCGTGCGGGAGCGCTGCGATAAAACGTGGCGCCAGCACGTCGAGGGTTTCGGGATAACTTCCCTCCGCGACCCGGCAACGTTCCAGCGCACAGGCGACCCGCGCCATGTCCACGAGGTTTTGTCCGCAGGCACATTTTTTTGCATACGCCGCCGGCGCCGGAAGCAGCATTCGGGCAAGCAGGGTGTTGGGCGACCAATGCAATCCCAATTTCTCGATTTTATTTTCCGCCAGCCTGACTTTTGTGGGCGAAACATTATGCTGCGCCACCGCCACGACCGGCAGGAACCATTCCTGATGCGCCCGCGCAATCGCCAGTTCGTTTTGATAAAACACCGAGTTGGGAATGAGGTGGAAAGCAACTTTGGCATATTCCGGCGTTGGTTCTTCACTAGCAAACAACAAATTAACATCCCGTGAGCGGCGCAGATACTCAATGTCCGCCAGCGAGTTCGCCCTTTCACTGCGCATGGAGAACTCGCAATCCGCCAGAAAATCCAGCTTCGCCAGTTCCTGATTCAATTCCGCCAGTTGCGCGTCCGACCATTGGTGATCTTGCAGCCCTTCCCACACCGGCTGGAGCGCAAAATTCAGCATGGCGATCCGCACCAACTGCGAAATCATAAGCGGCTCGGTTCGTATCGAGTCCGTCATACGCAGTATCAGCTTCACATCCGCCAGCGCCCGGTCACTCTGACCGTTCTGCAATTCCGCGACGGCCCGTAGCTGAAGCATCTGGCTGCAACTTTTTAACCCCGCCAAATGCGGCAGCAGAATCTCCGCCGGAAACTTGCTGTCGTAATTCAACGGGAATCGCGAATCCGGCAACGCGGCGGCCTGGCGCAGTTCCGCGATGGCCGCATCATATTTGCTCAAAGCCAGCAGGACATCGGCGGCCGGCGTCTGCGGCTGTGGCGGAACTGGAAACTCATTCGTCTTGGCCGCCAGAGTCCGGTAGTAAAGCTGCCAGCCTTTCAAATTCGTCTTGATCCCCTTTGCCCAATTGCCGGTGTTGGTCGAGGTTTCCCATTGGGATTCCGCGTCACGAATCGGCATCTTTAGCCGGTCAATGATATTCGTCTGCTGCGGCTCAAGCTTGTGCCCGTTTTTGTCCAGCACTCTTCCATAGCTGCTGGCCACAATGGGCGTGAGCGCAAAGTTCTGGTCGTCCGGCACGGGCGGGGGCACGAAACTGGCAAAATCGAAATGCTCACCCTTGGCCTCCCATTTCCGTTCGTAGCGGTTCAGCGAGTGCTTCGCAACCAGGTCCAGCACCAGCACGGCGAAGAAAATCAGCAACCCGAGACAGGCCAATCCAATCAGGATTTTATATCCAAGACTGCGGCGCGACGGCTTGGGCGGGTTCTCGTTCATTTGAGACTATGGATTCAACTCTACAACGCCCATCGCGGGAGAGAAGAAAAATTTGGGCATCACCGGTTGCTAACCCAGTTCATCCTGTAAGGATGAAAATCATTCAGCCCGGCGTTGCCGCCCGGTGGCTACGCCGGGGAAACCATCCCGCATATTTTTATCCAACCCTGTCAGGGTTGGATAAAATTGTTGAAACGAAAACCCAGGGTAGCGCGTGGCGCGCAACCCTGGGCTAAATGATTCAATCCTTTCAGGATTGGCCGATGACAATCTCCGGCTCACCCCATCACGCCGATGGTGGCCACGTCGCTCCACTGGCCGACTTGCTGGTCGTTGAGGCGATAGACGGCCTTGTATTTCCAGACCGCGCTGACGCCAGGCGCGGGCAGCGGCGTGAGGTCGGCGTAATCGGTATTCGTGGTGATGGTCAGGAACACCAAGCCTTTGCCGTCGCCGCAGTCCTTCCAGAGTTCCAGGCTGTCCATGCCCAGCTTGGGCCAGCCGATGTGCGGGTGCCCGGCGTTGAGCGAGAGCGTGAGCACCGGCTGGTAGGTCGTCGGGTCCACCACCACTTCCGCGCCGATGATGCCGAGGTCCTGCGCGATGGCCTCCGTGCAACCGGGATGATTCTTGATGCGCACCGCCAAAGTGGTGGCGCGGCCAAAAATATCCGGCGGCACGGTGGGCGGCGGCGTGCCGGGCGTGGGCGTCACCGGAATATCGCCCAAGTTGTCGCCGTGGGCGGCCTGATGTTTATAGGCCGTCCAATCGCGCGTCGTCTGCGTGTGCGCCGCGTGCGCATTGCAAACGTAATCGAAGAACAAATCATCCGCCGTCTCCTGCGCGACTTCCGCCGGCGTCACGCCTACGGTGGTGGCATAGGTGGGCAGCTTGCCGGAAAAGTTTTTGAGCCACTTGCGGCGGCCCGGTTCGTTCTTAGGTAAAAAATAGGATTTTGACATATGTTATTAGGGTGTTGCGTATTTGTTTTGATGTTTTGTTGGCGTTTTTTGTTGATTGCGTGTTTTGGCGGAATCATTAAATCAATTGGCGGAACCGTTCGGGAAGTTGGCCGAGCCTTTCAGGAAGTTAGCGCGAACCCGCGGACAACTGGCGGAACCGTTCGGACAATTGTCCGGGTCTTTGGGTAAATTGCCGGAAGATTCTAGGAAGTTGTCGCCGCCGTTCAGGAAGTTTCCTCGACCGTCCGGGAAGTTGGCGGAAGCGCCCGGACAATTGGCCGGGGCTGGCAGGAAGTTGACGGAACCCTTCCGGCAATTGGCCGCGACCTTGCGGAAGTTTCCCGAACCGTTCCAGAAGTTGCCGGATGCGCTTAAAAAGTTCCCGCCGGGACGCCGGTAATTCAGCGCGACACCGGCCGAGTTGCTGCCGGAGCGGAAATCGT
>Ga0302266_10003891_pt1 | contig 11790 bp, 10 predicted proteins | sample III_Bog_E1_2_FD_194559 | JGI IMG/M metagenome (GOLD analysis project Ga0302266, IMG submission 194559) | Peat permafrost microbial communities from Stordalen Mire near Abisko, Sweden - III_Bog_E1_2 | ecosystem: Environmental > Terrestrial > Soil > Wetlands > Peat | place: Sweden: Abisko... | reverse complement strand
GCTCAGACAGATTCACGAATGATGCAGGCTAGCGAGTTGGCCGCATCTCATCTTCGCTGTAACTCGTCGTGGAGAGTCGAGCTGCTCCTGATGAACAGACCGGTTGAGTGCTGAGGTTTCCCAGGTCTCAAAAGCGAATCCTCACCCCAGCGACGAAGACCTGTCGCTGGGGACCCCGAGACCTGGGGCACCCATCGCAAGTGCGGGTTCCTGCACGGCGTTCATTTCGGACGTAATTCGCCGTGGCGGGTCGATATGTTCAGGTTGTTTTTTGATGCGAAGTTCAGACTCTGAACACTGGAAGCTGTCCACATTCATCAGGCGGGTGGGTTGCATCGACAAGCCCGGAGACCGCCGGCCGAAGAATCGATTATTTTTCCGGTTCTCCCGGTACAATCGTTGGTGTGACTACCAGTCTTTTCGACCTATACAAAATCGGTGTCGGTCCATCGAGTTCGCATACGATGGGGCCCATGCGCGCGGCTTGCCGCTTTGCGCGGGAGTTGGGCGAACGCGGGCTGCTTGAGGGAGTTCGGCGGGTGCAGGCGGAGCTTTACGGCTCGCTGGCGTTGACCGGGCTGGGCCACTCCACCGACCGCGCGGTGCTGCTGGGCCTGGCCGGCAACGAGCCGGCGGCGATCGATCCGGCGGCCATCGACTCCACGGTTGCGGCGATACGCAGCGAGCGGAAGATCCGATTGGCCGGAACGCATTCTATCGACTTCATTGAAACCCGCGACCTTCTTTGGCGGCGCGACAGGATGTTTCCTCCGGATGCGCGGACACAGCATCCCAACGGGTTGCGGCTGAAGGCCTTCAACCAAGCGGGCGCGATGGTGGACGAGCGCACCTTCTTTTCGATCGGCGGCGGATTCATTACCGAAGATAGCGCGGAGGGCTCCATGCGGGAACCGTTGACCAAGGAAAAACAGCAGGCTGCAATTCCCTTTCCGTTTCACAATGCGGCGGAGTTGCTGGCCACGGCCGAGGCCAACGAACTTACCATCAGCCAGTTGATGCTGGAGAACGAGTGCGCGCTGGCTGTCCGCAGTGCGGAGCAGTCTCCCGTCGAAACGGTGCGGCAGGGCATTGACCGCATCTGGCGGACGATGCAGGATTGCGTGGCGCGCGGCGTGGCGGCTGAAGGAATTCTGCCCGGCGGCCTGAATGTGCGGCGACGCGCGCACCGGCTGGCCGCGCGGCTGCACGAGAAAGAGGCCGACGGCTTCCGCGGCGATCCCCTGGCGCCGCTGGACTGGGTTACGGTTTGGGCGATGGCGGTGAACGAAGAGAATGCCGCGGGCGGCCGCGTGGTGACCGCGCCCACGAACGGAGCGGCCGGCGTGGTTCCCGCCGTGGCGCATTACTATGAGCGTTTAACGCCCGAAGCGGACCACGAAGGCATTCTGCGCTACTTTCTTACCTCGGCCGCCATCGGCATCCTGTATAAGGAAAACGCCTCCATCAGCGGCGCGGAGGTCGGCTGCCAGGGCGAAGTGGGCGTTGCCTGCTCAATGGCTGCGGGTGGATTGACCGCCGCTCTGGGGGGAACCAACGGACAGGTGGAACACGCCGCCGAGATTGCCATGGAGCACAACCTGGGCATGACCTGCGACCCCATCGGCGGGCTGGTGCAGATTCCCTGCATCGAGCGCAACGCGATGGGCGCGGCCAAGGCCATTCATGCCTCGCGCATCGCGCTCAACGAATGCGAAGAGCACAAGGTTTCGCTCGACCAGGTGATTCGCACCATGTATCTGACCGGTCTGGACATGCAATCGCGCTACAAGGAAACCAGCCTGGCCGGGCTTGCATTGAATATCATCGAGTGCTGAGAGAAAGGGCCGATCCGGTTTTGTGCCAAGTGCTCCCAACTTGCTCTCCTGTCGAAGAGGATTGTCTTGCCGATCCCTGAGAACGATCCACTTGAGTTATTTCCCGCAGTTCCGCCGCCAGCGGCTATTCCCGCGCGGCTCACGGTGGCGCCTGCCTGGCACACGGTGGTGCTGGTCGCGGCCATTGTCGCAATTTCCGTGCATGGTGCAGCGAAGATCTCCGCGCTGCACGGGTCACTGAACCGGCTGGCGACTTATGGCTTTACCGCGGCGATGGAAGCGGTCCTGCTGCTGTGGGTTCTGTTCGGGCTGCGCCTCAGAAAAACTTCGTTCCGTTCCCTGCTCGGCAATTTTCAATTCGATCTGCGCTCCATCGCGATGGACGTTGGCTTCGCGCTGATCTTCTGGTTCGCCTCGCTGGTGGTGCTGGGCGCGCTGGGCATTGCATGGACGGGGGTGGAAGCCGCGCTGACGCACCGGCCGGCGGCGACCCATGTTGCCGGACAGGCAGGACAAGCCTTCACTCCGGATCCTTCGCAGCAGAAGGCGCTGTATGCGCTGGCGCAACTGGCGCCTGCAAACGCCGGCGAGGTGGCCGCATGGACGCTGCTCTGCCTCTTCGTCGGCTTTGCCGAGGAGTTTATCTTTCGCGGTTACCTGCAACGCCAGTTCATAGGCTGGGCGCGCGGCGGCGTCATTGCGGGCGTGGTGTTTTCCGGCGTCGTCTTTGGCGCAGCTCATGCCTACCAGGGCGGGCGCAACATGTTTCTGCTCGCGGTGTTCGGGGTGCTTTTCAGCGTGCTGGCGATCTTCCGCCGCAGCCTGCGCGCCGGAATGCTTGCGCATAGCTGGCACGATCTGATTGCCGGACTGGTGCTGGCGCTGTTGAAGTCTCGCCACTTTATTTGACCCTGATGCGGGACAACCGATTCCGCGCGGAAAAATTGTTGTTCTTTTTTCTACCATCACTACGTTTTTCTCTTGACACTGATCGAACATAAATCTATACATTCCTCAACTGCACTAAGTGTTGCAGCGTCGATGCAAAATCATCGAAAGGGAGAATAGGCAAATGGCAACCAAAAAGGCAGCCAAAAAGGCTCCCGAGAAGAAGGCAGCCAAGAAGGCCGCGAAGAAGAAGTAACTGAACCATCCAACCAAAAGGCAACACCTCAGGGGGACGCATTCAGCGTTCCCCTGAAGTGTTTTTGGGGAATGAATTAGACTGGGAACCGCAGCAACCGCAAGGGGGAAATTTGTGACACGCCGCCGTTGGATCGCCGAACGTTGGGACGAAGTCACCGCAACCATCGTGGGCGCGCAGGCCGAGCACATGGCGCGCGTGCTCCGCGCCCAGCCGGGGATGCAGGCCGATGTAGTGGCGGGCGGACACGTCTTTCACGCCGAGGTTGCAGCCGTGACCTCCAACGAAGTTCGCTTCAACCTGGCGTCGGAACTCGAGGCCGATCCTGCATTGCCGGTCACGCTGGTGATGGCGGTGTACAAATTTGACCACATGGAGTGGGCGATCGAGAAAGCCACGGAGTTGGGAGTGGCCGCGGTGGCGCCGATGATTGCGCGGCGGACCGAGAAGCACCTGGCGGATGCCGCCCAGAAGCGCACGGAGCGATGGCGGCGCATTGCCTTCGAGGCGGCGCAGCAGTCGCGGCGTTCGGATGTGCCGGAGATCTACGATCCGGCACCCCTGGCTTCGCGGGTACGCGCGGCTTCGGAATCCACGCGCATTGTTCTGGCCGAGCAGGAGCGCACTACCACGCTGCGCAACGCGCTCGAGGAAGCCATTGCCGCCGCGGAGACCGATATGCCGGCTCTGGAGATCGCTATCGGTCCGGAGGGCGGATGGGCTCCCACCGAAGAAGCTCTCTTCGACGCCAATGGCTGGAGGGCCGCTTCACTGGGTCCGCGCATTCTGCGTGCGGAGACGGCGGCGATTGCTGCGCTGGCCGTGGTCTCTTCCTATCTGGAGTAGAGAAACGAATTTCCGCAACGGTTCGATATATGGGCGCCCCACATCTGGTACCCAGAGCATTTTTCCTGATGGTGTAGAGGAAGAAGAATTCCCTCAGGGGCAAAAGCCCCGCTGATTTTGTGGCTCTTGCGGCACGGCTGAATCCGTGCCCTTTCAAAACCACTCTTCACCAACTTCGAATTTGCTCTGAGTTTGTAACCGGAACTCATGGGGTGGTATACCTTACGTTCGAAGCGCACACCAGCCCGCTCGGTCGCCAATCGGCGGGGGCTGGAGCTTCGCAAGGAGAAGCCTCACCATGGCTCGTTTCATTCCGGTTCATCTAATTCCCCGAACATTTTTCCTGCGCACCCTGGGAGCAGCGGTTGGCATTGCGTCTCTTTCCGTCACGCTTTACGGCCAGACAGCGACGTCCGTCACGATCAATTGGGACAAGACCACCGTCATTTCGCGCTCCACGCCCACGCTGCAGGTGGTGGTCAATCCGCCTTTGCGGCCGGGCGATCCGTTGAGCGCGGCATCCTACAAAGCCGTGAAGGAACTGGGCGCCGACTATGTGCGCTACGTGCCGTGGCTGCCTTATCCCAGGCTGGGCGTGGCCGAACTGGAAGCGCCCACCGCGCAGAAGACGAGTTGGGATTTCAGCCTGATCGATCCCGTGACCAAGGGCTTTCTGGACGCCACCGAAGGCCATTCGCCGGTGATGAACTTCAGCACCATGCCGGCGTGGCTGTTCAAGACGGAGAAGCCGGTGACTTATCCCGCCGATCCCAACCAGGTGGAGTGGAACTATACGCAGGGCACCGAATTGCGCGACCCCAGCGGCAAGCAGTTGGGCGACTACTACGCTCGCCTGGTGAGCTGGTATGTGAACGGCGGCTTCACGGATGAGAACGGCGTGCGCCACAACTCCGGCTATCACTACAAGTTCCCGGTGTGGGAGGTTCTGAACGAAGTGGAATCCGAGCACACCGCCACACCGGAACAGTACACCGCGCGTTACGACGCCATTGTCAGCGCCATTCATCAGGTTTCGCCGGAGACGAAGTTCATGGGCCTGGCGCTGGCCGCTCCCGGTACAGGGGCCAGGTACTTCGAGTATTTCCTTGACCACAAGAATCACCGGCCGGGGATTCCACTGGACTTTATTTCCTATCACTTTTATGCATCGCCGGATGGCGCGCAGAACATAGATAACTGGCAATACACTTTCTTCGATCAGGCCAGCGGATTTCTGAACACGGTCCGGTATGTGGAAGCCATCCGCAAGCGGCTCTCGCCGGAGACGAAGACGGATCTGGATGAGCTGGGCGTGATTCTGCCTACCGACAACACCGCCGCCGACAAGACGCCACCGCCGCCAGCCTACTGGAACCTGGCCGGTGCGCTCTACGCGCATCTCTACATCGAGCTGGCGCGGCTGGAGATCGACGTCATCGGCGAATCGCAGTTGGTCGGCTATCCTACGCAGTATCCCAGCGTGAGCATGATGAACTGGCTGACCAACAAACCCAACGCGCGCTTTTGGGTGCTGAAGCTGCTGAAAGATTCCTTCCACCCGGGCGATTCTCTGGTTGAAACCTCGATCGGCTCCGGCGATCTGGACGCGCAGGCATTTGTAACACCCGGCGGCCACAAACTGCTGCTGGTGAACAAGCGCAATCGCAGCATGGATGTGACGCTGCCCGATGCGGGAAAAGCCAGCGCGCTCACTGTGGATGGCCAAACCGGCGACGACCCGGCGCGACCCGTGAAGCCCGCGGACGGCAAGATCAAGATGGAGCCCTTCGCCGTCACGGTGGTGAGTTGGTAGGCGCTGGGTTCAAGAAGATGCGGAAAACTCATCTCCGACTCGCAGGGTGCGGCACGACTGAAGACGCGCCGCACACAGAATGAAATGAGCGCGTGTCCGGGCCTGAAGGCCCACAGGTTTTGCCGATTTTTCAGGGGGTTAAAACCCCCTGCTCCCTCCGGTATCGCCGACCCGCAACTGTAGTAGTCAATCTACAGCTGTGCCGACCCCGGTTTTTTCCTACGAACTTCAGATGTGCGCGTAGTGCAGAAGCAGGCCGGCGAGAGCACCGCCCGCGAGGTCGCCGATGATGGGGATGGGCGCGTAACTCCAGTTCGAGCCGCCCTTGCCGGGAATCGGGAGTAGAGCGTGGACCAACCGCGGACCCAGATCGCGCGCGGGGTTGATGGCGTAACCAGTGGTCCCGCCCAGGCCCAAGCCGATGCCCCACACCAGGCTGGCCACCAGCCACGGTCCCACGCCCGCCGCCGGGCCGGTTGCGGAAACTCCGCGCGATCCAATGGCGCCTGCCACCACCACGAGCACCGCCGTTCCCAGGGCTTCGCTGAAAATATTGAAGAGCGGATTGCGCACCGCTGCGTTGGTGCAGAAGATGCCCAGCTTGGCAGCCGGGTCGGGGGTCAGCGCCCAGTGCGGCCCGTAGTGCAGAACCACCAGCGAAGCGCCGCCCATGGCGCCCAGAAGCTGCGCGGACCACTGGCTCAGCACCGGCTGAAAGTTGCCGGTGTTCACAGCCACGGCCAACGTGATGGCCGGGTTCAAGCTGGCGCCGGGGCTGCCGAAGGCCTGCGCCACCAGCACGCCGCACAGCACGCCCAGCGCCCATCCTGTGGTGATTGCCATCCAGCCCGCGTTGGCCGCATAGGACTTGCGCAGCGTTACGCCGGCGCAAACTCCGTTGCCCAACAGCACCAGAACGAGAGTGCCCATAAATTCGCCTAACCAAACAGAGTGCATCCGGTCTTCCTTATGCTTGCGCGGAAACCGGCAGCGGCAAGAAACAGCCAGCGCGCAATCGAGTACGGGATTTTGAGGACTCAAGCATTCTGCGCTCTCCGGCCTCTTTTCGCCAAGGGCGCACGCTGCGCGACGCTTCAGCAGGGACGCGCGGAGCAACTGTTTCCGTCATGTGAGGCTGCACAGGACCGGTCGGCTGCGTTAGCATTAATGGCAAATGCCATTTCCCATGAAAATTTGCGCCATTTGTTCCCAGGAATTCGAACTCAGACCGGATAAACCCGGCTTCGCCAACCGCTGTCCGGAGTGCAGTGCCCCCGAATCCACGGAGGCCACCGATGAACACCCCCTGGACGCGGACGAACGGAAGGCCGCCAGTGAAGTGAACGAGGCGCGGCGGCATGCCATGCGCGACCTTCTTTACCGCAAGGACTCCTGATCGCCCTCCGCAGATGCAGAGATCGGAGCGAAGCGAAGGCTGAAGGCGGGACTGCTACGGCTTGGGCTGCGCCGCCTGGTTCGCACCCGGCACCGTCTTTGCGTACTTCGGCCAGTGAGTGAGCAGTTCGTTCACCACCACGCGGCCGACCAAGTATGCATTCTCAATCGATTGTGAAAAGGCGCCGGTGGTGCCCGCACGCTGCTTGTCCAGGCTCTCGGCCGCGCTCATGCCGCGTGGTTGGCGGTCGTAGTTGCTCACCGTCCGGAGCACCAGGATGCGTTGGGCGTCCACCCGGCCGGCGTGCGCCAGGAACTGCAATGATTGCAGCGTGCCGGTGTCTTCCATGGCGGTCGTGGCAAACTCTCCCTTGCCGCCGGTGAAGTAGCTGACCCATTGCGCGGCCCAGGCGTCAAAAAGTTTCCCGTGCCAGTAGGTCGAGGAAGAAAGCTCATCGCCCATGGTGACGAACGGCGGGCGGTTGGCGGCTGTGCCGTCGAATTGGGCACGGATTTTCTGAAGTACTTCGGAGTCGGCCAGCGGCGTGGTGCGGGTCAGGTTGAAAGCCCAGTGGGTCAGATCCTGATTGAGCGCAAAGACCTGGCCGTCGAGCGGCGCAGCGGGTTCCTCGAAGGGGCGCGTCTTGCGCAGGGGCACATAGCCGGTGGGCCAGTCCGGCGGAATCTCGCGGCCGTCGATCTCGTAGCCCAGGTCGCCATCCACCACCCAGCGCGCCCAGACGGCCGAGCCCAGGGAAGCGCGGTCCGGAGTGGCCCCGGCGATTCCGGCGACGATCCAGTAGGCGTGGCTCAGGTCGAAGCGCGGGTCTAGGCCCAAGGCCATCAGCGTGGCGGCAGCGTGCGCCGCGCCCTGGCCGGTGAGCACGGCCATCTCGCCCTCGCTGTTCATGCGCACCGCGTGGTAGCCGGCGGGAAGCGGATAGATGCTGTCCAGGTGATCGCGTTCGACCCAATCCTGCAACTCGCCGGGCGCGTCGCCCGCGTCGGCGCCCACCTCGAACATGGCCACGACCACCACTTTCACCACGATCGGGCGCGGCCTTGAGGTGGCAGAGGCGGCAACAGCGGAAAGAATCAGGAAGATAAGAGACAGCCCGACGCGCATGGTCATTGATTGCGATGGTAACGCAGTGACGGGAGAGTCTCCCAGGTCTTTGACCGCGTGAGGATGTGGCTTGAGTTCGTGCTTTCCCAGGTCCCAGAATCGGGACCTGGGGCACCCGGCATTGGTTCAATTGCAAGAGGTCAGAGACCAAGATGCCTGAGGGGGAATGAGAACGATCTGCAAACGCAGTTTCCAGTTGATAGAGAACCCCTGAGCAGGTGGTTGTCACGGTCCAGCATTCCCTCAGGGGCTAAAGCCCGCCTTCATTTTTAGCTACTTACGGCACGACTAAAGTCGTGCCCTTTCAAAACATCAACTTGTTCAGAGCTTCCCTAAAGCCCACATTGATTTTGCTGCCTGTGCGGCACGACTGAAGTCGTGCCCTGTTACAAAGCAAACTTAAGCAGAGTTTCCCTAGGTTTTATGCTCCATGCCCGTATCCAGCGAGGTCTCATCCGGCGATTTGGGCCGGTCAGAGTAAACGGGAATCCCGCTGATAAGGCCCTGATAGTTTGTGAGGCGTTTGCCCAAGATCACCACGCCCTTATCCGTGATCTCATACTCGCGAATATCCTTGGCGTGATTGCCGCCCCTCATCTTGATGACCACCAAGATCTTGCGCAGCTGGCCATCGATGGATACGTAGCGCAGGCGGATGATGTCATCGGTGAGGAAAGAAATGGAGTAGGTACTGAACGGGAATTCCGTGAACGACTCATCCACCTCAACCGTGCTGAGAATGGTTACCCCAATACCCGTCAAGGCGAAGATCATGCGGTAGAGCGACTCGCGAAAATCGGCACGGAAGCCGGGCGACAGCGCCATTTCAAAGCCGGCCAGGGAATCGATGACCAGGCGCTTGGCGCCGATGTTTTGCACGGCCGAGAGAATGGAGTGCATGGTTTCATCCACCGAGAGATCGAGGGGGCGGAGATAGAGAATCTCAAGTTTCCCTTCTTTCTGCGGCGTCTCCAGATCCAGACCCAAGCTGGTGGCCCGCTCCGCATAGGCTTGCGGGCGTTCCTCAAAAACCGCCACGATGCCGGGCTCTCCCTGGCGTATGCCTTCCGCAATGAACTGGGTTGCCAAGACCGATTTCCCGGTTCCCGAAGACCCCGCTACGAGGACGCTATCGCCTTCGCGAACGCCACCACCGAGCATCTTATCCAACTCCGGGACGCCGAAGGAAAGGCGCCGATCACTGGGTGGATTTCTCTTGTGCGCGGTTAACCCAAAGGTGCGCGAGAAGGCCTGCACGCCGGCATCGGTGATACGGAATGTGTGCAGACCCGGCACGGAGTCCTGACCGCGCAGTTTGATGATCTGCAACTTCCGCACAATTGAATTGCGCTCCGCCGTTTGGCGCAGCCAGAACAAACCGTCGGCGACGGTAAAGATGGGATTGTCGCGCAGCTCATCCTCCGCGTATTCACCGATCAGGAAAGTTGTAGCCTGCCAACTAGCCAGAAACAGGGCCAACCGCTGAATGAACGATTGCAGGTCCATGTCACTTTGCGGTTTCCGCACCATAGTGCGGAAGGAGTCAACAACCACAACGGCGGGGTTGGACTTCTCAACTTCCTTGGTGATCTCCAGCAAAACCGCGCCCAGATCCTTCTCTAGGACAACCTGACTCAGGTTGATAAAGCGAATGCAGCCGGGCAGCATGGACGGATCGAAGAAAGTGTACTGCTGCTGGTAGCGCAGCATCTTGATGGCGGATTCGCCGAGGACTGTGAAATAGAGCGCAGGACGCTCCGGGGTGGCATTGGCAAACACGAACTGGTGTGCCAGCGTCGTCTTTCCGCTTCCGGGTGCACCCGCGATGATGTTGAATGAAAATTCAGGGAGACCGCCACCCACAATCTCGTCAAGGCCTGGAACCCCGGTGGGTAGTTTGTTGATCTTCACTTTGTCTTGAGTGCTCACGATTTTCCCCCGTGTGCCGAATTGCTATCGTCAAAGGCTTCGCCTGGCCAAGCGTTGCTCAACAGGTTGAGTGTTAAGGCTTCGCCAAGGAAGATACGAAGCAGTCCGAGCAGGCGGGCGATGAGAATGATACCGCCTTCGCCAGCCCGGGCCTTGTCCATGCCGGTTTGATTCTCAATCTCGCCCAGTCCCTGCAAAGATCCATCCGCTGCGACCTTCACCGCCCAGAGAGCGGAAGTTTCGGACTTGGCTTGCGTCAAAGCGCGGAAAGCAAGGGACTCGAAAGCCGCTTCTCCCGCAAACGTACTAAGATTTTGGCGCAGCTTCTCATAGACGCGATGGGCCGGGGACTCCAAAGGGTCTGAAGTCTTGGCCGCACTTGCTTCATAAGCAAGAAGGCGGTGGGCTAAATCTCGCATTTGTGGGGAAGCCGTCATTATCCTGCCCTGCATGGTTTCAGCCAGCAGACTCAATTGTCGCTCAACGCTCCCAAAAGGATCAGGGCGGCGATTCCATCTTCTGGCAGAAGCCCCGAAGCTGAGGAGATCGACATTCCAAGCCACCTCGGTTCACGCGCTGGCGGGACTCAATTCATGTAGAGATTCGTTTGGAGGGCAGGCGCCTCGTCCTGCGGGCCACCCGCCTTGCTTCGGATGAGGGTGAAAACGTCCAGAACGGTGGCGACACTGCGAAGGTTTCCCGCAACACTTACGAGTCCATCTTCCATGCCGGGATGCCTGTCTGCCAGGGCTTCAATATTTTCGCTCACACTTCTGAGGCGATCGATTTCGAGCAGAAGATCCTCGAAGGCCGCATCTATAACCGGTCCATCGGCTGCCGAGACGATCGTGTCATCTGTGGTGGTTTTCGACTCTGTCGTGACGTCCGCTTGAAGGCGTAAATCTTCGATCAGATGCAGCGTTGTTACCTCGCCAAGGAAGGCAAGAAACAGCCCGAGCAACTGCGCGATCAGAATGACCCCGGCCGAGTCATCTTCATCCGTGCCCGATTGAGATTCAACTTCGCCAAAGCCGCGCAAGTCTCCATTCGCCGTTACCTGCACGATGCCGAGCCAGGGCGATTGCGACTTGGCCAATGCCAGGGCACGGGAGGCGAGCGCCTGAAAACCGTCAACACCCATGGGTGAGCCGAGTTGCCGGCGCAGCTTCTCGTAAACTCGCACGGTTGCAGGCTCGGTCTGCAGGGAGGCCTTGCTCGCATCGGCCTCGCTTGCCACGAGACTGCGGGCCAAATCACGCGTCTTTTTGGGAGGAAGCATTGATTCTGTCCTTCGCACGCCACGCTTCGCCTGGAACACGAAGCATCTTTGGCCATGATACGCTCAAGCTGGTCGCTCCGGCTGCGAGATTCGAGGCCCGCCTCATCCCACTCCAAAGTGGGATCCTCTGATCGGAAGAGACCCGAAGGCGTTCCATAAAAGCGAGCAAAATTGACCATTCCGCCGACGCTTGCGATGGAATTCCATGGCGGGACCAGCACGTTACGGCTGAGTAACTTCCATAACGAGAGTTATCACTTAGAGCCGTTCTGTGCGTGGAGCAGCGTACGGCGTGGACCAGGAGGTCCACGCTACAGCCGACCGGGAGGTTGATTACATGACAGCGCCGGCTCCTTCGAGCCCGAGTAGACTGGTTGCTGCTAGACGCCCAGGAGCTCGGGCGAAGGAGCCTGGCATGGCCAA
>Ga0302266_10003884_pt1 | contig 11808 bp, 8 predicted proteins | sample III_Bog_E1_2_FD_194559 | JGI IMG/M metagenome (GOLD analysis project Ga0302266, IMG submission 194559) | Peat permafrost microbial communities from Stordalen Mire near Abisko, Sweden - III_Bog_E1_2 | ecosystem: Environmental > Terrestrial > Soil > Wetlands > Peat | place: Sweden: Abisko... | reverse complement strand
AATGGGGTTCTTCAGTTTGCTGGGCAGGTCTCTCTTACCTGTCAAACCCAGAATGCCTACGTGTCCTGCCTGATGTTCCCGACAACGGTAACGCTGGCTGTGGGTTCTGAGTCGCAAGCGAGTGCGCTCACTATCTGGACTCCGGCAAATCTACCGCTCGGATACTTCAATACGTCGCAGATCAGGACCTCTTCTACCAAGACTGCACTGGCGTTTCTACCACTTGGCGTTCTTGCATTCTGTGTGCGTCGTCGGCGCAGACTGAGCAAGGCGTTGTGGATGCTGCTTGCAATCTCGGCAGTAAGTCTTGGGATGAGTGGTTGTGGAGGAAATCTGGTTGCTTTCTACATTCCAGTCCCAACTGGACAGCAGACTGTAACGGTTACCGGTACCTTTGCAGGATCTACAACACCAGCTATCGCTGGCGTATCCCGCTCGATTCCAGTGACGATCAATATCAACAGCCTGTAGAAATAACTAATATCAGGGCCGGACACTACCTAAGTAGTGTCCGGCCCATCTTTTTGTTACAAACTAGCCGCGCTCAAAGTCGAAGTGCAACAGATTCAGAAGGGATAATGTTGCATGCGGAAGTCTTATAGTTAGTTGTCTTTAGTGGAACGCTCTTTAGTTCAAGCGCAGTTGGTGTTGCGTTGCAGTCCGGCGGCTATAGCCTCCGGACTGCAACGGGCGCGCTCGACCATCACTCGCGAGATGGCGCGCAACGGCTAGCAGTCTGTCAACGCGCCGCGTCGTCCCGGACGACCGCGTTTGCTCGATGGCTACCAAGCGCAACGGGCTCAGGAGCGAGCCGCCAAGCCGCGCGTTGAGCGCAAGCTGGTTCCGGACAGCGCGCTGTTTGACTTGGTCATCGAGCATTTACGGCGCGGCTTGAGTCCCGAGCAGATTGCGTTCACACTGAGGTCTATGCCCGATCCAGTACTAGGGGGCGACGCACATTGAATTTCCAGTAGTTTGAGCAGATAGAAGTGGTTCCAAGCGGCTTTGAGACATTTTCCCTTGACTCCGCGTTTTGAAGATTTGTCCTGTTTGAGCAGGTTGAGGGCGATGCGATTAAGCACGGAGAAGTTCTAAGCCGCGTGGCCAGCGCGTTTGTGAGTTTGCTCGTCTAAATTGGCCCACTTCGCTCATCTAAACTGGGCCACCTGTACAAGCCCGGATGTAAAGATTCGGGGATGGACAGGAGGCAAAAAGTGGAACTATTCGAAGTGATGCGGCGGGAGTATGCGGCCGGAGAGACGATTCAGGGACTATCAACGAAGCACGGTGTGCACCGGCGGATGGTGCGGCAGGCTCTCGGGAACGCGATTCCTCCCGAGCGAAAAGCGGTAGTACGGGAAGCGCCGCGGCTGGGTCCGGTCAAGGAACACATCGATGAGATGCTGGCCTCGGACGTAAAAGCGCCGCGCAAGCAACGGCATACGGCTCATCGGATCTGGATGCGCCTGTGCCGCGAGCATCCGGATTATCCCGTTGGGGAAGCTACGGTGCGGCGCTATGTGCAGGTGCGGAAGCGGGAGTTGGGGCTCAGCGGGCGGAAGTTTTCGTGCCGCAGAGTTATGAGCTGGGTCAGGAAGCTCAAGTGGATTGGTTCGAGGGCATGGCCAAGCTGGGCAGCGAAGTTGTGAAGCTACAGTTCTTCGCCATGCGCAGCATGGGCTCTGGCGATGCCTTCCATCGGGCTTATCCGCACGCCACGCAACAGGCTCTGCTTCCACCCCAGCGACGAAGACCTGTCGCTGGGGACCCCGGCTGGAAGCCCACGAACATGCGTTCGCCTACTTTGGCGGCGTCTTCAAGACTCTGCGCTACGACAACATGAAGTCTGTGGTGAAGAAGATTCTGCGCGGATATCAGCGGGTGGAGACGGATCGGATCATAGCGTTTCGCTCGCACTGGGGCTATCAGAGCGAGTACTGCAACCCAGCCAGCGGCAACGAAAAAGGCGGCGTAGAAGGGGAGCTGGGATGGTTCCGGCGCAACTTGCTTGTGCCCGTGCCAGAGGCCAGCGATCTGGCCGCATTGAACCAACAAGTATTGGCCGACTGTATCGCCAACCGCGGCCGCACTATCATCGGAAAGAACATGACCATCGGCGCGGCCAGCGAGTTGGAGCGCGAACACTTATCGCCGCTGGCGGCGGAAGGTTTTCCGATCCACGAGTTACTCTATCCACTCATCGTGGACAGCAAGGGCCGCGTGAAGGTGAAGACCAACTGGTATTCGACCTCGCTCTGGCCAGGGCTGCGTGTGACGGCGGTAGTCGGTCCGTTGACGGTAGAGATCCTGCACGACAACAAGGTGGCTGCGCGGTACAAACGTTGTTACGGACGCGGCCATGATATCCTCGATCTCGAACACTATCTGGATGTGCTGGAGCGAAAGCCGGGCGCCATGAAGGGTTCGACGTCCTTGCAGCAGTGGCGTCAGGCTGGGCGTTGGCCCGCTTGCATGGATGCGATCTGGCGCGAGCTTGAGCAGCGTCATAACAAGAGCAAGGGGACTCGCGAGATGATTGCGCTGATCCGCGCCGGTTCCATCGATGGATGGGACAAGCTGATCGCCGCCGTAAAAGATGCGTTGCGTCTGGGTATCAGCGATTCAGCCGCGGTTCTGCATCTGTTGCATATGCCCGATCCGGAACAACGCCGCCAGTACGCCGTTGCTCTGGCCGAAGAACTGCAACAGTATTAGCGGCCGATGCCGGTGATGGATAACTACGACTTGCTGCTTGCCAACACTGCGGGAGGCATTCAATGAAAAACCAGACGCAAGCCCTGGAATATGCCAGCGTTCTTCAGTACTGCAAAGCGGTCCGCCTGCCCACCGTGGGTACTAACTTCGTGCCGCTGTCCGAACAAACGGATTGCCTCTCAGGTTCCATCGCCGGAGGCGTTCCTGTGAAAGTGTGCTCTATGACCCGTTTGTCTTGTTTTTACATCATGCTGGCAGTACTGTTGTCCTGGCACGGGGAGGCACAAACGACCGCTGTTACGCGCTTTCCAGCAGATAAGGCCATGGGCGTGAATCCAGACACGCACCTCGTCCTGACTTTCGCCAGCGCACCCAGACTCGGCAAATCAGGCCAGATCCGCATCTACGACGCGGCCGACCACCAGCTAGTGGACACGCTCGACCTCGGCATTCCTGCCGGCCCCGACCCCACCCACCGTATCGCCGTTGCACCTGCGCCGACGCTTGTTGCCAATTCCAACATACCTACATCGCCTACCACTACGACACCGGCGGTTCGAACGACGCCTGCCGACCTTCATAAGTACCAACTCACCACCATCGGCGGTCTGCCTGACTTCCACTTTTACCCCGTCATCCTGCACGGAAACGCGGCTACCATCTATCCCCACAACAATGTTCTGCACTACCACCACAAATACATCGTGCAGGTCGACGCGGGCGTTCTGATTCCAGCTACCGGAACCTTCGCGGGCTTCACGACCGATTACGCATGGACCTTCACCACCAAAGCCGCCGCGCCCGCCGCCAACGCTACCCGCGTGGTGGTTGCCGCCGATGGCAGCGGCGACTTCAACACCGTTCAGGGTGCCGTCGATTTCGTCCCCGACAATCCTCCCCAGCGCGTCACCATCTTCATCAAGAACGGCACCTACGAGGAGATCGTCTTCTTCCGCAACAAATCCAATCTAACCATTCGCGGCGAAGACCGTGACAAGGTTCAGGTGGGCTATGGAAACAATAGCGCCTTCAACCCGCCCATGCCGGGACCCTCCCGCCGCTGCGCCTTCTCCGCATACGACTCCACCGGAATTGAGCTGATCAATTTTTCCGTGAACAACTACGCCCACGGACAAGCCGAAGGGCTGCTGATTTCCGGCTCAAAGAACATCGTCAGCCACATGAACATCAAGGGCTCGGGCGACGCGCTCAACCTACGTGGTTCGGTGTATCTGACCGACAGCAGGATCATCGGAGATGGAGATACGATTCTCGGCGTCGGCCCTGCTTTCTTCAACCACTGCGAGATTCAATCGATCGGACCCTTTATGTGGATCCGCAACACCGACGCCAACCACGGCAACGTCTTCCTCAACTCCACCTTCATCGCCATCGCCCAACCTTTGCCCTGGACGCAAACTCCTGTTTCTACCCCGCAGAGTGCTTCGTCTGCTTCAACTCCACAGAGCGTCCCCCTGGCTCGCGCTCCTGTGGCTACAGTACTCGCCCGCCTGCCCAATAACCATGGCCTCAACTATCCCTACGCCGAAGCTGTTCTGATCAACTGCCATCTCAAGGACGTCTCCGCAATCGGCTGGGGTCCCATCGATGACGATACGATCCATCTGCACCTTTGGGAGTTCAACAGCACCGACCTCGATGGCCGTCCCGTCGACACCGCTCAACGTCACCCGGTATCCAGACAACTCACCATGCCTCAGGATGTCCAAACCATCTCCAACTACAGCGACCCTGCTTTCGTCCTGAGCGGCTGGACTCCAGTTGTCGAAAAGTGAGGACAGACGTCCGCGAGTCTCATTCAGACATACAGATGTAGATGGGAATGCCAGACAGTTGATAGATTCGCCATCGGGCACATCGACAAGCCTTTGGGGGGGATTGCAGTGCCCAACCATGTTTCATACAGAGAGCTGCGCTTTATGGCAAACGGAACAGGAAATTTATTTGACCGCAATCCCTGTTTCCCTGTTAGTTCAGGATCGAAATGCGGAAATACCTAGCGCCACTCGCCGACTACTGCATACAGAAAACGCGACGGAGTCCCCGCATGGCGGCTTCCAAAAGTCAGGAATGTACGCTATAGATTTTCAGGAAAGTTGTTTCTGAACCTATCAGCAGGAGAGAGCCAATTCACAAGACCAACTCGAACTTGTATCCAAATCGCTTTTGATTATCGATGTAACGGATCCATTGCGGGCGGAATTGATAGACCAGGCTCCTTGATACGGCACACGACAGGACAGAGCCGAGTTGAAACCTTGAGCAGTAAGCATCCAGGATAGGAGTCCTATCCGCGCCCTCGACAATCGAACACAAACCATGCATTTGAACTCCCGCGATCTTCCGCCAGTCAAAACTTGAGCGGAAGACTGCAACTGAGGCACGGGGATCCATGCGCACTGACTTGCTATGATTGGTGTCTTCGGAAGACAGCCACATCATGTTGAGGTTCTCTGTGACCGAATAGAATAGCGGTGCTGAATTAACCAAACCATCGGGGTTCTTTGTCGACAGTACAAGTGTGCTTTCGGATTGCAGGAAATCATAGACCATGCCCATCCTGTCGTCCGCAACGTGTTTGTGCTCCGTATGTGTCATCCCCGCCTTCCTCTCTAGCTAACCCATCTTTGCCCGTCGTAACGCGTTGCTTTTTCCTCAGGATTGTTGATGTCTTTCTCCCCTTTCCGGTATGGCCCGACCATATGCCTAAGATCGCATGTTGCGCCATGGGAGCGTCATTCGGGAACGACGCCTAAGCAGGCCGCGCAGAATGCCCGCCTACTGCGCAGCAACTTCAGCGTAGTTTTGCGCGGCCTGAAGAAATCCGGTTTGGTCTCGGTTGTCCCTGATGCGATCCATGGCAGAAGTGTATAGATTTTTTCCACGGAGATTGCATGCAACAATCTTGCTTGCACAACACAGAGTTCAATGGGCACAGTTTCTTGCATCTACTCTTACGGATGATACAGAGGTACGCAATTGTCTGAAGGTATCGACCCAGATCACAGGAAAAAGGAGGGTTTTGGCGAGACTGTATAGACAGGATATAATCGCCGTAAACTGTCTCAATTGAGCTATATAGCTTATTATTCTATAGTTTTCGAAAGGTCATGGCGGAGAGTGGGGGATTCGAACCCCCGGTAGAACTTTTGGTCCTACAACGGTTTAGCAAACCGCCGCCTTCAGCCACTCGGCCAACTCTCCTGCCCTCCCCGCAACTTCGCCAAAGCGAATGCCGGGTTGAATTAAGATTATAGAGTAGTTCTCCCTCTTCGTGCTGACGTGGAGCCTTTAGAAAGTTTTTCTTTGCGTTTAAAATGCGCTCAGGCGGTATTTTTGCTTCTCTCGACAGTAAATCCTTAGAGCATTTTAGGAGTCGCTATGGGCCAACCTGTTTGTCATTCCGCAGCGAAGCGGAGGAATCTGCTTTTTCTCGTCGCAGCATGGTCTACACCATTGCCTGGAATCCCCGGGCCGCCACTCTTCCCGGATTCCCTCTCTCCTCCGAAATCCGTCGTCCCTCCCGTTTCTGGAAGCGTCCGCCCTCCGCGTCAAAATTTATCTGAAAATCCCTTCCAGAGCGGCGAACGAATACAATGGAGCCATGCGTGGATGGAGCTTTCCCGTCGGTCGTTTCTTTGGTGTAGAGGTTCGCATCCATGCGTTCTTTCTTCTGCTGCTTGCTGTGGCGATTGGCTTCGGCTCCGTGGCCGGCGAAGTCGGCGGACGCACGGTGACGCTCTGGTTTCTGCTGTTTTTCGCCGTCGTCGTGCGGCAGTGTGCGCAGGCGTTGGCGGCGGTCTGGTTCGATCTGGATCTGCGCGGGGTTCTTCTTCTGCCCACCGGCGGGTTGATGACCTACGCGACTCCCGAGGCCACTAAGCGCGCCGCCGAGCCAGCCATCGAGCGGCGCATGGCTCTGGTCGGCCCGCTGGCCAGCATCGGCTTTGGATTGTTTCTGGCAGCGGTTGTACTGACGGCGGCTCCCGGCATTAATCTGCTGGAGAAGCCGTGGATTGCTCCCTCGCACCTGCTGCGCGCCATGGTCTGGCTAAATCTTCTGCTCGGTGTCCTCAATCTTCTCCCCGTGTTTCCGCTGGATGGCGCACACCTCTTTCGCCGCGCAATTGCAGGCGCTGCCGGAGAAGGAAAGGGCGAGCCTGAGGCTGCAAATTCGGCAGCGAGCTTCGGCGGAGGCCCAAGCCATTGGATCGCCCTCGCTCTGGTGATTGCGGGGCTTCTGCTGGGCAATATGTGGCTTACCATCATGGGCGCGTTTGTTCTGCTCGGCGCGCAGATGGAGCGGCGCAGTGCAATTGCCGGCAACGACAGCTCCGACCCGGTCTTGATGCGCGACGTGATGCTTACCCAGTTCAGCACACTCTCTGCTTCCGACACGCTGGAAGACGCGTTGCAGCGCGCCATCCACACCTTGCAGGACGTCTTTCCTGTCGTTCGCGGCGGCAATCTGGTCGGCGCCGTCTCGCGACAGAACATTGTGGAGGCGTTGGCCACCAGCGGCAACAGCTACGTCCAGGGCGTAATGACGCGCAGCCTACAGACCGTTCTTCCCGACGATTCGCTGGTCAAGACGCTGCCGCGCATCCGTGGCGCGCAGGGCGAGCATCTGGTTCCGGTCATGGAGGGCGAGCGCATCGTCGGCATCATCACGCCGCAGAACCTCTCGCAGTCGATGGACCTGCTCATCCAGAGTCGTCGCCTGCGCCGCACCGAAGACGAATAGCCCACGAAAAAAACGCACAGCGTCAGATGGAATCAGTCGCAAACGAAGCACAGGATCGACCACGGATAAACGCGGATGAACACGGATCAAAAACACGAGAATGAGCTGGATCGGAGCGACTCCGTTGCGTCGATCTGCGATGACGCAGCCGTGAGCGATGACGCCGCCGTCAGCTTTGACGGCATAGCCGCGAACCATGACGACGCATACGCGAGCCATCCTGATTCCTTCGCTGGTCGGAATCGTCCGCTTGCGCCGGGGCTATATTTAGTTGCCACGCCCATCGGCAATCTGGAAGACATCACCCTGCGCGCCCTGCGTGTGCTGCGCTCGGTCGATCGCATCGCCTGCGAGGACACGCGCCAGACGCAGAAGCTGCTCAACCACTTCGAGATTCGCACCCCCACTGTCAGCTATCACATGCATAATGAGGCGGGCCGCGCCCTTGAGTTGGCAACGGCGCTCAAGGCGGGAGCGCGAATCGCCGTGGTCAGCGACGCGGGAACGCCCGGAATCGCCGACCCCGGCGGACAGATCGCCGCCGCCGCCATCGCCGCCGGAGTCCCCGTCTTTCCCGTGCCGGGTGCGAACGCCGCGATCAGCGCGCTCATTGCCAGCGGCCTTGCCGGATCCAGCCTTGCGGGAAGCGGCCTGAACGCCGAGTCGTTTACCTTTCACGGATTTCTGCCGTCGAAGGAGGGCCAGCGGCGCACAACGCTCGAAGCCCTGCGCAGCAACGGCAACCCGAGCGGCGGCACGCTCATCTTCTACGAGGCTCCGCACCGCATTCTGGACACGCTGGCCGACGTCGAGGCGATCTTCGGCCCCGCGCAACACGTCGTCGTGGCGCGCGAACTGACCAAGCTGCACGAAGAGTTTCTACGCGGAGCTGTAACCGAAGTGCGCCAGACCCTTGCCTCCCGCGCCAGCGTTCGCGGTGAGATCGTTCTGCTCTTCGCGCCCGCCGTCGCTGAAGATACCAGCGCAAGCCACCCCGCCAGCATCGCCCAGCAGGTGCGCGATCTGATGGCCAGCGAAAGCCTCGCCGAAAAAGACGCGCTCAAACGAGTCGCTCGCGCCCGCGGCATGGGCAAGAGCGAGGCCTACCGCGAACTGCAACGCGAACGCGGAAAATAGCGCTCTTTCCCAAAGGCTATGACCGGAAGGGTACGCCTTCAGGCGTACCGCAACTTTCCTATCTTAAACGGGCCTCACAGGGTGCGGATTTTAGACTCAGAAAACCAGCTTTTGATGCAAAACCATCCCAGCCGTCTTCACTGGCGCAGCTCAACCTCGGTAGCTCCCTGTCCGCCCTGATTGTACGGCGGCTCGGTAACGTTGATGACCTGCGGATGGTTACGCAGAAACTCCCGCAAAGTGCGGCGCAGAATCCCCATTCCTGTCCCATGAACGATGCGGATGTGCGGCATTCCGGCCATAAACGCGCGATCCAGAAAGCGCGAAACCTCTTCTTCGGCCTCGTCCGCCGTACGCCCGATGACGTTGATCTCCATCGGCACGGAGTCGGAGTCGCTGGTGGTCTGCACGGTGATGCCGCCCCGTCGTCGCGCGGCCTCCAGCGGCGTGACCACCTTGACGCTCTCCACCTCTGCAATGTCGTTCTGCGCCACGCGCATCTTCATCGTGCCGACGGAGACCTCGTAGTTTTTGGCGTCGATCAACCGCTCTACCCGCGCCTGTCGCCCAAGGCTCTTCAGCTTCACCAGGTCGCCGACCTTGATGCCTGCAAGTCCGCGTCCGGTCAGGTGCGGCTGCGCGTTGGGATCGTTCTTGTCCGCTCCGCTCGTATGCGCCACAACGGTCGAATTGAACTGCTCGGAGAACTCGCGGCGCAGCGTCGCCATGCGGCGTTCCGAGTCGCGCGCAATCTTCTGCGCCACCGTCTTGTCGTCGATGGCCTTCACCGTCTCGCGAAGCTGGTAGGCAAAGTCTTCCAGCAGCGAGTGCAGCTTTCCTTCCAACTCGCGGGTGCGTGCCTTCTGCTCGGCGCGGCCCTCGGTCTCCATGCGCAGACGTTCCCGCGTAATCTCGTGTTCGCGCCGTTGCAGAGCCGCGCGCTCCTCGCTCGCCGCACTCAGTTGCGCGTGGAGCTGGTCGAGCAGGGTGCCAATGTCGGCGGTCTGCGTCGTAAGCTGCGCCCGCGCCGCAGCAATAATCTCCGCCGAAAGACCCAGCCTCTCCGCAATGTTCAACCCCGCCGAAGCCCCAGGAACGCCGAGGCGAAGCTCATAGGTCGGCGAAAGCGTTGCCTGATCGAATCCCACCGCGGCGTTCAGCACTCCCGCGCGATTGGCCGCGTAGACCTTCAGCGAAGTCAGGTGAGTCGTGATGCAACTCCACGCACGGCGAGCGAGGAAGTGTCCCGCAATGGCGACGGCCAGCGCTGCGCCCTCCTCTGGATCGGTGGCCGAGCCGAGTTCATCCAGCAGCACCAGCGAGTCCTCCTTCGCCGCACTCGCGATCCGCTCCACGTTGAGGATGTGCGCGGAGAAGCTCGACAGGTTCGACTCGATCGACTGCGCATCGCCAATGTCCGCGTAGATCGCGCCAAACAGCGGCAGCGTCGCGGCCTCTGCGGGAACGGGCAGGCCAGCCTGCGCCATCAGAGCAAGCAGCCCCGTCGTCTTCAGCGCGACGGTCTTTCCGCCCGTGTTCGGTCCGCTGATGATAAGCTGCCGCGCCTCTGCCTCCAGCGCCAACGTCAGCGGAACCGTCGCCCCGCCCGACCGTCGCAGCCGAATCTCCAGCAGCGGATGACGCGCATTGATTAGACTCAGATTGTCATTCTGAGCGGGGCGAAGAATTCCCGCATTTTGCCCGCTCAGACCAAAAACTCCGGGTGCCCCATCCATGACAGACTCATCGTGATGGGTGGGATTCGCAAACCCCGGACGAACACACGCCAGCTCATTGGCGAATCTCGCCCGCGCGAAGTGGCTCTCCACCTCGGCGAGGATCGCCGTCCCCAGCAGAATCGCGTCGGCCTGCTCGCCGATGGCCCGCGTCATGGCGACCAGAATCCGATGAATCTCGCGCTGCTCTTCGTCCAGCAGGCGCACCAGTTCGTTGTTCTGCTCGATCGTCTCCAGCGGCTCGATGAAGACGGTCTGCCCGGTCGAGGAGGCTCCATGAATCACGCCCGGAACCCGTCGGCGAAACTCCGCCTTCACCGGAATCACGAATCGCTCGCCGCGCACCGTGATTAGCTCCTCCTGCGTCGATCCCTCGCTGGACAGAGCGCGCAGCGACTTGCGCAGGCTCTCCTCAATCGCGCGGTGCTGCCGTTCCATTGCCCGGCGAATGCGCCGCAGCTCGCTGCTCGCCTCATCGGCCAGCGATCCATCCGGCTCGATCTTGCCGCGCAGCAGATGCAGCAGCCGGGCGAAGTCGTGGCCCAGCAGCTCCGCCGAGAGTCCGGCAATCCCCGGCCACGCGCGGCCTCGGCCCGCCGGCGAGAGCAGCAACGCCCGCCAGGCCGCCACCCGCTCGATCAGCCCCAGCAGCGCGTTGATCTCCAGCCCATCGAGTGCCGCTCCCTCCAGCCGCGCCTGCTCCAACCGCTCGGTCGGATCGAAGAGTCCCGTGCACTCGAAGCCGCCGCCCCCGGCCAGCAGGTCGCGGATCTCTTCCGTCCTCTGCTGCTGGCACTCGATCCACGCGGCATCGGTCGACGGCTCAAGCGCCAGCACCCAATCCCGGCCCAGCGGCGACTGCGCCCGGCCCGCAATACTCTCGCGCAGACGCGGCCACTCAAGCGCAGCCGAGCTGCTCTCGACCAAAGGCAACGGAACTTCTGGCAGAAGACTCACCCTGCTATGTTAGCTGCTTAACCCCATGTCCTGCCGGACGGCCGCCCCGCGCGCGCGGCGCCCGTCCGGCAGGACAGAATCTTTTGCGCCTTAAAAAGGAACATCTCTGCCAGAGCTGCGTATTGCAGGGTATAGTTCTAGCGTAGAGGGAGGCGATCCATGTACTGTCCGTCCTGCGGCTCTCCTGTAGAAGGCGCCTTTTGCTCCAAGTGCGGTGTGCCCCTGCACCCCCCGTTGGCCTTTGTTGGTGCGCCTCCAACTCTGCCGGTTGACTCTCGTGTGCAGAGCCGTCTGCGGACGCTGGGCATACTCTGGTGCGTCTTCAGCGGCTACCGTCTCCTCTCGTCGGGAGTCCTTGCGCTTCTCTTTATGCGGGGCATCCTTTCGCCAGGACTCCTCTTTAGCCTCGGACCAACCCACGATCTTGTCTACAGCTTCAATGGCTCGATGCATCATCCATCGTTGCCTCTCTTCTTTCCTCTTCTGGGAGGAGTGATG
>Ga0302266_10003883_pt1 | contig 11810 bp, 7 predicted proteins | sample III_Bog_E1_2_FD_194559 | JGI IMG/M metagenome (GOLD analysis project Ga0302266, IMG submission 194559) | Peat permafrost microbial communities from Stordalen Mire near Abisko, Sweden - III_Bog_E1_2 | ecosystem: Environmental > Terrestrial > Soil > Wetlands > Peat | place: Sweden: Abisko... | reverse complement strand
TGCGGCGCGACAGCGCCCGATGCCAGAGCCAGCCTACCTTGAATCGAAACGAACTCAGCGCGTAGCTGTTCATGGGCACTCCGTAATAGCGGATGTGTCCACTCACCACCGACCGCAACCACTTGCCTGTGTCTTGGATGGGCGCGTGCATTCGCTGTCGCAACTCGGTTTTCACCGCGTTCAACTTCGCTTGCCGCCTCTTACGAATCGTCTGCCGCATTACCGTGAAGTAACCGTTGCTCCTCTTCTTCCCGCAGATATGCGTAAAGCCGAGAAAGTCGAACGTCTCCGGCTTCCCTACTCCGCGCCGCTTTCGGTTTCGGACCGCGAACGATCCGAACTCCAGAAGCCGCGTCTTGTCGGGATGCAGCTCCAGACTGAACTTCCGAAATCGCTCGGCAAGTTCGGCCAAGAACCGCTTGGCATCCGCTTCACTCTGGAATCCAACCACGATGTCGTCCGCGTACCGTACGACGATCACGTCGCCGTGCGCCTGCTTCCGACGCCATGCCTGAGCCCAGAGATCGAACGCGTAATGGAGATAGATATTCGCCAGCAGCGGCGATGCACTGCCGCCCTGAGGCGTCCCTTCCTCCATGCGGATTCGTTTCCCATCCTCCAGCACGCCCGCGTTCAACCATTTCTGGATAAGCCGCACGACGCGCCGGTCCGCGATGCGATGCTCGATGAACTTTACAAGCCATTCGTGCGAAATCGCATCGAAGAAGCCGCGTATGTCCAGATCGAGCACCCAGTTCACCTTCTTCGTCAGCAGTCCCGTATAGAGCGCATCCAGCGCGTTATGCTGGCTTCGTTTTGGACGGAACCCGTACGAAAACCCGAGGAAGTCCGTTTCGTAGATAGCGTTCATCACCTCGACCGCCGCGCGCTGAACGATCTTATCTTCCAGCGCAGTAACTCCGAGCGGTCGCAACCGCCCGTCGGCCTTGGGGATGTACACCCTACGCACCGGCTTGGCCCGATACGCTCCCTGCTTCAGCCTATGGGAGAGGTTCTGGAGTTTATCCTCAAGCGCCTCGCCGTAGTGCCGCCACGTCTCGCCGTCCACGCCGGGCGCGGCTTCACGCTTCAAACTGAGATAGGCCGTGCGCAACGCTTCCGGGGCACAGATGTGGTGAAAGAGCGCGGTGAACCGCATCTCCTTGTCCTTACTTGCTGCTTGACGTATCCGCTCCAGCGCACTGGGCGCGTTACTCCGGCTCTGAGTCCGGGACGCGTTTTGCTGTTGCAGATTTCCCTTGGTCAGACCTCTTCCCTCCATCCCCTCCGCAGCCGGTTGCTCAGCCTTGTTCGAGGACTTCACAGGTACTACAGGTCTGTCCGACTTCCCGCGTGCGTTCATCATCGGCGTGTGTCCATAGACTTCCCGATGCGTCCCATAGCGTCTTCCGTTCTGGGAGAACGCGGGACCTCCCGGTTCCCGTGCGAGGTGTTTCGGTACGTGCGCGGGGTCTGTGACCACGCGGGACTCGCATACGCCTCGCAATATCGGCGCACACGATGCTGCCTTCCGCCACTCCTTACGGCGTCGGCGTCCCGGAGGATTTGTTTTTCGCGGCTGGATACCCGGCCCGCACCTTCCCCTGTCAACGCTTCAAAGCCGCCCTCACGAGCGGCTCCGCATGACTCGGAGCCAGTATGGTTCGGTCGGGTAAGGTGGTGGCGCGTAAGCGGGCTTCGAATGATGCCGCCGTTTCCACCACCTCCCCTGTCATTCCGTACGGCGGGTTTTCCCCAGTACGGCTGGAAGGCTGGCCTTTCAGACAGTGCCTTTCCTCGCATTGCACAGATTAAGCCAGCACCAGGCATACCCTGCGCCTCACGTAGGTTTGCGTCCGCCCTTCGTGCACTCCGTGGCCACACCCTGCGTCCTGCACTGCGTCAGGACAGTGGGCTCGGTGTCACACCGCCATTCGAGGATGACTCTCCTCTACCCCAGAGGTCCTCGCTCCGGTCCGGGTTCTGTTGTCCCGGTCCATCCACGCTTATTCGACCTCATCCGCCCCGCTCGCAGGCACATCCCGACTTCGCCGCCCTGCGGTTTATATGGGATGCCTTCGCTGTGCTGGTGCGCCTAGGCGACCCGCGAGTGGTTCCGTGCTTTCGCTGCATGCTCCTTCTCGACATGCCATCCTCTACGACCACGGGGATTTTGTCGGTTGCTCATGCCCTGTTCCTTCACCGACAACGCTGGCCTTCGCCGGGTTTAGAACGGCTCGGCACTCCCAAGTACCCCATCATCCGCTTCAGATGGGACAGTGTTTTCGTGGCTTCCCTGGTTCACTGTGTGCTTCTGCATTCGTTACGGCCTGTCGATTTGCTCGCCCCCTTGGCGGATCCGACCGGGCATTTCTCCCAGCCTGCAGGGACTTTTACTTCCGGGCTTTCGACGGGTCGGTCACCCTTCCCGCCGCCGGATATGACTACGGTGGCAACTGGGCAATTTCCACCGACGGGACTCTCACCCGCTGGAACAACAGCTAGCATCGCTGCACCTAAACCTTCACTGCATGAAACTTTCATTCACTACACCTCGCCGGTTTTTTTACCGGCGCACAAGGAGATTGCCAGCCATGCCCACTGAAAACCCTGCCGCCATCATCGCAACAGAAGACCTTCACGCATGGGAGGCAGATGGAGCAGCATCCGCCGAGGCGCTTTCCGCGTGGGTTGGCGCCCGTCTGGCGGCGCATGAAGCGGCGTTGGGGGCTCTTCTCGCCGTTCAAGGGCCGCGCACGCCGGAGAATTCGCTGCGCCTGTTCGATGCGGCCATCGAGCAGCTCAACCTGGCCGGAGCACAGGCCGGCGTGCTGAACTCCGTGGCCGCCGACAAAGCTGTTCGCGATCAGGCACAACAGGAAGCGCAGCGCGTAGCGCAGGCCGGCAGCGCGCTCAGTTTGAACCGCGCGGTCTATGAGGCTCTGGCCGCCATCGATCTTGACGTGCCTGGCGCGCTCGACGGCGCCAGCCCGGCAACAAGACACTTCGTTCAGCGCACCCTGCTTGGCTACCGCCTGGCCGGCGTCGATAAGGACCAGGCCACGCGCGACCTGCTGCAATCGCTCCACGAGAAGGTCACACGCCTCTCGCTTGAATTCAGCCGCAACATTCAGGAGGGCGGCAAGACCATCGAAGCCACGGCTGCCGAACTCGACGGCTTGCCCGCCGACTTTATCGCACGCCATGAGCAGGCAGCGGACGGCAGCATCACGCTCACCACCGATCCGCCCGATATGCAGCCGGTGATGACCTTTGCCTCGAACGCCGCGCTGCGCGAGCGCATGTTCCTTGCCTACAACACCCGCGCCTACCCGGCCAACAAAAAGATCCTGGAGCAACTGCTGGCGACACGGCAACAGATTGCAAGCGTCCTCGGCTTTCGCAGTTGGGCCGATCTGGCCACCGCCGATCAGATGATGGGCTCGGCGGCCAATGTACGCACCTTCATCGCAAAGCTCAACGAAGCCAGCCTGGACGGCGCCCGCCGCGAGCTCGAATTGATTCTCGACTTCACACGCAAGCGCCAGCCTGAGCTTGCGGCCATCGACATCACCAGCCGCGCTTACTGGTACGAGCAGTTCCGCCGCTCGGCCTTCGAATTCGATTCGCAATCCGTGCGTCCTTACTTTCCCTATGCGCAGGTCGAGGCAGGCGTGCTTGAAACGGCCGCGCGCCTCTTCAAAATCGAGTTTCGTCCTTCGACCGCGCCCGCATGGCATCCGGACGTTTCGGTCTTCGAGGTTTTAGACGGCGGCCGGCGCGTGGGCCGCTTCTATCTCGACATGCACCCCCGCGAGGGCAAAGACAAGTGGTTCTCCGCCGCGCCCATCGTCACCGGCGTCCGCGGCAGCGCTCTGCCCGAAGCCGCTCTGATCTGCAACTTCCCCTCCGCGACTAACGACGATCCAGGCCTTCTGCAATACAGCGACGTCGTGACTTACTTTCATGAATTCGGCCACCTGATGCACGCAATTCTCGGCGGGCAGACAGAGTGGGCGGGAATCTCCGGCTTCGCCACCGAAGGTGACTTCATCGAGGTGCCTTCTCAGATGCTCGAGGAGTTCTTCCGCGACGAGAAGCTGCTCCAGGCCTTCGCCAAGCACTATCAGACCGGCGAGACGCTTCCCTCCAGTGCGATCAGCAAGATGAAGCTGGCCGGAGCCTTCGGTCGCGCCGACTGGGTGCGTTCGCAGCTCTACTACACCACGCTTTCGCTCGACCTGCACGACCAGGATCCGGCCGGCCTCGACCTCGACAGCACAACGAAGCGGCTCTACGAGAGCCTGCAACCCTGGACCTGGCTGGAAGGCAACCGCATGTACGCGAGCTTTGGCCACCTGACCGGCTACTCATCCAACTACTACACCTATGCCTTCGACAAGGTCATCGCTCTGGATTTCTTCGCCCAGTTCGATCCCCATGATTTACTCGGCTGCGAGGCCGGCAGCCGCTACCGCAAGGCAGTGCTCGAACAGGGCGGATCGAAGCCGGGGCGGCAGATGGTGCGCGACTTCCTCGGCCGCGACGAGGAGTTTGCGGCCTTCAGCCAGTGGCTCAACGAGGAGTTTGAAGAAACAGGGAATAGGGAACAGGGAACAGGGAACAGGGAACAGGAATGGACGAACTGAATGTAATCGGCTCCCTGCAAGAAATCTGCCGAAAAGTGCAGGCAATGTTCGAAGCATCGCTCCGAGTTTTCGGGCGCGAAACAAAGCTCACCAACGGGCGCACCCTTCAGAAAAGGATGAACTCCAGATGGAATTCATGACCTGGACAAGCGACCTAAGCGTGGGCGTCGCGGTTCTGGACGACGACCACAAGCGGCTGATCGGCATCATCAACCAATTGCACTTTGGAATCACAGCGGGGCACGACAGGAAGGTCCTTGAAGCCGTTCTCGGCGAACTCGTGGACTACACCATTATCCACTTCTCAAGAGAAGAGGAGATGTTGCAGAAGGCCGGTTACGTCGCCATTCCCGCGCATAAGACGGAGCACGAGAAGTTCATCGCCCAGATCTCGAACGTGCAGAAGCGGATCAAATCCGCGCCCGTGGCGATGCTCGACCTGGAGCTAATGGGCTTTCTACGCAGCTGGCTCTTCTCTCACATTCTGGTCTCCGACAAGAAGTATGGGCCGCGCCTTAACGCCTACGGACTTTTCTAGAGCATTTTCACTGATAGTGTAAGAAAGCTCCGTGCCCCATCCATTTCACAGTCTTTGTGAAATGGGTGGGAAACCACGAAATCAACTTTGCAGGAACTGTGAAAATGCTTTAGTTCTCCTGAATCTTGATCACCAGGCAGGTAATCGTCTTGTCGCCGGCTACCAGCATCTGATGCGGCATACCCGCCGGGACATGCGCCACATCGCCTGCTCTCAGTTCCTGCCGCGTGCCGCCCTCCACCGAAGTTCCGCGCGTCTCTCCCGGCCCGATCCTGACCGCGCCGGCCACTGTGCCGCCGGTCACGAGCGTTGCGCGGCCATCCAGAACATAGAAGACATCGGCGAAGTTCTCATGCACCTCGGCCTCGCCGTCGCGGCTGCGAAACGAGAGCATCGCGCAATGCCGCGGATACTCCTTCAACGTCTCGCTCTCGGCCCCGCCGCCGTTTTTGGCTAACTCGCGCAGATAGGCCGCCCGCTCCAGCAAGAGAGCGGTGGACCAGTGGTCAGAATCTCCCGCGGGCTTCTTGCCCCCAGCCCGCGGCATTGCCGCAAGAGCATCGGCGTCTGGCTCCGCCGGAAGAAGTTTCTTCAGAAGGTCGTTTGAAAATGCGTCCATAGCACTCTCAGTTTACGGCCAGGCGCGACAGGCCGTCACGCTTCAGCATTCCGCTCCCGCCACAACCGATCAGCCAGCACCACCGAGACCTCAATCTGCCGCGCCGAGACCGTCCAGTACCGTTTGAGAAGCGGGTCCTTCCAATGAGGACGAACCAATTGAAAGCCGCGCCGTTCGTAAAAGCCGATTGCCCAGGAGGCATCCGCCCAGGTTCCGATCAGCACCGGGCCCGTCGTCAGATCTCGCAAATGAGAGAGCAGGCGCGCGCCGATTCCCTGACTCTGACAGGCGGTTCGGACATATGCGTGACGAATCAGAGTTACATCCTGCACCTGTTGAAGACCCATCACACCTAGAAGGTCTCCGCCCTCCTCTTCTCCCCAGAACTCGACGCCGTCCTCGATCTCATGATGCAGCTCGTCCCTGGACATGTAGGGTTCCGTCCAGCAATCGTCGGGGATAATGCCTTTATAAGCTTGCGCGCCATCGTTGATGATGGCCCAAATCAGCTCAAAGTCGCGGTCGTCACAGCGGCGGATCATGCGTGCCTGTTCTCCCAATTTGCTTTCTTTGATGATCGCAGGTTGGCTCTGCCACGGCAACGACACAAAAAGGGCGCCCGCGCATTTCACGGACGCCCTCCCTGTTTGTCTTGCGATCTAGAAATCCAGCCGCAGCGACATCTGCACCTGGCGCGGGCTGCCGATGGTGTGCGTCACAATGCCCAGGCCCGCCGGGCAGGCATAGAAACTGCTGTTGGTCTGGGTTCCGTCAGCCGCGCAGCCGGTTGGCAGAGGGGTCGTGCCCGATGACGGGAAGGGGTTGTAATACTGGTTCTGCGAGACCTGGTTGAAAGGAATGTCGAAGCTTGTAGTGTTAGTCAGGTTGTAGACGTCAAAGGTGAACTTCAGGTCATATCGCTCGGTCAGCTTCGTGTCCTTGATCAGTGAGACATCGGCGCGCTTCTGGAAGGCCTGGCGGAAGATGTTGCGTTGGCCGGTTGTAAAGCCCGTCTCGTATGGATCGGAGGCGGGAATGGCCCCGCCAAGACCGCCCGCCGGGAGCAGTGGAATCGTGAAGCAGGACGGATTCAAGGCCGGAGCGCCGCCAGAGGGGACCCATGCGCCGGAAGCGCCTGTTCTGGCGCTCTTGGCCGTGCAGCCCGGCCTCAGCGGGACGATGGGATTGGTGATGCCGTCGGAGGTCGAATAGTAGATGCTGCCGATTGCGCCCGAGAAGTCGATGATGCTGTAAGGCTGACCGCTCTGCAGCACCGTAAGGCCTACCAGCGACCATCCGTCGATGAGCTTGCCTTCGAGGGTACGCTGTTTGGCGAACTCGGGAAGACGGAAAACATAGTTGAAGTTGAGAACGTGGGTGCGGTCGAAGTCGGACGAACCATAGCCGCTGCGCAGATTGAGAGCGTTGTTTCCGTTGTAGAACAGACCCAGGCCGCTCTGTTCGTCGAGGGCGTGGGACCAGGTGTAAGACGCTCCGACTTGGAAGTCGCGGCTCATCCGCTTCTCGACGTGCGCCTGGAGCGCGTTGTAGGCATCGATGCCGGCGGCCTTGTATGAGATGGATTCTGCCGCGTAGCCAATGTAGGGAACGCGCAGGTCGACGTTGCCGTTTTCATAGGTCTCGAGGTAGTTGCTGCCGTCGTCCAGAGTGGCGCCTTCCACGACATAGCCGTAACTGTAGTTCTGCTGGTAAGGGCTGCCTGGCAGAGTGGGCTTGGAGGGAGAAGCGATATTGGGTTGGTTGAATGGCACCGGAATCACCTGATGGCGGCCGAGATTGCCGACGTAACCAACTTCGATGGCCAGGTCGCTGCGCGGCTGCCATTGGATGTCCAGGGTGTAGTTCATCGTATAGGGCAGTTTGTTGGCGCGGTCATAGACACCCAATGAGATGGGTTGACCGTTGTTGATCACGCCGGGAAGGCCGGAGCCGGTGTTGGCGATGCTGAATGCGTTGGGAAGGTATTTGCTGAGATCCGAAGCCTTGGGGTTGCTTGGAGCGGGCAGCGGAGACAGTCCAAACGGATTCTCAAGGTTGCCCTCGGATGCTACCTCGATGCTGCTTCCTCCGCCGCCCCCGCAGGTCGGGATGTATCCCTGGTAATAGTAGAGCGATGCGGTTGGACAGCTTGAGTCGTTCACAAAAGGAAGTTGCTGGTTGACGCCGAAGGGGCCGCCGGTGACGGTGCCGATGGCGTAGCCCGGAGAAAAGTAGGTGAACAATTCGCCCCGGTCGTAGTAAATGCCGGCGCCGGTGCGCACCACCACCTTGCTGCGGAATAGCCCCGGCTGCCATGCGGCGCCGATGCGGGGACCGATGCCCCACTGGCGGCCGGTGAGCGTGGTGTTGCTGACGCCGCTGGTGCCGTTGGCATTGTTGCCGGCGATGATCAGGCCGGGATCTTCGATGGTATCGGCGCCGATGTTGTAGCTATAGCGCTTCGGATCGAAGTTGAAGAGGCGGCCGTACTTTTCGGTGAGGCCGCCATCCCAGTCGTAGCGAACGCCGGCCGTCAGCGAGAGAGTTGGAGTGATCTGGTACTTGTCCTGCACGTAGGTGCCGAGCTGGTTGGCCCGGTAGTAGCGGCTGGCATTACCCTGCAGGAAAGAACTGACATAGAATCCCGTCGATGAGTTGCCGGGTGTCACATAACCCTGCGCAAATTGGCTGAAGTCGTCGGTGGCTATCGTCGCCATTCCTGTGCGTTTGTCAATCGTGTTGAGCTGCGTGTAGGTGAAGCTGGCCCCGAAGCTGACGGTATGCTTTCCGAGCGTCCAGATCGCGTTGCCCGATGGCGCAAGGCGGTTCTGGAAGACGCCGGTGTTGGCCGATTGCCCTTCCGCATTGGGACCGATATTCAGGATTTCGGATGAGAGTCCCGCCGGCTGATAATTTCCCAGAACGTTGTAAATCGAGACGCCGGGAAAGTAATTCGATCCGAAGACATTGATGGAACCGTTGCCCGCTGAGCCGCCGGGAATCGAACTTGGACCGAAGGGCTGCTCATTGTCGCCGTAGATCTTTTCCCTTATCGCGCCGAGGGTCTGGGTAGTGCTGAGATTTGACTTCACGATCCAGGTGTTGGTGATCGAAGCGACCTGCGCACCCGAGTCCAGATGCTGAGTGAAGCCGGGAACGCTGGAGTAGGCATACGGCGCGATGGTGGGATCGTGCTGGTAGAAGTACTTGAGGCTCACCGTGTCCTTGGCGTTGGCGTTGTAGTCGAGGTCGGCCACGGCCAGATCCGCGGTAAACCGCCCGGTTCCGGGAAGGAAAGCGTTGTCGGGGTGGAACGTGGTGGGAGTATTGCCGGTGTTGGCGAGATAAGTGTCGTTGGGGATCAGCCACTTGCCCGGCTCGCCGGGAAGCGCGGGGGAGTTGAAGAGGGCCAGCGCGGTTTGGTCGATCTGGGCGGCGGCGATGGGAGGGTTATTCAGGAATTGACTGCTCGCGCTGGGGCACGGTGGATTGTTATTCGGGTTGGCGCAGGCGGAGAAGGAGCTGTTGACCAGCGCGGCAAAGTCCGCCGGGTCGCGGTTGTTGTCGTTCAGGCCGACGGGGACATCGAGGAAGTCGTCGCCGATCTCCTGGTCTGAGACGTGTAAGTGCTGGTAGGCGAGAAAGCCGAAGAGCTTGTCCTTGATGAGAGGACCGCCCACGGTCCCGCCCGCGGTGTAGCGGTGCAACTCTGGAACCTTCATGTTCGCCGGAACGTCCGGATCCTGGTTGAAGAAAAATGGCGCGGCATTGAGCCAGCTTGTGCCGCGATGAACGTAAGCTGTGCCGTGCAAACTGTTGGTGCCCGAGGCGGTGCTCAGATCGATGTGCGCGCCCGAGGTGGAACCCTGCTGAGCGTCGTACATCGAGGCGTTCACACGAACCTCGGCAATCGTCTCGGGAGCGGGCGTCGGAATCGCGTTACCGATCGAGAGGTAGATCGAAGCCGAAGATGCAATCACGCCCCCGGCGCCGTTGCTGGTGGAGACGCCGGTCGAGTTGATCACGCGCGAGGAAGCCACCTGGCTGGTGCTCTTGCCGTTGAACAGGTTGCTGGCATCCACTCCATTCAACGAAAAGCTGTTGCTGGTGTCGCGCTGTCCATTGGCCCAGATCGGCGCGTTGCCCAGGCCGGAGTTGGCTCCGGTCCCGCCAGGCAGCTCCGCGCTCACGCCGGTCGACTGAATCGCCAGGCCTGTAAAGCTTCCGGTGGCCAGCGGCACGGCATCGATCTGCGACTTATCCAGGACGTAACCCACCGTCGTATCCACGGCGTTCATCAGCGGTGTGGCTTGCACCTCGACGGTTTCACTCGCCTTGCCCACCTTTAACTGAGCGTTCACCGTGGCCGTGCGGTCTGCCTGTACCGTAATGTGCGGCGTCTTCTGCGCCTCGAAACCCGGTGCGGTATACGTCAGCGCATAGGTGCCAATGGGCAGGTTCACGAAGGCATAGACGCCCGAGCCGTTGGACAGAGCCGTGCGCGTCAGCGAGGTCTGCTCGCCCACCGCGGTCACCTGCACGTTGGGAATCACGCCTCCGGTCGAGTCGGTAACCTCGCCGGTGATGCCGCCAAGCGTCTGCTGTGCCACAAGCGATGAAACGCACAGCGCGAAGGCCGCCACAACCGCAGGCAGCCAAAGAAGCAAAGATGAAGGCTTACGCAGGGAATGTCTCATGATGCAGGCCTCGGAAAAGGGATCTCCCCATGGGTCTTTTGATTTGTTCAAAAAACATTGGGCTGATAAGAGAAATCTGAAGTTCTTCAGTCGAAAAACGGATTTGACGGAACCGCTTGCGAATGTTGTTCTTTCGTTTGAGTGGCTCGGCCGGTACTGCGGGGGTACTGACAGGATAGCTCTTGCCGCGCGAAATTCAACCGGAAATTAACGATTCCCTGCTTGTCCGGCCGGTGGCAGGTGTGCAAAAAAGGTCCGAAATCCCTCCTGCCGCGGCACTGCGGTGTGTCGAATCGCGCCACCCGCGGATAGCCAAAATACTCTGCCGGTTTTTCCACATCGCTTGTCACAAGCCCATGTTCAGATACGTGCGTCGCGCAGTTTGCGGAGACTTCGAGCCGGCAATGAGAAGGTCTCAGAGGAATCGAAGATCGGGAACCCGGCGCGCCGTCCCTGACCCCTGACCCCTGATCCCTGTTCCCTGTTCTCTGTTCTCTTGCCTTACCATGGAGGAATGCAAGCCCCGCCAAATCCAGAGTTTTTGCGCCGCGCCATTGCGCTGGCCACCGAGAATGTCCTGAGCGGCGCGGGCGGGCCGTTTGGCGCCGTTATTGTGCGTGACGGGCAGATCATCGCCGAGGCTGCGAACACCGTGACAGCTACCGACGACCCAACGGCCCACGCCGAAGTGAACGCCATCCGCGCTGCAGCGAAGGCTTTGAGCGTGTTCACGCTTGCCGGTTGCCACCTCTACTCGAGTTGCGAACCCTGCCCCATGTGTTTTTCCGCGGCCCACTGGGCGCGGATGGAAGCCATCTACTATGGCGCCAGCTCTGCCGACGCGGCCTGTGCCGGCTTTGACGATGATTTTCTTTACCGGGAACTGCGCAAAGACAGCGCCGAACGGAAGCTGCTCCCCACAACGCAACTGCTCGGCGCGGAAGCCTGGGCCAGCTTCGCCGCGTGGATCGCTTCAACCAACAAGATCGACTACTAGGGACCTCGGCCGAAGTCGACGTTTTGAAAGGGCACGGCTTTAGCCGTGCCGAAAGAGCGCCGGGAACGGTGGGCTTTAGCCCCTGAGGGATTGCGTTCCAGAACCGCAAGATCACTCTTGAAACACGTCGTGGACTGCGTTTGGTGGCGCGTCCGCGGAGCGCGCGTCTATACTGCGAGCCATGCAATCGATACGACTAACTTTGCTTCTGGCTGTTACGGCCCTGACGGGATTCGCCGCTGCTCAGTCACCGATTTCGGCTTCTGCCGTCTGGCAGATGCAGGAGTCGGGGACGACGGCTGGGCTGCGC
>Ga0302266_10003873_pt1 | contig 11830 bp, 9 predicted proteins | sample III_Bog_E1_2_FD_194559 | JGI IMG/M metagenome (GOLD analysis project Ga0302266, IMG submission 194559) | Peat permafrost microbial communities from Stordalen Mire near Abisko, Sweden - III_Bog_E1_2 | ecosystem: Environmental > Terrestrial > Soil > Wetlands > Peat | place: Sweden: Abisko... | reverse complement strand
CGCGGCGGCGATGTTGTTGGAGAGCGCGGTGATCTTTTCCATCTTCACGCCGGGCGCGGGATGCAGTTCGTAGCGCGTTATGGTGGGGCCTTTGGTGATGTCGCCGAGCGATACCTCGATGTCGAACTGCGCGAGCGTCTGCTGCATGAGCCGCGCGTTGGACATCAGCTCCTCCTTGGACTCGGTCGGCTTGACCGTCATGTCCGGGTGCTGGAGGAAATCCATCGGCGGCAACTGGTAGTTGCCGATCATCGGCGTCGAGGCGACGCTGATGGGCTTGGGCTTGCGCGGCCTCGGTTTTGCAATTCCGGTGATTTTGATTTCCGGCTCGGGTTTTTCATCCGCCGGTTTTTCGGATTCAGCCTTGTCGGCGGCTGTTTCATCAGCCGTTGTCTCGGCAGAATTTGCATCCTCAGGCATTTCAGGAACTGTTTCGCCGGTTTTCCTGCCGAGAATTTCGTCCGTGGTCGCCGCGACGATTTCTTTTGTGGAAGTTGCTTCGACTTCATCCGGCGGCGCAACGGGTTCGGGAGCCTTGGTTTCGGGCAAGGTGGTTTTGCGGAAGCGCGGCGATTTGTTTTGCGGCACGCTCAAATCGCGCACAGTCGGTTCGGGGACGGGTAGCCCGTCAGCGCCGAGGCCGGAGCGCGCCACTTCCTCCTGCAATTTCTGCGCCTGTTTTTCGAGTTCGCGGGCGCGGCGTTCGAGAATCGCCTCGTCACCGGATTTTTCCGATTCGACTTCGGCGGGATTTTTTTGCAGCAGCGCGCGTATCCAGCCGCCGAGTTTGAAGTTCGTCAAGAAAAGTAGGCTTATAAAGCAAAGTGCCAGATAAACGATCGTCGCGCCAATTGAACCGAACATCCAGAAGCCCCAGTCATCGCCAAACAGTTTGAAATCAAACAGAGTTTTGCCCAGCAATCCGCCTGCGCTGGGCACGTCAATATTGTCACGCAACGCCTTGAAAAGTCCGTCCATCCTGTCCAGCAGGCCGGACAGCGAAAAAATCAGGACGATTGACCAAAATCCGAACCAGCGCAGCCGTTCGCGCAGGCAGGAAAGGAAACTGCACACATAGCCGATGCCGAATGCCGCGAGCAAAAACGGGATGATGTAGGCGGTGATTCCGAAAATGAAAAAAAATCCATAGGCGACATGCGCGCCGAGCGAGCCGATCCAATTATGCGTCTGATGATGCGCGCTGGTGCTGACGAAAGACAGGTCGTAACGGTCAAAGGAAAATTGCGCCACGAGCAGCAGCAATGCGCCGGCCAGCAGCGCGATGCCGATGACGTCGTTGAGTCCATGATGCGAGTCCGGCGTCTTTCGTGACATGGCCGCAGCGTAACAACTTGGAGCGGCGGATTCAAAGTTGAAATTGAAACGGCGTTGCCAGCGCGACAGTTCAGACTTGCAAAGTCGCGGTGAAAATTTAGAATGAAAATCCTCTTGGGTTGCGCGGTTAGCTCAGTGGTAGAGCACTACATTGACACTGTAGGGGTCGGAGGTTCAAACCCTCCATCGCGCACCATTTTCAATCAGCCCTTCGGCCGGATCTTTTTCCACAGCCAGCCAAATGGATCGTAGAATTCATCCACCACGCGTTCCTTCAACGGAATGATCGCGTTGTCGGTGATGGTGATGTGTTCGGGACAAACTTTGGTGCAGCACTTGGTGATGTTGCAGAAGCCGATGCCCTGCGCCTGCTTCAACTCCGGCAAACGGTCTTCGGTGTCGAGCGGGTGCATTTCCAGCGCGGCGGTGTAGACCAGAAAACGCGGGCCTATGAATTCCTCGTGCTTGTGATGGTCGCGCAAAACGTGGCAGACGTCCTGGCAGAGAAAACATTCGATACATTTCCGGAATTCCTGCACGCGATCCACGTCCTCTTGCATCATGCGCCAGGTGCCGTCGGCGGCATCGGGCGGGCGCGGATTGAATTTCTTGATCTTGGTTTTGACGCGGAAGTTCCACGATACATCGGTGGCGAGGTCGCGGATGCTTGGAAACGCGCGCATCGGCTCGATGGTGATGGGCTTGGTGATGTCGAGCGTATCCATGCGTGTCATGCACATGAGTTTGGGCATGCCGTTGACTTCGGCGGAGCAGGAGCCGCATTTGCCGGCCTTGCAATTCCAGCGGACAGCCAGGTCGTTGGCCTGCTCCTTCTGGATTTTGTGGACGACATCGAGCACCACCAGACCTTCGGTGATTTCGGTGGTGTAATCCACGAACTTGCCGCCGCCGTTTTCATCCGTGCGCCAGATTTTGAAAGTGACTTGCTTGTTCATCGCGTGAATGGGTTAATTCTTCATCTCCTCGATGACTTGTTTCAAATCGTCCCGGATCGCCGGAATCGGTTCGCGGCGCAGTTTCATGGAACCGTCCGCCGCCTTGGCAATGACGCTGTTATATTTCTGCGCTTCCGGATCCTTGTCCGGAAAATCCTCGCGGAAATGTCCGCCGCGGCTTTCCTTGCGGTCGAGCGCTGAAATCGTGATGGCTTCGGAAACGGTGAGCAGATGTTTCAAATCAATGGACGTGTGCCAGCCGGGGTTGTATTCGAGGTGGCCCTGCACGGCAACTTTCGCGGCGCGCGCCTTGAGCTTCTGGATGCCGTCGAGCGCGAATTCCATTTCGTTTTGCAAACGCACAATGCCGACGTTGGCCTGCATCATGTTCTGCAAATCGGCTTGCACATGATACGGACCTTCGCTGCCGCTGCCGGCGGGATGTTCAAACGGTTCGACCGCTTCTTTGTAAGCCGCCTCAACTTGCGCGTCGTTGATGGTGCCGGCGGGATTATCCTTTGCGTATTTTGCCGCGAATTCGCCCGCGCGTTTGCCGAAGACGATGAGGTCGGAAAGCGAGTTGCCGCCGAGACGATTCGCCCCGTGCAGACCGGCGGCACATTCACCTGCCGCGAACAAACCCGGCACATTCGTCGCCTGCGTGTCGCCGTTCACCCGGATGCCGCCCATCGCGTAATGCGTGGTCGGGCCAATCTCCATCGGCTCTTTCGTGATGTCGAGATTCGCGAGCTGCATGAATTGATGATACATCGAGGGCAGCTTGCGTTTGATGTGCTCCGCCGAGTTCGGAATCTTTTCCTTGATCCACGAGATGTCCAGAAACACGCCGCCGTGCGGGCTGCCGCGACCAGCCTTGACTTCGCGATTGATGCAGCGGGCCACGTGATCGCGCGTCAGCAACTCCGGAGGACGCTTGGCGTTCTTGTCGTTCTGCGTATAGCGCCAGCCTTCTTCGGGATCCATTGAGGTCTGCGACTTGTAATTCTCCGGGATGTCGTCATACATGAAGCGCTTGCCGTCCTTGTTGCGCAACACACCGCCTTCGCCGCGCACGCTTTCGGTGACAAGAATTCCCATGACGCTCGGTGGCCAGATCATGCCCGTCGGATGAAATTGAATGAATTCCATATCGAGCAGTTCCGCGCCTGCGTGATACGCCAGCGAAACGCCGTCGCCGGTGCCTTCCCAAGAATTGCTCGTCACGCGATACGCGCGGCCCAAACCACCGGTGCAAACCACCACCGCCTTCGCTTTGAAAATACGGAAACGTCCGCGCTCGCGGTCATAACCAAACGCGCCAACCACGCGGTCGCCATCTTTCAACAGCGAGACGATGGTGTATTCCATGAAAACGGTGATGCCTTGATGGATGCCGTGGTCCTGCAACGTGCGGATGAGTTCCAAACCCGTGCGGTCGCCGACGTGCGCCAGACGCGGATAACGATGGCCGCCGAAATTGCGCTGCGAAATTTTCCCTTCCTTCGTGCGATCAAACACCGCGCCCCACGCTTCGAGTTCGTGGACGCGTTGCGGTGCTTCCTTCGCGTGCAGTTCGGCCATGCGCCAGTTGTTGACATATTGACCGCCGCGCATCGTGTCGGCAAAATGGACTTTCCAGTTGTCGCGGTCGTCCACATTGCCCATCGCCGCCGCCATGCCGCCTTCAGCCATGACGGTGTGCGCCTTGCCGAGTAGCGATTTGCAAATCAACCCGACCTTGACGCCAGCCGCCGACGCTTCAATCGCCGCGCGCAAGCCCGCGCCACCTGCGCCGATCACCAGCACGTCAAATTCGTGAGTTTCGTAATTGGTAGCCACAAGTATCTTTCAGTTCAGGGTTAAAATTTGAAGAACACAATGTCGTGCAGATGTCCCGTCGCGCAGAGCCGGACATAAACGTCCGTGAAACCGACCCAGAACAGACTGATCCACGCCCACATCATGTGGCGGATATTGAGGCAGGTCACGCAGTTGTAAGCCTTGGCGCAGGTCGGCGCTTTGGATTTTGAATCCAAAAATCCGCCAATCAAATGCCGCAGCGAATGGCAGCCAAAAGTATACATCGCGAGAAAAACGGCGTTCAGGGTCAGCACAATCGTCCCGATGCCGATGCCGAAATGTTCTTTGCCGGACGCGTCAGTGAACCACATTCCCAGCCAGGCGTCATACGACAGAAGAATGATGAACAGAAATGCGAGATAGAAGAAATAGCGGTGGATGTTTTGAATGATGAGCGGAAAATAGCGTTCACCGAGAAAGGATTTGCGCGGCTCGCCGACGGCGCAATTGATCGGATCCGCCCAAAACGCTTTGTAATAGGCGCCGCGATAATAATAGCAGGTGAACCGGAACCCGGCGGGAATCCACAAGATCAAAAACGCCGGCGAGAACGGTGCCCAGCTTGGCCACCACGCTGGCAGGGTGCCGATGGCATGCGGCGAGGTGCCCCAGAATTCCGGCGAGTAAAACGGCGAGAGATAATTGGCCCCGCCATTTTCCCCGTGCAAACCGCCATACCAATAGCTGCAAACATGATTGTGCATGTCGCCGACGCCTTGGAACGCCGCCCACGTCGAATAAATGATGAACGCGGAGAAGCCGAGAAAAACCACAAGCGGCTGGAGCCACCAGGCGTCGGGACGGGTCGTTTCGCCGAAGCCACGTTGCTTCGGCAGGGTATCAGCGTAAGGCATAAATTTAAACTTACCTTAGCGAAATTGCCGCAACAGCGTCAACTTAATGAATTAAATATCTGACATCGCTTGTGTAAGATTCTTGATTCAACCAAGCAATTTTTTGGTGCCGGACCATTCGTTCAGCCCGCGCTCATTTTTGTCCGCCGTCAAGACACCGAGATGTTCCAGCGCTTCGCCAATCAGATAAAGCGAGCCCGTGATGACGACAAACTTCTCGTTCCCTGCCTTTTTCAAGGCCTCCACAAGTGATGCTTCCGCAAACACCTTCCCGGCCGGATTTTTCACGCGGCAAACTTCCACCAGCTCGCTTGGAGAGGCCGTTCGCTGGCTGGCCACCGGCACGACGAAAATTTTCTCCGCCAGGGGCGAAAGCATCTCACAAATCTCGCGCCAGTTTTTGTCCTGAAGAATTCCAAGAATCAGCGTTCGTTTTTTAACCGGAAAATCCTTCTCCAACGCCTCGCGCAACACTTTTGCGCCAGCGACATTGTGCGCGCCATCGAGCAAAATTTTTTGTCCGCCGGGTTTTTTGATCAATTGCAAACGTCCCGGCCAGTTGACATTTTGCAAACCGATTTCCATTTGTTTTTCCGTAACGGAAATTTCCTTCTGCAAAATCCGAATCGTTGCTGCCGCGAGCGCGGCATTTATTTTTTGATGTTCGCCAAAAAGTGAAATTGCAAGCTGGAAGCTTGAAGCTGGAAGCTGGGTGACGCATGTCAGCGGTGCGTTTTTTTTGTGCGCAATCTTTTCGATCACGGTCAGCACCTCCGGTTTTTTAACTGAAGTCACAACCGGAACTCCAGGTTTTATTATGCCCGCCTTTTCAGCGGCAATTTTTTCCAGCGTGTCGCCGAGCCATTGTTCATGGTCGAAGGCGATGTTCGTGATGACACTGGCCAGCGGGGTGACGATGTTCGTCGCATCCAGCCGTCCGCCAAGGCCGGTCTCCCAAATCACGAGGTCACAGTTCTGTTCCTCAAAAAATTTCAGCGCGAGAATCGTGACCACTTCAAAAAATGTCGGATGCGCGTCAGCGGGAAATGTTTTCAGCGACTCATGAATTTCCGAAACGCGGCGCGCGACGTCATTTTCCGAAATCAAGTGGCGGTTGATTTGAATCCGTTCGCGGAACGAGACCAGATGCGGCGAGGTGAACAATCCGACGCGCAATCCTGCCGCGCGATAAATGCTTTCGAGCATCGCGCAGGTGGAGCCTTTGCCGTTGGTGCCGGCGACGTGGATGAAGCGGAGCCGGTTCTGCGGATCGCCGGCGTGCGCGGCGAGTTTGCGCGGAGTTTCCAGTCCAAAATTCGCGCCGAAAATTTGGAGGCCGTAAAGAAATTGAATAGCTTCGGCGTAGGTCATTTGACGCCGCTCAACTTACAGCGGCTTGTGGTGGATATGCTGGTGCGCGGCGGCAATGAACCCCTTGAACAGCGGATGCGGCTGGTGCGGCTTGCTCAAAAATTCCGGGTGGAACTGGCTCGCGATGAAAAACGGATGATCCTTGAGTTCGATGACTTCGACGAGCTTGGCGTCCGGTGAAAGGCCGCTGAAAACAAAACCCGCTTTCTCGAACTTGTCGCGGTAGGTATTATTAAACTCGTAGCGATGGCGATGCCGTTCGTGGATGACGAACGACCCGTAAAGTTTTCCCGCCTGCGAACCGACGGCCAGCTGGCATGGCTGAGCACCGAGCCGCATCGTGCCGCCTTTCTTCGTCACTTTTTTCTGCGCGTCCAGCAGAGCGATGACCGGATGCGGAGTATGTTCATCGAACTCGGTCGAATGCGCCTTTTCCAATTTCAAAATGCTGCGCGCAAATTCAATCGTCGCGATCTGCATGCCCAGGCAGAGGCCGAGATAGGGAATTTTATTTTCACGAGCATATTTCGCCGCGAGAATTTTCCCCTCGATGCCGCGCTCGCCAAAACCGCCGGGCACGAGGATGCCGCCCAAACCATTCAACATTTTTTCCGCGCCGAATTTTTCGATCTCCTCCGCGTCCACCTGTACGATCTCCACGCCGCAATCGTTGCCAATGCCGCCGTGGATGATCGCCTCGTAAACCGATTTGTAGGCGTCCTGCAAGCCGATGTATTTGCCGACGACGCCGACGCGCACGCGATGCTGCGGCGCGATGAGCTTGCGGATGATCTCCTGCCAGTGCGCCATATTCGGCGCAGGCGTGGTGAGATGCAAAAGACGGCAAACCAGATCATCCAGGCGCTCGCGTTGGAGCATCAGCGGCATTTCGTAAATGGAATGATCCACGTCCTTCGCCTCGATGACCGCGTCCACCGGCACGTTGCAGAACATGGAAATCTTCTGGCGCAATTCCTTGTCCAGCGGCTTCTCGCAGCGGCACGCGATGATTTGGGGCGTGATGCCGATTTCGCGCAGCTTGGCCACCGACTGCTGTGTCGGCTTGGTCTTCAATTCGCCCGCCGCCTTGATGAACGGCACATAGGTGACATGAATGAAAATCGCGTTGTTGAAGCCGACTTCGAGTGCGAACTCGCGGATGGCTTCGAGAAACGGCAATCCTTCGATGTCCCCGGTCGTGCCGCCGATTTCCGTGATGACGACATCCGCCTTGGATTTCTCGGCGAGGACGTGGATGCGGTTTTTGATTTCGTCCGTGACATGGGGAATCACCTGCACCGTCTTGCCGAGATAAGTTCCGGCGCGCTCGTTGTTGAGCACGGTATGATAAACCTGGCCGCTCGTGAGATTGTTCAGGCGCGTGAGCTTGACGTTGGTGAACCGCTCGTAATGGCCGAGGTCGAGGTCCGTCTCCGCGCCGTCGTCGAGCACATAAACCTCGCCGTGCTGATACGGCGACATCGTGCCCGGATCCACGTTGAGATACGGGTCGAACTTTTGCAGCGCGACCTTGAGGCCGCGGTTTTCGAGCAACGTGCCGAGCGCGGCCGCCGTCAGGCCCTTGCCCAACGAACTCACCACGCCGCCAGTGACGAATATGAATTTCATTTCAAATCAAAATTGTTCTTCAACCACGGATGCACACGGATTAACACGGATAAAATTTGCCAGAACAACCGCTTCGAAATCCGTGTTCATCTGTGCTTATCCGTGTTTAAATACCTTTCCACCCATTCCACGTCTTCCGGTGCGTCCACGCCCACGCTGTCGTAATTCACCTGCACCACCGCTATTGGAATTCCGTTTTCCAGCGCCCGCAACTGCTCCAGCTTCTCCGCGTTTTCCAGCGGCGACACCGGGTATTTCACCAGCCGCAGCAGCGTCTCGCGCCGGTAACCGTAAATGCCCAGATGCTTCAAAAAAGCAAACGCCGCCAACTGTTCGCTCTTCGAACCACTGGCGGCCTCGCGCAGATACGGAATCGTGCGCCTCGAAAAATATAACGCGCGCCCGGCGGCGTTGACAACAACTTTCACCACGTTCGGATTGTCCAGCTCGGCGGGATTCTTGATGCGCGAGGCGGCGGTGGACATTTCATTTTGCGCCAGCGCACCGGCCACCGCGTCAATCACCGACGGCTCGATCAGCGGCTCGTCCCCCTGGATGTTCACCACCGCGTCGCAGGCAGTTCTTTCCACCACCTCCGCAATCCGGTCGCTGCCGCTCGGATGTTCCGGGCGCGTCATCTCCACGCGGCAGAAATTCTGCGCCAGCTCCCAGATGCGCGTGTCGTCCGTGGCCACGATGACCTCCGACAGCGACTTCGCCTTCTGGCATTGTTCCACCACGTGCTGGAGGAGAGGTTTGCCCGCGATGAGCGCGAGCGGCTTGCCGGGGAACCGCGTCGAAGCGAAACGCGCGGGAATGATGCCAATGATTTTCACGCGTCCAGCTTAGCCGAAATTCAAACGCGGAAGAAACAGAGAATTATGCGAAATAAATCGTCCGGTTTCTCGTGAACCCTGCTGAAGTTTGCGGAAATTTCGGCCAGGTTCCCGCGAACCTTGGAAGACCTCCTAAAATCCTCCCCAGCGTTCCCCGATGGCTGCCGGACGTTCCCGGACGGCTTTTCCGGGTTCGGGAAGACAATTTCCGGGTTCCAGAAGGCATTTTACCATTTCCCGCAACCATTCCGGGGGTTCCCGCAATCATCGGGGGATTTCCCCCAACGACTGAGAGAGTTCCCCCAGTGACTGGGGGATTTCCCTGAATGACTGGGAGATTTCCCCCGACGATTCGGAGAATTCCCCCAATGACCGGGGAAGTTCCCCCAATGGTTGAGGGATTTCCCCCAACGGTCGGGAGAGTTCTCCCAATGATCGGGAGAGTTCTCCCAATGGCTGGGGAAGTTCCCGGAATCGTCAGGGGAAGCCGTTTTTTCATCAAAACAGCCCTAAAATGGCAAAAACGAGCTGTTTTAGGCGTTCCGGCGGCTCGGTTGTGCAAAAAGAGACACTTCGCGGAGCGCGGCCTTCCCCGGCCGCAGCAATGTCCAAATGGCCATGCGCTTTTGCCTGTCCGCTGCCGACCGGTTTGACCACGTTGCTGCGCCCGTGGACGGCCGCGCTCCGGGAAAGGCGGTGCCGGCAAAAAACGGGCTTGCCGCCGGGGCGGGCGGAGTTACAGTTGAAACAGCCATGAAAACGCTTTCGGCCAAGGCGAAAATCAGCGGACTCACGCTGATTGAAGTCCTCGTTGTGCTGGCTGTGCTTTTTATTTTGGCAGCCATGCTCTTGCCGAATTTGGCTCACTCGGGTAAATCACCCTTAATAAGTTGTTTGAGCCAACTCAAACAAATTGACCTCGGATTCCAGATTTTCGCGACGGATAATGGCGGTGAATTTCCAATGCTAAAATCAGTGACGAACGGCGGCACGATGGAATTTATTTATAGCGATCATGTATTCCCGCATTTTCAAAAAATTTCTTCGTTGCTGGTTCAACCAAAATTATTGGCTTGTCCAATCGACAAAACGAGGCAGGCCGCGACGAATTGGGAAGCTCTCAACGATTTGAACATTAGCTATTTTCTGAATGCTGATGCTTCCACAAATAATCCATCACATTCGATTTTGGCAGGAGACCGTTTTTTACAAGCGAACGGCCAGCAAGTAAAATCTGGTTTATTCACTTTGACGACAAATTTGAATATGAGTTGGACTCCCGATTTGCATCTCGGAAGAGGCAATTTGGCTTTTGCCGATGGTCACGTTGAAATTTCAAAAATGGATAGTTTGAATTCAACTTTGCAAAACCAGCCGCTCGCTACGAATCGTTTCTGCGTTCCGTAAATTTATTTTCTTTCACCGACTTCCGCGCGAAATTTTCTCGCCCGACGTGCATTTTACAGTTTTACTTTCCGCCGCATGAAACAAAAAGCTTACGCCGCCGGCGTGGACATTGATCTGGGCAAATTCAGAGGGCTTTGATCCCGCATTGTTTGGCGGCAACTTTTAAGGCTTCGTCACGCGTCGCCAGCGGAAGTGACCGGCGCAACGCCAGTTCAAGGTAGGTGGCATCGTAAATGGTGAGGCCATGTTTTTCAGACAGTTCACTGGTTTTGCCGAAGGCATGCCGCGTCCCTTCCTCATCCACCGTGAATTGCATGGCGGTCAATTTTTCCAGTGCCGCCTTGCGCTGAACCACCGTCAGCCGGTGGCGGCGTTGCGCAATCAAGAGGACATTCGACATTTCCAAATACCACAACGCAGGCACGACCACCATGGCACCGGCGGCAACTTCATTCAGCAAACGGTCGGTTTCGGGTGTGGCCTGACCGTGATAGACCCACGCAAAGCCGACGGACGCATCCACGATGAAACTCGCGCTCAACGCCGTCCCTCCCCGATCCAAGATTTGACTTCCGCAGCGGTGAGCTTTGGTTTCCCCTGGTTCCGGCGGGAAATTTGTCCGCGCAACTCGAACAGTCCGGCCACCGCCGCCCGCACGGATTCCCGATTGCGGCGGCCTTCCGGCACCAACCGCGCGACCGGCTTTTCGTGCCGGGTGATAATAACCTCTTCGCCTTGGGCAACCCGTTCGAGGAGTTGACCAAACCGGGTCTTGGCTTCCAATGCAGTGACGCTTTCCATAATTTTTACCTTTGTTAAATTAACCAGTCACTAGCTATTTTACCACAACCCGCTCCCGGTGCGCAACTGAAGATTTTCGGCTGCGAATTTGCATTTTTATTTGCCAGGCAAAAGTCCTGGCCGCGCCGCCGCAAGAAATTTTCTCGCCCGCACCGCGTTTTACAGTTTTACTTTCCGCCGCATGAAACAAAAAGCTTACGCCGCCGCCGGCGTGGACATTGACCTGGGCAACCGCGTCAAGGCCACGCTGCCGCAATTGCTCGCCGCCACGCATCGCCGCGAGGTGCTCGGCAAGGTCGGCGGCTTCGGCGGCCTTTTCGCGCTGGACGTCAAAAAATATCGCGAGCCGATCCTCGTCTCCTCCGTGGACGGCGTCGGCACCAAGCTCAAGATCGCCTTTCAGCAGGACAAACACGACACCATCGGCGCGGACCTCGTGAACCATTGTGTGAACGACATCGCGGTGCTGGGCGCGGAGCCGCTGTTCTTCCTCGATTATCTCGGAACGGGCAAGCTGGAGCCGCACGTCTTCACCGACATCATCAAGGGCTTCGCCCGCGCCTGCGCGGAAAACAACTGTGCGCTCATCGGCGGCGAGACGGCGCAGATGCCGGGCTTTTATCAACCGGGCGAATACGACGTGAGCGGCACCATCGTCGGCGTGGTGGAAAAATCCCGGATGCTGAACGGCCAGAAAACCGTGAAGCGCGGCGACGTGGTCATCGGCATCGAATCGAGCGGCCTGCACACGAACGGCTATTCGCTCGGCCGGAAAATATTC
>Ga0302266_10003872_pt1 | contig 11832 bp, 8 predicted proteins | sample III_Bog_E1_2_FD_194559 | JGI IMG/M metagenome (GOLD analysis project Ga0302266, IMG submission 194559) | Peat permafrost microbial communities from Stordalen Mire near Abisko, Sweden - III_Bog_E1_2 | ecosystem: Environmental > Terrestrial > Soil > Wetlands > Peat | place: Sweden: Abisko... | reverse complement strand
GCCTGCCCTTGCCCAAGCAAGGAACGCGACATGTCGTGAGCGAAACCGGCCGGCAGCCTGTGGTCGTTTGAATTGCCCTCAAGCGGCAGGCACAACGGCCCATGCGACGCCAACTTCTCGGCGGCTGTAGTCTGCTTCTCGATCTCTGTAGCAGTCGGTCTGGTCAGGCGGAACACAAGGTTAGTATGCCAGTTCCCGCTCCCATCAAAGCGCCCACATCATGCCCGCATAAGGTCTTCGCTCTCCGACTCGTCGTCTTCCAGCTTCTCCCTCACCAGTTCCATGAAAGCGGCCATGGCTGGGGAGACCCACTTGTCCTTGTGCCACAGAATGTGGGTGGCGATGTCGAGCGATGGTCCGGCCCAGTGCAGGGCCTTGAGCTGATGCTGGCGCAGTTCGCGGGCTACAACGATGGCCGGCAGCAGCCCCAGCCCCATGCCGGCGGCTACGCATTGCTTGATGGCCTCCACGCTGGAGAACTCCGTGACGTTGCCCGGACGAATATTCTGCATGGCCATCACCCGGTCGAGTTTGAGCCGGTATCCGCAGCCGCCCTCGGTGAGCAGCAGAGTTTGCCCTGCCAGGTCGGCGGGCTTGACCGTGCGCTGGCCGGCCAGAGGATGGCTGGTGTGAGCGAGGAGAAAGATTCTTTCCGCGCGCAGCCGAATGGACTTGATGGCGGGATTAGGACTGGCGTCGATCATGCAAACCGCCATATCGAGCTTGCCGGTTTCAAGCATGACCGGCAGCACATCGTCCCACTGTGGCCGGAAGTTAAGCTCGACGTGCGGAAAGCGGCGATGGTAGATGCGCAGAACCTGCGGCAACCGATAGGTAAGAATGCTCTCCGGGATGCCGACCTTCAGCGGTCCGCTGGGCTCGGCTCCTGTCTGGACGGCGCGCTGCCCCTGTTCCATGGCGGCCAGCGCCTGCTCGGCGAACGGCAGAAAGTTGCGGCCGGCGTCGGTGAGTGTGACGCGGCGCCCCAGGCGGTCAAACAACGGCGAGCCAAGCTCCTCTTCAAGCGCCTTGATCTGCGCCGTGACGTTGGACTGCACGGTGTGAACTTTTTCGGCGGTGCGGGTGAAGTTGAGTTCCTCGGCGAGTGCGCGAAAGATTTGCAATTGGCGAACTTCCATCGAGACATCTCCGTCTAAGATCGAAATCATACTATCAATCTATTCGACGGATGATCCGCTCCAGAAGCCCCAACGGGATACTCGCGAAAAACTGAAACTCCGTTTGGAGCCATTTGCAAATTACTCCAGGAAACCTCTGAACAAGCCGATGTTGTGAAAGGGAACGACTTCAAAGACTACGGAAAAATTCGTGGCTTTGAAAGGGCACGACTTCAGTCGTGTCTCCGCGGGTCTTCGGCCCACCCAAGTGGATGAAAACACAGAAGCTGGGTGCCCTGGCCCCTCGCCTTTGGGGACCAGGGAATGCGCGAGCCCTTATTCGCCTCTTCTTCTCTAGTTTTCGTCCCTGCCGCAAAGATCCCCAATAGGGCAGCAACCCCTGCGGGTTGGTTTTCGCCACGAACAATGCACTTTCCCGCAGCCTCATCAATCGCTCCCAAAAGACAATGGAATCAACGTGGGCTTCCAGCCCCTGAGGGAAGGTTGGCGTGGTGCTGAAGCTTGATCAGGCAAGATCCAGCGACACTCCAAGAGCGGTCCTAAGTTCGTGGCGTTGTGCCAGGCCACGACCGGGGCCCTGGGGCGCCGGGATACCCTTCAGTATCGGAGGCCGCGTCCCGTACCGTAACTGAGAACTGAGAGCTGAAAGCCGAAAGCGTTAACCACCTGATATCATTGCTATCACTTTCCCACCCAGCCCAAGCATTCTAGCGCGCAAATGCCCAGCGAAAGCACCGTTTTTTGCGCTTAAATCGCGTCAAAACGGCCTTAAATCATGCTGTTTTGCACGATTCGTCACACTCTTGCGGACGTAGAAATGCATATATCCGCAAGCCGTTTTCACCACGCAGTGTGCGCATTAAACCACACCCACGGCGAAGCGCCTTCGACAAAACTGCCCCTCCTGCCGGACCAGGGTAGTTAGTCACTGTATTGCAGGCGCTAGCTTCCGCTATAAGGGTTGCGCAGATACTTTCTGGCAGTGTCGGCGCGAGAGGTGTTGGGGCCGGCATCGATCGCTTCCTGGTAATCGCGGAGAGCCAACGGGCGCTCGTGGTTCAGGTCGCGGCATTGGCCGGCGGCCAGCAGCGAGCGGATCTTCAGTTCCGGGCCCACGTTGCGAGTCGCCGCGGCCTGCTCATAACTCTGCGCCGCCTCGCCGTAGTGGCGCTGTCCGCGCAGGGCGTCGCCCAGGCCAAAGTACGCAAGTTCCACGCGCGCGGAATAGTAGTAGCCCGGCTTGGCGTTGGCGGCGATAATCTCGCGATAAGCGGCTACAGCGCCCATGCCCTCGCCCGCATCCTTGCGCAGGTTGGCCTCTTCCAGCGCAAACAGGTAGCCGCGCGGATATTCGCCGCGGAGCTTGCGCACCACCTGAATCGCCTCGGTGTAGCGGCCCTCGCGACGCAGAAACAGCGCAATTGTAGTCCGCGCCTCCACGCTGGTCGTTATGCCACGGTTGCCGTCGTCGGTCAGCATCTGAAGTCCCTTGGTTTTGGAGCCCGTGATGCCGGCGAAACCGATCAGAAACTTGAAGGGCAGCGGCAGCGCTCCCACCACATAGTCATAAACTCCGGCAACCAGCTTGGCGTCCACATAGTCGGGGTCCAGTTGCAGCACGCGCTCCGCGTCGTCCCGTGCTTTGGTTGCCAGCCGGAACCCGCTCCCGTAACTCCGCTCGACCATGGCTACATAAGTACACTTCAGCGACCGCACCCAACCGCGCGCATACAGTGCGTCGATATCGTTTGCATTCCGCCCAACGCGCCAGTCGGCCTCGCGAATGGCCTCATCGGCCAGCCCCAGAATGCGGTCGCGCGTTGCCGGATCTTCGGCTGTGGCGTGGCGTCCGGTGAGGAAACCGTCGTTGGCATAGAAGGTGGTGTCCAGCAGGTCGAGCCGATAGAGTTCCTGAAAAAGAACCGCGTCCAGCAGCAGCGCCGTGGCCTGCGGATCGCCCGGGTGCGCCGCATGAAAGCGCTCGAACCGCTCCACCGCGCCAGGATAGTCCAGGTTGTAAAAGTGCTCATAGGCATCGCGGACAAGCGGGTCGCGGTTCAGCGGATTGGTGTGCGCCTCGGAAGCCCAACCCAGGCTCGAGGCCGCCAGCAACATGCAACCTAGTCCGCGCATCCATGACCCGACCGTCCTCAACCTCAAGTCTCCCTCTTCCTCTTGCGCCTTACCGCTCCTTCTTGATTCTATGGCTCGAACCCGGCACCCGGCCCAACGCTAATCCAACCCTCCCACAACTAATCCAAGCAACGAAAAAGGAAAACCCAACCCGTTTCACGTTAACCATTCCAGAAGACGCCAGAGAACCTACGCACCGCAATCGCTCCCCCGCGCAGCCATCGATGCGTCTTCGTCCCCCAGATTCCCATTTGCACGAAGGATTGGTGATATGAACCGGAAAGAGATGTTGCGACTGCTGCTTAATCAGGCCCAGTTTAACGGATTCGAGTTCCGCCGCTGGTATGTGGCCAACGTACAGCCCATCTTCCCCGGCGCCGAGCAGGCTTTAGCCCTGCTCGCCAGCGAGGGACGCCATTACACCCTGCTTTTTTCACACGACTTCGCCCGCACCTACTGGCGCACCGGCTCGCATATCAGCTTTCGTGTGCCGTCCATGACCTATTCCCGCATCACCACCCATGGCGAGGTGGTACAGGTAACGCGCAAGCCGTTTACGCGCCGCACCATCAAGCCCGACGTGTGGAAGTATCACCTGCGCCAGATGGCCGCCGCTGACGACCCGGTCGATTACCTCGGCCGCTTCCTCCCCGCCGCGGACCAGGCCAAATTCCGCGATATCCCCGTCAGCAGCCACATAGCAGCCCAAGCCTGAGAGGCGGGGAGGCAAGTCTTCCAGGCCTTGGGGCGTGCGATCAATCCCCGTCCCACCTGGCGTCTTTTGCCAACACAACGCAGCCTGTCTGCGGAGAGGAGTTCGCAAGCCTCCGTGGAAGCATAAGAGTCAGACGAATCGAATTCGCCTCTTTTACCCAACTCGAATTCATAACCAACAGAAGGTTGCTATTCGCCATTTTTTAGCTTGCAATCCGAGTATGCGTCCGGCATAATCCAGACTCGCTGGGAGTTTCCAGTCTTCCCCAATCCAGACCAGTTACGTTTGCGCCTTGTTTGAATCGCATTCGATACCCTTCAATTGCATTGCCTCGATTGTCAGGATTGCCCGGTTCAAGTAGGTTCCAGTTCACTTGATGAGGATAATGACAAGTCAGCGATTCTCGACACGCACCTTTTCGTCAGTTTCTCGTTTTGTTGCCGCCCGAGTATTTGTTGCAGAAAAACGCCCCGGCTCACGATTGCCTCTTTCTCTGTCCATGCTGGCTCTGGCCAGTCTGCTTTTCTCCGCGACGGCGTCGGCGCAGGCAAGGTTCTCCGGCGGCCAAGTTACTCTGGGCGGCGGCTTCAGCAATCCTGAAGGCGTGGCGGTGGACGGCAGCGGCAACGTCTATGTCGCCGATACCAGCAACAGCGCGGTGAAGGAGATGCCCGCCGACTGCGCCTCGTCGAGCTGCGTGAAGTCGCTGAGCTTCGGTTTCCTTCCCTTCGGCGTGGCGGTGGACCGCAGCGGCAACGTCTATGTCGCCGATCAAGAAGAGAGTGCGGTGATGGAGATGCCTGCCGGCTGCGCCTCGTCGAGCTGCGTGAGGTGGCTGGGCGGCGGCTTCGAACTTCCCGTTGGCGTGGCGGTTGACGGCAGCGGCAACGTCTATGTTGCCGATTTATACAACTATGCAGACGATGTTTACGACGATGTGGTGTATGAAATGCCCCCCGGCTGCGCCTCGTCGAGCTGCGTGACCGCGCTGGGCGGCGGCTTCGGCGCTCCTGGCGGCGTGGCGGTTGACGGCAGCGGTAACGTCTATGTCGCCGATTCTTACAACAGCGCGGTGAAGGAGATGCCTCCCGGCTGCGCCTCGTCGAGTTGCGTGAACACGCTGGACAGCGCCACTTTTGGGCCCGTTGGCGTGGCTGTCGACGCGAACGGAAACGTCTATGTTGCCGATAGCGGAAACAACCGCATATTGCAGGTGGCGCCGACTGGCGGCAACTTCGGCACAGTCAATGTGGAAACTACGAGTACGGCCATCCCCATGATTTTTGTTTTTGACTCAGAGACCACTCTGGGCGCAACGGCCGTCCTTGCGCAGGGCGTAACTGACCTGGACTTTACCGATGCCGGAACCGGAAGCTGCACCGCCGGCACCGCCTATGCTGCCGGCGATACCTGCACCGTCGACGTAACCTTCAAGCCCGCGGCGCCTGGGCTCAGAAAGGGAGCGGCGGTCCTCTACAACCACCTCGGAGGCCCCATCGCCATTGGCTACGTCTGGGGTGTCGGATCAGGTCCGCAAGCGGTCTTCCCCGGAGCGGCGCCGGCCACCTATATTTCCGGCCTCAATGTGCCGCTCGGCATCGCGGTGGACGAGGCGGGCGACCTGTTGATTGCAAATTCCCAAGGGCCAAACGTGCTTTTTGTCGCGCTCGGAGGGAGTTCCCAAACCACCGGCAGCGGATTTGTTATGCCTACTGCCGTTGCCGTCGACGGCGCAGGCAACATCTTCGTTGCGGACAACGATGCCGCGGTGTACGAGATCGCGAAGACGTCGAACACGCAAACGCAGCTCAGCATTCCCGGGCTCACCGATCCCGAGTACCTGTCTATCGACGGCGCGGGGAACCTCTACATCACCGAGCCGAGCGCCCACACCGTGCTCAAAGTCACCCCGTCCGGCGCGCAAACCACCGTCGGCACAGGCCTCAGCGATCCTCGCGGCACCACCGAAGACGGAGCCGGCAACGTGTATATCATCGACTACTCCGAGGGGGCAGTCATCACGGTGCCGCCCGCAGGCCCGCAATCGGCTGTCTACGGACTCGGAGGTCCAACCGGCGTAGCCGTTGACGCCGCCGGCAACATCTATGTTGCCGACTTTGGCAACGCCACACTGTTACTGATCACGCCGAGTGGCGCCGTTTCTACAATCGACGCGAATGCATTCCAGGGACCCTGGGACGTAGCCATGGATGGGAGCGGAAATCTTTATCTCACGGATTACCAAGTGGGTGAGGTGCACAAGATCGACCTCGCGGATGCGCCGTCGCTGACCTTTGCCGCCACGGCTTCCGGCGAAACCAGCGCAGACAGTCCGCAAACCGTCACGATCACCAACATCGGCAACGCCCCGCTCCTTCTCCCCATCCCCACCGCGGGAGACAACCCCAGCATCTCGGCAAACTTCACGCTCAACACCGATGTGCCATCGGCCTGCCCATTTGTAACCTCCGCCTCCACCGGCCACGAGTGGGTCTTCCCCGCGGAATCGTGCTCACTGTCCGTCAGCTTCACTCCCGCCGCCGCAGGCCCGCTCACCGGCTCCCTGGTCTTGACGGATAACACTCTCAACGCGGCTCCTCCAGGCTATGCAACGCAGACCATCGGGTTGAGCGGCACCGCAACCTCTCGTGTCATCGCCACGCTCACATCGCCGGTGGCGGGCACCACGCTCGGCTCCAGCGCGTCCTTAACGTGGACCGCCGGAACTGGAGTGACTGCGTATTGGTTGAACCTTGGCACCTCACCGTCCGGTGCAGGCGCGAAGAACATCTTCAGCTCAGGGTCCATCGGGGAAACCTTCGCCACAGTCAGTGGCCTGCCCGAGGACGGCGTCACGGTATACGCAACGCTTTATTCGTTCCTCGGCGGAAGCTGGATTCCCGCCCAATACACCTTTACCGAAACCGGAACACCCGCACCGGCGGTACTCATGTCACCCAATGCGGGCACCGCGCTCGGCACGACAACGACCTTCAAGTGGTCGCCTGGAACTGGCGTCACGGCCTACTGGTTCAACCTAGGCTACCTTCCCTCCGGTGAGCCGGCGAAGGACATCTATAACTCCGGCCCAATCACCTCAACGTCCGTCACCGTGCCCGGACTGGTGGAGTACGGCGTCACAGTTTACGCCACGCTTTATTCCTATATCGATGGAGTCTGGTTGCCGGCACAGTACACCTTTACCGAGACTGGAACTCCGGTCCCGGCGACACTTACTTCACCTTCGCCAGGCAGCACACTGCCGGGTTCAGATGCCACCTTCACGTGGACGCAAGGAGGCGGGGTCGGCGCATACTGGTTGAACCTGGGCACGGATACCTCGAACGCGGGCGCGAAGAACATCTACACAGGAGGCGGGACTGACCTAACCTCCGCAACCGTAACCGGCCTGCCCACGGGCGGCGAAACAATCTATGCCACGCTCTATTCGTACATCAATGGATCATGGCAGCCCACTGTGTACACCTTCAAGACGGCGCCGTAAAGGAGCCACCAGCCTCCCGCCGTGTTTCAGTCGCGGCGGGAGGCCATATTCCCGGCTTCGTTTCTCATCTTCTCCGCAAAGCCCACTGGTTTCAGTTCCTCAACTTCATCGAAGCCGTGGCTTGAATCTCACATGGTCAAGTCTCGCCAGTGAAGAAAAGCCACTGGTCCAACCTTAGCGGCTAACGAGAACTTACAACTGACAACTTAAAACTCTCCTCAATACCCGATCCAACTTCTCTCTAGTAGAATCGCAACAGGGCAATCGGTATCGTTGCCAGGAGCGGCTTCACAACCGATGAGCGAACAGGAAACAGGGACTCCCCCTACAGAACAGCCGGTTTCGCCGGCATGGATCAGAATTGAGCGAGCCCGCCATCCCCAGCGGCCATACCCCATGGACTTTATCGAGCGAATCTTCACCGATTTCAGCGAGATTCACGGGGATCGCGCCTTCGGCGACGACGAGGCCGTAGCCTGCGGAATGGCGCGGCTGGGCACGGACGAAGTCCTCGTCATTGGCAACCGCAAGGGCGGCAGCACCAAAGACCGCGTGCGTCGCAACTTCGGCATGCCTCATCCCGAGGGCTATCGCAAGGCGCTACGATGCATGAAGATCGCCGAAAAATTTGGGCGTCCTGTTATCAGCCTCATCGACCTGCCAGGCGCGTATCCCGGCCTGGGCGCCGAGGAGCGCGGCCAGGCCGAGGCCATTGCCCGGAACATCCTCGAAATGTCTCGCCTTCGCGTGCCCACCATCTCCGTCATCAGCGGCGAGGGAGGCTCGGGCGGAGCTCTGGCTCTGGCTGTCAGCGACCGCGTTCTGATCCTCGAGAATGCCCTTTACTTTGTGATTACTCCTGAGTCCTGCGCCGCCATTATGTGGAAGGACGCGGCAAATAAACAGCTTGCCGCCGAGGCCATGCGCATCTCCGCTCCTGAGGTTGCAGCCGCCGGTTGCGTGGATGAGATTATCAGTGAGCCGTCAGGGGGCGCGCACACCGACCGGGAAGCCGGATTCGGCATCCTGGGGAGCGCTCTGAAGAAGCATCTGGCCGAACTGAAGGCAACCCCTATTGACGCTCTCGTGGCTGCCCGCCAGCATAAGTTCCGCAACATTGCTCAGTTCTACACCGAAGGCCACTCGTAGGAGTTTGTCGGAAAAGTGAATTCAAGCACGAAGTCGCGCCCTCAGGGGCTAAAGCCCGGGTTCATTTTTGCGGCATTCGCGGCACGAATGAAGTCGTGCCCTGATACAAAGCCAGAGTCTTGTCACGCCGCGGATGGGTACGGCGCATGAGCACGCCCGAACTCCCCGCCAGCCGCTTTCGCGCCTACGCGCAATTTGTTGCGGCAGTCCTTTATTTCTTTCTTGCGCGGGCACTGGCTCGGCACGGGGCGCAGGGCCTCTCCAGCGAACAATGGGCTCCACTGGCGGAGCAGGCCATGCTCGTCTTCCTGCTGTTGGTGGGCTATGCGGGCATGGGATTCGTGCTTGATCGCCAACAACACGCAATCGGCGCACAGGGCCTTCCGTTGCGGCCTGGATGGCTGGGCGAAGCGGGAATGGGAGTCGCAACCGGCTGGGCCACTGCGGTATGTGTAATGCCCCTGACCCTGGTGGGCGGAATCGCCATTGTTCTCTCAACCCAAGCTTCAGCCTGGGGCTGGCTGGTTGCGGACGCGGCGTTCTTTGGCCTGGCCGCCATGGCGGAAGAAATTGCCTTTCGCGGCTACGCATTTCAGTGTTTTTCCCGGGCGCTGGGACCGGTTGGCGCGTCCGTGGGCTTTGCTGTGTTCTACGCCATTGTGCAGTCGGCGGCGCCGGGCTCCAGCCACTTGAGCGAAGCCGTCTCCATTGCGCTGGGCCTCTTGCTCTCTGCCGCCTATTTTCGAACCAGGGCCCTGTGGGTGAGCTGGGGGCTCAATTTCGGCTGGAAGGCAAGCCGTCCATTGCTGTTCGGGCTTGCCGTGAGCGGCGTCAACAGCCATTCTCCCGTGGTGCAGGGCGATCCCATGGGGCCGTTCTGGCTTACCGGGGGCGGGTTCGGCCTTGACGGCACATGGATAGCGTTCGCCGTTCTCCTTCTTGCGCTGCCTGTTGTCTTCCGAATCACGCGCGATCTGGATTTTCGCTACAACGCGCCGGTCATCGTCGCGGCCGGCATTCCAGTGGATCTGGACGCCGCCGCGCGCCGCCAGCATGAAGCCGCCACCCGGCCGGCCGAGCCATCGGCTCCCGCTTTGGTGCAGATTCTTCCCCTCGCCGCGCCCCCGCCGCAGCGCCCAGTCGATCAAGCCGCGGATTCCCAATCGGGTCCCGTTGCCTGAGTTCTTCCAGCGTCCACTTGCATTTTCCATGCGAACGGGGCTATCTTTTGCTTAATTCCGGTAGCAGCCATGGGAGGCTCCATGAGATGGCCATTGCAAACCCGGCGGACGCAGCCAATTCCAAACCCCGGCCGCGCGTCCCATATCTTGCGGCTCGCGTGTTGTTGCGCCGTTGCAGCCCTGCCGCTTGCCATTACGGCCTCCGCCCAGATCACCATCAATTCCAAAACCGGCGCCGTCACCAACGGACCTGCGCCCGCCACGCAAAGCCAGGTTGACCGGCGCTTTCAGCAGATCGAACCCACGCACGTTCCACTTACCAAATCGGAACTTGACGCCAAGACCCGCCTGGAACTCATCCGCGCGCTCCAGTCCGAACAGGGATTCGCAATGCGCCCGTTTCCGCGCGGACATAGAGGCCTCACTCTGGAGGCCAACGGTAAGCTTGAGCCGGCGGGTGAAAGCTACTTGAATATGGCTACCCGGGAAGGAATCTCGGCCAAGCCCGGCGACCGCCTGGTGCTCACCGACATCAAGATCGAGCACTCGAGAATCGTATTCGATTTGAATGGCGGCCCCGACCCCAGACACCGCTTTATGCGCCACATCCAAATCGGAACAGGCCCGTCGATGAGCCCCGTGGTTCAGGGCGACGATCAGGAGCCAACCGGCGCGCGGCTCTCCTTGACCTTCGACAGCCATATTCCCGAACTCACCGGCGACGATGTAAAGGCTCTGCTGGCTCCCATGATCTCGTTTGGCCTCAAAACCCCCATACAGGCATTCACCGATACGCTTCCGCCCAAGCTCAAAGAGGCCATTCTCGATCACCATGTGCTGGTTGGCATGAGCACGGAGATGGTGCTGTTCGCAAAGGGCCAGCCGGAAGGCAAGTCGCGCGAAATGGATGGCCAGATGCCCTTCGAGGAGTGGATCTACGGCAAGCCGCCCAAAGAGGTGGACTTTGTTCGCATCAACGGCAATCGTGTGATTCGCGTGGAGATTGCCAAAATGGGCGAGACTCCGGTCATCTTCACCAGGAATGAGGTGGATGGGCTCATGCGCACCGACGGCACGCCGCTCGAAGCCTCCCGGACCACGCGCACCGTCAAGGAGGGCGACGTTGAGCGAGATCCCAATACCCAGGCGCCGGCTGCCGCGCCCAGCATTCTCAAGCCAGGCGAGAATATCCCCGACCAGCCGAGTACCGGGGTAATGAGGCCGGTGCAGTTCCCCAAGCCCAAACCGCAACCCGACAACCAGAGCGGCGCGCAGCCCGATGCAACGCAATCGGCCAGCCAGCCACCAGCCAGCCAGGCGCCTGGCACACCCGCGCCGCCTGCGGCCACGCAAGTTCCCCCCGGAGACGCATCGCAGCCCACCCCGCCCAAGCCGCCCGCGCCACCCCCCGTAGGCTCGTCCCAGCCGGAGTGACGGCCGCGGCCAGCGGTGGGCCATTTTGAATTGCGCCCCCGCCTACAACGGGCGAACAGTCGTGTAGACCAGGCGATTCCGTGCGGAGACGAAGGATCTCGAATGCTCTTGATTGTCGGTACTGTTAGGCTTCCCGCGGGAATGTTGGACGCAGCGCGGCCAACGATGGCAACGATGGTCGAGGCCAGCAGAGCAGAGATTGGATGCGTCGAATATTCATATGCCGTGGACGTACTTGATCCAGGTCTCATCCACGTAAAGGAACGCTGGATGGATCGGGTGGCGCTCGACGAGCATTTCAAGTCTGCGCACATGGAGAATTGGCGTGCAAATTGGCCCTCTCTCGGTATAGGGGAACGAAGGCTCCGTCTGTTTGAGGTTGGCGAGTCTGAGCCAATCTGACCTGTTGGCAATTTCACGGCCGCTGCGGACAATCAAAGTGACCCACTACCCCGCAGTCGGATCGCGCCAGCCTTGATGTAAACTGGACTCAGCGAGTTCAGATCCCTCCCGGCAAGTCCGTTGTCCGCATCTCAATGCAGATCCGAGGCTGACCCAGAAGGCGAGTCAAGGGCC
>Ga0302266_10003863_pt1 | contig 11846 bp, 9 predicted proteins | sample III_Bog_E1_2_FD_194559 | JGI IMG/M metagenome (GOLD analysis project Ga0302266, IMG submission 194559) | Peat permafrost microbial communities from Stordalen Mire near Abisko, Sweden - III_Bog_E1_2 | ecosystem: Environmental > Terrestrial > Soil > Wetlands > Peat | place: Sweden: Abisko... | reverse complement strand
GCTGTCGGGATGGTTGCGACGACATACCGTAAAGCATGTTATTCAAAACTCACCTTGCCCGGTCATGGTGTTTCGCATCGGGATGACAGGTTCTGAGACGAAGCGTATTCCTGCGGCAATATTGCAATGACATTCGTCCTTGGGTGCCTGAAGGTGAGCGCCTAAAAACCGTTCCTCAAATTGTCACCATTGTCGCGCACCAGCCAAAAGTCTCGGACGACTTGTGGCATACGTTCAATAATTCATTCATCAAATCTGACCGCACGATATCCGACCGCAGGCTCGGTGAGGATGAATTTTGGCTGAGATGCGTTGTCTTCCAATTTGTCGCGCAGATGCGCAATATGAACTCGCAGATAATTGGTTTGTCCAACGGCATTGGGTCCCCAGCCTTCGGTGAGCATCTGTCGGTGCGTTAGAACTTTTCCGGCGTTGACGACGAGCAGGCGCAGCAGGGAGTATTCCGTCCGGGTGAGTTTCACTTCCTGCCCGTTTTTGCGGACAATGCGCGCGGACAGATCAATTTCAATATTTCCTGTGTGAAAAACCGATTCCGCCGATGACTGCTGGCTGTGGCGCAAGGAAGTTCTTAATCGAGCGAGCAGTTCGGCGCTGTTGAACGGCTTGGTTACATAGTCATCGGCACCGGCATCGAGCGCTGCCACCTTGTCATCTTCGCCGTCGCGCACGCTCAGGATGATGACCGGCACAGGGCTCCATTCGCGCAAGCGTTTCAACACTTCCACCCCGGCCAAATCAGGCAGACCGAGGTCAAGCATCACTACGTCTGGCTGGCGTTGCGCGGCCTGGACAATGCCATCCTGCCCGGTTGCCGCATCAAAAACGCGATAACCATTCGCCTCCAGCGTGACGCGCAGCAGACGGCGGATTTGCGGCTCATCGTCTATGACCAGTGCGACTGGTGCAGCTTTTGAATTTTCGTTGTTCATCAATCTGGCTCGTTGGCGGGTGCTTTTTCCGGTTGCGGCAGGCGGATGGTGAATCGTGCACCACCATCCGGCCGATTTTCCACCGCAATGGTTCCACCGTGCGCCTCGACAAAACCTTTTACAATCGTCAGTCCTAATCCGCTGCCCCCGGTGGGCGCGGTGGGGGCACGGAAAAACTTCTCGAAAATGCGCGGCAGCCATTCCGGCGGAATGCCCGGCCCGTGATCGGCCACGTTCAATACCAGAGCCTCGTCCGCCAGTTGGGCCTGGACTTCAATCAATGTGCCGGCGGGCGTGTGAGTGGCGGCATTGAGCAGCAGATTGCCGAGCGCGTGCTGCATCAGTGAAAAATCGAGCCGCACAAGCAGGGGCGTATCGGGCATTTCCTGTTTCACCGGATGCGTGGCGAGTTCGCGCTGCAATTCGCGCAACGTCGTCTGCACCAGATCCCGCGCATCATGCCAGTCCAAGCGCGGGCGGACTTGGCCGGATTCCAGCCGCGCGACGTCAAGCAGATTGCCCACGATGCGGTTAAGCCGTGCATTCGCCTCCTGGATTTCACCGATCAAGCCGCGCCGCTGTTCCAAGGTCAAACTGTCCGTGGCGGCGAGCACGCTCGCGGCGCTGGTGCTGGCCGCGAGCGGCGTGCGCAATTCATGCGAGATGGAATTCAACAGCGTCCGGCTGAATTTTTCCGACTCGGCCAGCAGCCGGGAATGCTCAGCGGCGGAACGGAGTTCGACGCGGTCCAAAACGAGCGCGGCCTGCCGCGCGAATGTTTCCAGCAGGTCGCGTTGCGCGAGCGTCGGCCGCTTTCCCGGAAGGCTCACGGCGAGAATTCCGAATACCTTCCGGTCTGTCGCCAGCGGCAGATGCAGCGCCTCCGCGCCCGGCAGATTGTCCGTGAAACGGCCGGCAGCCTTTCGTTGGCGGAACGCCCAGTCGGCCACGCTTAATTCCTTTTCCGAAAGCGCGAGCGAGCTGTCGGGATGCACGGAGAGCGTGTTGCCGGCGGGCAGCGCGACGGCGACCGGCGCGTTGAACACTCGGCTGACCTGTGCGACCAACTGCCACACAACTTCATCTCGCGAAGTTGCCTCCGTTAGATCGCGTGACATCTCGTAAAGCGCCGTGGCGCGTTCTTCGCGGCGGCGTTCCGCCCGTTCCTGGGTGCGGATGCGCGCCACCAACTGGCCCAGCACGCTGGCGATGATGAAATAAAGGGCGAACAAAATCGCGTCTTCAACAGTGGTGATGTAAAAAGTAAATCGTGGCGGCAGGAAAAAATAATTCCATGCCAGCGCGCTCACCGCGCCCGACAGCAGGACCGGTCCGCGATCCACCTTCAACGCGAGCAGCACTACGACCAGCAGGAAAAAAAATCCGGGCACGCGCGGTCCGGCGATTTTCATCAGCCCCAAATTCACGAGGCCGGTGGCGGCGACCACGCCGAGCGCGAAGAGGTATTGCTGGAAATTTGAGGCCAGCACCGGCAGCCAGATTTTTTTCGCGGGCATGCTGCGAGACTTTTCAGCGCGGACCACATGCAGGTCAATGTCCCCACTTTCCCGCGTCAATCGGCGCAGCAGGCGGTCGCTGCGAAACCAATTGAACCACGCCGACCCCAGAGGTTTGCCGATGATGATCTGGGTCGCGTTTTGTGCGCGGGCCACGCGCAGCAGTCCGCGCACGAGGTCGTCATCCGTGGTGGCGATGACTTCCGCGCCAAGTTCGCGCGCGGTCGTAAGATTTTTTTCCAGTTGTGTCCGGGCGAACTCCGCCAATTCACGCGGGCTTTCCACATGAACGGCGAGCCAGCGGCAGCGCAAACCGTCCGCCATGCGGCGCGTCCAGCGGATGAGCGATTCGGAAAACGGCCCCGGCCCGACGGCCACGAGCAGACAGTGATTGGTTTTCCACGCGCCCGCGCTGGTTTGCTGCTGGCGGAATTCCCGCGTGTCCGCGCCGACGTGATCGGCGACGAGGCGTAGGGCCAGTTCGCGCAGAGCGGTAAGATTCCCCTCACGAAAATAATTGTTCACGGCCGCCACCGCACGGTCGGGCACATATACCTTACCCTCGTGCAACCGCTGGATCAGTTCGGCGGGCGGAAGATCCACCAGTTCGAACACCGCATCGTCGAGAATGCTGTCGGGCACGGTCTCGCGGATTTCCGCGCCCGTGATTTGACGCACGGTGTCAGCGCGGCTTTCGACATGCTGGACGTTCAGCGCGGTGATGACGTCAATGCCCGCGTCGAGCAATTCCGCCACGTCCTGCCAGCGCTTCGGATGCCGCGAGCCGGGCGCGTTCGTGTGCGCGAGTTCATCCACCAGCACGATCTGTGGACGCCGGGCCAGTGTGGCGTCGAGATCGAATTCCGTGAGCGCTAGGCCGCGATGTTCAAGCTGGCGGCGGGGGATTTCCGGCAACCCTTGCGCGAGCGCCTCGGTTTCCTTGCGCCCGTGCGTTTCGACGTAGCCGATAACCACGTCACGACCGGCGGCCAGTTCGCGTCGTGCAGCTTCGAGCATCCCGAAGGTCTTGCCCACGCCAGGGCACATGCCGAGAAAAACTTTCAGCCGCCCGCGTTTCTTCTGTGCGGCTTCGCTTTGAATCGCGGCCAGCAAAGCGTCGGGATTAGGGCGGTCTTTCTCGCTCACAAAATCAGGTTAACGAATTCAATATGGAATTCAGCTTAAAAAAGACCCGGCGGTCAGCCTTGGCGGCTTTTGAGCTTCTTGTTTTTCACGCGCCGTTGGGGAAATTCTTTTTTGTCTTTGTGGAGATAGCAAATTTCCACAAGCGTCGGCCAGAGTTCGAGCGAAGCCTGAATCACGCTAACCACGTCATCCACGATACGGGTGACATTTTGCTGGAAAAAATCAGGCTCAAAGCCATAGAACGAGCGGGCCAGATTTTCGGCGAACAGGTTGAGCGACTTGCGCCGCTGGGCGTTTCTGGTTTTTTCAGCGGCGGCCAACACTTGGCGATGCACGCCGGTAATCTTATCAAGAATCTCCTGCGTATCCTTGAGCGTGACTTCGCCATTGTAGGCAAAGTGAATCGTGAGGTCTTCGAGCCGGGTCACACTGCTTTTGATTTTCTTTTTGAGCAGCGTGCAGATTTCCTCGTTGAACACATCCATTGCCAGCGGGTTGCGCATGTAGTTGTTTTTGATGTGGGTCTGCACCGCGTCCACATGGGCGGAGGCGATGCCCGGCTGCTGAATCCACAACCGGTAGATGAAATCTTCAAAACGCAGACGCGTCGGGAAAAAAGGCGGCAGACCGAGGCGGTTGTCGTAGCCGGCCACGCCACAATCCATCCGCCAATTCTTTTTTGTCACCACCGGGCGGAAATTCACCAGCACATAAAGGTCATTGAAGTCGTGGAGATTGGCGTGGTGCTGCGATTCATCCCGCAGATACATCTGGACGAAATCGAGCGCGTCAATGTCGTTGGTGCCGGTGCGGAAGGTTTGCGCCATCTTGACCACGGCGTTGCGGGAGACGGCACCGCGTTTCAAAACCAGCGAATTGTCGCCGGCAAAATCATTCGACACATTCGTCTCCAAATCCATGGCCGTGTCGGTGAGCAGTTCGCCGTTCTCGTAGTTGCCAGGGAGTTCGCTGACTTTGCGTCCCAGCACGTCCTTGAAGGAAGTGAGCAAATCGAAGGACTTGTTCACGAATCCGCCATGGTTGGATTTCATGAGTTTTCCGCGGCTGACTTCATCGGCATTCAACGATTCCGGGCTGCTCTCGATCAACGCGTGCGGACGCATGTCGTCATCGGCGCTGACGAGGAAGTTGCCGAGCGAATACATGAGCGTGAAATTACGGTTGCCGCCGTAGCTGGGCCGGAAAAGATTGCGGACGAGCGAATCCAGCTTCTTGTCGCGCAGCCGGCGGTTGAGGAAGCCGATGAACTGCTCCTTTTCGCGCGGGCCGACGTAGTAGATGTCGTTGACGGTTTTTGTCTGTTCGAGCAGCGCGTAATACTTCTCGTGATTGGCGAGGCTCGAATCGTCGAAGACCATCATCTTCACCGAATGCCCGTTGCTCCAAAAATGCTCGTCGTATTTTTCAATCGTCTCCGCCACGTCACGCAGCCGGTAGGTAGGAATGGTGAAAATGGTGGAAGGTTCTTTCATTTTACTTTTTGGGTGGCCCGAATTGCTTCAACGCCCAGCCGGCGAGCAAGGCGATGCTGATTGTGCCCACGATCAAATAGGCCACCACCTTCAGACAATTAATGAAGTCGGCATTCACGGTGATGGCCGGGTTGCGGCGCATCATCACGATTTGCCGCGACCAAGTTTATTTCGCCGCCAGCGCGTCCAGCGCGAGATTGAGCGGGAGCACATTCACGCCCGGCTCGCCGAGGACACCGAGGCTGGCCGCATCCGTGTTCGAATTGATGAGTTCGCGCACTTTGTCCAGGTTCAAGCCGCGCGCCTTGGCGACGCGCGGGGCCTGCAATTCGGCGTTGCGCAGGCTGATGTGCGGGTCCAAGCCGCTGGCGGAGGCAGTCACAGCGTCGGCCGGCACGGGCGCGTTAGTGTCGAGATTGTTTTGCGTGCGATATGCCGCAATATTTTGCGCGATGGCGTCGTGCAGCTTTTGCGAGGTCGGGCCAAGGTTGCTGCCGCCGGAAGCGGTCGCGTCGTAGGCCATGCCGTTGGCGCCCGCATCCGAGGGGCGGGAAATGAAATACTTGTCGAGGGTGAACTGCTGGCCGATCAGGCGCGAGCCGTGGATCGTGCCGTCCTTGTCCACAATCAAACTGCCATTGGCCTTGTCGTGAAACAGAATTTGCGAGACGCCGAACACGACGAGCGGATACACCCCGCAGCAGACGACGGCAAACGCGAGCGTGACCATTACGGCACTGCGGATTTCAGAGAATAATTTTTTCATAAGCTTAAACGAGTTTGAGGGCGGTGATGAGCAGGTCTATGGCCTTGATGCCGACGAACGGAATGATGACACCGCCCAAGCCGTAGATGAGCAGGTTGCGCTGTAAAATGGCGAGCGCTCCGATGGGCTTGAATTTCACGCCGCGCAGCGCCAGTGGAATCAACGCGACAATGATGAGGGCGTTGAAAATGATCGCGCTCAGAATCGCGCTGTTCGGACTGTGCAGGTGCATGACATTGAGCGGTGCGATGGCGGGGAACGTGACCATCAACATCGCGGGAATGATGGCGAAGTATTTCGCCACGTCGTTCGCGATGCTGAACGTGGTCAGCGAACCGCGGGTGATGAGCAGTTGTTTGCCGATTTCGATGACTTCGAGCAGCTTCGTCGGATTCGAGTCGAGGTCAATCATGTTGCCAGCTTCCTTGGCCGCCTGCGTGCCGGTGTTCATCGCCACGCCCACATCGGCCTGGGCGAGCGCAGGCGCGTCATTGGTGCCGTCACCGATCATCGCCACCATGCGCCCGCCCGCCTGTTCCTTGCGGATGAGGGCGAGTTTGTCCTCCGGTTTCGCCTCGGCAAGAAAATCATCCACGCCAGCCTCGGCGGCAATCGCGGCGGCGGTAAGCTTGTTGTCGCCGGTGATCATCACGGTGCGGATGCCCATTTTGCGAAGCTGTATAAAGCGTTCCTTGATGCCGCCTTTGACGATGTCCTTGAGGTGAATCACGCCCAACACTTCCTTGCCGTCGGTAACGACCAGCGGCGTGCCGCCGGAGCGGGAAATATTGTCCACGGTATCAACGACCACTTGCGGAAAGACACCGCCTTCGCGGTCAATCAGGACGCGCATGGCCTGCGACGCACCTTTGCGAATGCACCGCGCTGGTTTCCCGTCAACGGCCGGAAAATCCACGCCACTCATGCGTGTCTGCGCCGTGAACGGGATGAACTCGGCGTGAACCGCCGCGACTTCGCGTCCACGCAATCCAAATTGTTCCTTGGCCAGCACGACGATGCTGCGGCCTTCGGGCGTTTCGTCGGCAAGTGACGCGAGCTGGGCGGCGTCGGCAAGCCGTTCGATGGTGACGAGCGGCGCGGGCAGAAACTCCGTGGCCTGGCGGTTACCCAGTGTGATCGTGCCGGTTTTGTCGAGCAGCAGCACGTCCACGTCGCCGGCGGCCTCAACGGCGCGACCGCTCATCGCCAGGACATTTTTCTGGAGCAAACGATCCATGCCGGCGATGCCGATGGCGCTCAACAATCCGCCGATGGTCGTGGGAATCAGGCACACCAGCAGCGCAATCAACACCGGCACGGAAAATACCGTGGCGGAATAAATGCCGAACGGTTTCAGCGTGATGCAGACAAGCAGAAAAATCAGCGTCAACGCCGAAAGCAAAATGGTGAGCGCGATTTCGTTGGGTGTTTTCTGACGGCTTGCGCCCTCAACAAGCGCGATCATGCGATCCAGAAAACCTTCGCCGGGATTGATTGAAATACGGATTTTGACTTCGTCAGACAACACCCGCGTGCCGCCGGTGACGGCGCTGCGGTCGCCGCCGCTTTCGCGGATGACGGGCGCGGATTCGCCGGTGATGGCCGATTCATCCACCGTGGCTGCGCCCTCGATGACATCGCCATCGGCAGGGATCATTTCGCCGGCATGCACAATGACGACATCACCTTTTCGCAACCCATCGGCACTCACCGCTTCCACTTGGCCATTCTTGCCGACGCGGCTGGCGACCGTATTTACGCGAGTGCCGCGCAGCGCCTGCGCCTGGGCTTTGCCTCGGCCTTCAGCGACGGCTTCAGCAAAGTTGGCAAAGAGCACGGTGAACCAGAGCCAGATTGCGAGTTGGACGATGAAACCACGGTCCGCTGTCGCCGTGAAAATACCGGCTGTGGTCAGTGCGGCACCCACCATCGTCACGAACATGACGGGGTTCTTGACCATCAGGCGCGGGTCGAGCTTTTTGAAAGCGTCGCCCACCGCCGGGCCGGCGATTTTCCAATCGAACAGAGAAGGAGCATTGTGAGTCATAAAATTTGCGATTTACGAATGACGATTTACGATTGGCATTTGTTAGAACAGTTTTCCCTGGAGCATCAGGAAGTGCTCCACAATCGGGCTGAGGGTCAGCACCGGGAGAAAATTCAATGCGCCGACCAGTAGCACCGTGCCCAGCAGCAGGATGATGAACGTGCCGCCGGAGACAGGGAACGTGCCCGCGCCAGCCGGCACGAGTTTCTTTTGTGCGAGCGAACCCGCCAGCGCCATGATGGGAATAATCATCAGGAAACGGCCGAAGAGCATGGCAATGCCAAGCGTGGTGTTATACCACGGAGTATTCGCGGAAAGGCCGGCGAAGGCACTGCCGTTGTTGCCCACGCAGGAGGAATAGGCGTAGAGAATTTCGCTCAAGCCATGCGGGCCATTGTTGTTTAGCCCCGCGAGTCCCCAGTTGCTCACCACCGCCCAGGCCGCAAAACCGAGAATGGTCAGGCATAGGATCAGCAGCGAAAGCATCGCCATTTTTACGTCAAACGACTGGATTTTTTTGCCGAGATATTCCGGCGTGCGTCCGACCATCAACCCGGCGATGAAGACCGCGAGCACGACGAAAACGAGCATTCCGTAAAGTCCGGCACCCACACCGCCGATGATGATTTCACCAAGCTGGATGTTGAACAGCGGCACAAAGCCGCCCAGCGGCGTGAACGAATCGTGCATCGAATTGACCGCGCCGCAGGAAGCATCCGTGGTGACCGTGGCAAATAAGGCGGAGTTGAAAACGCCAAAGCGGACTTCCTTGCCTTCCATGTTGCCGTCTGCGGCGGCGACACCGAGCTGCTGGTGAATGGGATTGCCATGGGATTCAGCCCACCAGCACAGCAGCGTCCCGGCGAGGAACAACACCATCATCGCGCCCCAGATGGACCAGCCGTGCCCCTGGTTTTTGGTCATGCGGCCAAGGTAATAAGTGAGGCCGCTACCAATCGCGAAGATGGAGAGCATTTGCAAAAAGTTGGAGAGCGGTGTCGGATTTTCAAACGGATGCGCGGCGTTGGCGTTGGTATTGCCGCCGCCGTTTGTGCCGAGCATTTTGATGGCGACCTGCGACGCCATCGGGCCTTGCGCGATAGACTGTGTGTCCACGGTTTGACTAACCATGACGGGAATGTTGGTCATGACCATCTGGCCTTTGGCGTCGAGTTGTGGCACATCCATCATCACCGCCACGCCGTTGGTCATCAGCGGCTGGCCTTTGGCATCCAGTTTCGGCGCTTGCACCGTGACCGCGACATTCGTCGTCACGGGCTGGCCTTTGGCATCGGTTTGCTGAACCTGGATCGTGTAGGATTCCACGAGCTTCGCCTGGGTGTAAGGCTTGAAGTTTTGAATCATGCCTTGCGACACGAGCACGACCGCAAAAACCAGACAAATCGGCACCAGCAAGTAATAAGTGACGCGCACCAGGTCCACCCAGAAGTTGCCGAGCAATTGTGTCGAATGCCGCGAAATGCCGCGCACGAGGGCGGCGGCAATGGCGATGCCCGTCGCCGCCGAGCCGAAGTTGTGAATCACCAGCGCAACCATCTGCGAGAGATAGGACATGGTGGATTCGCCGCCGTAGCTCTGCCAGTTGGTGTTCGTCGTGAAGCTGACGGCAGTGTTGAACGCCAGATCCGGCGATAGCGCGCCAAAGCCCTGCGGATTGAGCGGAAGGAAACTTTGCAACCGTAAAATCGCATAAGTAAACACACAGCTCACCAAACTGAACAGCAGCATCGCCCAGGTGTATTGCCGCCAGTTTTGCTCCTGATCCGTGCGCACGCCCATGACCCAATAGGAAAGGCGTTCAACTGGACGGATTACCGGGTCGAGCCAAGTTTTGCCCTTCGGGTCGAGCACCCGCATGAGGTAAAGCCCCATCGGTTTGGTGATGAGCGCGAGCGCCCCGACGAAAAGGGCGAGTTGTAACCAGCCGGAAGTGTTCATAGTTGGCAGTTGTTAAAATTTTTCAGGATAAACCATCGCGACGAACAGATAGGCGAACAGCGCAAGGGCAATGAGGCCGACAATAATGTTTTCCATAAATCTTTAGAGTTTTTCGCACCAGTGGGCGTAAAGCTGGCCCGCCACAAAAAAGAGGGCGATGACGGCGATGTAAATAAGGTCAGTCATAAATTTTGTATTTCAGATTATGAACGAGCATAGCAAATTTTCTTTTTCAACCCACCGGATCAGCCATTGCTTGTAAACAATCAGCTCCATTCATTAGAACACACTAGCAATAAATGAATGGCATAGCCTAATTAAGAAGTGCCTTGACTGTGTTAAGAAAACGTTAAGCGTTTTTCGACGTTTAGATCGTCAACTGGCCCTAGCTTTTCCGAATCGGAGTGGTAAAGCCTTTTTCTTTGACCGAAAACGAACCCGTTTCATTTAATCGCAGCCGGTAATCGAACGCGAAAAATACTGCCCCGACCGACTTCACTTTCCAGTTCCACCGTGCCGCCAGTGCGTTCTACCGCCCATTTGACAATGGCCAGACCCAGGCCGACACCACCTTCGGCCCGTGACCGGGCATCATCCACACGGTAAAATCGTTGAAAAACCTTTTGCTGATGTTCCGGCGCGATGTTGCCGGTAAGAATAAAACCGAATTGAATTGTCTGCACACCAAAGCTGGCATGGGCGTATCTACTACTGACTTTCCTTTCGCTCTTTACTGACGACGGTCTCACGGGTTCTGTGCCGTCTGGGGACCGTCAACTGCACTCACGTCCATACCAGCCAAGGCACCATCGTCCTGTTTCAATCGATGTCAAGCGGTTCACGAAAGAACCGCAATTTCATCAATAAAACCGGTAAATTTTTCTTTGCTCGTCGTTTCCAGCCAGCTTTAATGGGGGTTCGGCAAACATCAATCAACAACACACAATAAAATATGGCAAAAGCACTTACCAAATCACAAATCGCCGCTGCAATCGCGGAAAAGAACAGCCTCACCAAAAAGCAGGCCGTCGAAATCCTTGAACAACTCGCCTGCCTCGCCTACAAGCACGCCAAGGACTCGTTCACCATCCCCGGCCTCGGCAAGCTCGTCCTGGTCAATCGCAAGGCGCGCGTCGGACGTAATCCGGCGACTGGTGAAACGATCCAGATCAAGGCCAAGAAAGTCGTGAAGTTCCGCGTCGCCAAGGCGGCCAAGGACGCGATTCTCGGCGTGAAGAAATAAATTTAAAAATCCCGCAAAGGCACTCTGATTATTTCAGGGTGCCTTTTTTGTCGGCTTTGGCGTCAGCTTCAGGACTTCGGCTGCCATTTCCTTGCCGGCTTTGAACTTCACCATCGCGCGAGCAGGAATTGGCACGTCGGTTCCCGGCTTCTTTGGATTGCGTCCGACCCGAGCTTTGCGGATCTTCACGTCGAATACGCCGAAGTTGCGCAGTTCCACCTTGCCGCCCTTGGCCAGCGCCTCGGTGATGTAGTTAAGGGTTTTCTGCACCACCTCAAAAACCTGGGCCTGGTTCAGCCCGGTTTCTTCGCCGATGCGCATTACGAGATCGCGTTTGGTCAGGGTCATAGGCAAGTGCTTAATATTCGATCTGCTCTGGGTGCCTGGCAAGCGGAATAATTCATTGGCGGTTCAGTCGCTTTTGCCGGTTTTCCAGATTTTGGGCGGTTCCGGTTTGAGGCACATAATCGCCAATGCCCACAATGCCGGAGTCCTACGCCGATGTGGTCTGTGCCGGGCTTTGCACCTCATTCACCCTCATTTTCACCCCTCGCCAACATCAAACGAGCCGGTTTCCAGCCCGGTTTCAGGACTGGCCGGGGCTGACCGTATTCACCCAGATGGACGGGGTTTCCCAAAAGGTCACGGCGGGAACCTTCGGTTTTGCACGTCACTGGCAGGGGGGAGAACACTTCTTGCAATTTATTTTAATATTCTCCTATTCT
>Ga0302266_10003856_pt1 | contig 11865 bp, 8 predicted proteins | sample III_Bog_E1_2_FD_194559 | JGI IMG/M metagenome (GOLD analysis project Ga0302266, IMG submission 194559) | Peat permafrost microbial communities from Stordalen Mire near Abisko, Sweden - III_Bog_E1_2 | ecosystem: Environmental > Terrestrial > Soil > Wetlands > Peat | place: Sweden: Abisko... | reverse complement strand
CGCGCGGTTTCAGTTTCTTGTTTTTGATGAACGGGTTCGCGTCGATCTTGCGCTGAATATTTTCCGGCTCGAATTCGCTCAAAGGAATCGGCCCGATGATGCCAAAATTATTGCGTGTTGGCGTTAGAAATACCGGCACTGCACCGGTCATCATGATGGCGTGCAAAATGGACTTGTGGCAATTGCGATCCACCACCACGATGTCATCCGGCGCCACGGTAGAGTGCCACACGATCTTATTCGAAGTGGAAGTGCCGTTGGTGACGAAGAACAAATGGTCCGCATTGAAAATGCGCGCCGCGTTGCGTTCGGATGCCGCCACCGGCCCGGTATGATCGAGCAGCTGCCCCAGCTCATCCACCGCGTTACACACGTCGGCACGCAGCATGTTCTCGCCGAAAAATTGGTGGAACATACGCCCTACCGGGGATTTCAGGAATGCCACGCCGCCGGAATGGCCGGGGCAGTGCCAGGAATAAGAACCGTCCTGCGCATAATCCACCAGCGCGCGGAAGAACGGTGGCGCCAGCGAATCGAGATACGACTTTGACTCGCGAATAATATGGCGCGCCACAAACTCGGGCGTGTCCTCGTGCATGTGAATGAAGCCATGCAATTCTCGCAGGACATCGTTGGGGATGTGGCGCGAAGTACGCGTTTCACCATACAGATAAATCGGAATGTCGGCATTTTTGTAGCGTATCTCCGCCACAAAAGCGCGCAAGGTTTTCAACGCAGTCTCGGTCTCTTCCTCGCTGCCCGCACCAAACTCTTCATCGTCAATCGACAGCACAAAAGCGGAAGCGCGGCTTTGTTGCTGGGCGAATGAAGTCAGATCACCGTAACTGGTTACCCCCAGCACCTCGATGCCTTCCTTCTGAATGGCTTCCGCCAATGCGCGTATGCCCAGGCCGCTGGCGTTTTCCGAACGAAAGTCTTCGTCGATGATGATGATGGGAAAATTAAATTTCATTCAATGCTCCTTGGTGGAGAAATGCTACCGAGTATGGTTGTAAGGCGCGGATTGTCGCAGATTTCAAGGGGTGGCGTGGCGTGATGTTTAACTCCAGCCGAAAGGCGCTATTCGCGCGGGGGATAGGAATTTTTCAGGCTACTTACCAGCTCGACCAGTACCGCACGGAACTGTTTCTCGTCGCAGCCCATCAGCACCGCGTCCTCCAATGCGTCTTGGCACACTTGACGAATTTCTTCGAGGTTTTCGCGCAGCACCTTATGCTTTTCCACGCAGGCAATCACTTCACCATTGGGGGCGCGCCAGATTATGGAGGGTTGCTTCTTGCTCATGCTCAAATCTCGGGCGGTTTCATTTCACATCTTGGGCAGGGTTACGCCATGTTGCCCTTGATACTTGCCGCCCCTATCCTTGTACGAGACCTCGCACACTTCGTCGCTCTCGAAAAACAGCACCTGCGCCACGCCTTCGTTGGCGTAAATCTTCGCGGGTAGCGGCGTGGTGTTGGAGAACTCCAGCGTCACATAACCTTCCCATTCCGGCTCGAACGGGGTGACGTTGACGATGATGCCGCAGCGCGCGTACGTGCTCTTTCCCAGACAGATGGTCAGCACATTGCGCGGGATGCGGAAATATTCCACAGTGCGTGCCAGCGCGAATGAATTGGGCGGAATAATGCAGTAGTCGCCATGCACTTCGACGAAAGAATTCGGGTCGAAATTCTTCGGGTCGACGATGGTGCTGTTGATATTAGTGAACAGCTTGAATTCTTCCGAACAGCGTATATCGTAACCGTAGCTTGATGTGCCATAGGACACGATACGTTTGCCGTCTACTTCCTTAATCTGACCCGGCTCGAACGGTTCGATCATGCCGTGCTGCTCCGCCATGCGGCGTATCCATTTGTCTGCCTTAATGCTCATGCTTTTCCCTTGCCAAATGTTACCAGCCCAATCCGTTCGTGGTGAGCTTGTCGAACCATGTACGAGTCTGCACCCTTCGACAAACTCAGGGCGAACGTATTCTAAGTATTCTGCACCACAATTTTCGGAAACACCGCACTGTGATCCTGCGCCATTTCCGCAATCTTCACCGCCAGCCGTCGCGCGATTTTCTTGTATACCTTGGCAATTTCACCATTCGGGTCGGCCACCACGGTAGGCTGGCCGGAATCGGCCTGCTCGCGAATTTTAATGTCCAGCGGCAGTGAGCCGAGCAGCTCGACGCCATAATCAGCACACATCTTTTCCCCGCCGCCCGCGCCGAAGATGTGCTCTTCATGCCCGCACTTGGAGCAGATGTGCGTGCTCATATTCTCCACGATACCGATGATCTTGATGTCCACCTTCTCGAACATCTTGAGTCCCTTGCGCGCGTCCATCAGCGCGATGTCCTGCGGTGTGGTAACGATCACTGCGCCCGTTACCGGCACTTTCTGCGCCAGCGTCAACTGAATATCGCCGGTACCCGGCGGCAGATCCACTACCAAGTAATCGAGACCCTCCCAGTGCGTCTGGCGCAGCAATTGATCCAGCGCCTGTGTCACCATCGGGCCGCGCCATACCATAGGCACATCGTCGCCTGCGATCATGAAACCGATGGACATTGCTTGTATCCCATGCCCTAGCATCGGCTCCATGGATTGCCCATCCTTTGACACCGGCTGCCCAGAGATGCCCAGCATAGTGGGCTGCGAAGGGCCGTAGATGTCGGCATCCAGCATACCTACGCGCGCACCTTCCGCCGCCAGCGCCAGCGCCAGATTCACCGCCGTGGTGGACTTGCCCACCCCGCCCTTGCCGCTGGCCACCGCGATGATGTTCTTCACGCCATCCACCAGCTTCACGCCGCGCTGCACCGCATGCGGCACCACCTTGCTGGTAACTGCGGCGGTAACTTTGCCTACACCCGGCAATGCAGTGCGCAGATGGCTCTCCACCTGCGCTTTGATCTCGTCCCATACGCTTTTCGCGGGGTAGCCGAGCAAAATGTCGAGCGACACATCGTTGCCTTGAACCTTAATGTTCTTTACCGACTTGCCGCTGACGAAATCTTTTTTCGTGTTCGGGTCGGTCAGTTGTTTCAGTGCGGATTGTACGTCCGCTTCAGTAATTGCCATGATTACCTCGCATACAAAGAATTGTCTCTTCAGGGGATGCGCATTTTACCCAATTCCGCGCTTGTGCGTGGGGTTTGCTACAATTGCGCCTTACTTAAGGAATTCCGCTACATGACCCGCAAAATCCTCGTCACCTCCGCGCTGCCCTATGCCAATGGCAGCATCCACCTCGGCCATCTGGTCGAATACATCCAGACCGATATTTGGGTGCGCTTCCAAAAGATGCAGAGTAACACTTGCCACTATGTTTGCGCCGACGATACCCACGGCACCCCCATCATGCTGCGCGCCGAAAAGGAAGGCATCACCCCGGAGCAATTGATAGATCGCGTGTGGCATGAACACAAGGCGGACTTCGATGGTTTTCATGTTGAGTTCGACCATTACGGCAGCACCAACAGCAACGAGACCAGAGAATATTCAGAGTCGATTTATCGTAGGCTCAAAGCGGCCGACTTGATCGAAGTACGCTCCATCGAGCAGTTCTACGACCCGGTGAAAGAAATGTTCCTGCCGGATCGCTTCATCAAAGGCGAATGTCCCAAGTGCCACGCCAAAGATCAATACGGCGACAATTGCGAAGCCTGCGGCACCACCTACGCGCCCACCGAACTGATCAACCCATACTCTGCCGTGTCCGGTGCGCACCCCGAGCGGCGCAATTCCGATCATTACTTCTTCAAACTTTCCGATCCGCGCTGCCAGACATTTCTGCGCGATTGGACTCGCCGCGACACGCTGCAAACGGAAGCCTCGAACAAGATGCAGGAGTGGCTGGGCAGCGAAAGCGAAAACAAGTTGTCGGACTGGGACATCTCGCGCGACGCGCCTTATTTTGGTTTCGAGATTCCCGATGCGCCGGGTAAATATTTCTATGTGTGGCTGGATGCGCCGGTGGGCTACATGGGTAGCTTCCAGAAACTCTGCAACGCCGAGAGCATTGATTTCAACGAATACTGGAAGCCCGATTCAAAGGCCGAGCTGTATCACTTCATCGGCAAAGACATCCTCTATTTTCACGCGCTATTCTGGCCCGCGATGCTGCAACATGCCGGATTCCGCACGCCGACCAAATTGTTTGCGCACGGCTTTCTCACCGTGAACGGCGAGAAGATGAGCAAGTCGCGCGGTACGTTCATCACCGCAGACAGCTACCTCAAGCAGGGACTCAACCCGGAATATCTGCGTTACTACTATGCCGCGAAACTCAATGGAACGATGGAAGACATTGACCTGAGTCTGGAAGACTTTGTGGCGAAGGTGAACAGCGATCTGATTGGAAAGTACATCAATATTGCGAGCCGCTGTGCTGGATTTATTAACAAACGGTTTGAAGGAAAACTCACCAGTACAGATGTGGATCTGCTGACCACAGATCAGCTACAAATGGAATCTGGCTTTTACAACCTAGAAGCTTCTCAAGTAGCCAAGATTGCTGATGCTTATGAGAGAAGAGATTTTTCAAGAGCCTTGCGAGAAATCATGGCGTTCACCGATAAAGCCAATCTATTTGTTGATAAATACAAGCCTTGGACAATAGCCAAAGAAGCCGGAAGAGAAAAGGAATTGCAGCAGGTTTGCACTTTGGCATTGAATATGTTCCGTTGGTTAACAATACTGCTTAAGCCTGTGCTGCCTGAACTAGCCAAGAATGTTGAGACCTTCCTGAATGTGCCGCCCCTTACGTGGGAAGACGCACACACATTCTTGCCAGATGATCATCGCATCAACGAATACAAACATCTAATGACCCGTGTTGACCAAAAACAAATTGACGCCATGATCGAAGCCAACAAAGAGAGCCTCGCCCCTGCCGCCGATTCTCATTCTCAATCTCGCCATGCCGAAGCGCAGCAGCACGCTATCGCTCCTATCGCCGAGACCATCAGCATCGACGATTTCAGTAAGGTGGATTTGCGCGTAGCGAAGATCGTCAACGCCGAGCATGTGGAAGGCGCGGAGAAGCTGCTCAAGCTCACTTTGGACATCGGCGAGGAGAAAACTCGCACAGTGTTTGCGGGCATCAAGTCGGTTTACGATCCAGAAAAATTAAAGGGCCGCATGACGGTGATGGTCGCCAATCTTGCACCACGCAAGATGAAGTTCGGTTTGTCGGAAGGCATGGTGCTGGCGGCTTCCGGCGAGGCGCCGGGGTTGTTTATCCTGTCTCCGGATGACGGCGCGCAGCCCGGCATGCGAATTAAATAACACCCATACTTATTAGATCGCACGCAATGGACTACGACGTACTCATCATCGGTTCCGGCCCGGCCGGACAACATGCGGCGTGGCAAGCGGCGCGCATGGGGAAACGTGCGGCGATCATTGAACGCAAACCGAAGATCGGCGGTGCTGGTCTGCAAACCGGCACCATTCCCAGCAAGGCAATGCGTGAAGTTGCGTATCTGGTATCGCGCTCCGGCTACGGGGGAATGCGTCAGGCACTCGTGCCGGATGGCCGCACGCGGCATGGTTTATTGGCGGATGCGATGCGACGCAAGGAAGTGGTGATCGCGCAACAGGAGTCGGTCATTCTGCAGCGCCTGTTGCGTTCCGGGGTTGCCTTGATTCCGGGCGAGGCTTCATTTGTCGATGCCCATACGATGCAGGTCGCCGACGTTGTCGGCAACACTCGGAAAATTTCTGCCGATGTCATCGTGCTTGCCACCGGCTCCAGGCCGCGTCGCCCGTCCAATATTCCGTTCGATAAAAAAACCGTGCTGGATTCAACCTCGATTCTGAATCTTCGCCACCTGCCGAACAGTCTGCTGGTCGTGGGCGGCGGCGTGATCGCGTGCGAATTCGTCTCGATTTTTGCAGCGCTGGGGGTGCAAGTCAGCGTGGTGGATAGCCATGCGCAATTGTTGACCTATTTAAGTGAAGATGTGGTGGGCGTATTAGCCGACAGTTTTCTCGGCATGGGGGTCACTTTCTACATGCAGGAACGCGTCGCGGAAATTCGCCGCGAAGGAAATGGCACGCTTACGTTGCTGGACAGCGGCAAACAAATTCGTACCGACGCAGTGCTCTACGCCCAAGGCAGAGAGCCCAACAGCGAGGGGCTGCAAGTTGCACGTGCCGGTATCATCGCGAATGACGGCTGGATTGAAGTCAATCAGCATTTTCAAACCAGCGTGCCACACATCTTCGCGGTGGGCGATTTGATTGGACGCCCCGCGCTCGCTTCGACCGGAATGGAACAAGGGCGTACAGCCGTGTTGTATGCCTGCGGCGGCGAGATGCATGTCACGGCAGAAAACTTCCCGATGGCGGTCTATACCATCCCGGAAATTTCCTACGTGGGGAAAACCGAAAAGGAAGTGCAGCAAGAGAACATTCCTTATCTGGTCGGACGCGCCTATTTCAAGGATAGCGCGCGTGGGCAGATCATCGGCGACGCCCATGGGATGCTCAAGCTAATCATGGATGCGCGTAATGAAAAATTGCTGGGTGTGCATATTGTAGGCGAGCAAGCCAGCGAGCTGGTTCACATCGGGCAACTGGTTATGAACCTGAATGGCAGCGTGCGCGACTTGGTGACTAATGTCTTCAACTATCCGACTCTGGCTGAGTGTTACAAACTCGCCGCACTGGATTGCATACACCAATTAAAATAGACATGCATGCCCAATATTTATTCTTGGCGGATTAATAATTATGAGCGGGGATGCTCACCCCATCCGCAACAGGCCTATAATCCGCTCCCATCATGATCGGCGGATTGGCGCAGGTTTTTTGAGGTTTTGCTAGCAGTTTCCACTGGAGGTTGAATAAGCAGTGTTTGTTCAATTCGGTTTGCTGCCCATTGATGTTGCCTTGGGCGTGGTAGTGGCATGGCTGATGCTCGGCATCGCCGGGCTGCTGCTGCAAAACACCCGGATTATCACGCAATATATTTTTCCCGCCGGGGCGATCTGCGCGCTCGTACTGACGTTGGCCGGGCTGGGCGGATTAGCCGAAACCAGTATTGCCATCCTGCCGCTGGGCCTGCCCGACCTGCCTTTTCACCTGCGCATGGATGCGCTCTCCTCCTTTTTTCTGTTGCTTCTTGGCGGCGCCAGCATCGGTATTTCGCTGTTTTCGGCGGGCTATTTTCGCAACATGGCCAGCGGCACACTGGTGCTGCTCAATCTCGAATATCACGTGTTCATGGCTACCATGGCGCTGGTGTTTCTGGCGGACGATGCCTATATGTTTATGGTGGCATGGGAGAGCATGGCGCTGGCTTCCTACTTCCTCGTTACCACCGACCACAACCAGCCTGAAGTGCGCCGTGCCGGATTTCTCTACTTGCTCATCGCGCATGTCGGCGCCATCGCCATCCTGATGAGTTTTGGCGTGATGCAAGGCGGGCATGGCGATTACACCTTTGATACCATGCGTCACACGCATCTGTCCACGTTCTGGGCGAGCGCCACCTTTCTGTTGGCATTGTTCGGTTTCGGCGCCAAGGCAGGCATCCTGCCGATGCACGCTTGGCTGCCCGAAGCGCATCCGGCTGCGCCTTCGCCGGTCTCTGCCATGATGAGCGGCATCATGCTGAAAACCGCCATCTACGGCATTCTGCGCGTCACCTTCGACTTGCTGGATACGCAACTGTGGTGGTGGGGTGTGCTGGCGCTGGCCTTGGGTTTAATTACCGCGCTGTTCGGTGTGATTTTCGCGGCCGTGCAGGTGGATATGAAACGGTTGCTTGCCTATTCTTCCATCGAGAACATCGGCATCATCCTGCTCGGTATTGGCCTCACGCTGATTTTTCACACCTTCCATAAGGATGCGCTGGCGGCGCTGGCGCTCACCGCGACGCTCTATCACGCGCTCAATCATGCCTTCATGAAAAGCCTACTGTTCCTCGGTACCGGATCGGTATTGCACGCCACCGGTGAACGCTACCTCGGCAAGCTCGGTGGCTTGATCCACAAAATGCCCAAACTGGCTTTGCTGATGTTGGTAGGCACACTGGCGGCGGCGGGGCTGCCGCCGCTGAATGGCTTCGTCTCCGAATGGCTGCTGCTGCAAGCTTTTTTGTTATCCCCCGGCTTGCCGCAACCTTACCTCAATATGCTGGTTCCGATTGCGGCAGCGGCATTGGTGCTGGCCGCCGCACTGTCCGGCTATGTGATGGTGAAATTTTATGGCGTTATTTTTCTCGGCCAACCGCGCGATGAAAAGCTGGTGCAGCATGATACAGATCTCCATGATGCAGGCATCTGGGAGCGCATCGGCATGTTGTGCATGGTCATCGCCTGCATTGCGCTTGGCGTGTTTCCCACCATCGTTATCCTGCATCTCGATTTTGTCACCGAAATGCTGGTGCACCACTCGCTTGGAGGCAGCGCAGTGAAAACTGGCTGGCTGCTGCTCACCCCGATCCAGGCAGAGCGCGCCAGTTACGGGCCGTTGATTCTGCTACTCATCATTGTAGCGGGCGGAATGCTCACCAACCTGGTGGTGAAAAAGTATTATCACGGTCGCGTGCGGCGCGGCCCGGCTTGGGATTGTGGCTACCCCGATCAAACCGCGCGCATGCAGGATACTGCCGAAGGTTTCGGTCAGCCTATCCGGCAAATCTTTGAATGGTTTATGGGAGTGGTCAAACAGGTTCCCACACCGTTCGATTTGCATCCGCATTACCACTCCGAAACACATGACCGCTTGTGGAACCTGTTCTATGTGCCGATCAAACACCTGAACGAAATGGTCGGTAATCAGGTCGGGAAACTACAGCACGGACGCATCCATGTTTACCTGTTGTATAGCTTCGTCACCTTGCTAGCCTTGTTGGCGTTTATCCAATGAGTTACACGGCGCTTTTATTTCAGATGGTGCAGAACGTGCTGGTGCTGCTGGCAGCCCCGCTGTTGCTCGGCTGGATCAACCAGTGCCGCGCCATCCTGCAAAACCGTAGCGGTGCGGGCGTATTGCAGCCTTTCCGCAACCTGATTAAGTTATTTAACAAGGATGCCGTGCTGGCCCATAACGCCTCGCCGCTATTCCGTGCCACGCCTTATATCCTGTTCGCATGCATGTGGCTGGCGGCGGCGCTGGTACCGATATTTGCTACTGCCTTGCCGCTCTCGCCTGCCGTGGATGTGATTGCTCTGGTCGGAATTTTTGCGCTGGCGCGAGTGTTCATCTCGCTGGCCGCGATGGACATCGGCACCGCTTTCGGATCAATGGGGGCGCGCCGCGAAATGCTGGTGGGTTTCCTCGCTGAACCGGCGCTGCTGATGGTGCTATTCACCGCTGCCACCATCAGCCAATCCACCTCACTTATCACCATCGTGGAAACGCTCGCGCACAAGCAGTTCGTGCTGTATCCCAGCATGACTTTCGCCGCCGTCGCTTTCATCATGGTGCTGCTCGCTGAGAACGCGCGAGTGCCGGTAGACAATCCAGCTACCCACCTCGAACTCACCATGATTCACGAGGCGATGATTCTGGAATATTCCGCGCGCCATCTGGCACTGGTGGAATGGGCCAGCGCGCTGAAATTGCTTGCCTACATGAGCATCGGCATCGCCTTGTTTGTCCCTTGGGGTATCGCCGGGAGCCGCGAATGGACAGCATTGCCGTGGGCCTTGCTGATGGTGTTTATTAAACTGTTAATTGGCGGTGCGGGTTTGGCATTGCTGGAGACCGTGTCCGCCAAGATGCGCATTTTTCGCGTACCGGAATTCATGGGCACTGCCTTCCTGCTGGCCGTGCTGGGGCTGCTGACGCACTTTCTGCTGGAGATGTCTGCATGAACATCCCGTTCACCGCCCAGCTAATCAACATGTGCGCGGCACTCTTGCTGCTGATTGCTTTCGCCATGCTGTCGCAGCGCCGCATCCTGTCATTGATTAACCTGTTCGCCTTGCAGGGGCTGGTGCTCAGTATCAGTACGGCGGTGGTCGCCTACTCGACCAGCCAGTCCCATTTGTACTTTTCCGCTGGTTTGACTTTGCTGCTGAAAGTGCTGCTGCTGCCGTGGATATTGCACCGGCTGATCCGCAAGCTGAACGTCAAATGGGATGTGGAAACCATGTTCAACATCCCGACCATCATGCTGGTCGGCTTGGCCTTGGTGGTGTTCGCGTTCAACCTGGCCGCGCCGATCTCGCAGATGGCAGGCACCATTACCAAAAGTACGTTAGGCATCGCCATGGCCAGCGTGCTGCTGTCCTTCCTGATGATGATTACGCGCAGCAAAGCGGTACCGCAGGTGGTAGGCTTCCTCGCCATGGAAAACGGGCTGTTCTTCGCCGCCACCTCGGCCACTTACGGCATGCCGATGGTAGTAGAGTTGGGCATCGCGCTGGACGTGCTGGTGGGCATGTTCATCCTCGGTATTTTCTTCTTCCAGATACGCGTGGCGTTCGACAGTCTGGACTTGAAGCATATGGAAAAGCTGAAGGAAGACTGACGTGGAAATTTTCTGGGTATTGGGCATCCCACTTTTAGGCGGCTTCGTATTGGCGGCATTCGGCACGCGACGCGACGCGTCCGAACTCAATGCGGTGATGAGCTTTTGCACTCTTGTCGCTTCCATCGTATTGACCGTACGCGTGGTATCCAGCGGCTCCTTTACTGCATGGGACGAGGAATTTTTCGTCGATGCCTTCAATGTTTTTCTGGTTGCGCTGACCGCTTTCGTCGGCTTCACCACCTCGCTATTCTCACGCCCCTACATGCGCATCGAACAGCACCACGGCAAGCTGAGTGTGAACATGCTGCGCCTTTACTACAGCATGTACCAGCTATTCAGCTTCACCATGCTGCTGGCGCTGCTCACCAACAACATGGGCATCCTGTGGGTGGCGATGGAAGCGGCCACGCTCACCACTGTGCTGCTGGTGTCGCTGTACCGCACCCCGGCCAGCATCGAAGCGGCGTGGAAGTATTTCATCCTGTGCGGTGTCGGTCTTGCGCAGGCGTTGTTCGGCACCATCCTGCTGTATTTCGCGGCAGAAAAAATTCTCGGTGCGGGTGGCACGGCGCTGCTGTGGACGCACCTCAACGCGGTGAAGACGCAACTCGAACCGACCGTGCTGTCACTGGCCTTCGTGTTCATGCTGGTCGGTTACGGTACCAAAGTCGGTCTGGCGCCATTGCACAATTGGCTGCCGGACGCCCATGCCGAAGGGCCGACGCCGGTGTCGGCGGTGCTCTCCGGCCTGCTGCTGAATGTCGCACTGTACGCCGTGGTGCGCTCCAAAGTGCTGGTGGACGGCGCGCTCGGCAGCCACTTCGCAGGCAATTTCATGATGGGCTTCGGCCTGCTCAGCGTGGTGATGGCGGCCTTCTTCCTGTCGCGGCAAAAAGACGTGAAGCGCATGTTCGCCTATTCCTCCATCGAGCACATGGGGCTGATGACCTTTGCCTTCGGCATGGGCGGGCCAGTGGCCACTTTTGCCGGGATGCTGCACATGACTGTACACAGCCTGACCAAGTCAGCCATCTTCTTCGCCGTCGGCCATGCCGCGCAAAAATCCGGCACACAGATGATGGAGGGCATACGCGGCCTGATCAAGACCAGTCCCACCATAGGCTGGGGTCTGGCACTGGGAACGCTGGCGATCCTCGGCATGCCGCCGTTCGGCGTGTTCACCAGCGAATTCATGATCCTCACCACCGCCATGCACGCCTACCCGTGGACCATGCCGTTCCTGCTCACCGCATTGGGCGTGGCGTTTGCCGCGATCTTCGGGCGCGTGCAGATGATGGTATTCGGTGAAACCAGCGGCGAGCGTTTGCCGCATCCGCCCGCCCTTATCCCGGTGTTCGTACA
>Ga0302266_10003845_pt1 | contig 11896 bp, 9 predicted proteins | sample III_Bog_E1_2_FD_194559 | JGI IMG/M metagenome (GOLD analysis project Ga0302266, IMG submission 194559) | Peat permafrost microbial communities from Stordalen Mire near Abisko, Sweden - III_Bog_E1_2 | ecosystem: Environmental > Terrestrial > Soil > Wetlands > Peat | place: Sweden: Abisko... | reverse complement strand
AATTCTCTGACAAAAACCATGTCGGCGCTCATGTTTGCATGGAATTGCTCTCTCCAAACCAGTTTCTCTTCAGCCACAGCGAGACCTGCACCAGAAGAATTAGAGCCGGAACCTCAACCAGCGGGCCGATGACCGCGGCAAAGGCCGCGCCGGAGTTGAGGCCGAAGACGGCGACGGCAACCGCGATGGCCAGCTCGAAGTTGTTGCTCGCCGCGGTGAAGGAGAGCGTGGCCGTCTTCGAGTAATCTGCGCCCACCTCGCGGCCCATCCAGAAGCTGACAAAGAACATGACAACAAAATAGATGAGCAGCGGCGCGGCGATGCGCAGCACGTCGAGCGGAAGCTGGACGATGAGATTTCCCTTGAGGCTGAACATCACCACGATGGTGAAGAGCAGGGCAGCGAGCGTCAGCGGGCTGATGGCGGGGACAAAGCGGGTCTGGTACCAGTCGCGGCCTTTGGCGCGCACCAGCACAAAGCGCGTCAACATTCCGGCCAGGAACGGAATGCCGAGATAGATGAAGACACTTTGCGCGATCTGGCTCATGCGAATGTCGACGACCACGCTCTTCAGGCCGACCAGCGGCGGCAGCACAGCCAGAAAGAACCACGCGTAAACGCTGTAGAAGAGCACCTGGAAGACGCTGTTGAAGGCCACCAGTCCGGCGGCGTAATCGGTGTCTCCGCGCGCCAGCTCGTTCCACACAATCACCATGGCGATGCAGCGGGCCAGGCCAATGAGGATCAGCCCGGTCCGGTACTCCGGATAGCCGCGCAGAAAGATCACCGCCAGGGCAAACATCAGCACCGGCCCGATGACCCAGTTCTGCACCAGCGAGAGGCCCAGCACCTTGCGATTGCGAAAGACCTCGCCGAGCCGCTCATACTGCACCTTGGCCAGCGGCGGATACATCATCAGGATCAGGCCCACGGCGATGGGGATGTTGGTAGTGCCCGATTGAAAACGTTGCAGCAGCGCGGGAAAGGCCGGAACAAATCGCCCCAGCGCAACGCCCGCCGCCATGGCCAGAAAGATCCACAGCGTCAGAAAACGGTCGATAAACGATAACTTTGAAACGCCATTCGGCACAGGGCAGCAAAGCTCTGAGTTCGTCTGCATTCGATCTCTCCTCGGCGGATTTGGAAGTTACAGGGGCTGCTTGCCGATGGCGCGCATCCGGTTCTCGATGGCCATGCGGTCCAGCGTCTCCAGCGGCAGGCTGAGGAAGAGTTGGACGCGCGTACGAATCTGCCGCACGGTCTGCCTGAAGGCCTCGCGCTTTACATCATCGCTGCCCTCCACCGCCGCAGGGTCGGGAAAGCCCCAGTGCGCCGTCACCGGCTGGCCAGCCCACAACGGGCAGATCTCGCCCGCAGCCTTGTCGCAGACGGTGACGACGAAGTCCAGCTCCGGCGCGCCGGGGGCGGCGAACTCGTCCCAGCTCTTGCTGCGCAGGTTTTCGACTGGGTAGCCCAGCGCTTGCACTTGCTCGATGGCGAAGGGATTGACCTTGCCGGTGGGGTGGCTGCCCGCGCTGTAAGCCTTGAAGCGGCCCGCTCCCATGGTGTTGAAGAGCGCTTCGCCGATGATGCTGCGCGCCGAGTTGCCGGTGCAGAGGACGAGAATGTTGTAGGGCTTTGGCATAAGGGACCTCCGTTATGGATGGCTGCGGGGTTCGTGGTCTCCCACCCATTCGCTCAGCCACCCCACGGACGAAGACCTGTCCGTGGGGACCCCGGCAGCGCGAATGGATGGGGCACGGAGAGATTGTGGCGCTGCTCAGTTGCAGCAGCCGGGCGCGCAACAGCTTACCGCCGGTTTCATTGCTGCCGGTTTCGTGGCCCGGATGAAGGCGCTTACGAACTTGCCCTCGACCAGCGGGAGGACGGCGTCCGCATCGATGCCCGCCTCGACAAGGAAGTGCCGCGCATTCTGGACCGAGTGCACGCGCGTCGGCTCGACGGAGATGTCGGCAAAACCCGCGGCTGCCAGCTTGGATGTGTACTCCAGCTCTTCCAACGCGCCCGCCACGCAGCCCACCCACAGCAACATGTTCTTGCGCACCTCTTCGGGAACCTCGCCGCGCACGACCACGTCGGAGACGGCGAATCGCCCACCCGGCCTGAGCACGCGAAATGCCTCGCGGAGCACACGGTCCTTGTCGGCCGAGAGATTGATGACGCAGTTCGAGATGACCACGTCGATCGAGTTGTCAGGCAAGGGAATCTTCTCGATTTCGCCCTTGAGGAATTCGACATTCCCGACGCCCGCCTGGCGCTGATTTTCGCGGGCCAGGGCCAGCATGTCGTCGGTCATGTCCAGGCCGTAGGCCTTGCCCGATGGCCCCACGCGCTTGGCCGAGAGCAGTACGTCGATGCCGCCGCCGGAGCCCAGGTCGAGCACCGTCTCGCCGGCTTTGAGCTCAATCAGCGCCGTCGGGTTGCCGCAGCCCAGCGAGGCCAGCACGGCGTTTGCCGGCAGGCCGCTTTTTTCGGCCTCGTCGTAAAGGTTGGTGGTGATGGGGTCGCAACAGCGCAGCGCCGGATCGCAGCAGGCTACACTGCCGCTTTTGCGCACCTCGCGCGCCGCCGCGCCGTACTTTTCCTGAACCAGAGTTTTGGTATCCACTTCAGCGCCTCACATTCGCTAAAACGAATATATGATTTCTGCTTATATTTGTCAACCCGTATATAATGAATTCATGCCCCACGGCGCCAAATCCGTGACGCTGGCCAGCCTGTTTGCCGCGCTGGCAGATGCGACGCGGTTGCGCCTGCTGAACCTGATGGCCGGCCGGGAGGTCTGCGTCTGCTATTTCGTGGAGATTCTTGGCCAGAGCCAGCCAAAGATCTCCCGGCACCTCGCCTATCTGCGCAGGGCCGGCATCGTCTCCGCGCGGCGCGAGGGCAAGTGGATGCACTATAGCATCTGCCCCTTTGCGGACCCGGCAGCCGGCTCGATTCTCGCCGCCGTGCTGGCCGCGCTGGGCAACGAAAGGCAGATGAACGCGGACCTGGCCAGACTCGACAGAGCCTCCCGCGGATCGCGCAACGAAGTCCTGCACCAGATCGAGAAAGGCAAAACCGCATGATGCGTTTGTTGATGCGCTGGTTGCTACGAGTTGTTGTTGTTCTGGCGGCGGCGTTTGTGGCTGTCTACGCGGGCGACCTGGCCATCTACAAGCTGCGCGGCTCGCCCATCTCCAAGGTCACCGTGAATCGCTACGTGACGATTCCGCTGAAGGGCAACAAACAGGAGTTCGATTATCTGGGCACGATTGAAGTGCCCTGCTCGGTCTCGCTCTTTCCCCAGGCGGCCCAAAGCCCTTGCTGGCAACTGCGCCGCAACTCAAATCAGGGAGCAACACTCTAAAGCGGTTCTATTTGGGAAGTCCTTCAAGACTAGCTTTTGCTGAAGCGTTACCGCCCGCTGCGGCCTTTACATACCATTGGCGGGCTTGGATACTATCCAGTGCGACGCCTTGCCCGTGCTCATACATAAAGCCGAGGTTAAACATCGCATCGGCGTTACCGGCTGCGGCTGCTTTTTCAAACCACTGGCGGGCCTGTCCATAGTCCTGGGCCACGCCGTGGCCAAAGAAGTACAGACTGCCCAAATTATTCATGGCCGAGGCGTAGCCCGCCGCGGCAGCCTTCTCGTAGTATTGGCGCGCTTGTTCATAATCCTGAGCGACGCCAAGCCCGTGATCATATAGATAGCCGAGTTGGCTCATCGCAGCGGCATTTCCTGCCGAGGCGCCCTTTTCGTACCACTCGCGCGCTTGCTTGTAATCCTGAGCGACACCCTTTCCGTTCTGGTACAAACTGCCGAGATTGTCCATCGCATCGCCATTGCCGGCCGCGGCTGCCTTTTCAAACAGTTCGCGGGCGTGGGTATCATCTTGCTCTACCCCGCGGCCGAGGGAGTAGAAACGGCCGAGATAGTTCGCAGCCACGGCACTCCCGCCGGCCGTAGCCTTTTCGTACCATAGGCGGGCTTGCGCGTTGTCCTGGCTTACGCCCCCCCAGCCGTCCATATACGCATCCCCCACATAGCGCTGCGCTTCGGCGTTCCCCTCCGACGCGGATTCCCGAAACTGGGCCAGGGCTTCACTGAACCGCTTCTCGCTGAGCAGTTCTTTTGCATGGGCAAGCTTCCCCCCGGAGTCTGAACTGGAACCGGGGCCAGCACTCCCCCGATCGGTCCGCGCATGCTCCGGCTGCGCATCGCGGCCGATTGCAACCGGCGGAGGAGTGGTTGCCGTTCGCGCCGGCTGGGTGTTTGACTCAAGACAACTCGGATACGGAGCGGCCTCTCCCGGAACAATTTGACAAAGTTTGATAGGCTCCAGCCTCTTGAATCTTTCAAGCCATCTGGTGGTGTCGATAGCGATGGGAGTACTTGATGCTTCCGCCCTCTCAGCCCATTGAACCGTGTAGTAGTCGCTATCTCCCTTGATGACGTTGAGGAGAACGGATTCACTCTTTCCAACCGTCAAGGGCGAAGTCCCGCAACTGAGGACAACCGCAAATCCTTCGTACCCGCCGATCTTCCCATCGAAGACGCTGGCCGAGTTGAAAGAATTCGGGCAGCGGGAATGGTAGCCATCAGCCATGTTCTGCGCAAATTTCCTGGGTGACAAGTTGGGGTTGGAGGCAAGACCTTTGGCGCCGGTAACGGTGATCATTTGCGTCCATTGGTCCACGGTTTCTCCTTCGAGAACCGATTCCTGAATGTAACTCGGACCATTGACTTTCTCATAGGCGGGTTTGAGCCCTCTGGGAAAGGAAAAGCTCAGCAACTGGCCGTAGACTGGCGCAATCCAGCTTGACTTCCCGTTGGCGTCCGGCAAAAAGTGGTCTGAGACCCCACTCTGAGATTTTGTTCCGATTGGAATAGCCCAGTCGTTCTGGTACGACATTCTTACGGGCGCCAGGGTTTTGCAAACGCGGCAATCGCGCGGAAGGCCGCCGCTTCCATCCAGCCACCAGCACCCCGCGGCCGCATCTTGTTTTTTGCATGCAGAGAGGCACGCGCCGGGAGTAACAGTGTCCCCAAGATCCCGCACATCATCGAGCGCCTTGGTGTTGGGGCACTTATAGAATTGTTCAAAGCCCAATGGGGCCGGATTCGTCTCCGCCGCAAATACGGAGAATGCAGTTTCTTCCTTTGAATCCAGGTAGCCCTTCACATAATCAATCGGGATTGCAAAACCGAGATTCTCAGCGTTTTTGATGAATTCCGAGGCGATTGCGATCACTCGGCCCTGATCGTCGAGAATCGGCCCCCCGGAGTCTCCTGGGTTGATGGAAGCCGAGACCTGGACCAGCCTGGAACCGTTCACTTCGCGCAAAGCGCTCACCAGTCCCTGTTGCAGCGTGTTCTGAAGTCCTCTCGCATTTCCTACGCAATAGACGGCCTGACCCACCTCCAGGTCGTTCGATTCGGCCAGCGGAAGCGCCGGTAATGACGCGGCCTTGATTTGGATGATGGCCAGGTCCCGGCGCGCATCGACGGCAATAACCCAGGTCGAGTCGTATACATCGCCGTTGGTCAGGCGGACAAGCAGGTTTTGGCAGGACTTGATGACGTGAAAGTTGGTAACGATCTCGCCATTAGCCGAGATGATGAAGCCGGAGGCCGTCGAAATTGTGGCGTTCTTGCCGTCCCGGCAATCGATCGCTACCACCGACGGCGCAGCGCGCTTGAAGATCTCGGCGGGTGTCAGTGCCTTAGGCTTCTTTTCCGCGTCGAGCGACGGAACCGCGAGAAAGATGGACAGGATCAGTCCAGCGGCGATGAACGAAACGGGTACACGAGCCAACCAGCGAAACGCCATCTTTGGAATTTCCGTCTTGGGGATTAAACCGGAATCTACTCTTATTTCAGCACCGATTCGCTCAGATTATACCGCTCACAAGTTAATTTACAAGGCCAAAACAACGTTCGTGATCGAGAAGCCGGATGATTCCTTGCCGTCCTGGACCGCCCTGCGGAATCGAAAGCGCTCCTTGTCGATTTCTTCGCGAGAGACAATTCCACGGAAGCCGGCCAAACATGATCCGGTGATACAGGTCACGTCCAGCAATCGAAAGGCCGTCTAACATCATTCCATCTTTCGGAGAATCCCGATGTATAGCCGCACCCAAAACGAGAATGGGACCTACAACACGCGCTGCCTTTTCTGCTTTATGACCATCGCCAGCTCGGTGGAAACAGAGAGGGAACTGGCTCGCGTGGAGGCCCGGCACATCTGTCCGGAGAGGGCGCTGGCGGAGTTGCTGGAAGAGGAAAAGGCCTTTGAAGCGCGCGTCCACGCAAACTAGCTTTTGAATCGAAGCAGTCCAGCCACTCCAGCTCTATTGCATCCGCGCCTGATCCCGCAGTTGGCGAGCCGTGGCTTCGAGAAAGGTTTCAACGCTGGCCCCGGCGGGGGGCTCGAGCCCGGACTTTGCCTGGATGGCGGCGGCGATGCGCCCGGCAATGGCATAGCGCGTGGGCAGGGGCATGTCGAGGCGGCGCGCGAAGAATCCCTCCAGCACCTCCAGGTCGGTGGAAGAGAGCTTTGCTATTCCGGTGGCCGGCAGAGAGTATGCGTGGTGCGGCTCGGGGATGGGAGCGGCGGCAAATATCCGGGCCGTGAAGGTGCGCGTCCCCGACTCGCCCCATAGTGGCGCTTCCTGTTCGCGATCGCGCACGACGAGGGTGCCGGCGGCCAGGTCGCCGAGACGCTGATGCTGTTTGGTGACGAACATGGTGATCACGCCCACCGCATAAAAGAAGGGAAACTGATCCACATAGCGGACCAGGTTGCGGGCCATGGATTCAAAGAGGCCGATCGCCCGGCCGGAGCGCTGAATGACCCGAATCCGGGCTACCCGCTTGCCCGGCGTGCGGCCGTTCCAGAAGGCCTCAAAGAGCGTGAAGTAGCCCCAATTGAAGAGGAAGATGATGAAAATGACGATGGCGACCGCCCATTGCGCCGAGATCTTTGAGAAGGCCTTGATGCCGGGCAGGAGGGTGGCCGCAAGAAAGACCAGCAGCAAAAAGGCGGCGAACCAGATCAGATAATCGACCAGAAGAGCGATAAAACGGCTGCCGATGCCGGCCAGGGGCATTTCAATGTCCACCAGTTCCGGGGTGTCGATGTTAAGCTGGTCTGAATTCAAGTCCATGGCGCTAATCCTTTCCAACCAGTGGATTCTCAAGCGCCGGCCTCACTGGGACCGGCTGGCCTCTCTGTTGGCCCAATCCGACCAAAGCGGGCTGGGACAGCTCTCGCGCGCAGAGTTGCAGGAGCTGGCCCTGCTCTACCGGCAGGTGGCGGCCGACCTTTCGGTGCTCCGGCAAGACTCGACATCGCGCACCTACGCGCAGTATGTGAATCATCTGCTGGCTCGCGCTCACCATATCATCTATTCCGGGCGGAAGACCAATCTTCTCACTCTTTTTCGCTTCCTGCGCGACGAGTATCCGGCCATCTTCCAGCGCCAGATCGGGTATGTAGCGGCGTCTTTGCTGGTCTCCGTGGCCTTTGGCGTGGTGGGGGCGGCGCTGACCACAACCCGCCCCGAGTTCATGCGCAACTTTGTCGGCCCCGAGATGATCGCCACCATGGAGCGCCACGAGATGTGGACTGAATCCGTGGTGAGCGTGGCGCCGATGGCTTCAAGCGCCATCATGACCAACAATCTTTCGGTGAGCTTTGTGACCTTTGCCGGAGGAATCGTCTTTGGATTGGGGACCTTTCTCGCTCTCTTTGAGAACGGCATGATGCTGGGGGTGATCGGCGCGGCCTGCCACCACTACGATATGTCGCTGAAGCTGTGGAGCTTCGTCGCGCCGCACGGATCGCTGGAGTTGCCCTCGATTCTCATCGCGGGAGGGGCCGGCTTCCGCCTGGGCCACGCCATGCTCTTCCCCGGCGCGTTGCGCTGGAAGGATTCCGTGGCCCGCGGCGGGATTGAGGCTACCCGGCTGGTGAGCGGCATTATCCCGCTGCTGGTGATCGCGGGGACCCTGGAGGGATTCTTCTCGCCTTCCGAAGCGCCGGTATGGCTCAAGTTCACGGTCGGTGGGCTGCTGTTTGTGCTGCTCAACCTATGGCTCTTCCGGCCGCTCAGGGCGCCACAACTGTGATCTTGGCATTGTGAACAATGCCGTTCGCTGCGCCGGTCACAACAACGCTGTAGGTGACAAGCGTTGGCGGCGGCTGTTGTTGATGGCCGCCGCCCGATCCCTGCGTATACCCGGAGATCGAGTTGCAGCCGGTTGCCGTCAAGGCCGCGCAGAAGAGAAGACTGAGCAGCAGGCTCCGCCGCAGCTTGCGGCTGGCGCGCCCGCTGAAGAAAAGCAGCCCAAAGCAGAGCATTCCCGCCGCCATCGGCCAGCGATGCGAGCCCTGCGGCTCTGGCGCGGCCTGCGCTGTCGTCGCCGCCGCGGCGGTGATGGTGAGCGTCGTAGTAGCCTGCCCGTTCAACGTCACCGTCGAGGGATTCAGGCTGCACGTGATCTTGCTGGAGGAGGTCGCGCAGCTCAAAGCTACAGTGGCGTTGAAGTTCAAGAGCGAATTCAGGTTGAATCCCATCGTCGCTGAGGTTCCCGACGGCACGGTAATCTGCGGCAGTTGCGGCGCGAGCAGGAAATCGGGGGTCGTTGGAATTGTGATCTGGTAACTCTCAAGAACAGCGGAGGATTGATACACGCTGTCTCCGGAGTAGACAGCTTTCAGCTGGCTCGATCCGAGGTCCATAAAATAGCCGCTTGCCTGTCCGGAAGCAGTGGAGCTATTGGCCCCGGCCGGCGTGAGCGTACCGGAGGTAATCTCGAAGCCATCCTCGAAGAAGTCAACAGCACCCGTGGGAGGAATCGTGGAATCGGGCGCGCCGGTGACGGTGGCCGTTAAATTGTAACCCGACCAGCAGCACTCCTGGCCCGAGGCGGGGGCTACGATCATGGCCGTGGTGGTGGGCAACAGCGGCGCGGGCGGCGCCGTGGCAACCACGGTGTAGGTTAGTCCGAATTGGCCGAATGGACCTGCCGGGGCAGCGGAGGTGTTGGGCAGGGAATTTGCGTCGCCGGCGTAGGAAGCCGTGACCGGGTAGGTGCCGGCGGGAAGGTTTTGAAATACTGCTTCGCCCGATAGTAACGGAAACCCTATAGGGTCCCACGAAGACCCTGTGACGAGTCCGCCCGGAACGAGCGTGATGTTTTGAGAAAGGGAACCTACGTTGACGGTGACAGCGCCGGTGGGCACATGGCAGTTGGCGTAGTAGATTTGCACTTCTACCAGCAAGTTGTCACCGGCGCTGAAGGAGCAGGTTGAAGCGGTTCCAGGGCAGTTTGCGGCAGGCCAGGCGGACATGGCGGGTGTCACCTTCGGGACGATGAGTGTATAGGGCGCGGCCGTCGCAGCAGCGTAGCTTGCATCCCCGGAGTACTTAGCACCGATGGTGTGGGTGCCCGCATTGAAGGTGGAGGGTGGAATCCAGCCGGTGTAGCCAAAGGAATTCAGGGCGACAGTGGCCTGGGGCGTGCCATCGACAGTGAAGGTTACGCTGCCGGTACCGGCGCCAAGCGAAGGCCATGCCCCGTTGACGATGACCACCGGCGCGACCTGCGAGCCTGCGCCAAATGTCGATCCGCTGGGCCATGGTTCCCAGTCTCCGGTCCCACCTGCTCCTGTGAGTGTTGCCTGCTCGTACACTCCCTGATTGGCGGCGAGCGAGCATGGAGCAGCCGGGTCCAGGGTCTGTCCAGGCACCATGAAGCCGTAGAGGTTGACACTGCTGGCGGCAGGCGAAATGGTCACCGTCTGCGGATCGGAGTAGCTGCCGGCAAAACTTCCATCCCCGGCATACTGCGCCCATACCTGATACGTGCCGCCGGGAAGATTGTCCAACGGGGCCGTGGCCGTGCCGGTGCTCCCAATCGTCAGCACACCCTGCCCGGCGCTCAACGGCGCAGGCGAGTTATTGAGGATCGTCACGCTTCCCTGCGGCGTTCCGCTCCCTGAAGCCGCTTTCACATCCACGGTGAAGCTGATCGACGCTCCATGCGGCGCGGAAGCAGGAGTCATTTGCATGGTGGTCGCCGTCGGCTTGAAGCTGATCGAGTTCCAGTTCGTCACCAGCACGCTGGCGTCCACCGAGCCAAGCCCGCTGGCCAAGTCGTATCCCGTCCCGGCCGCATACTTCTGCAGCGAATAGAACCCATCCGCGGTTGTATCCAGGGAGCAGTTCGGCGTTCCCTTGACGCAGGTCATATTGTTGCTGCCGTGCGTCACGTCGTGAAAGGCCGCGGGAAACTGGCGAGCCAGCGGATAGAGGGTAAAATTCGCCTGGCCCTGGCGGCCGTATTTCTGGTTGACCAGCGCCATCACCGCCGCCATGGCGGGCGTCGAAGCCGAGGTTCCGCCCACCATGGTGATGGTTCCCTGGCCGCTCGAATCCAACACGCAGTCGCCTGGCTGGGCGCAGATCGGATAGGCGCTGAAGTTCGCCCCGGCGGCCGCGAACAGCGAGAGATCGGGAAGGTCGCGCACGCCGTCAGCCGGAACGCCGGGCGCATTCTGCCAGCTCGGCTTCGCATAGCCGTAGAGGCCTCCCGCGGCCGGACTGCAGACAAACGGCAGTGAGCTTTCCGATGTCGATGAGCTGGCGTTGATGCAGCTACTGGCCCCGCCTCCGCCAGCGGGGATGGAAACGCTTGAGAGTTGCACATACGGACCGGTCGCATTGAATCCGTAAACAGTGTCCCACACCTGCTCCGGCAACGGAGCTTTCAGCGATCCGTAATCGGCGTCGTTGGTCTGGTTCCAAAGGTTGGCCATGCTAGCGCCGCCGGTCGCATAATCGCTGTAATAAAAGTCCGTGCCGCCGACGGCGATGTTCCATGGCGTGGAAGCCAGACCGTTCACGGCCAGACCGAATTCGGTCGTCCATTGACCGTTGGCGTCGTCGCAGCCAGCCGAACCGCTGTCGCCGCTGGAAACCAGCACGGTCTGCCCCTGCGCCGCGGCCTGCTGCCAAAGCTCCGACCAAAGCGCATTGCCCGATTGCTGCATAAAGCCTTCACAGTTTCCAAAACTGACGCTGAGCACGCTGGCCTGGTTGTCTTCCACGGCGCGCAAGGCCGCCAGATAGAGGGGATCGACGACATTGGCGTTGGTGGTATCGCCAGTGAAAATGCCGTTGGTGTTGGCGATGTATAGGTTGACGTTTGCTCCGGGGGCTACCGCGCTGGCTTCTTCCAAGTCGAGATATGCCTCGATGGAGACGTCAGGCTCTGTGCCGGGATCGCTCCCGTCTATCACCACCTGCGGGATTGGACTGCTGAGGCCGAAGAGCTTCTGGAAATCCGCGACCAGGCTCAAATCGACATTCGACTCATTGATGATGCCGATGGTCTGCCCGCTCCCGTTGACGCCGGCCTTGTAGAGCGGCCCCAGATCGTACTGCGTGGTAAAGTCCTCTGGCGCAAAGGCGTAGAAATTCTGATTGCCATTGGGCAGCGTCCACTGCGGAGTGGTCTTCTTTGTGCCGCGGGAATAAAGAGCGTTGCCCTCCACCTTTACCAGCGGCTGAGCGCGGAAATCGTTGAGAGGCGAGAGACCGCCAACCAGCGCGGTCAACGCCGCCGGAATCTTCACATCAGTCGAGTTGGCGTAGTGCGTTTCGCCGTTGACGCTGTACTGGTGAATCTGAGTGTGGAAGGCCTCGCGCAACTGGCCGGCGGTGCCTGAAAACTCGATCAGCTGCTTGCTTTTTGAAGTCTTCGCAACCTGAAACCCATGCGAACTGAGCCAACCAGCCGCGGTTTGAATGTCCGCGTCCGCCGGACCGAACTGCGCGCCGATTTGCTCCGGCGTGAGCCATTTGTGATAGCTCGCCGAGC
>Ga0302266_10003833_pt1 | contig 11909 bp, 10 predicted proteins | sample III_Bog_E1_2_FD_194559 | JGI IMG/M metagenome (GOLD analysis project Ga0302266, IMG submission 194559) | Peat permafrost microbial communities from Stordalen Mire near Abisko, Sweden - III_Bog_E1_2 | ecosystem: Environmental > Terrestrial > Soil > Wetlands > Peat | place: Sweden: Abisko... | reverse complement strand
TGAGAAAGCTATTTGAAGCAGCCATTTCGCATGTCTCCCATAATCGTCGGGTCACCGTGTCCCTTTCTTCCTACCTACCTACCTACGGCCGGCTGCCGATTGAACGGCTGATTGATGTTCTGATTAAATTGACACAGTAGATAGCTACACCTACTGAAAGGATCACGAGAGTTGGTGATGCGAGAATCATCAAGCTATTCATTTGTTCCTTTTTCTGCTAGTGAGCAGATGCGACGCCTGACAAGCCAGTGAAAACTATCCAAGCCCTTTGGGAGTCCAGGATTTGCTTCACGATCTTAATGGATTTCCCGGAAGCTGCCTTTGGGTAGTCGCGAGCGCTTGAGCTCAGATGTTCTGCGTCTGCAGTCTTCCACTTTGCATCTGAAGACGCTGAGCAATCGAGTACATCACCGCCAGAATGCTTCAAAGATGTTTTCCGTTCCTGGTTGGAGCAGTGAAGCTATCACCCTTTTTCTAAACAATGTTGCAGCTTGCTTTCTGCTCACAATTGACCGGACTTTCGATTGTGTTCTCTTGGATAGTACTCATGGCGTCCCTGCGGTAACCCGCCCCATCTGGCATACGAAGAAAGAGACTATGAACGCAACAGCCGTTGAGAAAACTACGCCGCTGCAGAATGAGGCAACCGGCGTTGCTCAAGCAGTTGCTGGCAAATCCGGCTCATTAGCGAGTGCTGCGAATTGAGCTTTCGACAATGAAAGATGGACAGCAAACAATGGGCAAAGCACAGTTGTATCCTCTCCGGTTCGAGCCGATCTATCAGTATCGGTTATGGGGTGGCCGGCGCTTGTCTGGCTTGCTCTCCGCGCCGCTTCCGGGCGATGGACCTATCGGCGAAGCGTGGGTGCTGAGCGACCGCACCGATTACCAAAGCGTGGTTGCGCATGGACCGCTTAAGGGCCAGACGCTTGGGCAAGTGATGGAGCAGTTCCCAGAACAGCTGATGGGGAAGCTGTCCTCGCGTTTCCACCGTTTTCCGTTGTTGCTGAAGTTTCTTGACGCGCACCAGATGCTTTCTGTTCAGGTACATCCCAGTGATGCGCACCCAGAGCTGATTCCACCCGGCGATACGGCAAAGACCGAAGCGTGGGTTGTGATTGAAGCTGAAACGGGAAGCCATATTTACGCCGGCCTGAGGCCGGGCACAACCCCCAGCAATCTGCGGCAGTCTCTTGCCGATGGAACCATTACGGACCACCTTGTGAACATTGCCCCCAAGGCGGGCGATGCCGTATTCATCCCTGCGGGAACGGTTCACACCCTGGGCGACGATGTCGTGGTTTTTGAGGTCCAGCAAAATAGCGATGTGACATTCCGGCTTTACGATTGGGGCCATATCGACCCGGAGACCAAGGAGCCTCGGCCGCTGCAGGTGGATCAGGCTTTTGCGTGCATAGGTTTCGGAGCGAGCGACGGTGGCCTGGTGGCGCCCTGCGTCGAGACGACTTCACCTCAAGAGCGCGAGAGGCTCTTCGATTGCCATGCCTTCCGGTTGTGGCGATTGCTTGGGCAGGACCCGTTCCCCGTGGGAGCGAAGGCAGAGCCGCGCGTGTTGGTTTGCATCGCGGGATCAGGCCAGATCATGCACGATGGAACCCCCTACGCGGCAGGCAAGGGAGATGTTTGGCTCTTGCCGGCGGAGGCGGGAGAGTGCGCGTTCCAACCCAGCGGAGAGGCGACCCTGCTGGAGATCGCGATCCCTTGATGGTGGAAGAAATGATATATGTAACAGAATTTCAGACTGGGAGATGAATGAAAAAGCTCATCGTGTTCGATTTGGACGGCACCCTCGCGCCCAGCAAGTCGTCTCTCGCTCCACAGACGGCGGGGCTGCTGCGTGACTTATTAGGCATCGTCAAAGTGGCAGTGATCTCCGGAGGCGCGTGGACCCAGTTTGAAACGCAGCTTCTAACCGATCTTCCCCAGGATAGTTTCCTTGCGAATCTGTCTCTGCTTCCGACCTGTGGAACAAAATTCTTTCAATACAAGGGGAAGTGGGAGGAGCTTTATTCAGAGGATCTTACCGCGGAGCAAAAAACGAAAATTATTGACTCTCTGGATAAGGCGGCTGGAGAGGCAGGCTATCGGGCCAGGAAGATATGGGGAGAGGTGATTGAAGACCGGGGAAGCCAAGTCACATTCTCAGCATTGGGTCAGCAGGCGCCTCTCGCGGAAAAGGAAAAATGGGATCCCGATTTTAGCAAGCGGAAAAAGATCACAGCGATCCTTGAGACACTTATCCCGGAGTTTTCCATCCGTATCGGCGGTGCAACCTCAATCGATGTGACCAAGCCTGGCATTGACAAAGCCTATGGCATAGGCAAGCTGCGGGACACTCTCCACCTTTCATTCAAAGAGATGGTTTACATCGGCGATGCGCTGTTTCCAGGAGGGAACGACTACCCGGCAGAAGAGGCGGGCGTTGTATCGATTCCTGTCAAGGGGCCTGACGATACCAACCTGGTAATCACGACCATTCTTGCTTGCCTTGGCGACAAGTGAGCCTTGTCAGATGGAGCAAGCGGGCGAGGAGATTCGATGAGCGGCTTGAAGTTGCAACGACTGGGCATGATTATGGAACCGGAGCCCGGTAATCCGCATGAAGTGGAAGGGGTTCTCAATCCGGGAGCCGTGCGGGGCCCTGATGGCGCACTGTATCTCTTCCCGCGGCTGGTCGCGAAGGGAAATTATTCGCGGATCGGGATAGCGCGCGTGCAGTTCAATGAAGCCGGTGACCCGACGGGTGTGGAGCGCCTTGGCATCGCCATTGAGCCCGAAGCCGATTATGAACGGCGGCCCGACGGCAGCGGTGGATGTGAGGATCCTCGCGTTACATTTGTGGGGCCTCTTCAACGATATCTGATGACTTACACGGCATGGTCGTCCCACGGCCCGCGGATTGCCTTGGCGGTATCGGAAGATATCTTCCACTGGAGACGTCTGGGGCTCGCTACTTTTGCCTCGGCAGACGGCATCGACTTCGACAACGTAGACGACAAGGATGCCAGCCTGTTCCCGGCCGTCATTCCCGACCCATCCGGTCAACCGGAGCTTGCCTTGCTCCACCGGCCGCTGTTTCCAGGCACCCGTCCTGAGGAAACCGCCTGTAGCCCTGCGACCCGTGAAGTGGATCTCGATCGAGAGAGCATCTGGATTTCTTACTGCCAGATGACACTTGACCGTAAGCCCTTTCACGCCGGCAAATTTACTTTTCATCATCGCCTGGCATCTCCGGTCGCGCCTTGGGAACGGCTCAAGATAGGCGGTGGCACTCCACCCATCCTCACGAAGCACGGCTGGCTGATCGTTTACCACGGTGTCAGCGAAATTGAACAGCCTGACTCAAACAGGCACATACTGCGCTATTCGGCGGGAGTCATGATTTTTTCCAAAGAGCATCCGCTTGTGATCGGCTACCGTTCGCCGGAGCCTGTGTTAGCGCCGACGCTTCCGCAGGAGCGCGATGGGACCGTGGACAATGTTGTGTTCCCTACGGGTATCGATCGCCGGGACGATCTTGGAACTCCAAACCGTTTCGACGTTTACTACGGAATGGCGGACAGCCGGATTGGTGTCGCTCGCCTTGACATGCCGGATCAGTTGCCGGCGGGGACAGAAGCGGATGCGACGGAAGCAAGGGTCTAACGCCTTTGCCCAGACGCTATTGTGTACCCGTCCAGGAAGCGGAGACCGCAACCGCAATCCTTATGCAATGGCGGCCTTCGCTTTGATTTCAGCCTGATGGATACTAGCTGTCAGTGAACATGGCCTTGGCCGGATGCCCTTTAGCCAGTGGCGCGGGCGCCGCTGAATCACTGAAGTCCTTCGTCCACTGCCAGTTCCTGATCTCAGGCATATCCTCAAGGTGTTCGCGGATATAGTCGTGGTGGCGTTGCAATTCCTGGTTGAAGAAGTTGATCGCATTCTCGGCTTGCAACCGGAGGCGAGGGATATGCTTCAATGCGTCGAGCGCAAGGTGAAAGCGGCTCATTTCATTCAGAACCACCATGTCGAATGGAGTGGTGGTCGTTCCATGGTCCATGTAGCCATGCACATGGAAGCGGCTTTCATTCGAGCGCCCGTGAACCAGCGTATGAATGAGCCAGCGATTATTGTGGAAGGCAAAGACAACCGGGGCCGTCTCGGTGAAGAGTTCGTTGAACGACATTTCGTCCATCCCGTGCGAGTGCTTGTCGGGAAACATCAGAGTCATCAAGTCGACAACGTTGACCACACGCACCTTGATGCCCGGGACATATTTCTGCAGCAGCCACGAGGCTGCACAGGTCTCGATCGTGGGTACATCGCCGGCGCAGCCCAACACTACATCCGGCTCCCCGCCTTCTTCGTTGCTTGCGAACTTCCATGTGGACGCGCCGCGCGAGCAATGCTCGAGAGCCTCATCCATGTTCAGCCATTGAAGCTGCGGCTGTTTGCCGCAAGTGACGACGTTGACGTAATTGCGGCTGCGCAGGCAATGGTCGAAGACGCTGAGGAGACAGTTGGAGTCTGGTGGATAGTACACGCGGATCACTTCACTCCTGCGCGCCAAGGCATTGTCCACGTAGCCGGTTGCCTGGTGACTGAAACCATTGTGGTCGTTGCGCCAGGCATGACTCGTGAGGAGAACATTGAGAGACGCGAGCGGCCTGCGCCAGGGAAACTCGCGGCATTGTTCGAGCCACTTGGCGTGTTGAGTTGTCATCGAGTCGACCACCTGCGCGAAGGCTTCGTAGGAGGACCACATGCCATGACGGCCAGTGAGCAGATAGCCTTCAAGCCATCCCTGGCAGAGGTGCTCGCTGAGCACTTCCATGACGCGGCCATCTGGGCCGAGTTTATCGTCGATCGAGACAATCTCAGCCATTGAGCAGCGATTCGTAGCCTCAAAAATCGAGTTCAAGCGATTGGAGTCCGATTCATCGGGACAGAACATGCGGAAGTTGGTCAGATTCATTCTGAAAATGTCGCGGAAGAAATCTCCAAGTTTGCGCGGCGCCTCGGCCAGAACCTGACCGGGTCCGGGGATTTCAAGCGCGTACTCTGTGAAGTCGGGCAGCGCGAGAGTAATCAGCTCGCGCCCGCCATTCACATGCGGATTGCCTCCCATGCGGCGGTTGCCTGCGGGCGAGAGAGCCGCTAGCTCGTCGATAAACTTGCCGTCTTTGTCGAACAGTTCTTCGGCTTTGTAACTCTTCATCCAGGCTTCAAGGATCTTGAGGTGCTCCGGATTGTCCTTGACCGATGCGAGCGGAACCTGGTGCGCGCGGAATGTGCCTTCGATCGGGATACCATCCACTTCCTTCGGGCAGGTCCATCCCTTGGGCGTACGGAAGATGATCATGGGCCAGACGGGCTGCTTCTTGAAGCCGTTCTTGCGCGCCTCCTGCTGAATTCCACGAATTTCGGCATAGCAATCCTCAAGCGTTTGAGCGAGCAGTTGATGCACAACCTCGGGGTCGTCGCCCTCGACAAAGTAGGGCTTGTAACCACGACCTACGTAAAGGGCCTTCAAGTCGGCATCGCTTGTTCGTCCCTGGGCGGTTGGCCCGGAGATTTTGTATCCATTGAGATGAAGGATCGGCAGGACGGCACCGTCTCGCACTGGATTGACGAAGTTGACCGACTTCCAGCTTCCTTCGAGCGGGCATGTCTCTGACTCGCCATCCCCGACAACGCAGGCCACAATCAGGTCTGGATTGTCGAAGGCCGCGCCGAATGCGTGAACCAGCGAATAGCCAAGCTCTCCGCCTTCGTGCATTGAGTTTGGGACGTGTGGGCCGCAGTGACTAGGCACGCCGCCCGGAGTTGAGAACTTGCGGAACATGAGACGCAGGCCGTCTTCATCGTGGGTGATTTCCGGGTGCACCTCGGTGTAGGAGCCTTCAAGATAGGAGCAGGCATTGAGCGATGGGCCACCGTGTCCTGGACCAGAGATGTAGATGATGTCAGCATCGTGCTCTTTGATGAGCCGGTTCAAATGAATGTAGATGAAGTTCTGGCCAGGCGAGGTTCCCCAGTGACCGAGCAACCGTGGCTTGATCTGCTCTGCCTTGAGCGGCGTGCGAAGCAAAGGATTGTCAAAGAGGTAGATCTGGCCGATGCAAAGATAGTTCGCAGCGCGCCAGTAGCGATTCATCTTATCCAGTATCTGGGGCGAGAGCGGTCCCTTGGGCTTTGGCGCCCTCTCTTCGTTCTTCCCGTTGGCCGCAACCGCGGTGGACAGGCTCACGTCGAAGATGAAGCCGGAAGAATTGCCATACTGATCGAAGTTTTTGCTGAAGGGTTGAGGCGTGTCGTCCTTCTCAACGTTGATGGGGATTTCGGTGGTGGCCATCGTAACGTATCCTTTCTCGTTCTCCGCAACTGCTCACATACTGGCAGCGGCTTTTAGACTTCAGATTGATCAGCGTGATGTGGTCCGTCGTCACTTGGCTAGCATTTTGCGGATTGATTTCAATTCGGCTCGATGCTTCTGGGTTGTTGCGGGATACGACGGATTGAGTGCCCTCAGGGCATCGAGAACAATCTGAGAGACGATGAGGCGAGCGTCCTCCTTATCGTCCGCGGGGACAACATACCATGGAGCGTGATGCGTGCTGGTTGCGCTGAGGCACTCTTCGTAAGCCTTCACGTAGTCCTTCCAAAACTTTCTTTCATGAATGTCCGCCAGGCTAAGCTTCCAGTTCTTGTCCGGATCGTCGATGCGCGCGAGAAACCGCTTCCGCTGTTCATCCTTCGAGATATGCAAGAACACCTTGACGACGCGCGTGCTATTTCGGTCAAGGTGCTTCTCGAAGTCCAAGATGGAGCGATACCGATCGTCCCATTTCGACTTATCGTCGCGTAATCCCTTGGCGAGCCCCTCGTTGCGAAGCTCCTCTGGATGGACGCGGACGACGAGTACTTCTTCGTAGTAAGACCGATTGAAGATGCCGATGCGGCCTCGCTCGGGCAGACGGCATGTGGTGCGCCAGAGGAAATCATGTTCCAGTTCTTCTGCGCTGGGTTCCTTGAAGCTGAAGACTTCGCATCCCTGTGGATTGATCCCGGACATGACGTGCCTTATGGCGCCATCTTTGCCGGCGGCATCCATGCCCTGGAAGATAACTAGCAGCGCATGGCGGTTGGCTGCGTAGTGAAGTTGCTGCAATGCGCTGAGGTCCTTCACGTGCTCTTCAAGCAGCTTTTGATATTGCTTTTTCGATTTGGTCAGTGCCGGTACGGCCGTAGGCCATTTGCCCAGGTTCAGCTTTTTACCTGGCGCCACGTGGTAGGTCTTTGAGTCGATAATCATGTGGTTTACTTACCCCTGCATATCGGGTTGGATGCAGACAATCCACCGCATGGCCTGGCGGCAGGGCAATGAGTCGCACAGCGGTTGAAACTCTCCGGATCAGTATCGACTGGGACTGATCAGGAATCTGAGCAGTTGTGCTCAAGACGGGCTGAAGTGAGAGCCGTGATGAAGTTGTTCCAGCGAGCTTTCGGGGTGTAAGCCGGGAAGCGCGAGTGGAAATGTTGCGAGCCATAATCGCCCTGCATCAGCGTGGCCGGCGGACAGTGGTCAGGGCTTCATAACCCGATATGACATCAAAGAGTTCTTCGTCAATCGACTCCTGGCGTATGCGGTGCAACTTGAGGTTCAAGTCTTCAAGGATTCCGTTAATGTTTTTTTCTGCTCGCTGCATCGCAGCCAGGCGGCTGGCGTTTTCGCTGGCAAGCGACTCAGCGCAGGCTTGAAACAGCAGGACAAACAGGTATTCGCGTATGAATGCGCGCAGCGGCGACCTGGCTCCCTGGACGACTTCCGGAGGCAGTTTGGTTGGCCACGGAGCAGCGGCAAGCTGTTTCTGCCAAGCGAGATCCAGAGGCAACACGCGCTTGCCGACGGGTTCGTAGACCGATCCCGACTTGGGGTGGTTGTGGAATAGATATACTTCCACCACATCGCCGCGCTCCCGAGTCGCTTCGACGTCGATCAGAATCTGTCCGACGAGCCCGGAAATGGCATTCACCGAACCGGGGACGGGCAAGATCCCGGCGGTCGGCATTCCAGTATCGGTGAGAAGGGCGTGGATGCGCTCTCCGAGGGGCCATATCTTCGTGATTGTGCCGGGCAGAGCCTTGAGTGTGTTGACGGCATATTCCACGACCACTTCATTGAACCTTCCAACGAGACCCTGGTCCGAACCAAAGACGATTGCTCCGATGCCGTGCTTCTTCTGTGATCCTGTTTCTGCCGTGTCGTAGCCTGGTCCGGCTTGGCGAAGACACGCGGTCAAGGCTAGTTCCACAGTGGTTGCATAATCATCGAGCGAGTGGACTGCTTTTTGATACTGTCCAATGCTCGATGCGGCAAGCGCCTTCATGGAACGAACGACGGCCTCCAGATCGCCCGCTCCGGAGATCTTCCGCGTCAGGCTTTCGATGGTTCCACTCATGGCGCAGGCTTGGTGGCGGGTTTGGCCGCTGGAGGCGGCTGGAGCGGAGCCAAAGCACGCTTAGCGATTTCGAGGATTGCCTTGCGATCGTCGTCGCTGAACTTATCAGACGAGGTTAGCCGACCAGCCACATCCGCTGGAATATCCGATACGGCTTTCTGAAGCGCCTGCTCGGCGTCATTCACTTTGTCGACCGGCAGGGGATCGAAGAGTCCGGCGGTCAAAGCAAGAAGAACAATGATCTGTTCGATCATGGAAACGGGGTGAGACTCGGATTGCTTGAGGCAGGCGCGAATGCGCTGTCCGTGGTCAATCGTCTTTTGGGTCGCCTCGTCGAGGCGGGTTCCAAATTTCGCGAAGGCTTCCAGTTCTTCGAACTGTGAGTAAGCAAGCTTGAGGCTGCCTGCGACTGCGCGATATGCGGCCCTCTGCGCCGCTCCGCCGACGCGTGAAACCGACTTGCCGATGTCGACTGCCGGGAGGATTCCAAGTTGAAACAAAGTGGGCGAAAGGTAAACTTGCCCGTCGGTGATGGAGATGAGATTCGTCGGGATGTAAGCGGATATGTCCTGCGCTTCGGTTTCGATAATGGGTAGCGCCGTGAGCGACCCGCCTCCTCGTTCCTCGATAAGGTGCGTCGATCGTTCCAGCATGCGCGAATGAATATAGAAGATGTCGCCGGGGAAGGCTTCACGTCCCGGAGGACGGCGGAGCAGAAGCGAGAGTTCGCGATAGGCGCGGGCATGATGGGTGAGATCGTCGTAGACAATCAGCACATCTCGTCCCTTTTCCATAAAGTATTCCGCAATGCTGGTTGCCGCATACGGCGTGATGTAGACGAGGCCCGGCGCATTATTGTCTTCTACGACAACCACAACGGTGTAGTCCATTGCACCTTGCTTGTCGAGGTTAGCAATGACTTTGGCCACAGCGGCTGCGCGTTGACCAATAGCACAATAGACGCACACCACATTCTGTCCGCGCTGGTTGAGGATGGTGTCGATGGCGATGGCGGTCTTGCCTGTCTGGCGATCGCCGAGAATCAACTCGCGTTGTCCACGACCGATGGGGACCAGTGCGTCGACCGCCTTGAGACCGGTCTGCAAAGGCACGCTCACCGCCGCGCGATCCATGATGGGTGCAGCGGGACGCTCAACGGGAAGACGCTTCTCCGCGGCTATCGTGCCCTTGCCATCCAGCGGATTGCCCAATGGGTCGATCACGCGCCCCAGCAGACCGTCGCCCACGGGAACATCCATCACGCGGCCTGTCCGCTGCACCTCGTCGCCGGCGTGAAGGTTCTGGTAGTCTCCGAGCAGGATGACGCCGACTTCCTCCTCATCGATATTGAATGCAATGCCGAGCAGACCGCCGGGGAACGTCACGATCTCCTCGTAACCAACGCTGGGAAGACCGGAGAATGTCGCGATCCCGGTGGAGACGTTTGTGACGATGCCCACTTCATGCGGAGTCAGCTTTGCCGTGAAGTCCTCGCGACCCTGATGCAGCCTCGCGAAGGCGCTCTCGATTGCGGGTTGCAGGATTCCGGCTGATGCAGTCACTTGGCCCCAACTAGAGCAACAGGTTCGGAGGCTTGCTCAGGCTGGGTCGCTTTCGCAGTGTCCGGCTTTGGGGTGGCCACCGTCCCTGGCTTTTTTGTGTCTTTGACGGTGGGAGGGGATTGTGGGTCTACGAGGTCACTGACCTTCTTGCTCAACCCTGCGAGATAGCCCGAAATGCTCCACGCAACCTTCTGGCCACTGGCGGTTAATTCGATGCCGCAGATTACGTCCTGCGAATCTTCAAATTGGATTCGGACCGCCGCTGAGAATGTTTCGTTGAGGGCATTTTGAATCGCCGCCTTCTGGTCTGCAGGCAGATTGAATGCGCTGCGAACCAGTGCCGGTTGCGATGAGTTCTTGAGAGCGTCGCCTAGTAGTTCTTTTGCCTTCGGATCCAGTTCCCGCAGGCGACGGGTGAAAACCTCACCAATGCGCTCTTCAAGGCTGACGGTGGCGAGGTCCGTGAGTGCCTTTCGCGCGATTGCAAAGACTTCTTTTTCGGCCAGAAGGGTGATCTCACTACCCAGCCGGATTTGATCTGCGCGCAGCGCGTCCGCTTGGGTTACCTGCAGGCTCTCCGCATCCTTTTTGGCTTGATCGAGCAGACGCGCGCGTTCGGCATTCGCTTCATCCGTGGCTTTCAAGAGCAGGGCGCTACGCTGTTCATCGAATGTTTTGTTCTTAACTTCGAAATCGGTACGCTCCTTTTCAGCCTCGGCCTTCTTCGTATCGGCGTCCGCAAGTTCAGCGGCGATGCGCTTCTCTCTCGCGTCGATGGCATCGAGGATGGGTTTATAGAGAAAGTGCTTCAACAACCACACCAGGATGAGGAAGTTGACGATCTGAGCTCCGACGGTGAACCAGTCGATGAGCATCGCTTACTTCCCTCCGGCTTGCGACAAAAAGTGGTTCCAGAACGGATTAGCGAAGATGAGAATCATGGAGACGACAAAGGTGTAGATCGCTGTGGACTCAATCATGGCGAGGCCCACAAAGAGTGTGCGGGTGATAGTGGGTGCGGCGTCCGGCTGCTGCGCCAGAGAGGTCATGGCGGAGGCTACGGAACGGCCTTCTCCCAGCGCCGGCCCCATGCAGCCGAAGCCCGTGGTGATGCCGGCGGTGGCGATGGAAACTACTGCAACGATGGTGGCGCTATCCATTGGCGATCCTTCTTGTTGTTGGAGACCTTACGCGGGACTGGGCTCCGGCTGGGCCTCAGCGGCAGGCTTGGGTTTGGAACCACGTGTGGCGGCGGCAATGTAGACCGCGGCGAGAATGCTGAAGATATAGGCCTGAACCGATCCTGTCAGCAGACCGAGGAGCGTCATGACGATGGGGAAGATGAAGGGCGTGATGGTAAGAAGAATCCCGACGATCATAACTCCGCTCATCATGTTGCCGAAGAGACGGATTGCCAGTGCTAGTGTGCGCGAGAGTTCGCTGATGATATTGAAGGGCAGCATGATCACGGTTGGCTTGATGTAGGTCTTGAGATAGCCGGCAATCCCTTGTTCCCGGATGCCGAACAGTGGAACTGCAATGAAGACGCACAGCGCGAGGGCTGCCGTGGTTGAGAGTGAACCGGTCGGCGGCGTGAAACCTGGAATGACAATGCAGACACTACAGGTTCCGATGAAAAGAAAGAGAGTACCCAGGAATGCGAGATACTTTCTTGGCTCGCTAAGGCCAACCTCTTTGATCTGTCCTTCAATGCCGGTCACAATCATCTCAAGCGCGCTTTGCCCGCGTGAGATGATTCGCTCGGTGGCAAGCTTTCGGGTAATCAGCATGGAACCCAATGTCATCGCGATCATCATGGCCCAGGTCGTCACGATGGTTCCGTTAAGCTTGACAAAGCCATGTTGCCAGAAGATCTGCTGGT
>Ga0302266_10003826_pt1 | contig 11924 bp, 4 predicted proteins | sample III_Bog_E1_2_FD_194559 | JGI IMG/M metagenome (GOLD analysis project Ga0302266, IMG submission 194559) | Peat permafrost microbial communities from Stordalen Mire near Abisko, Sweden - III_Bog_E1_2 | ecosystem: Environmental > Terrestrial > Soil > Wetlands > Peat | place: Sweden: Abisko... | reverse complement strand
AACCACAAATATAAATAACTGTAGCGCAACTTGAGATCCAATTAAAATCATCAACAAATTGTGAAGACGCTCATAGTCTTCCGTGAGATCCAACGTTATATCGGATGCCCCATTGGAACTTCCTACCTCAACTTGGTGACAGCTTAAACAATCGGTACCATGAAAGGCGTGCGACTCGATGTAAGGCGTAATTGCTCTGAACAGAAATTTCCCGTCCATTTGCAGTTGGCCGAAATAGGGGACAGACTTGCCTTGTTTTATTGATTCTTCAATCACTTCCTTCACAAAAGGATCATCAAGATGCTCTTCCGGCAAACCCGGGCCAAATTGGTTGACCACCTGTTGAGTGCGCATTAAACGCAAAGACTTAAGACGCTGCCCTTCGATAATTTTCTTGACCAATAATTTCCGGTTGTCCTCATCAGATATCGCCCCGGTAACCATTAGCATATTGAAGCTATCGATCACCTGCATGGCGGTCGCCTCCGCGCGATGCTGAGCATTGTCCAACATGGTGGTTTTCATCTGCTCGTATAGAGTGTAAGTCGCACCAGCAAGTATAAATAACAATATTGGCTGAATAAGTAATTGAAGTTTAAAATTCAGCGAGAGGTTCTTGAATTTAAAGCGGTCGAACTTCGACCCAATTGGTGCGCCAGATTCATTGAGTTTCTTATAGAGCGCTTCAGCAGCAGAAATTTCATTCCTGGACGGGGCACTTCTTACTGAGATATATCCAACAACTTTACCTTGCTCCTTCATAGGAGACGCCAAAGCCTTGACCCAGTAATGGTCACCGTTTTTGCAACGATTCTTTACAATTCCGCGCCAAGGAAGTTGTTCATTTATCGTATCCCACAGCCATTTGTAGGCTTGGGGTGGCATGTCTGGATGACGTACGATGTTGTGATTTTTCCCTATCAACTCATCTCTTGAAAATCCACTTATCGCTACAAAAGCGTCATTTACATAAGTAAGAATACCTTTGAGATCGGTCTTAGAAACGATGCAAGCATCTCGAGGCAGCGGAACTTCAATCTGTGTGACAGGTAAATTTCTTTTCAATTTTTTCTCCCTTGTACAGCTTGCATCTCTGCATCTTAATACTAGCTCATATGCACAATCAGGATAGCGTGCTATCCCCTATGAACTAGTTTATGTAAACTCACAAATAATGCGTGAAAATATTTTTATACGCACGCTTTCCCCTATTCACCAGCCTTTGTGCAGTCTCAATCTCTAAGATCAAAAATCTTTGTAACGACTTAAATCTCGAAGAGATTAACACTAGTACGCATGTCACCGACCAATTGATCGAAATTTGACAGGCTGAACTTGTTTCGCTATGGCTGCCATGCTTATTATGCTTTTCTTTCCATCATTACGCATTATTCTATCGGCAGCAAATACGTTTTATTTAGGGGAGTAACGATAGAAAAACCTGTTAATTCCTAAAATTATAAAATCGGCAGATCGAATTTACCACTTACTGACAGAAGGGGTACTGCATTCATTAAATTACGGACACCTCTAAAATCTGGGGTTTGCCATTTTTTAACTGTTTATAGCTTACAAATTTGTTCGCCACTGAATCATTCAACCTCAGTCCGTCGCCGGCAAGCGGATAGTGTACTGGCCCGACTTTTCGTCACGCACCACAACAAGCAATTTGTGCTTTTGCGCGTCTTCGACCAATTCCTTGAAGGAGCGATAGCCGTAGGAGGACTCGGTAAAACCAGGTCTGCGTCGCTGCATGGTGGGTTTGACCATCGAGCCCCATATTTTTTCGTCAGAACCACGCTCGGCAATCAATGCCTCTACAGTTTCGACGATAAAATCGAGCGCTTCCTGACGCCTGTCATCCTCGCCCTTTCCTGTTGTCTGCTTGGTCTTGCCCGCTACGGGTTTCGCCGGGGCTTTTTTCTCGGCGCGCTTTTGCTTTGCTTCCTGTTCGCGCACCAGATCGTCGTAGAAAATAAACTCGTCGCAGTTGGCGCTGAGCAGATCCGACGTTGAGTCCTTCACACCTATCCCGATAACGTATTTATTGTTCTCCCGTAGCTTCGAAACCAGTGGCGAGAAATCCGAATCGCCGCTGATAATGACGAAGGTATCCACATGGGCTTTGGTATAGCAAAGATCCAAGGCATCTACGACCATGCGAATGTCGGCCGAGTTCTTGCCCGATTGGCGCACATGCGGAATCTCGATCAACTCGAAGGCCGCCTCATGCATCGTCGCCTTGAATTCCTTGTAGCGATCCCAGTCGCAATAAGCTTTTTTGACCACGATACTGCCCTTGAGTAGCAAGCGTTCCAGCACTTTCTTGATATCGAACTGCGCATACTTGGCGTCGCGCACACCCAGTGCAACGTTCTCGAAATCGCAGAACAGCGCCATATTGGTTATTTCCGGTTGACTTGCCATCTATCTTCCCCCGTATCAATTAACAACCTACACCACTTTACCCGGATTCATCAACCCGCACGCATCGAGCGTATGTTTAATATTGCACATTTGCTCCAGTTCCAGTGCATATACCGGTGAACTACGAGAAGGTCACTTTAAAATTCCAGCGGGTCTATGTCCAGCGACCAGCGCAATTTCTGTGCGGGCAGCGCATCCAGCATCGGTCGCCATGCGCGCAGGAATTGTTGCAATAGTTTACGCGATTCACATTGTACTAATATTTGCGCACGGCTATGGTTGGCGCGGCGCGGCATGGCGGCGGGTACCACGCCGTATACCTCAACCGCTAACGCCAATACCACGGCAGCCTCCCGTGCCAGCTGCAAAAAGGCATACACACCGGCCTCCTGCTTGCCTTCGGCGCGCAGCAACACCTGATACACGAAGGGCGGAAATCCGGCAGATTGGCGTTCCGCCAGCAAGATTTTTGCCCATGCATTGTAATCGTGATCGCGCAATGCGCGGAATAAAGGATGGTCGGGGAAAGCGGTCTGAATCAATACCTCGCCCGGTTTGTCGGCGCGTCCGGCGCGCCCTGAAACCTGCGCGAGTTGCGCGAACAATTTTTCCGAGGCGCGGAAATCGCTGCTGTACAGCGCGCTGTCCGGGTTGAGCACGCCAACCAACGTGAGATTAGGAAAATCGTGCCCCTTCGCCAATATCTGCGTCCCCACCAGAATATCCACCTCCTCATCATGGATCTGCTGGCGCATGGCATTCCACGTCCCCTTGTTGCGCGTGCTGTCCCTATCCACCCGCAGAATGCGCGCCTCGGGGAAACGTTCCTGCAACGCACTTTCCACGCGCTGCGTGCCGATACCAACTGGTTGCAGATCGGCATTGCCGCAACTCGGGCAGGCATGCGGTACGCGCGCCTGATGACCGCAATGGTGGCAACGCAGGCGCCTGTCCTGCAAATGCAACACCAGTTTGCCCGCACAATTCGGACAATCCGACAACCAGCCGCAAGCGGTGCACATCAGCACTGGCGCATAACCGCGCCGGTTGATAAACACCAAGCTCTGCTCGCCGCTTTGCAGATTCTGCTCCAATGCAGTGAGCAGCTGCTCACTCATGCCGTGCTGCATAAAGGCATTGCTGGTATTGATACAGCGTACCGTCGGCAGTTTGGCCGCCGCCAATGCGCGTTCGGTGAGCTGCAACAGGTGATAGCGCCCGCTCTGCGCGTTGTAATAACTTTCCAGCGAAGGTGTGGCCGACCCCAGCACAATTGGTACATCACGCTGATTAGCGCGGAAAATCGCCACATCGCGCGCCGAGTAGCGCAGACCATCTTGCTGCTTGAACGAAGCGTCGTGTTCCTCATCCACAATTACCAATGCCAGTTGCGGCAAGGGCGTGAACACCGCCAGGCGCGTGCCAAGCACGATGCGCGCCGACCCGGATTGTGCCCGCAGCCAATTCTGCGTGCGTTCGCCGTCGCCCAAACCGCTGTGCAGACTGACTAGCTCGGCATCGGGGAAACGGTTGCGGAAATAGTTTTCAAGTTGCGGCGTGAGATTGATCTCCGGCACCAGCAGCAACACCTGCCCGCCCTGCTGCAACATGCGATGCATCAGGTGTACATAGATCTCGGTTTTGCCGCTGCCGGTGACACCGTGCAGCAGGAAGCAGCCATAGCCCTGTGCTTGAGTAACCGCATCCACCACCTGCTGCTGCGCGGGGGTCAACGTATGCGCGTTATTGAATATAATTGCTGTCGGCACCACGGCCTCCGCGCATATCTCCACCCACCCCACCTGCAACAACGTCTTGAGCGCAGCAGGCGCACTCGGCGACAGCGCACGCAATTGTGCGGCGCTCAATACACCCGCCTGCAATGCGCTGAGAATGCGGCGTTGCACCACTTTACGCTTGGGCAACTGACTCAGGTCGAGCGCTTGTCCGCTTGTGCTGAGCGTGTATTGCAGTGCTTCCTTGATCGTGACCGGTTCGCAGGAACGCAACCGCACTGGTAAAGCGGACATTACCGTAGCACCGAGCGGATGATGGTAATAGTCGCTGCAAAAACGCAGCAAGGTAAGTAGCTCCGCAGACAATGGCGGAATCTCGTTCAACACCCGCACCACCGGCTTGATTCGTTCCACCGCCAATGCGGAGTCCGCCGCACATTCCATCACCACGCCAACCACCTGCTTGCGTCCGAACGGCACGATCACGCGTTGCCCCGGCATGACCGCAATGCCATCCGCCAACACGTAATCGAATAGTGTTGACAACGGCATATCCAGCGCGACGCGAACTATCGACATTTAGTGATTTTTCCTCCGGCAAATTCTGCAAATCTGCGCCAAGTAGCTTGACTGATTTACATATTTTTTATTGTCCACACAAGCTGTGGATAATGTTGTGAATAACACCGCAACAACTCTGTTAAGTGCAAATTATATATACGGTTTTACTCATGCGCTTATTTTATGGGCATATAATTATATATGTAAAAACAATAAGTTAAAATAAAAGTAAAAGGCCGCGCGGAAAATCCATCGCGGCCTTTTACTTTGCGCGGGGCTGTGTAGAACCCCGCGAATGTCAAGCATTTTTTAGTACTATATAATCTAGTGATATTTGCGGCTCAACTCATGCACCGCAGCAACTAATGCCGCCGCGCTGTCCGGGTTGGTGAACTGGGAAATGCCATGTCCCAGATTGAACACGTGACCGCTACCGTAGCCATAACTGGCGAGGACTTTTTCCACTTCGCTGTGGATAACTTCAGGTGTGGCGAACAAAACGGCAGGATCGATATTACCTTGCAGCGCAACTTTATCGCCGACTTTCTGGCGCGCCACGCCGATGTCCATGGTCCAATCCAGACCCACCGCATCGCAGCCAATACTGGCGATGCTGTCGATCCACAAACCGCCGCCTTTGGTAAAAACAATGTTCGGTATCCTGACGCCGTCTTTTTCCTTGATCAAACCGGACACAATGCGGTGCATATAGGGCAGCGAGAACTCGTGGTAAGCGGCATGCGACAACGCCCCGCCCCATGAATCGAAAATCATCACGGCTTGAGCGCCTGCTTCGATCTGCGCGTTAAGATAGGCGATCACAGCTTGCGCAGTGACTTCCAGAATGTGGTGCATCAATTTGGGTTCTTTGTACATCAAGGTCTTAACCTTGGCGTAGTCGTCGCTGCCGCCGCCTTCCACCATGTAGCATGATAAAGTCCACGGGCTGCCGGAAAAACCAATCAACGGCACGCGTCCATCCAGCGCCTTGCGTATCTGCGATACGGCGTCGGTCACATATTTCAGGTCGCTGCCGATATCCGGTACGCGCAAGGCCTTGATCGCAGCCTCGTCGCGCAAGGGGCGCTCAAACTTGGGGCCTTCGCCCTCGGCAAAATACAGGCCGAGACCCATCGCATCCGGCACGGTCAAAATATCGGAAAACAGAATCGCTGCATCCAGCGGGAAACGATCCAGCGGTTGCAAGGTCACTTCCGTCGCCATGTCCGGACTCTTGCACAGGTTGAGAAAACTGCCTGCGCGCTTGCGCGTGGCGCAATATTCCGGCAAGTAACGCCCGGCCTGACGCATCATCCATAACGGCGTATAGTCAGTCGGCTGACGCAACAGGGCGCGCAGGAAGGTATCGTTTTTCAGTTTGAAATTCACTTAATTCTTTCGTTAACGAGGCAATACGGAGCTGCCCATCAAATACTCATCCACGGCACGGGCGGCTTGGCGGCCTTCACGTATAGCCCATACCACCAACGATTGACCACGGCGCATGTCACCTGCGGCGAACACCTTGTCCACATTGGTTGTGTAACAACCCGCGCCATCGGTCGTAGCCTTGGCGTTACCGCGTGGATCTTTTGCCACGCCGAACGCATCCAGCACTTGTTGCAGCGGATTGGTGAAACCCATCGCCAGCAGCACCAAGTCGGCCTTGATCTCGAATTCGCTACCCGGCACTTCCTGCATCTTGCCGTCTTTGAATTCAACGCGCACCGCATTGATTCCGGTGAGCTTGCCGTTCTTGCCTGTGAATTCCTTGGTAGCAATCGCCCAGTCGCGCTCGCAGCCTTCATCGTGCGAGCTGGAGGTGCGCAGCTTGAGCGGCCAGTTCGGCCAAGTCAGCGGTTTGTTTTCTTGATCCGGCGCGCGCGGCATGACTTCGATCTGGGTGATCGAGGCCGCGCCGTGGCGATTGGAGGTACCCACGCAGTCGGAACCGGTGTCGCCACCTCCAATTACGACTACATGCTTGCCTTTGGCATTAATCAGATTCTTGCCTTCACCCGCCACTTCCTTGTTCTGCGGGATGAGAAACTCCAGCGCATAGTGCACGCCGACCAGTTGACGTCCCGGTGCCGGCAAGTCGCGCGGCTGTTCCGCGCCACCCGCCAGAATCACGGCATCGAATTGCTTCAGCAGAACTTTCGGTTTGACGGTTTTGCTTGCATCATTGGCCACGCCTTTTCCCGGTGCCGCATCGCCGACGAACACACTGGTCTTGAATTTAACGCCCTCCGCTTCCAGTTGCGCCATACGCCAATCGATCAGACGCTTGTCCAGCTTGAAGTCTGGGATGCCGTACCTGAGCAAGCCGCCAATGCGACCGTTCTTCTCGAACACGGTCACGCTATGGCCAACGCGCGCCAGTTGCTGCGCCGCCGCCAACCCAGCGGGGCCGGAGCCGACCACGGCGACTTTCTTGCCGGTCTTGTTCGTTGCCGGTTGCGGCACGACCCAGCCGTTCTCGCCGCCCTTGTCGATGATGGCGTGCTCGATGGACTTGATGCCTACCGCGTCGTTGTTGATGTTCAGCGTACACGCCGCTTCGCACGGCGCGGGGCAAATGCGCCCGGTCACTTCAGGAAAGTTGTTGGTGGAGTGCAGCACATCCAGCGCCTCTTTCCAATTGCCGCTATACACCAGATCATTCCAATCCGGGATGATGTTGTTGACCGGACAACCGCTGGTGCAGAACGGAATGCCGCAATCCATGCAGCGTGCGCCTTGCACCTTGGCCTGCTCGTCGGTCAGGTGCAGCACGAACTCCTGATAATTTTTCACCCGCTTGGCGACCGGCAAATAGCCTTCACTCAGGCGCTCGAATTCTTTGAACCCGGTAGGTTTGCCCATTTACGCAACTTCCTTTAGTGTAGCTTGTTGTGCCGCGATGCCCTGCAAGGCGCGGCGATATTCGGTCGGCATCACCTTGACGAATTTTGGCAAGTAGCATACCCAGTTGTCGAGTATGGCTATGGCGCGGGCGCTACCGGTATGGCGCAAGTGGTTCTCGATGAATTCGCGCAGCAAGTGTTCGTCGGCTCTGCCGAGATGGTTGAAATGCACGCGACCATGCGTCTCGACCTCGCCCGATTCGCTGCCGTCTGACGCAGCCGGTATCGCCTCCAGTTGCACCATGGACATATTGCAGCGGCGCTCGAAACCACCGTCTTCATCCAACACGTAAGCCACGCCGCCGGACATACCCGCCGCAAAATTGCGCCCGGTCTGTCCTAAAACGATCACCATGCCGCCAGTCATATATTCGCAACCGTGATCGCCCAATCCTTCTACCACTGCGACCGCGCCGGAATTGCGCACCGCGAAGCGCTCACCAGCCACGCCACGGAAGTAGCATTCGCCGCTGGTCGCACCATACAGTACGGTGTTGCCAACAATAATGTTGTCTTCCGCCGTGATCGGACAATCTTTGGGCGGCAGCACTGAGATGCGCCCGCCGCATAGCCCCTTGCCGACATAGTCGTTGCCTTCGCCGGTTAATTCGAAGGTCACACCATGTGCGAGGAACGCGCCAAAACTTTGTCCGGCCGTGCCTTTAAGCTTCACCGTGATAGTGTCGTTAGGCAGCCCGGCATGGCCGTAACGTTTGACCACTTCATGCGACAACATGGTGCCGACGGTGCGGTTGGAGTTGCCGATGGTGGTCTTGATGATTACCGGATGCTTGCTGTCCAGGGCGGCCTTGGCCTCTGCGATCAACTGGTTGTCCAGTGCTTTTTCCAGCCCGTGATCCTGCACTTCGGCATGGCGGCGCGCCACGCTGGCTGGCATATCAGATTGATGGAAAATTTTGGAAAAATCCAGGCCCTTGGCTTTCCAGTGTTCGACTCCGTGTTTCATGTCGAGCAAATCGCTGCGGCCAATCAAATCATTCAACTTGCGCACACCCATCTGCGCCATGTACTCGCGCAACTCTTCGGCGAGGAAGAAGAAATAGTTCACCACATGTTCCGGCTGGCCGGTGAATTTCTTGCGCAGCTCGGGGTCTTGCGTCGCCACGCCCACCGGACAGGTATTGAGATGGCACTTACGCATCATGATGCAACCTTCCACCACCAGCGGTGCTGTGGCGAAACCGAACTCATCCGCGCCGAGCAAGGCGCCGATCAGCACATCGCGTCCAGTCTTGAGCTGTCCGTCCACTTGCAATACAACGCGCCCGCGCAGCTTGTTCAGCACCAGCGTTTGTTGGGCTTCCGCCAGACCCAGCTCCCATGGCGTTCCGGCATGTTTGATGGAGGAAATAGGCGATGCGCCAGTGCCGCCGTCATAGCCCGACACCACGATATGGTCGGCCTTGGCCTTGGACACACCCGTTGCGACAGTGCCCACGCCAACTTCCGACACCAGCTTCACAGAAATGGAAGCCTTCGGATTGGAATTCTTCAAGTCATGGATCAACTGCGCCAAATCTTCAATCGAATAAATATCATGGTGCGGCGGCGGCGAAATCAGGCCCACCCCCGGCACTGAGAAGCGCAGTTTGGCGATGTATTCGGACACTTTTCCGCCCGGCAACTGGCCACCCTCGCCCGGCTTCGCACCTTGTGCTATTTTGATCTGGATTTGGTCGGCACTGCTCAAATATTCTGCCGTTACACCAAAACGGCCCGACGCGACTTGTTTAATGCGCGAGCGTAGCGAATCGCCTTCCTGCATCACCAGATCGGCTGCAATACGTTTTTTGCCGATGATGTCGGACAATTTTTCGCCCGCCTTGAGGGTGCGAAAGCGGTTCGCATCCTCGCCGCCTTCGCCGGTATTTGACTTGCCGCCGATGCGGTTCATGGCTATAGCCAAAGTGGTATGCGCTTCGGTGGAAATCGAACCGAGCGACATTGCGCCGGTGACAAAACGCTTGACGATTTCCTTGGCCGGCTCGACTTCCGTCAGTGGCACTGGCGCACCCGCAGGCTTGATTTCAAATAATCCACGCAAGGTTTTCATGCGCTCGCCCTGATCGTTGATCAGCTTGGCGTATTCCTTGTAAGTCGCAAAATTATTGGTGCGCGTGGAGTGCTGCAATTTCGCGATAGTATCGGGCGTCCACATGTGCTCTTCGCCGCGCACGCGATAAGCATACTCGCCCCCCGCTTCGAGCGCATTAGCCAGCACCGGGTCATTGCCGTATGCATTACTGTGGGTACGCACCGCTTCCTCGGCTACCACATTCAAACCTATACCCTCGATCTGGGTGGGCGTGCCGGTGAAATATTTTCTAACAAAGTCGGCATTCAGTCCGACTGCCTCGAAAATCTGTGCGCCACAATAGGACTGATAAGTAGAGATGCCCATCTTGGACATCACCTTGAGCAGCCCCTTGCTAACGGACTTGATGAAGCGCTTGTTGGCTTCTTTACCCGTTAATCCTTCGGGCAAGTAGTCAGACATGGTGGCAATGGTTTCATACGCCAGCCACGGACACACCGCCTCGGCACCGTAACTGGCGAGTAACGCGAAGTGATGCACTTCGCGTGCCGAACCCGTATCCACCACCAAACCAGCGCTGGTACGCAATCCTTCGCGAACCAGATGGTGATGTACGGCCGCACAAGCCAGCAATGCAGGAATGGCGACGCGCTTACTTGAAACTGTGCGGTCGGACAGAATCAGCACGTTATAGCCATCCGCCACGCCCTTCTCGGCTGCCGAGCACAGCGCCTTGATCGCGGCCTCACAGCCGCTTGCACCCTTGCTTGCCGGGTAGGTTATATCCAACACGAGCGACTTGTATTGTTTGCCCGTCAGCTTGCCGATGTCGCGCAGCTTGGCCATATCCTCGCTCGACAGCACAGGCTGATTCACTTCCAGACGCAGCGGCGGATTCGTTTCTTCTATGCCCAGCAGGTTGGGTTTGGGGCCGATGAATGAAATGAGCGACATCACGATCTCTTCGCGGATCGGATCTATCGGCGGGTTGGTCACCTGCGCAAATAGTTGCTGGAAATAATCATAGAGCGAGCGATTCTTGTTTGACAACACCGGCAGCGCGGCATCGAAGCCCATGGAGCCGGTTGCCTCCTCGCCCGAGGCCGCCATGGGAGCAAGGATAAACTTGAGATCTTCCTGCGAGTACCCGAAAGCTTGTTGGGTATCCAACAGGTTCTTTTGCGGCGCGGTCTTATCCTTAACCTCAGGCAAAGCTGCAAGAAAGTAACGCGATTTTTCGATCCACTTGCGGTAGGGTTTTGCGGTAGCCAGCTGATGTTTTAACTCAGCATCATCCACGATGCGTCCTGCCTGCAAATCAATCAGGAACATCTTGCCTGGCTGCAAGCGCCACTTCTTCACAATCTTGTGCTGCGGAATGTCCAACACGCCCATTTCTGACGCCATCAAAACGATGTCATCGTCGGTGATCAGATAGCGCGCCGGGCGCAGACCGTTTCGATCCAGAGTCGCGCCTATCATGCGACCATCGGTGAAAGCCACGGCGGCGGGGCCGTCCCACGGCTCCATCAGCGCGGCATGGTATTCGTAGAACGCGCGGCGCTCCTCGTCCATCAGTGGATTGCCCGCCCAGGCTTCAGGTATCAGCAGCATCATCGCGTGCGGTAGCGAATAACCGCCCGCCACCAGCAACTCCAGCGCGTTGTCGAAACAAGCGGAGTCGGATTGTCCTTCCACGATCAAAGGCCACAGTTTTTCCAAATCCTCACCCAGCAGCTTCGACGACATTGCCGCATGGCGTGCCGCCATCCAGTTCACATTGCCGCGCAGAGTATTGATTTCGCCATTATGCGCAATCATGCGGAACGGATGCGCTAAATCCCAAGTGGGGAAAGTGTTGGTGGAGAAACGCTGATGTACGAGCGCCAAAGCACTGACCATGCTTTCATCCTGCAAATCGAGATAATACTTGCCGACCTGATCGGCCAGCAACATCCCCTTGTAAACCAGAGTGCGCGCCGACAGCGAGGGGATGTAAAAACCGAGCCCTTGTTCATTGGTCAGCTCGCGCACGGCATGTTCGACAATCTTGCGGATAACAAACAGCTTGCGCTCGAAACTGTCTGCATCTTTACAGTTTTTACCACGCCCGATGAACACCTGACGCACCATAGGCTCTACCGCCTTGACGCTCTCGCCCAAACTGCTGTTATCTACCGGCACGTCGCGCCAGCCGAGTAATTTTTGTCCTTCCGCCGCGATCTTGTCGGCGATCAC
>Ga0302266_10003799_pt1 | contig 11982 bp, 8 predicted proteins | sample III_Bog_E1_2_FD_194559 | JGI IMG/M metagenome (GOLD analysis project Ga0302266, IMG submission 194559) | Peat permafrost microbial communities from Stordalen Mire near Abisko, Sweden - III_Bog_E1_2 | ecosystem: Environmental > Terrestrial > Soil > Wetlands > Peat | place: Sweden: Abisko... | reverse complement strand
ACTCGATGACGTCGCTGTCACCATGGTTGAGGCAAAACACTCCGCGGGAGCAGAGGACGAACAAGGCACTCACTATGTAGGTGTGGCTGCCGGGTATGTGCTGACCATCGCCGATGGTCCTGTGCTCTACCACTCTGGAGATACTGCAGTCTTTAGTGACATGAAGCTGATCCGCGAGTTATACCAGCCGGAGGTTGTGATGCTACCAATCGGCGGACATTTCACAATGGGGCCCAGGGAAGCCGCCCTCGCTGTTCGTTTCCTGGAACCCAGAGTAGTTCTTCCCCTGCACTTCGGTACCTTTCCACCGCTTACAGGAACACCGGAGCAACTGGCCGCACTTGTCGCGAATAGTGTCAAGGTTGTGTCATGGAAGCCCGGGGAATCTGTCTAAGCTGAAAGTCGCCAATCAATAAATAGACTGAATAATATGTGCTGCCCGATGATACAAACTTCGTTCGAACATAAAACAAGTAGAGGCCAGAGACTCTGATCCCCGGCCCTTCATTTTCTATTCCAGGAAACCTATTTTGAACCTGCTGCTTTCTTCTGCTCTGCCCAGCGGCGTTTCACGGCCTCTGCAATGCGCTTCCGCCCTTCGGGAGTTAGATTCCTTTTTCTCTTTGTCTTCTTTGGGGTTGGGGCCGCTGCGGCCTTTTTGACTTTCGAGGCAACTTTACCGCTAAGCAGAGCGCGCGCCTGTTGTAGTTGAGCGATTTCTCTGTCAATCTGTGCAAGAATTTCTGAAATTCCCATCGTTCCTCCGTCAGGCATTCATGAGCGGCGATCTCCCGAATGTGTCTAAGTCCACACTTGGCTAAACAGAATTCCGCTTGTCCTGTGCACCCACAATACCCAACTGCAAACTGTTTTACAAATAAAAAATGCGCGATGTTACAGAAGATAGAAAGGCTACAAACGAAATGTTGAAGATACAATCATCAACTTGGCGATGCTTGAATGCCGCTCGGCTATCATCCTGCGGATTTCTGTAGGGAGCCCGATCGGGACAAGTCTTATTAGAAAATCAGGCTTTGCGGCGGCGCAAATTATCCAATGAAGTGATAACCCGCACACAGCATGTCAGCGACACATGCCATCAGAAACACCGACCTGAAAAGAAATTACTCAGCTTTTGGATGTTTTGGGTGCAGGACTTTGAGGAGCCGGGAGTGTGGGGGCAATACCAGCAAGACTGTGCCCTCCAAGCCGCATGGTGTTTGGCGAATCCGCAGCGCGATAGTTGCGCAAGTCGCGAAGGATCTCCTGCTTCTCGCGCGCATACTGGCCGGCCAGCCGTGTAAGTGCATACGTGATGATGTCACTGTGGTGCAAGTCCGGGACCGAAGGATCGCGGCGCATGTTAAGCCATAACCGGTGAACCAATTGAACGTCGTCGGGACTTAGCGTGGGAGCATGCGGCCCGATGAAGAAGACTTTAACCTCGCCGGTCGGATCAATAACATAGAAATTGAACTGGCGCTTTGGTTCCGGTAATGCTTCCCATGCCTGGCCCATGTGGAATGCCTGGTCTTCAGCCGTCATCTTGGTAGACAGGCCTGAGACTACCGAGTCCATCTCAAGCGAATTGGCGCCCTGCACCAGCGCTGCGAAAACGTCCCCCGCGGGAACCACAAGCAGGGAAACCTTTTTTCCAAAGCTCTCGGCCACAGCCACGGCTTTAGTAAATACCATCTGTTCGTGTTCGCTGAAGCTCTGATGCTCTGGGTCCAAATACTCCGGGCCACCCGCGCCCATCATGCGAACGCTGATAACAACCACATCCTGCTCCTCCGTACTGGTGCGGGATAGCGTCCACTTAAGCGCGAAAGGATTGGAGGCGTCGCGCATCGTAACCATCACGCCACCAGGTCGAATAGCCGCCGACTCCCGGCTGATCGTGTCCTGATGCTCCAGTTGGAAATGATCCCGCATCTGTCGAGCGGTGATAGCATGCTTTTTCAGGTTCGAGCGTTCGGAAACGGAAAAGATAATGAAGAACGCGGCGGCGAACAGGATACCGCTGACGGTGGCTATCGACTTTGTGAAAAGGTTAACAATGGCCACTGAAAGCAGGACCAGGAAAACGGAAAGCAATCCAATTGGAATCTCGGTCTTTCCAATGCGAATGTTTGGTGGCACTTTCCAGCCGCGCTCTCCATGATACTTCCAGCGCAGCACCAGCATCGCCAGGCTATTGAATGTGAATGACCAGATCACGCCGAAGGCGTACGCTTCACCCAGCATGATGACATCGCCCCGAGTCGCGATGATGGTGATCATCTGCAGAACGAAGACCAGGTTCACGATGCGATAACTGGTGCCGAATTTCACATGCGGCTTGCGGAACCAGTCAGTAAGTACACCGTCCTCGGCTACGCGCATCAGCACGCCGGTCGAACCAATCATTGAAGTATTGATGGCGCCGGAAAGAATCAGGAAGCCGACCAGCACAACAAAGATGCGGAAGGCGATGCGCCAGAACATGGGGCCGACCATGTACATGGCCAGACCGGCGATCAGATTGTCCTGATAGATGTGCGTGCGTTCATATGTCGGAATAAGCATCGACGCCAGAAGCGTTGCGCCGCCCGTAAAAATCAGGCTATAGATCGCGATCACAATCGCCGCGCGCTTCAGGTTCTTCAGCTTCGGGTGCTCAATTTCGCGGTTCACCTGGGCCAGGCTTTCCTCGCCGCTCATCGCAAGCACGGAGTGGCCAAAGGCCATGAGAATCCCAAAGAGCCCCAGTAGAGGTACTAAGCGCGTTCCCCTCAGGAAGCCCAGAGCATCCTGACTGAACTTGAGATTAGCCGGCGTAGGCGGAGGCGGAAGATGCACACCCTGCGGTCCCACAAACACGGAGAAGACGCCCCAAACCAGCAGAATCACAACCATCACGGTGGTAATCTGCATAACCCGCAGAGCCTTGCCGCTCGATTCTTCGATTCCCTTGATGTTCATCCACCAGTAGTAGATAGTCACCACTGCAGCGAACACCGCCGACGCGTGGTTCATGTCGAACTGAAATGCGTTGTTCTGTGCGTCCATCAAGGCTGGAGGAAGCCAGTGGCTGCTCGCCGCCACGTTCATCAGTTCATTCATCAGTCCTGTAATGTATTGGCCGGCAGATACACCGGAGATGGGTCCGGTCAGGATGTAATCGAACATGAGAGCGGAGACGCTGAGCTTGGCAAATGTGCCGCCAAGCGCCTCTTTCACTACGCGGTAAACGCCGCCGCGGGTAAACATGGAACAGCTCTCCACGTAAACCGCGCGCACCGCGAAACTGAACAGCATGATGCCGAGAATGAACCACGGAGCGGCTGCGCCCACAGCCTCTTCCGCAATGCCTCCTGCGTAGAAGGCGGACGATCCCAGATCGCAAAGAACAATGGCTGCCGCGCGCCAAAAGGAGATGAACGTCAGCATCACCGAGGATGCCACGATGAGCCGGACGCGGTTGGAGACAGGAGCTACGGTCGTTCGAGTAGATGCCATCGTAGAAGTGCCGGCGCAAAAGCCGGCTTTGTACAGAAAAGGGCTATATCATCCCCTGCCCTTCGGTGAGTCTAAGTCTGAATTACATCAGAGTCAATACAAATTAAAAGTGTGTCCTGAACATGTGGAAAATCGGACTCAATCTTCGTCTTTGCCAAAGAGTTCTTTTCCGTCTTCAATAAAGCTGATGAGGACGACAACGGTCGAGCCGGCCAAACCGACAAAAAACATCACTTCCAGCACGTGCATTGCAAAGATGGCGATTTGCATATAGGTGATTGTAACGCGTTTTTCAGTGATTCCAATTCCATTTTTCGTGCCGGCATTGCGCCCCTGTAGATTTCCTCAGCATGCTCGTCTCCAGGGCAGCATGCTATAAACTCGGGCTGTATGCCGCGCCAACGTAAGAAGATGGAGGCTTGGAAGTTATGGGCCGCCGCTATACTTTCCGCCGCCCTGCTCGAGCTGCCGTTTCCGCTCGCTGGCCCGCTCCCTCCCTGGCGCAGTGTCTTCGCGTGGTTCGGGCTCGTTCCGCTGCTGTGGGCAATTCTTTCGCCTACTTGCACCAATTCCCGCCGTCCGCTGCGTCTGAGCTTCCTTGTCGCCTATCTCTGCGGAATTCTCTGGTACACCGGCAATTGCTACTGGGTGCGCGACGTCATGTCGCAGTACGGAGATATGCCGCCCATGGCGCCGACTCTGTTGCTACTCGGATTCAGCATGGTGCTGGGGCTCTATTTCGGCATCTTCGGCCTCGGCGTTGCTTTGGTGCGTCGCGCCACCGGAAGCACGCGCTGGGCGCTCGCAGCCGCGCCGATACTGTGGGCCGGCCTCGAGTTAGCGGCTTCGCGAATTACATCCGTGCCTTGGGACCAGCTCGGCTACTCGCAAGTCGACAACATGATCGTGAACCAGCTCGCTCCGTGGACGGGTGTTTACGGAATCAGCTTTCTGCTTGTTGCCGCAAATGCGTTCCTTGCAGCCGGGTATCTGATCCCATCGCAGCCGCTCAAGCCGGGACAACGAGGATGGAGTTTCAAGGCCCTCCCGGGCCGCGAGGTTTGGGTGGCCAACTGGTTGTTCCTGATTTTGTTCCTGGAATCTGGAGATTCCTGGTCCCCGCCCAAACCCACCCCCACCGCAACCGCCGTCCTCGTCCAGCCGAATCTCGACGTGGCCGGCGATAACCGCTGGGCCGGAGCCGAATGGGATCAGCACATTGCCGAGTTCACCCGCCTCGCAGGCGAGCAATGCAAAACCTACATCGCTGGCATCCCGCAAACGGGCGCTTCCAACGGCGAAATTATCTGCCCGCCCTATCCCACGCATCCTGATCTCGTGGTCTGGCCTGAGTCCCCGGCTCCGTTCTTTGAGCAGGACATAAAATTCCAGCAGGCGCTCTCGGCGATTGCATCGAAAACAGGTGCGCCGCTAGTCGTCGGCAACGTAGGAACAGACCTCGCGCCCGATCAGCGGAGTTGGCTCGACTACAACTCGGCTCTCGTCGTAGACGCGACCGGCAACCGCCTCGGCCGCTATGACAAAATCCACCTGGTCCCGTTTGGCGAGTACGTTCCCTTCCAGAATCTGCTGTTTTTTGCCCGCAAACTCACCGGCAAGGTCTCGCGCTTCACGCCCGGCGAAGAACGCAAAGTCTTCCTCGTCAACGGCCATCGCTACGGCGTTTTCATCTGCTATGAGTCAGTCTTCGCGGACGAAGTAAGGCTCTTCGCAAAGAACGGTGCCGAAGTGCTCGTAAATATCAGCGACGACGGCTGGTACGGCGATACCAGCGCGCCCTGGCAGCACATGCAGATGGAGCGCATGCGTGCAGTCGAAAATCGCCGCTGGATTCTCCGCGACACCAACAACGGCGTCACGTCGGTCATCGACCCCGACGGCCGCGTCCGGCAGAGCATTCCCCGCCACCAGGTCGACGCGCTTCCTGCACAGTATGCATTTCGCAGCGATGTAACCTTCTACTCAGCACATGGCGACGTGTTCGGCTGGGCATGTGCCATACTTGGATTAGGGATATTCGGTTGGGCTATTACGGCTCGTCCGCGCGTTCCTGAATCACGAGTTTTATAGTCCAAATCAAGTCAGGTCATAAGAGCAGAATATGTCGTCATTGAACGATCTCGAATTCGCATATGCTCCCGTGCGCGACCAAACGCGCGACCTGCGGGAGTATCTTTGACCCGGCTCGCATCCGCAGGGAACTCGCAGACATAGAAACCAAACTGGCCGACCCGGCCATGTGGAACAATCCCGACGCCAGCAAGCCGCTGAGTCGCGACCGCAAACGCCTTGAAAATCTTGTGGCCGACGACGAGGCATTGGTGTCCCGCACCGGCGACATTGAGGCCTACTTCGAGCTCGCCCGCGAAGGCGAAGACGTACTCGCGGATCTCGAGCGGGACATCAAGGCGCTCGCAGCCTTCAACGAGGCGCTCGAAGTCAAGACCATGCTCAACGGCGAGGCAGATCCGCTCAATGCCATCGTCACCGTGCATCCCGGCGCGGGCGGCACTGAGAGCCAGGATTGGGCCGAGATGCTGATGCGCATGTATCTGCGCTGGGCTGAGCAGCAGGGATTCAAGACCGAGATGAACGACTATCAGGACGGCGACGAGGCCGGCATCAAATCGGCCACCTTCACCATCATCGGCGAATACGCATTCGGCCAGTTGGCAGGCGAAAGCGGCGTCCATCGTCTCGTCCGCATCTCCCCATTCGACTCCGCCAAGCGCCGTCACACTTCGTTTGCTTCGGTGTACGTCTCGCCTGAAATCGACGAAACCATCCACGTCGATGTGAAGCTCGACGATCTGCGCATCGATACGTATCGCTCCGGCGGCAAGGGCGGCCAGCACGTCAACACCACCGATTCCGCCGTCCGCATGACGCACTTGCCCACGGGAATCGTCGTCCAGTGCCAGAACGAGCGCAGTCAGCATAAGAACCGCGAGAAGGCGATGAAGATGCTGCGCTCCCGTCTCTATGAGTACGAGCTGGATAAGAAGAAAGCCGTGAGTAAGAAGCTCGAAGACTCAAAGCTCGAAATCAACTTCGGATCACAGATTCGCTCGTATGTGCTGCAGCCTTACCGCATCGCCAAAGACCACCGCACCAAGGTAGAAGTAGGCGACGTGGACAAAGTTCTCGATGGCTATCTGGAACCATTCCTGCGTGGCTATCTCCTCGCCAAGCGTCGCGGCACAGCTGTAGTCACCGAAGGCGATGACGATCTGGATGTGTAAAGTATCGGTGCATTTCGATGCGAAATTCCACGATTCTGGCACGAAAAGGGCTCATTTTCGGCATAAAACCGGCCTTTTTTGACCTGTTATGATTACTGATCCGTTAACAGGTGAATATGCTATCTTGCTCATTTAAAGCATTTTAATGCGGGGGGTCGGTGGGGTATAGGGGCTATTTCCGGGGGGGGGGGTGGGTCAATTGCGAAAATTGATTTCACAACCGCAATCGCCAGCGAACGTATGGAGCCGGTTCTGGTTCCAATCTACCAGAATGCGCGAAATGTTCGGCAAGTACAGTTGAGGCAATCCTGAACCTTCGACGAAATTGACGTCTTTGTTTGAGAATGGAAACAATGGACAACGATCCCGCGGTAATCGACGAGATGCTTCGAACAGCAAAAACCATTGCTGTCATCGGCATGAGTGACAAGACCTGGCGCGCCAGCTACAACATAGGCCGGTATCTCGCCGGAGTCGGGTATCGCGTTCTTCCCGTCAATCCAGCGCTCAGCGAAGTGCTGGGCATGAAGAGCTATCCCGATCTGGACTCGGCGCAGACCGCAGCGCGTGAAGAGACTGGCGCGGGCATTGACCTGGTGGACGTATTCCGCGCTTCGGAATATGTCTCCGCCATCGTGGACGACGTAATCCGGTTGGGCATTCCGTATCTGTGGCTACAGGACGACGTGATCGACGACGAAGCAGTGGCACGGGCACGCGCAGCCGGGGTCAAGTGCGTTCAGGATGATTGCATCTTCCGCGAGCACTCGACGCGCGCAGATCTTCACACGCGGGAACACGAGTAGAACTTGTTGTAACTAAGACAGGTTGCGGTGAGTCCAATCAGCAGGAGCCAGGACCAGTTCGTGATGCGTATGCCCCTCTGGATCTTCGTATTGTTTTGCTTGCTTGCCGCAGGTTTGCCTGCGCACGCCGCTTCGAGTTCTGCCGACGTTCCGCATTTGCATGTGCAACTCATCGTTCCAGAAGCCCAGCTCTACCCACTAACAGGCGATAAAGTTGGCCTATATTTCAAGTTGGAACCGGGATGGCACGTCTATTGGAAAAATGCGGGCGACTCTGGCGAACCACCGCATATCAAATGGATCCTTCCCGACGGTGTTACCGCTGGTCCTTTGCAGTTCCCTGCGCCGAAGAGATTGGCTCTGGGACCGCTCATGGACTTTGGCTATGAAGACGAAGTTCTGTTTCCGCTGAATCTTCAGTTTGCAAAAACAGTCAAGCCTGGTCCGGCCACTCTTCATGCAAAGGTGGATTGGCTAGTTTGCCGCGAGGTCTGCATTCCAGGAAAGGCCGAGTTAGAAGTTGAACGGAATATTTTGGCCATCGAACCCATGGTTGCGGCTGTGGCTGAGCCGGACGCTGAGATTTGGAACCGGCTAGGAAACTCACTTCCCAAGTCGCTGCCTGAAAACCAGAGGGTCGTCTTCCAGCCCTCGCAATCAGGTTTTCAACTCGCGGTCGAAACCGGCCAGCGTGAATCTTCTGCGGAATTCTTTCCAGCCGATCAAGACATCATCGACAATCCCGCTCCGCAAAAAGTCACGCCGACAGCAAAAGGCTTTGTGCTGGAATTGAAGAAGGACGCGAGCCTTACCGCGAATCCCGCGCAATTGAAAGGTGTCTTGGAACTCTCAGGCGGACGCGCATATGAGATTGCTGCAATTCCCGGAACGGTTGCGGCTGCAGCGCCCCCGCTAGCCTGGGGCTTGCTGGCACGCGCCACAGGCCTCGCATTCCTCGGCGGCCTGCTGCTCAACCTGATGCCCTGCGTGTTTCCAGTGCTGTTTCTCAAGGGGTTGGCTCTCGTCAATTCCGGCAACGAAGAAAAACACCAACTTCGTACACACGGCTTTGTGTATGCGGCTGGGATTCTGGTTTCGTTCTGGGTGCTGGTTGGGGCGCTGCTGGTTCTCAGAGCCGCGGGCTCAACGTTGGGGTGGGGATTTCAGTTTCAGTCACCGGTATTTCTATCGCTGATGGCGGGGCTGTTGTTCTTCCTTGGCCTGTCACTGGCAGGTCAGTTTGAGATTGGATTGACGCTTACCAGCGCGGGGGGGGCGCTCGCTCAGAAGCAAGGCTACACAGGCAGCTTCTTCACCGGTGTTCTTGCCGTAGTCGTGGCCACGCCGTGCACCGCCCCATTCATGGGCGCAGCAATAGGGTATGCACTCGCGCAGTCGCCCGCAGTCACGTTTGCGGTGTTCACGGCGCTGGCATTGGGGCTGGCCGCGCCCTACGTAGCGCTGACACTACAACCTGCCTGGACGCGTCTCCTGCCTCGACCCGGTGCGTGGATGGAAGTGCTGCGCCAGGCCGTGTCTGTGCCGATTTTTATCACCGTGATCTGGCTGGCGTGGTCGCTCATCAGTGCATACGGTGCTGGTCTCCTTTGGTCGCTGCTCGGAAGCCTTCTGATGTTGGCGATTGCCGGGTGGTTTCTGGGCCGTTGGCCGGCAAAACGCTGGTCGACGGTAGTCGCGGCGCTCATCGTGCTGATTGTGATCGCGGCGAGCGTCCTCGCGCCAAAGAAGCTCGCGGCAGCGCCGGAAACCTCAACGACCACGGTACAGCAGGGCGGCTGGCAGCCGTGGTCCGCGCAGGCGGTCAGCGGCTACCAGGCGCAAGGCCGTCCAGTATTTGTAGACTTCACGGCGAGCTGGTGCCTGAGCTGCCAGGTAAATGAGCGCGTCGCCTTGCAGCAGCCGCAAGTGCAGCAGGCATTCAAAGACGCGAACGTGGCGTTGCTCAAGGCTGACTGGACGCGCAACGACGATGCCATTACTCAAGCGCTCGCCACAATGGGACGCAGCGGAGTTCCAGCATATGCACTTTACGTCCCCGGCCAGAGTGAGCCGGAGCTGTTACCGGAGGCGTTGACCCCGGGAATCGTTACCGACGCGCTTGCGAAGTTGCCGAAGACAACAGCCGCGCAGACTCAGGGAGGACAGTAGGAATGGGACTTGGGGAACCGGCCAATGCCGTCACGGTTCCTTGGAAGAATCTCTGAACTCATCTATTTTCGAAAGGATATATTCATCCGAAGGGTGAAGTTCTTTTGGCAAGTCTTCAAAACGCTTTCCCATCTCGCCCTTTGCTATACAAGCTGCGAACACGCTCCTCATCGGGGGGAGCATCTGGAAAAGCACTTCTCGGTTCTTATCATTCATTGCCCTGAGGGCATGGCACATAACCTGGAATCTCTCTGGATATGGCAAATGATTCAGGCATGCTAGTTGAATTTGAATCCCACGCGCGACCTGTCGGCGAATCGGCTCAGGATCAACTGTTGTGAGGCGGTCGCTTCCCCGGAACAGGGCTAGAAATGATCCTCGTGGACCGCGCGGAGAGCCGGAAAGCATCCGATCAGCTTCCTTGTACATCTCGTAGGTCAGCAGGTCAGCACACTGGATTGCCGGCACCGTTCTACTGTCTGCAAAATCAAGCGGCCCAACTCGATATTTCTGGCGAAGGTTCTCATCCTCAGCTGTGAGATTGAAGTGCCTTTGGATTCTTCCCCGATGGAGGCAGCCTTGGTCAAGTGTGTAGCTGATCAGGCCGGGAATCTCGGTCTCGTCCGCCCAGCGCGCCGCCTGAATCATGCAGTATCGCAGACACCATTGATGGGGAGATTCGACTAGGGTTGGAGATTTTGAGAAAGCTCGCGCCTGCGTAGTCTTCATGAACTCGGTCATTTCGACCGCGGCTCCGATTCCGACTAGACTATAGCTGTGGATCAGACCGATTAGCGGCTCCAGCACAGCACGCTTTTCATTCTCGCTCCAGCCAGAGTATTTTCCGTGAGGTGGTACGAACTCTCTCATGTGGAGTTCGCTGATCGAGTGCTTGTCCAAGATTGCGAGCCACTGCTCCTCTAGCAAGGGCAAGTCCTCCGAAGAAATCACATATCCTGCAACTGCAACGACGCGGGAACCGGCATGGGTGCCGCTCTCATCCAGAAACGCCCTCATTGACATAGTTCATACCACCCAACTGCGTCTCGTGACGCTAGCGAGTATGCGCCGAGGGCCGAGCCAGGGGTTCAGCTAGTTGTGCTTGCCCTTCCACTCGGCGTAGGGGCCCTGGAAGTCTTCGATACCATCCGCTTTGAAGTTCCACAGTCTTGTGGCTACTTCGTCAATCAAGTCGTGGTCGTGAGTGACTAAGAGGACCGTGCCTTCGTAGCGCTGCAGAGCGATATTCAGCGCATTGATGGCTTCGAGATCCAAGTGGTTCGTCGGCTCGTCGAAGATGAGTATATTGGGCTTGGTCAGAATCAGCTTGCAGAAAGCTAACCTCGCCTGCTCGCCGCCGCTCAGGGCCTTGGTGGGCTTGGCGCCTTCTTCGCCGCTGAATAGCATCTGTCCGAGAATGCCGCGGATTTCTTCCACTGTGGATTGCGGGTTCCAGCGATGGAGCCACTCGGCCACTGTGAGGCCATGCTCAATGGTGGCGCCTACGTCCTGAGGGAAGTAGCCGATCTGCGCTTCGTGGCCCCAGAAGACGGTGCCGTTGTCGAGCTCGAATTCCTTGTCGGCCAGGCCCGGGTAATTATTGAGCAGGCTCTTGATGAGGGTAGTTTTGCCGGCGCCGTTGCGGCCCATGAGACAGATCTTCTCGCCGCGGAGGACGTTGGCGGTGAAGCCGTCAATGACCTTCTCTTCGCCGTAGAACTTGGTGATGTTCTTGAATTCGAGGATGTGCTTGCCGGAGGGGCGGAGCATGTCAAAGCGAATGTAGGGGCGCTGAATGTTGGAGCGGGCAAGGTCGTTGGTCTGCAGGCGCTCGACTTCCTTGCGACGGCTGGTGACCTGCGACGAGCGGGTGCCGGCGGCGAACCGCGCGATGAAGTCGTTGAGCTGGGCGATCTTCTTTTCGCGCTGGACGATCTGCGACTCGAGCGTGGAACGGATCTGCGTTTTGGCCATGACCATGTCGTCGTAGCCACCGGAGTAAATGATGATGGTCTGGTAATCGATGTCGGCGGTGTGGGTGGTGACGCTGTTGAGGAAATGGCGGTCGTGCGAAATGCAGAGAAGGGTGCCGTCGTACTTGTCGAGGAAGTCCTGGAGCCAGTGGATGGAGTCGAGATCGAGGTAGTTGGTAGGCTCGTCAAGCAGCAGCGCTTCGGGCTTTCCGAACAGAGCCTGCGCAAGCAGGACGCGGACCTTTTGGCCGCCCTGAATCTCACCCATTT
>Ga0302266_10003794_pt1 | contig 11992 bp, 10 predicted proteins | sample III_Bog_E1_2_FD_194559 | JGI IMG/M metagenome (GOLD analysis project Ga0302266, IMG submission 194559) | Peat permafrost microbial communities from Stordalen Mire near Abisko, Sweden - III_Bog_E1_2 | ecosystem: Environmental > Terrestrial > Soil > Wetlands > Peat | place: Sweden: Abisko... | reverse complement strand
CAATCGGCCTCGATCAAGCGCCTTTGGTGATGACGCCTATCTAACCCTCGAGCTCAAGGCAGCTGCTCTTCTTCATTCCATGACGAAGAACCACGCGCTTGTCGATGGCAATAAGAGGCTTGCGTGGCTCTGCACTGTTGTGTTTTGTGATTTAAATGATTTCTCATCGGACCTCTCTGATGATGAAGCTTTCCAACTGGTGTGGGAGATAGCGAGTTCCGCAATGGACATCGCATTGATTGCGAAACGGCTTCGACTTGTGCCAAGTCAATCCTCGTCATAATTTCGCGGAGGCGGTGTCAACCAGTGGGCGCGCTGATACGCGTCGAGAGAGCGGGAGACCAAGCAACTTTCCGGGCGGTATTGTCGCTCGTCGGTCGTGTTTCGCAGTGTCGCAGAATACGGCGGCCCAAAATGAGGCCTGCAGCGGTGCGCGACGCATTACAGAATCAAAGTAAGGGCGGTTTGCGAAATGGCGAGTCATTCGAAATTATTCGAATTTTCTTCCTGGACACCGCGACCGTTGGGATCCACGAGCGTCAACGTTCAGAATCATGTAGTGGGCCGCCCGGGTCCCGATCCCGGCATCTTGGGAGTGTTTCCAGAATCTCCCGGGACGACACCCAGCGTCCAGATCTGTTGGCTGGACAGCGTGCACTGTCCAGCCAACGTCCACTGACGTCCTCTCACGTTTGAATTCGTGGCGAGACAGTTGGCTAGACCAGGGATCGTTTCAAGGTCAAACCACTATCCAGTTACGAGGGTCCGACGGTGAGGGGTTCGGGTTGCGACTGGGCGACCAGTAAACAATTCCTCAGACGATCTCGTGACCAACAGACCCGTCAAAATTCAGCCACTCTCCTTTGATAACTTCGCTCCCGTATCGGAACCAGTCGAAATCCGTTCCGAGACGGGAACAGAATTCTAAGAGCGCTTGTCCGAGTCGATTTTATCTTGAACGCCCCGCTGACGGGACTTCTTCTCTCGGTCAACTGCCAATGTGCGGTTACTCAAGTCGTGCGCCAACATTAGATCCGCTCGAAGGGTGCCCATTCGGCGAGCGCGAATTCCGATCCCACTCGCTGGACGGAAAATCCACCGTGACCACCGAAGTGCGCAGCCAGCATCAGAATGTTCTTGTCGGCGGCCTCAGCGAAGAGCTTTCGGCGGGTCGAGCTCGCTTGGACGACGTCCTCGCAGAAACAAGAACTGAAGTTCGGAGCGACGATTTGTGCCGGGGTGTGTAACGTGTCGCCAATGAGGAGCACTTCCTCACCCCGTGAACTCACTCGCAGAATCGACGATCCGGGAGTATGCCCCGGCGCAGTTTCGAGCACGAGGTTCTCATCGATTCGGTGCGCGCGCGTCCACGGTCGCACTAGGCCCTCGGCGAGGACCGGGGCGACGCTGTCCTCGAAGGCGTTCTGCGCACCGGGGCCCATAACGGTTTTGTGTCCGTTCGCCGGATTCCAGAACTCGAGCTCCTCGCTGGGCATGAAATACTCGGCGTTCTTGAAAGTGGGCACCCAGGTTCTGCCGTCGAGGCGAGTGTTCCAACCCACGTGATCGACGTGGAGGTGGGTGTTCACGACGATGTCGACATCGTCGGGCGCCACACCAACCGCGGCGAGATTGGCCAGATATCCGGTATCGAGGTGGGACCAACTAGGAATGTAAGGTCGCTCTTTGTGATTGCCGATGCCCGTATCGAGCAAGATGGTCCGACCTCCGCTGCGCAGTACCCAGGTCTGCATGGCGACTCGACAGGTGTGTTCCATCGTCGTAGCACCAGAGGGTATGAGAAAGTCAGGCGTGAGCCAATCCTCGTTTTCTTCCCACACCTCGGTGGTCGAGTCGGGGAAGAACTGCCGTGGCGTCATGCCAACGCTTCCAACCAGCTCCACCGCTCGGGTGATGGTCACGTCCCCGAACGTCATCTCGTGAACGGTCGGTAGTTTCTCCTGTGTAGCTTCCATGTGTTCCTCCTTAGTAGGTTTTGCGGGTATTGACGGCGCGACTTAGGGCGCCGGATTCACAGCGTATGGTCGTCGTTGCACTTCATCCAGACCCAATCGTTCCTACCCCTGGCGGGGACAGGCAGCGTTAGCCAGTGACCGTGCATACTGAATGGATGCGCACACCTTCGGGCCCAGGACCACTCGGCGAGTTCTTACACGCGTGCCGGAGCCGTGTCCGTCCAGAAGATCTCGGATTGCCCACTTACGGTGAGCGTCGACGGGTCAGTGGGCTGCGGCGCGAGGAATTGGCAATGCTGGCTGGCGTGAGTTCGTCGTACTACACCCGCCTGGAGCAAGGGCAGTCCCGCAACGCGTCACCTCAAGTGCTCGACGCTATCGCTACCGCGCTCCAACTTGATGACGCGGAACGTCAGCACCTACGCACGCTGGGAGCAGCCATCGACCAGCGTGCGGCCACGAAGCGCCCGGCGACTGAGCGGGTGGCGCCGGCGCTGACTGAACTGCTCATCGCGCTAGTTGACGTCCCGGCGGTCGTGCTCGGTCGCCGCAGCGACGTGCTCGCCTGGAACGATCTGGGCCATGCTCTTCTTGCGGGGCACATCGACATTTCGGACGCGGGCGCGGTGAACCGCCGACCGAACATGGCAGAGTTGGTATTCCTCGACGAACACTGTCGCGATTTGTACGTCGACTGCGTGGCGAAGGAACGCGCCGTTGTCGGCAATCTACGACTGGTTAGCGGCCAACACCCCGACGATCCTGCGCTCGCTTCACTCGTCGGCAGGTTAACCATGGCTAGTCCCGACTTTGCCGCGTTGTGGGCCGATCATCGAGTGCGCGCGTGCGCCAGCGCCCGCTACGAGTTGCACCATCCGCTCGTGGGAACTCTCACCGTGACTCAACAGACGTTGCGTTCGGTCGACGTACCTGACCAGTCGCTCGTGACCTGCACCACAGAACGTGACTCACCCTCTGCCGAGGCACTGATCCTGCTCGCCCAAATCATTCGCAACGCGGTTGGTTTACGGGTCGCCCGTATCGGTCAAACGCATGGATCACAACAGGGACCGGCCCGTCTCACCGACGACGCCTAAAGTCCGTTCAAAGAGATCCTCACCCAGGCCGAGACGGGGCTTGTCTGCCATTTTTTCCGACAAAGTGATATCTCGCTAGTTTCTCGAATTCGCTCGTTCAAACTGCTGACTTCAAGGGTTGCTTCTGAAGTTTGTGGGACATGCCTTGCGGTGTCCGGGCTCGAACAATTGGTCCACTCCCATTGCCGGAGACGTACCACTGGCTGGTGAAGGGGGTTGTAATCGAGCCGCGGTGACGCTGGAATGTGCGGCCTGAAATGATGCTCGTCCAGAAACCTGGGGTTGCGCTCGATACTCGAATAGGTCTAACCGAGCTGGAGACAAAATGGTCTCTCGTATACCTTTCGTGATTCATAATGACGCGACCATTGAGTGAGGGGCATCACGTCCTGGGTGGTTGAGCTTGGACGAGACATTGCAATAATCGGGTCAGCGTGGCCGACTCTGCGCTAGAGAGAGGAGCGAGAATTTCTTGCTCAGCTTTCTTTACCGCCTTGAGAGTGTCTCGGAGTCTCTTGCGGCCCGCTTCCGTGGTCTGAAGTAGGTAGGCGCGCCGATTGCTGGGATCCCTGAGGCGGTTGACCAGCCCTTTTTCTTCGAGAGCGTCGACAAGCGCCACCATTGTCGTGCGGTCTACGCCGACACGGTCCGCGAGTCGCTGTTGGGACGCCGGCCCTTCGGACTCGATGAGTGTTAGCACGGCGAACTCTCGGCCGCTGATGTTGAGTTGGGTGAGCCCCAGCTCGATGGCGTCCTCCAGCAGAGCGTACGCACGCTTGAGGAGAAACGACATCCGCTCCATTAGCGCCGCCGGGACCCCTGGAATGATCTCGTTCATGTTGCAAGTGTAGCAGGACTACTGATAATCAGTTATACTGATAATCAGTAGTCCTGAGTAACGGTCTCGATTGACGAAACACACGAAAGGTTTTAACAATGACGACAATACAAATTGGCACACCGGTGAGCCTGGTGACGGGCGCGAACAAGGGGATTGGGTTGGAAACGGTGCGTCGGCTTATTGGCGCGGGGCACCGCGTGTACCTCGCCGCTCGAGACGTCGAGCGTGGCCGCACGGCTGCGGAGGCACTCGGTGCACGCTTCGTGGAACTCGACGTCACGAGCGACGCGTCGGTGCGACTCGCTGCCAACGTCGTCGAACGTGAAGAGGGTCATCTCGACGTGCTGGTCAATAATGCCGGCATCACCGGTCCCTTGCGCGACGTTCATGAGTACACCGGTGAAGACGTGGCAGCGGTGCTGCTGACGAACGTGGCTGGCTACGTCAGAGTAATGCACGCATTCCTTCCGCTCCTCGAACTCTCCGCGGATCCACGAATCGTCAACGTGAGCAGTGGGCTGGGCTCTTTCGCCTTGTTCCACGACTCAAGTCGAATCGAGTCGCGTGCCGGTACGCCACTTTATGGAGCCGCCAAGTCCGCAATCAACATGTTGACCGCTCGCTACGCGCAACTACTTCCCGGTATCCGCATCAACAGCGCCGACCCCGGTATGACTGCCACCGACCTCAGCGGCGGACAGGGCCACTCAGTGAAAGACGGCACCGACGCGATCATCGCGTTTGCTATTGGCGGACCCGACACTCCGACCGGTGCCTACCGTGACGGCGACGGCGATCTTCCCTGGTAATCAGCAATTTTTTAAACAAATAAACCAACCGATCTCGAAAGGATCAATCATGTACCTCATCACCGGATCAACTGGCAACGTCGGCCGCGACCTCGTAGACCAGCTTCATAAAAAAGGCCACCAAGTGAGGGCCCTCGTCCGCGACGCCTCTCGCGCTGACGTGCTTCCCAAGGGGATCGACGTCGCCGTCGGGAGTCTCGACGACGCTGACAGTTTGGTCGAAGCCCTCCGCGGAGTTGAAAGCGTTTTCCTCATGCACGTCGGTGCCGGCACCGCCCAGACACAGACCATGATCGACGCCGCGCGCTCCGCAGGGGTGAATCGAGTCGTGTTGCTTTCCTCTATCGGCGCGCGACTCATTCCTCTCGCTGGTTTCATCCCCGGGACGCTTGCCGCTCGTGAAGATCTCTTGCGTGAGTCGGGACTGGACGTTACCTATCTGCGACCGAACGGATTTATGTCGAATGCACTGTCGTGGGTCGATGGCATCCGCGAGAAGAACTGCGTCATTGACGCGACCGACCCGGGTCGCCAGCCAGTTGTCGATCCCTACGACATCGCGCGCATCGCCGCTCTCGCTCTCACTGAAGACGGCCACGTTGGCCACGGTTACATTCTCAACGGACCCGAGGCGCTCACCGCTCGTGAACAGGTTGGGATTATTTCCGATGTCCTAGGGCGCGCTATCGACTTCGTCGACGTCACACCCGAGCAGTTCGCACAGGACAGCATCGAACAGGGTACCCCGATACCGCTCGCCGAAGCCATGAAGAATCTCAACGAGCTTTTCCGTGCGGGCCGAGCCGGTGTGATTGCTGACGACATCGAGAACCTCACCGGCGTCGCGCCGCGAACCTTTCGCGAATGGTGCGAGAGTCACGTGGGCGAGTTGCGCTGAGAAGTATTCCTCCTTTTGCAATTGGTCGGTGCGTCCGGATCTGCGTATGGTTTGGCACGTGGACGGGGTTGTCGAAGGATTGGGCAAGTGCGGGGCCCAAAAAGAGGACTGCGACATGTCATTGACGTGGATTACGTCAATGACATGTCTCGATTTTCGAATTTCTTCATCTTCCTACTGGGGAGCCGCGACCGTTGTGATCTTCGAACACGGAACGAACTTTTGTGGGCCGCCCGGGTCTCGATCCCGGCACCTTGGGATTAAAAGGCCACCGAGTTCATTATTCTCTATTCATTAAATTCAGAGAACCCCATATTTATAAGGGTTTGCGTTCAGTGCGTTCAGTGTGTTCCGTGGCTATCGAGAAATGTTAGGGATGAAATTAGGGATTTTTCCACCCGATCCTGGCGTCCGCAATTCAACAACGGGTAGCGCGCAGCAGGGGATCATTCCTCCGCCGCAGTAAGAAATCGCCCATCGCGTTGGTTCACTGGCGAAGCGCTACGTCCACATTTTTCACTCGACCGTTTGAATTAGAACTCGACTCGGTATTTGGGAGTAAACACAAGCGGCGTCACACTGGCTCCCGCAATTCGATCGATGCGGTAACCGCGTAACAGCCCACGATCGTTGATTACGAAGAGCAAGATATTGCCTTCTGATGTTCGACGAAGCGAATATGGCTCAACAATCCGTGGTCCGCTCCGGCCTTGCTCGGCACGGTAGTCAATCTCGACCTTGAGGCGGTTTGCACCGGCGTAGCGAATGAGTTCGAGTGGAAACCCGACACGCCAGGAGGCGATCGCGTTGGGCGGCTCCCAAGTCTCGTCGAGGCCGCTCTGAGAGGCTCGCTGAAGTAACGGGGTCTCAAGATCGCCCGTCAGCCAGGCAAAGACCTCGTCGAGTCCTTCCCAGAACTGAGCGAAACCGGGCAAAGGCTTCGGAAGCTGGTGACCCAGCATGTTCACCCATTCGAGTTCAATTTCCGAGCGAAACGGAGAGGAATGAATTGACTCACGCGTGGGTACTTCGATGCCTACGTACTCACACTTCTTGGAGAGCGAGGTGAGCACGTCCTGGGACCTACCGACAAGGTCGGGATGGCGATACATGTGGATCACGTCGTAGAGGTCGCGGGGACGGCAGCGCTCGGCAAGCGCGCGCACCTTCTCCGCGAGCAAATCCGATGGCGAGTAGCAGAGCACGCCCGAAATTGGCAGGGGCCCATCGCTGTAGGGATGGCCGACGGTTCGTAACACGGTCGAATCCACGATGAGTTCGTCGGAGGTCACGTCAATCTTGATCTTGGGCAGGACCGGTGGAGGGTTAGGCCCTCGGTAACCGACGCGGCCTTGGGTGGTGGGGTTTCCTCGACGGTTTTGGTGTACCCGGAATGATGATTCATCGATTACGAGTTCCAAGCCTGAGTTTTCACGTACCCACTCGACGATCTCTTTGAAGATTTGAATCAAGGTTGACGGTTCTTCCGAACCTCCTCTCGTCACAGTGAAATCGAGGTCCTCGGAGAACCGGTAGGTCTCGTAGTAGCACTTGCGAAGACAAGTTCCACCCTTGAAAATCCACGTCTGCGACAGTGTCTCATGTTGTGCAATGCCGGCCAACAGCCAACCCAGCACGTAGTCCTTTTCAATCACTCCCGACTCCAGTGACCACTCGCCGCGCAATTGTTCAAGTTCGCGCTGCTCGATCATGAGGGATTCTCTGGTCCCACGTGAACGTTTATTCGCAGTCCCCATTTCATGACCCGATGGCCGGCGCTCGGGCCGCTTGGGTCAAGTGCGGAGATGCCGGTGGAGACTCGCTCCTGACAGGCCGCGATGACGTCGGGGAATTCTTGGTTAGTAACTTCAATGAGATAGCCGAGTCGCTTAAACACGGCTCGATTACCCAGTCGGTCACCGAACTCGATCAGCATTCCTGGGTCGTATTCGTTGAGGTACGCGTTAAGTATCTCGGCTCCGTTGCGGATACCCCCGCCAATGAATGGTGAATCGAGAATATCGACGATGGTCCGAGCAGGGCTGGCGAAGAGTAGACGAGTTGCGCCGTGCCATTCAGTATTGAGTCCCCATGTCATTGATTCTTCGCCAACATGAGAGACGAGATAGTCGTGATCGAGCAGCGTGACCGGGGACTCTCGAACGCGCGCCGTCGTTCTCACTATCGTCGAGCGAAAGACTTGCTCACTCAGGCCCCAGTAGTTCGCCGACGTCCAACCGCTGAAGTAGCAAGGTGGCCAAACTTCGTTGGCGACGACGAGCGCGTCGTCGGTCCAACTTGACGGATTCGTCACGCCTACGGGTACAGCGATGTACAGTCCGCGGCGGACCCGTCGAAGCCAACCATCTTTAGCCCATCGAGCCAGCCTTTTCGCAGCGGTATCGGGATCAACGTTGAGAGCCGTGACGACATCATCAGGGGTGATGAAGTTTTGCGTGGATGACAGTACGCGCGCCAGATCATTGCGTCGGCGACTGGATATCCCGGCAACTTGTGACATTGTTCATCCACCACCTCTCCGTTACGTGTATGTAACGGTGTTAGAATATCATAAATATCTGAACACCGTTAACTACTCATAACAGCGAAGTATTGGTATTAGACTATCATGACCGTCGCAGTGGAATCTTTGGAGATCGAAGAATGCCTTCCCGAGCGGAGCGGGCTCCGTAATTAGGAAGCAGACAGCCAAATCGCTTCGGGCTTTGTGGGGTGTCCCGGAAACCGTCACGTCTTTCTCAAGCACTCGCATGCTCTTACCGGATTCAGCGGAATGCTTGGCGAGGATGCCATTACGTTCGCGCTACCAAATCCGACGTAGAAGTACGTGGCGCCTTGCTCAACTGCCGATTTTTCCAGTGGCTGGATTACCAGCCATAAATCGGACCTCTTAGACGCCGAGACTCCTCTCTCGAGTAGTTCCGCTCCATTACTACCGGGAGGCCTATTAGTCGCGGTTGCTTCTAGTCGTGGTAGTTTCCCTCTCGTGAGTGTCCCCGCCCGAGATCGCATCGCCTGCGCGGCTGCCGCCGTGGTGCTCGTCGTCGGGACGAGCCTCGCCGTCGGAACGAGCCTCGCCTACGCGGCGAGACTGGACTTCTACAGCGGTACCTACAGCGCGACGGTGACTGCCCAGAACTACGGCGTCTCGCCATTCCCGGTGAGCCTTACGGTGGTCGGCCAAAAGTACGCTACGACCAAGATCATCACGAAGCTGAAGATCGGCCCAATCCATATGATGTGCCTCAGTAACGTCGGCTCGATCCAGGAGCCCGTCACGATCCCGGTGCTCTCCGGCTTCCCAACGATCAAGAGCAATGGGTTCCTGGAGGCAACCTTTCTCTACACCAACGCGGGCTGGACCAAGGCGGGGTTCAATACGAACCAAACCGCCGACTCGGAGATCACATTCCAAATGGTCAGCAGTTTGAAACCCGCGGCGTTCGTTTCAAACGGCGGCAGCCAGGCCGGGATGAGCATCATCATCAAGGCCGACGTGACCGGCACGACCGCCGCGCCGGCAGCGGACGGCACATCGACCTGCAACATTGACAATTCGAACCCCACGCTCAAACTGAGATAGCGCCTCGCGCCCGAGGCCCAAGCGATGCGCCATCAAAGCGCGATCACTTCCCTTTCATGGTGTCGAGCCCCCATTGTGGCGAGCGCGCTACGAGCGCCGGGCCGCTCACTGACATGAGGCGGCACGCGACCGCTGACACGAGATTGCAAATCCACTTGCAGAACGCAGGTCCAATGACAGTGCTCCAATGTGGCGCTCGCGATGACCTACGGCGTGGCGAATATTTCGAATTTCTTCGATTTTCGTTCCATAGTGGCGCGACCATTGTGATCCACGAGCGTGAACGTTCATCTACTAATCGTGGGCCGCCCGGGTCTCGATCCCGGCACCTTGGGATTAAAAGAAACTTTCTAATTGTTGCGTGGTGTCGGTATGGTTGCGCATGTCGTTTGTTTTCAAGAAAACGCGTTGTTCTGAGTCGGTCTCGTCTCGTGGTGTTGCAGAAATATGAGGCCTAAAATGAGGCCTATTCGCAGGCCCGCGCGCCGCTCGCAACACTCTTTGTCAAGCATTGTCGAGACACTGAGGATCCGATGCCTCTCGCGTTGACCAAGCCCGATTTAGGACATTCCTCATCTCACGTCCTGCCAAAGAGTTGTGGTGGCAAACCATCGTCCCTATGCTCCAAGTGATGACTGCGCTCATCGAATATGGTTCGCCGGGCCCACTCACCGAGTTCAAAGGTATCAACGTGGAGATTCTGGCCAACCTCGGCACCGAACCTGTTGATCTCTGCATGCCTACCCATTCGCTTGTCATTCAGCCGAGTGATGCAGAGTCGATGGCCCTGCCTACAGAACGTTTCGTTACGAATCAAGTCCGCCCCGCTTCTGCGCTTGTCAATGCGCTGTTGCGGCTCGACCCCGCGCCGGTGGACGTGCCACGTGAAGCCAGCAATCGAATTGTCGGGACTTGTCGCCATTTTGCCGTCCTTAGCTGTGCATTCCTCCGATACCGAGGAATCCCCTCGCGGGTCCGCTGTGGCTTCGCCACTTATTTTCAAGTCGGGCAAGGTCTTGATCACTGGATCACTGAGTATTGGAGAGGCACCGAATCCCGGTGGGTGCGCATTGATTCTGAGATTCTCGGAGGTGAGGTGCTGGAGCACCCAGAGGACTTGCGGCCTGGCGAGTTCCTCTCCGGTGGCGAGGCGTGGAGCTCTTTTCGCAGAGGTGACATCGACGCCACGACCTTTGGAGTCTTCGGGACCGACAACTGGGGAGCGGCAGAAATTCGCGGCAATGCCGTCAAAGACCTCGCTGCGCTGAACAAGTTTGAGATGCTCCCTTGGGACGAGTGGGGCCGCATGACAGATGCTTACGAAGGCAATACTGGTCCCGATTACGACGAACTCCTTGATGCAGTCGCGGCAGCGTGTGCCACTGATGACTCCCGTGTCGCATCGCAGCTTTACAAACACGTCGACCTACAAGTGCCCAATGACCTTGTTCAGTAACGAACAAGTGTCAAACAACTCGCCAAGCTCGGATCCTGGTGGGCGGCCAGGATTTCGATCCCGGCACCTTGGGATTAAAAGGAACTTGCCATCGGTTGTCATATGTCGGTTTCGTTGCGCATGTCTTTTGTTTTCAATAAAACATGTTGTTCTGAGTCGGTCTCGTCTCGTGGTGTTGCAGAAATATGAGGCCTAAAATGAGGCCTGTTCGGACCGTCGAAGTTGGCATCCGCCGCTCTGCGTCCGCCTTGTCAGAGTGCGATCTTTAGAGAGTTTTGTCTCTAAATCTTCCGGCGCGGATCAATCTCACGATTCGGCGAGCAGTTCAGCCTTGACCTTAGCGAGCGCCGCCTGACCGTCCTCGGCCACTTTGGGGGACTTCAGGCCCATCTGATCGATCGCGTCGACGATGATGCCGCCGACCAGTGCCCTCAGAGCGTACTTGTGGTCGGCCGGCACCACGTACCACGGCGCCCACGCGGTCGAGGTGGCGCTCAGCGCTTCCTCGTACGCGCCCTGGTACTCGTCCCAGTGTTGGCGCTCGGCGAGATCCGCAACGGAGAACTTCCAGTTCTTCGCCGGAACCTCCAAACGGCTGAGGAATCGATTCTTCTGTTCCTCCTTGGAGACGTGTAGGAAGACCTTCACGATCCGCGTCTTGCTACGGTGCAGGTGGTGCTCGAAGGCGTTGATGTCGCTGTAGCGGTCCTTCCAGAACTTCTCGTCGGGCCCATCACTCGGCATCTCGTGGGTCTTGGCCAAGAGTTCGGGGTGCACCCGGGTCACCAGCACGTCCTCGTAGTAGGAGCGGTTGAAGATGCTGATGGCGCCGAGCTCGGGCAGCGCCTTCGAGCATCGCCACAAGAAATCGTGGCCGAGCTCCTCGGCCGAAGGCTGCTTGAATGCCTCGACCCGACAGCCTTGGGGATTGACACCCGACATGACGTGCTTGATCGTCCCGTCTTTGCCGGCCGCGTCCATCGCCTGGAGCACGATCAAGAGCGAGTACGTGCCGTTCGCCCAGAGCAGCTCCTGTGCTGCGGCGAGTTCGTCGACGAACTCTCCGAGGTCCTCTTCGGCGACCTTCTTACGCTTTTCGCCGTGCCTGTCCTTGTCCTGGGAACCCAGCCAGTCCGACGCCACGTGCTTGGTGCTGCGCGCGTCGAGGCCAGCGGATTCACCCGGCTTGACCTTCATTTCGGCCAGGACTTCCCTGTTGAGTTTCATGTCGACTTCTCCTTCTGTGAAGCATCTTGTGCGTCCTCGACGCCGGCGTGCGCTTCGCACCATTCGCAGCGCCGCCGACCTCCG
>Ga0302266_10003788_pt1 | contig 12002 bp, 13 predicted proteins | sample III_Bog_E1_2_FD_194559 | JGI IMG/M metagenome (GOLD analysis project Ga0302266, IMG submission 194559) | Peat permafrost microbial communities from Stordalen Mire near Abisko, Sweden - III_Bog_E1_2 | ecosystem: Environmental > Terrestrial > Soil > Wetlands > Peat | place: Sweden: Abisko... | reverse complement strand
AACGGCCAGACCATGTATGAGGTCACCACAACGGACAACCACCTCGCTTATCCGCACGATGCCGCGTCGCTCACCGTAGGCTCGACCTATCGATGGACGGTCATCCCGGAGAACGACATGATGGGTGGCCCGCCCGCTCCGGCGCTGATCACCATCGTCAGCGGTGATGAACGCGCCGCCATCGAGACCGAACTGGGCAAGAATCCCGACGCGGCCAACAGCATCTTCGTCAACCACCGCATCTGGTACGACGCGGTCGCAGGCTACACCAGCGTCCTCGAAGCGCAGCCCGGCAACCAGGACGCACTCAAGGCCCTCGCCGCGATCTACGATCAGCTTCCCGTCACGCAGGACCTCGCCGGCGCCGACTGGTCGCAGGTCCACTAGGTCCGGCGCGACATGGACCAGGCCAGCCGAGCTCCCGATGGCTCCTTCCATCTCCGCCTCTGGGGTGTTCGTGGCTCCACGCCGACCCCCGTAGAGCAGAATATGGGACACGGTGGCAACACACCCTGCGTAGAGATTTTGAGCAGCGAGGATGAGGTATTCATCATCGACTCCGGCACAGGTATCCGCGCCCTCGGCGCGGCGATTGCTGCGCGGACGCGACCGCCCAGCGCCATCCACATCTTCTTTACGCACTTTCACTGGGACCATCTGCAGGGGCTGCCGTTCTTTGCCCCGCTATTTTCCCCGCGGAGTCGCATCGTCTTCCACTCGGTGAATCCGGCAGAGGAGTTGCACACCATCCTCGCCCGGCAGATGGCAACGCCGTTCTTCCCCGTGGACTTCGCCGCTGTCGCCGCGCACACCGAGTTCCGCACCATCGCCTCGCCGCAGCGCTTCGGCGCGGTCACGCTGGAGACCTTTCCGTTGCATCATCCGCAGGGCTCAGTCGGGTATCGCATATCGGATGCGCACCGCTCCGTGGTCTACGCCACCGATCACGAGCAGGGCAACGCCGCTGTCGACCGCGGCCTCCGCGCCATCGCCCACGACGCCGATGCGCTGATCTACGACGCGCAGTACACCGCCGAGGAGTATCTCGGCCGCAAGGGATGGGGGCACAGTACCTGGCAGGAGGCGGTCTCGATTGCTACTGAGGCGAATGTTCGCCGGTTGATCCTCTTCCACCATGATCCCCATCGCGACGACCGCGCGCTCGAGAAGATCGTCGCTCAGGCGCAGCTTAAGTTTCCCGAAACACTGGCCGCACGAGAGTCGATGACGATCTAGAGCCAAAGACAGTTCACAGTTTCAGCGCTCACTGATCAGAGGTTCGTGGGGCATGCCGTAACGATGACTGAAGTGGCGGAGAGTGAGGGATTCGAACCCCCGATCGCCTTACGACGATGTCTGATTTCAAGTCAGGTGCATTCAACCGGGCTCTGCCAACTCTCCTGTTGTTCTTGAGCTTACTTGAATCAGCGGCATGAGAAAAGCCGTGACGAGCGAACTCGTCACGGCTTCCGCAGGCAACTCATTTAGGCTGCGGCAGCTTGTCCGCGCCTGGGCTTCACGGCTTCCACAGCCTTCTCCGGGCCATCCTCGGGCACGGGCGGAATGTCAGCCTCATCCAGCGCGCGGATGCCAAGCTTCTTGCGCAGCTCGCCATCGATGCGGGCGAAGATGTCCTTGTTCTCCTTGAGGAAGGCACGCACATTCTCGCGGCCCTGCCCAATGCGCTCGCCCCCAAAGCTGTACCACGCCCCGGACTTGTCCACGATGTTGTGCAGCACCGCCAGGTCGAGCGTGTCGCCCTCGCGAGAGATTCCTTCGCCGTACATGATGTCGAACTCGGCATCGCGGAAGGGAGCGGCCACCTTGTTCTTCACAATCTTCACCTTGGTACGGCTGCCGACGACGACATCACCCTCCTTCACCGCGCCGATGCGCCGGATGTCGATGCGCACCGAGGAGTAGAACTTGAGCGCCTTGCCGCCGGTAGTCGTCTCCGGGTTCCCGAACATCACGCCGATCTTCTCGCGGATTTGATTAATAAAGATGAGGCACGTCCGCGACTTCGAGACCGTTCCGGTCAGCTTGCGCAGCGCCTGCGACATCAGCCGCGCCTGCAAGCCCATGTGCGAGTCGCCCATCTCGCCGTCGAGCTCGGCTTTGGGTACCAACGCGGCGACCGAGTCCACTACCAGCACATCGATGGCGTTCGAACGCACCAGCGCCTCGACAATCTCCAGCGCCTGCTCGCCGTAGTCCGGCTGCGAGATCAGCAGATTGTCCGTGTCCACGCCCAGCTTCTTGGCATAGGCCGGGTCGAGCGCATGTTCTGCGTCCACGAACGCAGCCAGCCCGCCGTTGCGCTGCGCCTCGGCGATAATCTGCAGCGTGATGGTCGTCTTGCCCGAGGACTCCGGCCCGAAGACCTCAATCACGCGCCCGCGCGGCACGCCGCCCACGCCCAGCGCGGCGTCAAACGAGATCGACCCGGTCGAAATGACCGAGATCGGCCCGATGGCCTCCTTGGCTCCCAGGCGCATCACGGAGCCTTTGCCAAACTGCTTCTCCAGCTGTGAAAGTGCGGTCTCTATGGCTTTGCTGCGGTCGTCGGCCACGATGTTGGTCTCCTCGGCGGTTCAAATTCGTTGCAACTAGAAGCCGAGTCTAGCACCAGCCGACGCGGTAAAGCAAATAAAAAGCGAAAGTGCCCTGTGGAGATTCGTGCCGATTCAGGTACCCTTGGCTGATGCGCCGCTTTCGCTACCTGGACGCCCTTACCACTGCCTTCGTCGTCATCCTGCTGGTCGCCAACCTGGTCGCACAGAAGGTCTTCCGCATCGGACCGTTCCACCTCACAGGCTCCCTCTACTTCCCTGCCATCTCCACCTCCGGCGCGATGGTGCTCTTCCCCATCACCTACATCTTTGGCGACGTCTTCACCGAGGTCTACGGTTACGCCGCCAGCCGCCGCGCCATCTGGCTGGGCTTCTTTGGGACGGCGCTGCTCTATGCCGTCTCCGCTCTGGTGATCGCCCTGCCGCCCGACCCCGAGTTCCGCAACCAGCAGGCGTTCATCACTGTCTTCGGAATCCTGCCGCGCATCCTGGCCGCCAGCCTCATCGCCTTCTGGGCGGGCGAGTTCGCCAACTCCTACACCATGGCCAAGCTCAAGCTCATCACCCGTGGCCGCTGGCTGTGGACGCGCACCGTCGGCTCTACGGTAGTAGGCCAGGCCGTGGACACCACGCTGGTCATCTTGATCACCTTCGCTGGCACCTTCACTCCGCACAAGATGGTGGAGATCATCATCACCGGCTACCTACTGAAGGTCGCCTACGAGGTCGCAGCAACGCCGGTGACCTACCTGGTGGTGAACTGGCTCAAGCGCGCGGAGCACTCCGACGCCTTTGATGCGCACACCAACTTCAGTCCGTTCCGGTTCGCGGGCGAGAAGGCTGGGCAGGTGGAGAACCTCTAGACATACTGTAGTTTCTAAACTACAATCAAACCTGTGTTCGACATCCGCCAGACTGAGACGTTCACAAAATGGAGATCGAAGCTCAAGGATGACGTTGCCAAGGCCGCTATCGCTCTTCGGCTCGCTCGTCTGGAACTCGGCCAGTTAGGAGATGCCAAACCCATCGGTGACGGCATTAGCGAGTTGCGTATCCACTATGGCCCTGGCTATCGCGTCTACTTCCAGCGACGCGGCAAAATGATCATCGTTCTGCTCTGCGGAGGCGACAAGAGTACGCAGGCAAAGGACATCAAGAAGGCAAAACAACTCTCAAAGGAATGGAGCGAATAACATGGCCGAAAAGCTCACAGCATACGACCCCGCCGAAGACCTGGTCTCCGACAGAGGGATTGCTTATTTCATGAACGAGGCCTTCAAGACTGAGGACCCCGCCTTCATCGCACATGCGCTCGGCATCGTCGCCCGCGCCAAGGGCATGACCCAGATTGCCAAGAAGACCGGGCTCTCCCGCGAGCAGCTCTACCGCTCCTTCAGCAAAGACGGCAATCCCTCGCTCAAGAGCACGTTTGCTGTGATGAAGGCGCTGGGGATTCAGTGGACAGCGAAGGCTAAAGTGGCTTAGATGCCGGTTCAACTGAATGCGGCAACGACTCTGCAATTTGGAGTCTAAGCCCATTCAACTCATTTACGAGTTCGTCAAGACCTGAGTCTGACGTGCCATGCACCCTCGCAAGCATAATCAAGAATTCACGAATCATCTGAAAACATAGGTGGACATGTAGCTCACACATGCCCTTTGCAGTCTCAGAATTGAAAATTGGTATAGGGGACAATCCGACATTGGAGTCCGATTGTAATTTAATGCTTTCTAGATGCTCTTCCAGTAGGTGAGTATTTCCTGGATGTGCAAGATTATTCAATGCGCCATATAACATCCTAAAACCATCAGGCAGATGCTTGACGTTTGGGTTATCGCCTTCAACGTCACATCCCTTTTGAATTTCTCTGACTCTCGCAAAGATTTCCACATCCTGCTTGAGCATCGCTGCTGCTTTCGCATAGTGACCCTCAATGATGCATCGCTTCGTTGCCACAACACCTTGAACATACGTCGCAAAGTAAACCGTTTGCTTGCTCGTGATCAGGTTTGGAGTGCCGTTTCCAAATTGCGATTTGAAGTCATAGCACTTCGCCAATAAACCTACGGTCTGAAGCCACACTCTATGCTCAAGCTGATACACCTCTAGGAAGCGGCTGTGAAGTGAGCCTTCTGCATCTTCGATAGATGCCTCAAATTCGGCACCTTTTGCATTAAGCTCGGCAAGTAACATCATGTAATCACCTCTTCAGCAAGTCCACCGGAACATTCACATCCTCAATCCGGAACAGCGCCGCCAGCGCCGGATGCCGCTTCGCAATCGCGCGGTACATCTCCCACGCGACCTTGCGATAGCTGAAGTGCCCTGCAATCCCCGACCTCAGCTCCGCAATGTACAACGCCTCGGCGAAGTCCATCTTGAACATCGCGCGGCACTTCATCCCCATGGGCAGAAGGTACTGCGCGCTCTGCTTGGCCTCCAGCTCGTCGCTGTCGCACAGCGCGCGGTAGGCCTCCAGCGCGGAGTCCATCGCGGCCTTGTACGCCGGCTCCAGCCCTGCCTCCACCAGCGTCGGCTGGCCGGGACAGACCGGCTCCTCGTAGCCGTGCAGGTCGGTGAACTCCTGGATCAACTGGATGCAGCGGCGATGGCGGTGCATGTCGCGGAAGGCGCCGATGTCCATCAGGATGTCGAACCGGAAGCCGTGCCCCGACGAGAACGCCCGCAGCAGCTCGTCGTGCTTGCCGCGATGCGCATAGCCCAGCCGCACCAGCTCGCTGCGGCGAGACTCGCTCAGCGCAGTCACCGCGCCCCGAATCTGCCGGTAGCTGTAGTGACAGCACGGATACAGCAGCGACGTCGCCAGCTCGACTTCGAGGTCCTCATCGTCGTCCAGCAGGTCGACCGCCGGCGCGGGATAGATCTCCGCGGGATTGCCTTCCGCATCGCGCATCAGCTCGCTCGCGGCCTGCGCCAGCTCAGCGCGGCTGGCGATCTGGTAGTCGTTGGGCTCGGCGTACTTCACCAGTGTGGGCGCGGTGCGGACGGGCGGCATCAGGTCGTTCAGTATCTCGCTGGTGGCGTCGGCGTCCACGCTGCCCTCGCCGGCGAGCTGCTCCAGCTTGTCGCGCTGCACGTTCCACGCGGGCTCGCTGGCGGCGGTGCGCAGCTTGGTGCCCAGATCGCGAATCTCCGCAAACGGACTCGACAGCAGCCGCGAGACCTGCGACTCCAGCGTGCGCGCGTTCACAATCTGCCCCAGCGAGGTGTTGGTCGCCAGCGGCAGCAGGTAGCGCGCGGCGTCGAAGGCGCGGGCCTTCAGCGTGCGTGTGTAGGCGTCCGGCTTCATCGACTCGGGGCACGGAATCGCCTTCTGCAACGCCTCAAACATCCCCAGCGAGAGCGCGTCGTAGGAGAGAAACAGCGCCTCAATCGCGTGGGTGTAGGCGCGCCGCGCCACCGTGCTGAGCCGGTTGCCGGGCGCATCGGGCGTGTACCAGCCGCTGCGGCGGAAGTCCTGGTAGCGCGTCGACCGCTCCTGCCCGTCCCAGCGCGTCTCATCCACTAGCGCGATCGCCGCGAGCAGGCTCAGCTTCTCCACGGCAAAGGGGATGTGTGCCAGGTCGGCGATGGAGCGGTGCCCATACTGGAAGTAGAAGGTGTTCAGGAACTGCTCGGCCCGCTGTGCGCTGATCTCCGCCAGCGACTCGCGCATCGTCAGCGCGGAGCGCGAGTACTTGGCCATCGCATAGGCCAGCACCTCGGGCTCGGCGCCGTGGATGGCGTAGACTTCGGTTGAGTTCTCAGGATGCTTCTGAGCGGGCTTCGGCTCGTGCTTCGGGGCAGGCTTCGGTGCGGGGTGATCGGACATGACTCGCTCAAGAATATCGCGCTCTGCCCATGAAAACCGCAGGATGATTTAATGGAGGCGGCCTACGGGCCGGCAACACAAGAAATGAGGCAATTGTGAGCAGTCTTCAAGGCAAAATCGCGCTGGTCACCGGCGCATCGCAGGGCATCGGACGCGCCTGCGCGCTGGAACTCGCCAAAGCCGGCGCGACCGTCGCGCTGGCCGCCCGCAACGTAGAGAAACTCGAGGCCGTCGCCGCCGAGATTGCGGCCGCTGGCGGCAGCGCCAAGTCCTACGCGCTCGACGTCTCCAGCGAAGAGTCCATCAAGTCCACCGCGAAGGCCGTGCTCGCCGACCACGGCGCGGTCCACATCCTGGTCAACAACGCCGGCATCACCAAAGACGGCCTCGCCCTGCGCATGCGGCTCGCCGACTTTGACGACGTGCTCCGCACCAACCTCACCGGGGCGTTCCTGCTCACACAGGCGGTCATCTCGTCCATGATGAAAGCCCGCTGGGGCCGCGTCATCAACATCACCTCCGTGGTCGGCGAGACCGGCGCGGCCGGCCAGGCCAACTACGCGGCCTCCAAGGCTGGCCTCATCGGGCTCACTAAGTCGCTGGCCCGCGAGTTCGCCAGCCGCGGCATCACCGTCAACGCGGTCGCGCCCGGCTTCATCCAGACCTCCATGACCGACTCGCTCACCGACGACCAGAAGGCAGGCATCCTCACCCAGATTCCGCTCGCGCGCTACGGCACGGACGCCGACATCGCCGCCGCGGTCGCCTACCTGGCCTCCGACAGCGCGGGATACATCACCGGCCACACGCTCGACGTGAATGGTGGCCTGTACATGGGCTAACCCCAACCCCTAGGGGAGTCCCGCCGCGTACACGAATCTGTTAAGGTACGAATCCGGCCCTCTATTTGCAGCTTGCCCCTTGCCACGTCCGCGCCGGATGGTTACTTTAGCGTTAATGGCGAATCTGCACACAATCCCGCAGGACTTTCAACCCGTGGCACCGGACCCGGCCCCGATCCAGATTGGCGTCACCATCCGCGGCTACCGGCTGCAGCGCGGCATGTCGCAGGGCGACATCGAAAAGCGCACCGGGCTGCTGCGCTGCTACCTCTCCCGCGTCGAGAACGGCCACACCGTCCCCTCGCTCGATACGCTGCAGAAGATCGCCGGCGCGCTGGATCTGCCGCTGGGCCAGTTCTTCGCCGAGGACCCCATCAAGGAGGTCTCCGGCATCGCCCTCAGCCAGGATGAGATCCGGTTCCTGACTCAGGTCCAACGCTACTCCGCTCACCTCACCGAGCACGACCGCCGGCTGCTGCTGGCCCTGGTGCGCAAGTTCGCAGCCACTGCCAGTACCTCCATCAGCTAAACCAGTTTCCTGCATAGGAAGACCCCCGGATTCGTCCGGGGGCTATTTTTTTGCGCGGCCTTCGCTCACGCCATCTTCGCCTTCGCCACCGCATAGGCCAGCAGGCACAGCAGGAGCGTCGCGACGGCAAATGTCAGCCGCTGCCGCTGCCGATAGCTGGAACGCCCGGAGGTCATGCGTGGAAACAGCGGCAGCCCCAGCGCCAGCCCCGCGACCAGCCCTCCAAGGTGCGCCGAGTTATCGATGTGCGGCAACGCCGCGGGGTCCAGGTGCAGCGCCCCCATCTGGCTCTGCGTGGCCATGCCCAGCACCCCCGGCGCCATCCCAATGGCCAGGTTCGCCACCGCGAAGAAGATGACCTGCCGCCGCAGCGAGCGCAGCTCATTCCACGGCACCGCCAGCTTGCGGTTGGAGAGCAGCACAATCAGGATTCCCGCTATGCCAAAGACCGCGCCGGACGCTCCCGCCACCGTCATATCGGTTCCCATGGGCGCCCACGCAAAGGAGAGCAGCATCCCCGCGGTTCCGGTCAGCAGGTATACCACAACTAATCCGCGCCGGCCCAGCAGCGGCTCGCCGAAGAGCCCCAGGTTCCACAGGCACCACATATTCAGCAGAATATGCAGCACGGTGATGTGCACGAACGTGCCCGTCACCAGCCGCCACCACTGCCCGGCGAGGATGAGCTGGGAGTTGGTCGCGCCAAAACGAATCAGCGTATCGGTGTCAAAGCTCGCAGTCAGCAGTTGCGACCAGACATGCTGGCGGATCAGGCCGGGCACCGGACCCAGGCGAAACATCACCGCGAAGACCACCAGATTGATGCCCAGCAGCAGATAGGTCGCCGGATAGTTCATCAGCGAAAGGTCGCGCGCGCGGCGTTTCGGCGCAGCAACCGGCTCTCCGTCGAGCGAGGCGACGACGTCGGCGATGGACTCTTCAGTGGGCGAGGCGTTGGTCACAGGCGGGAGTATCGATACGTCAGGCAGTCTGCTTGCGCAGGCGTTCGCGCATCTCCGGAGAGAGGCGCTCGAGGAAGGCCGTCGAGAGCATGCCCGGGATAGGTGTCGCAATGGCCACCAGCGTCCACAGCAGCATGGACACCACCACACCAGCGATGGCCACCGCCTCCAGGCTCAGGTTGAAGCTGGCGGGAATATGTGAGAGCGCCGCGAAGGCGTCATCGTGCAGGTGCAGGCGGACGGCGGTGATGTGGCTAACCGCCTCCAGCCGGTGCATCACCAGGGCAGCCAGTAGAAACGCCGCAAAAGAGAGCGAGGTGACCATCAGCAGCAGCACATCCACGGTGCGATGAATCCGCTGCCGGCGGCGGCAATGCGCGCAGTTGCGCAGATGGGCCTCGTAGTCCAGACGCAGATCAGGAGAGATTCCGGAGATATCGTAACGCCAGCCCGAGAGGATGGCACCCACCACCTGGTCGTTACAGGTGTCGTGGCGATGAACTCGAGAGCTAGGGGGCAAATTCGCCATGTTCATCTATTAGACGATGGTACTCGATTGCGGGTCACAAAAGAAATAACGGCTAAATCCATGGCTTAAAGGCAGATCGGCTCCAACGGCATCTCCTGCATGGCCAGTAGAATTCGATTGCCCAGCAGACTCATCCGCTGACCGATGGCCTGCTCCGCGGCCAGCCGCGCCAGTTCCGGAAGGTTGGTCTGCTCCGAGAGATGCCCCAGCACAATCGTATGCGCTCCGCCGTCGTAATCCCGCTCCAGGAACTCGGCCGCCGCGGTGTTCGAAAGATGTCCTACGCGACTCAGTACGCGCTGCTTCACCGACCACGGATACGGCCCGTCTTTCAGCATCTCCAGGTCGTGGTTCGCCTCCAGCAGCAGCACATCGACCTCGCGCAGCGCCTGCTTTACGTTGGGCGGAATATAACCGAGGTCGGTCGCAATCGCCATACGCAGCGACTCTGACCGCGCATGAAAGACGAACCCGCACGGATCGGCAGCGTCGTGCGGAATCGTGAATGGATCAATATCGATTTCGCCGATACAAAAACGGTGGCCGGCGCGGAAGTACTCCACCACCGGCAGCACGGTCGGATCGGCCTTCACCACCGGCTCTTCGACAAGCTCTTCCTCCGCCACCGCCGCCATCGTCAGCACCGCCCCGTCTTCAGTGGCTTGCTTCTCCTGCTGCCGAATCTCCAGCCACTTCGCATAGCTCATCGTGGTCTTCGGCGACAATGCGCGCGCCCACGCCCGGTGGGTTGGCTCGGTAATGAACACCGGAATCCGCAGCCGCCGCGCCAGCACCGCCAGCCCGGCCACGTGGTCCACATGCTCATGCGTAATCAGGATCGCGTCGAGCGCCTCGGGCTCCTCGCCCGCAGCAGCCAACCGCCGCAGCAGTTCGCGGCAGCTCAGCCCTGCATCCACCAGGAGGCGTGTCTTCCCTGCCGCGATCACCGTCGCGTTGCCCTTGGACCCCGATGCCAGAACGGTCATTCGCACTGTGTTAACGATACGCCCGGAAGCTGTGCAAGTTCTCAGTTGTCCGTTCTCAGTTCTCAGTGATCGACCATCGGGAACCTGGCATGGTTCTTACTGACAACTGAAAACTGTCAACTGGCAACTTCCTTCAATGGCGCCAGAAAGTTCACCACCGACCGCATCACCGTCTCGCCGCGCTGGTTGTAGACCACCGTCCGCGACTTCACCACGCCATACTGCGGCCGGTTGTGCGAGAGCCGCGTCTCAATGATCTCCGCCTCCGTGCGCAGCGAGTCCCCCGGGCGCACCGGCTGCATCCAGCGCATCTCATCCACGCCCGCGCCGATCATTCCGCCGGCGATGCGAAAGCTCTCCACCCGCAGCCGCATCACGATCGCCGCCGTCAGCCACCCTGATGCCGCCAGCCCCTTGAAGAACGAGCTCTCGCCCGCCGCCTCATCCAGATGGAACGGCTGCGGGTCGTAGTTCTCCGCGAACTGCTTGATCTCCTCCGCCGTCACCTTATAGCTGCGGCTGGAGTTGAACTTCATTCCGGGATGCAAATCTTCAAAGTACAGTTCAGTCGGCACGGTTTCACCTGCGTTTCTCCGCTTTGGGGAGTGTAACCATGCAGCCGCGCGAACTCAAGCGCCACCCTTCACCGTGGCCACAAAACACGCCTCTTCGCTCAGCAGGTTCATCGTGTTGTTCACCCCGAACGGTAATCGCCGCTCCAGCGCGAACAGCCATCGCGGCGACTGCTTCACTCCCAGCGCCCACAGCCCCTTCGCCACCCAGCGCACCGGCGCGAGCAGTACGCCGTACAGCAGCCGCGCCGTCCGCCGCTTTCGGTGCAGCTCCGCTTCGGTCGCCGCCATCGGACGCCCCTTGTGCCCCTCGCGCTGATACACCTTCACCGCCGCGAACCCCGCGCACTCCAGCGTCGCCGCAAGATCCGCCGGGTTGGTCTTCCACGGATGCCCGAGGTCGAAGAACACCACATCCACCGGATGAATCCTGCCGCCGCCCTCCGCCTGCCGCCGCACCCGCTCCAGGAACGGGCTACCGTGCTCACCCATCAGCGGCAGCGTGGAGAGAATATGCCCGCCCGGAACCAGCAGCGCCGCCACTGCCGCCAGCGTCGCGTCGGGAGCGTACATGTGCTCCAGGGTGTGGTTGCTGAACGCCAGGTCGTACTCCCGCCGCAGCCCGCGCAGGTGCTCGTGCATATCGCCCGCGAGAAACCGCACCCCGGTCGCCTCGGCGATCCCCGGCAGCAGCGAGTTCCCATAGTCCAGCGCCGTCAGCCGAGCCTCGGGCAGCACCGCGCGCAGAAACAGCAGCTCCACGCCGTCGCCGCAACCCAGCACCAGCACGTTCTTCGCGCTGCGCGGAACAAGGTTCGCCTCCCAGCCAAAGTCATCGCGATAGGTGCGCTGTTCCGCCACCGTCACGCCCACCCGCTCGAAGAGAAGCTGCAAGCGGCGCTCTTCCTCATCGGCCAGCAGCGTCTCCACCGGCTCCAGCATTGTCACCGCAAACGGAACGCCCGCCTCACGCAGCCGGATGCCCTCCGCCGCCGCTCGCCCGCGCTCATTCTTCGCCTCATCCCGCCCGCTGGCAAACGGATACCGCTGCAGATACGCCTGCAACTCCGCATCCGCCACGTCAATCTGCAAGCCGGGTGCCGCTCGATCGCGCAGCGTGTGGTCCTCAGGACGCAGCATCCCCCTACAATACACTTGCAGCAACACACCGCGTCG
>Ga0302266_10003758_pt1 | contig 12073 bp, 10 predicted proteins | sample III_Bog_E1_2_FD_194559 | JGI IMG/M metagenome (GOLD analysis project Ga0302266, IMG submission 194559) | Peat permafrost microbial communities from Stordalen Mire near Abisko, Sweden - III_Bog_E1_2 | ecosystem: Environmental > Terrestrial > Soil > Wetlands > Peat | place: Sweden: Abisko... | reverse complement strand
ACACGTCCTTGTCGAAGGCCGTGAGTCCCTTTGCTGCGGCGGCGTTGTGGTAGAAGGCCGTGGCAAGGAACTCCTTGGCAACGTCGGGATTCTTCAACGAAAACGAGTTTCTCGGGTACTCGGAGTTGAGGCAGTTGATCTTCGAGGCCAGCATCGTTTTGGCCATTTCCCGATGGTGGGCAGTGTGCTCCTGGCGGGCGGCACAATACTCTTTCTTGGCCCTCAGAATGGCATCTTGCCTGGATTCGCCGTCCTTCGCCTCGATGGGGCGGGTAAGCCGGTCGAGGTAGGACTCAAAGTCCTTGTCGCAAACTGCCTTTTGCTCTGGAGAGAGAGCATCGTATCCGTCTTTCTCGCGCAGATATGATCCCCGCACAGGCGCGTCCGCCTGGTTTTCGAGTGTGTCCAGCTCCTGCTGCGGGTCTCCCTCCTGCCCAGCGTATGGGAAATCGGTGTCTGCTGGGGCTGTGTATTCGGCTTGTTTCTCTTTTGCCTTTGAGCTGCGGCGTCCAGCTTTCGCGCCCGTCGCATGTTCTTCGAGAGGATTGACTTGGGTTGCCATACTCTTGGCTTCGCTTTCTGTGCGCGACTCAGGCGCACGGTTTGGGTTGTCGGTGTGCTCGATGGAATGTCGAGCAGGTTGAACGAGTTCCGCCTGCCCACGGGCTGTCTCAATTCCGCAGGTACGGCTCTCGTCTCTCAACATAATACCAAACTGCTGTCATATATGTATTATGTACGGAGAAGTAGATTATCCTGTGAAATGATGTGGCTTAGGGGATTGTCAGGGGAGATCGGGCTGGACTTTGGACGGGAGCAGGGTGTCCAGCAGAGTTCTGGGAGGGGAGTCCATGGCAGTGAAGAAGGCAGCAAAGAAGCCAATTAGGGAATCTGTGCGGAAGGTAAACCGCGAGGGACAGCGGTGGACGGATGACCGTCCGGGTATGACGCTACGCCTCCCCATTGACCTGCGCGAAGCAATTACCGAGGAATCGCGCGTAAAGGGCGATCTTGCCAAAATCGTTCTTTTTGCTTTGGACCACGTTGACCGCGAAGACGTGGAGATCATGCAGACCCGCAAGGCCGGCATGGAGCTTTCCAACCCTCAGCTCCTCCACGTCGGCGCACAGGCCCGGCTGACGCTCAAAGAGTGGGCCGAAGCCGAAGGCGTCAGCGTGAATGCGGTCGTCGTCAGCGTCCTCCAAGAATTCTTCAAGCGTTTCAAGAAAAGCAACGCGCTAAGAGAAGAACTCCGGCGGGAGATTCGTGGCAACCAGGGATTTATGGTGAGGTGACCTGCAACCCCATGTGCCGTTAGTTAAGCAGGGGAACGGCAATAGTCTCAACCGTACTGCTCAAGAAAGAGGTTAAACAGACTCACATTCACCATCGCATCCGATAGGGATGGTAGCCATTCTCTCGCTGGAATGCCCCTGCTAAGCTTTTGGCTTGCGTTGCGAGCAAATATACGGGTGCGAGAAGGCGAGATCGGTAATACAGGGGTTTGGTCCATCGCTTCGAGAAGCTCTGCGCTAATGCATGTTTTGTGCTGGACCGAAGAAGGCCGCTCTTTCCAATTCCGGGTCTAAAGCCCCTGCCAAGCATTCCAAATACAACCCTGTCGCCGAACGGTGCGCGAAATTCCTCTATAAGGTCGAAGACAAGACTTCCCTGATCTCGAAGAGACCCATGGATCAACCCAAAATACGGGTCGAGACCAACTTTCGAGATTGCGCGCCAAACCTCCCCATAGAGAATCCCGTAAACATAGTTAAGACACTGGTTGACAGGGTCATGGGCAGAAAGTGTCATCCTCCCATCAAAACCAAGATCTTCTGGAATAAGGCGAGACAACTGGCTCCAATAGATGGCAGCGCCTCTCCCTTCTAAACCCATGCCGACTCCCCGAACACTTGCCTCGCGAGTATCAAGTCGCAAGATATTCCGAGACAGTTCGAGGATCTTGTCGGCTGATTCTCTCATGCCGCTAGCGACTTCTGGAGCAACCCGGCTGCGATATTTCGCAAAGTATTTCAGAACCGCGGCTTGGTTTGATGCCTTGGCTGCAATCATAGAGAGTCCCACCTTCAGAACGTCCGGCTCCTCCCTGCGTAGAACCTGTAATCGGCGGATGGACGATCGTGCTGTTTCGATAGGATTGATTACAGAGATTGGATTTCCAAGTGGTGGTGCAATAACGACGGAGACATCATGTTTGGCCAACTTGACCTGGGCATCAACTGAAATATTGATGCCGAAGCCCTGCAAGTAGATGAGGCTGATTTGATTCATAGGGCGACGGTATACTTCCTGGCGCCTTCTTTTCAGAACAACATCCTCATCCTCGGCAGTCAGGTATGCACCATGCGTTAGAACATAAAGCCTGTCTCCATCTTCAAGCATTGTAGAGAGGAAAGGGGACACCTTTCCGGAGACGCCGCTGGAAGTAGCGGCGCGGGCGAGGGCTTGTTTATCGCTCGGAGAGTTGGAATCACTCGATTCACTGCCGCTGCGCATCCAACCAGCGGGGGTTTGGTATGGGGCATCTTCGGGATATCCGGAAGCTGGCAGTAGCGCCCTCGATGTGGGCTGACCGGCCGAGACAGGATCGTTGTGAGGTGTGTTCACAGAGACGCGTTCATGGCATAGCCATGCCGGGTTTTGTCGAAGAGAATCCGGCAAGTGAATGGAGGCGATTTGTTCAATTCGGTCATCAAGTTCCCGCATTTGGGTTGATAGGGACGGCTCTCCCGGCAGGAGGAAGTAATTCCTCCACCCTCTGGCAATGGAATTAAAGCGGGTGAGGCCTTGGGCAACTTTGTCGAATGATGAGGCCGACGCAGCCAATTCCTTAATCACGATTGAGAGATGCAACAATAGAGCTTCGATCCGGGCCGGCTGAACGATGATCGAAGAATTAGCGATATGAAACCCGAGAAAATCATAGCCCTCTGCAACGTGAACGTAAAAAGTCTTCGCTGGCTTGAGTTCCAGCCGCAACACATCGTGCAGAAAATCGGCCAGACGGCGGCATATATCCTCTGCTGCGTCTTTGCTGTGAGCAAACATGACAAAGTCATCCGCGTAGCGAACGAATGGAATGCCAAGCATTTCAAAGTGCCTGTCCAGGGTGTCGAGATAGATATTTGCGAGGAGGGGCGAGAGAGACTCGCCTTGTGGGACTCCGATCTCGTTGGGAAACATCTCGCCGAGCTCAGAAATATCGACCGTTAACCAATTGCGGACGAGTGTCAGGAATTCCTCGTCAGCGATCCGAAGCCCGAGAGTGCTGAGCAAGACATCATGATCGATATTGTCAAAGCATTTTCGTATGTCCGCGATAACGGCCCATTGACGGCCACTCGCAACAATCGATCTTGCGACCGCGACCGCTTGATGCGCATTACGGTGCGGACGAAAGCCGTAGCTGAATCTGCTAAATGTCGGCTCAAAGACTGGCTCCAAAACGGAAAGGCAGGCCGCCTGTACAACCCGGTCCCGGACACAGGCTATACCCAGGTTCCGCACGCCGCCGTCAGGTTTCGGGATTTGAATTCTGCGCAATGGCCGAGGAGAATAGTGTCCTGACCGTAATTCCTCGCTTAACGTGTTCAGTTCTCTTTCGATAGTCGTGCCGAAGGCGGTTGTTGATACTCCATCAACTCCAACCGCGCGCGATCTCGATTCTTGAACTCGAAACCACCCTGAGCGCAGAATCTCAATGTCACAGATCTTTTCGTACAAGTCTCGATGTGCCCCAGGTGGGTTTGCCAGCGATTTGATTGTCGAGGCGACTTGATCGGTGGACGCGATTAGCCTCTTGCGCGCGGCATTGTTACGCAGACGAACACCGAGTGCAAGATCGGACGATCTCTCTCTTGTGCGCACAACTATTGGCTTGCCTGAGCGATTACTGCGAATCCATATTTCGCCCCTTGCCAAGGTCTTTAGCCGGCCAGCTTCGTCCTGTGAAATCCAACTTGAGTGGCACTTTTGATCGATCTCCATCTTCTGTCCAGTCAGCCACAGGGTTTCGCTACGTTGAACCCACGATAGCGCCGGATGAGAAAGAGGACTGCAAGCGCTCAGATGATGTACCGCGACGTGCCGAACCAACCCCAAGTGGGTCTCGACCCAGCTTTCAATAGGCAAGGTGACAGCAGGGTCCGGATAAAGATGAAGCAAGGTCAAGCCCTTCATGATGTCACGGAAGCGGTCTGACGCGGCCGCCATCGTTCTCAGGGCGTCTTCTAACGCAGCTTCCAGCAGGAGCTGCACCACAAGGTGTTCCTTCGGCTCAAAATGCTCAGTAGCGGATTCTATCCAAAGCACAGATGGCTTCGAAAGAGCGTCAAGAATGTTTCCGCGGTTGTCACCTTCCGATATTGCATATACAGCGGGGAATGAGAGCGCCCATGTGAGGAGGTCGATAATCTTGCCAAGTCCCGACGGTTCGATCCTAGTCTCCAGAAACAAGTGACGGGTCTCGGAAGAAGACAGGCAACGAAACAGAGCGCCGAGTCCGACAGAGCCATCCGATGAAAGAGAGTATGCGGCCTCAGATGTCCAATTCAAAACGTCGTCCGGGATGTTCGACTTGGCAATCACCGAAAGTGACTTCAGAACCCTGGCCCAAATCGACCGCATATGAGCTGAACGTCGGATTTGAAACAAAGAAAGAGGTCGGCGGCGATCGGCGAGGTCGACCCAGATTACTCGCCGCCGGTCCAGGCCCATCTTGTTGCCTGGAGACAAAATCGCTGCGCCTTTGCCGGTCGCGTCTTGAATGATGAGCGATCCGGAACGCGTCTTAAAGCGCAGCGCCTCGCGAAGGATGAGCGCAGGGGCGTCCAGCCCGGTGCCCAGCACTGTCAGCGTTTCATTTAGTACCGGCACGGTGGACTCCCTTCTTCGCTTTCTTGGTCGGTGCGACACCTGTCTGTCGTGGTGCCTGCTCCTTCCCGGCCGGTTTTGCTTCTGCCAATTTGGGTTGCACGGGAGCGTCCGGTGACAGAGAATTCGGGGCAACAGCATTCTCGGTGGCCACAGTCTTCTTAAGCTTGGACTGAAGAGCCTTGGACCTCGCCTGGAACTCCGGCCATGAGATGAAAAGCGGCGTGTCAGGGTAGGAAGCTGAAAGCGCCGTAGCAATGCTTTGACAGGCCAGTCTTCTCTGTTGCCTCATCGACGGCTTCCTGGTGTGGTAGTCGAAGACTTCAACTGAGTCCTTGGGAGTGAATTGTGCCAGCAGTCTCTCCAGGACCGAAGCGCGCTCCTTCAGACTGCGCAAGGCGTGCCTGGCCGCACCCTGGTCCAGAAGATAGGCGCTTTCCATTTGCATCTCGATACCGGTCAGAAAACATTTGGCCATGCGAAAACCTCGATCCGGGACAAATCAGACCCGCAGCCGAGACACAATCTGACGGCGATCTTGCTATCCTGGAAGGCTAGCCGAGATTCGCGGGTCTTTGTCTCCTGTGTCAGTGTGACCAACAATGGCATTGCGCGCAATCCACTCCACGTCTACACTTCCTACAGTTTCTTCCTGAGCTCAATGCCAAACTTGCTAGTGTCGTTCGAGAGGCAGAACCTGCGGCTCAACGGCCGGTGGCTCTTTTCAAGCCGCCGGAAGATGCGTTTTGAATGGCTCGCGCTTCTTGCGATCAATAGGCGGGTGAAGCCGCCTGACGAGGCATGGACAACGCTTGCAGAGGTTGGCCATTTGCCGGATTGGACGGGCAAGGCGACCGACCACATTGCGACGAATATTGGGCGCTACTTGCAGTCGTTTGAGCGAACGGGAGCCCAGCTTGTAGCCGCGGAAACGAGGTGGGCTGGACCGTACCGATTACAAATAGCCGCATCTGCAATTGAATTCGACATCCCAATTGCCGAGGTACAGCGGCAACTCCGACTCCGGCGCCCAGAGCCGCCCGCGCAAAGGGCAGAGTTATTGCGCTTCACACTCTCTTATGTGCGCGCACAGTGGCTCGTTTTTCAAGGCAGGCTGGTAGCGGTACGACAACGAGATCGGTCGCAGGACAATGCCTATTCAAGGTTGCTTCGCATGGCAGGTGATCGCCGGTTCTCTGCAAAGCTGCGCCTGATTGCATGTCTCAGCGCTGTGGACGTGCTCTATCGTATAGGAAGATTTCAGGCGGCCCTCAGAACTCTTGTTCAAAGCTCACGCCTTGTGCATTCAGTCCGGGACGATGTTCTGAAGGCTCGCTATCATTTGGCCCTTGCCTGGTCGCACTCACGAGGATCTAGTGGTCCAGCTTCCGACCTGGCCACTCTAAAAGCATTGAGGACGGCAAGTGCCTACGCGGAGGACGGCGGCGACAGAGCCACGCTCGGGCTGTTGGCTTATCGGACGAGCATGTATCTCACGAAGAAAGGGCAGCACGTTGAGGCCATTGGCCAACTCCTTCTTGCGCTGCAGGCATATTTGCTTACTGAGGACTACGACTCCATCCAGGCTTGCTGCGCAATCATTGGCAGCGTAGTCCACCGGCTCGGGGAGGAGCACTATACAGAGGCTCGGCGCTGGTTGCTTGCCGGGATTGCGATTGCACGATGGATGAAAATAGGGTTGGACGATGCACATGCCGAGATGATTTTGGGGAAGATCTACGTGGAGAATGGGCATCAGCCAGCGTTAGCCAAGTGGTGGCTGATGAGAGCCGAGAGGATCGCGGAACGTGCCGGCAACCAGGTGAGTCAAGCGGATATAAAGATGGTGTGGGCGCTTTGGCATCAGAAGTTTGGGACACGACCAGACGAGAAGAGTGCGTTGATTCAGGCGTTGCAGTTGTTCCGAACTTTGAGGCAATTCGACTGCAAACAGAAGGAGATTTATATGGCGCGAAAGTTTCCAGAGATGTGGCAGGAAGTCTTAAAGACTGTGAATACAAAAGGATAGCTATGCCTATAAGGGACGAAGGTGCCCAGGGAAGACATGTGCCCTGAGCGTCACAGGCGGACGCTGCTGGCGGGAAACGGGCTTGACAAGGGGGCCGACGCGGACGAACATTATCCCAATTTCCATTTGGAAGTTTTTTCCGGCTTCAAACTGGGCCTCAGCGAGTCCGGGCTTCCCTCGGTTTGGGAGCTACCATGGGTTCCTTCTGCGTCTCTCCGTCTTTCGCTTCCGCATATTGTCCGCTCCTGGTAACTATTCCGCAATCACACCAAAACTGGACACAGTTACAGGTGCTCAGGTTATAGCTCCGAGTGATCGGAGTAACAGGCCGTCACCTGACTGACAGAAGTCACAGTAGAGGTATTATGAGAAGTCGGAAACAATAGAAAATACTGGACTTAGGATTGTGATGAATCGAGGCTTGGCGAGCAAGCCTCGATTTCTCAATAACTTACACGGCTCGGAGCATTTGTCGAAAATCGATTTTCGACAATTTTCAGTGGGGTGCTTGCGTACCTTCCGTAACTTGCTGAAACAACAATAGGATGCAAGCACGTCAAAAGGGCCGCAATTGACGAAATACGAAAATCGGTCTGCAAGCTCCGGAATTTGCAAGATTCGGACATCGCCACACCGCATTTTTTGCCTTTTGTCTGCCAGAATGTCGCAAGCGCCCCATCCATTTGGCCCCCAAAGTCCTTTTCGACTTTTTGCATTCCTTGTTCCGCGGTGCCGGATTGAATGCGCCGAATCGACTTGGGGTTGCCAAAGGAGAAATTCATGGGTTCAACCTCGTACAATTCAGTTTCCCTCGGGCAGAACATGGAACGCCGTTGCTTGATGGATTGTAAAGTTCACAAAAGACAGGCGTTCTGCTGCGCTGTGAATGATTATCTGCTCCAATTGAAGGCATCTGGGCGGAGAGCCACCACGATTGCATCGTATGGCGAAAGTCTCGGCATCCTGGGGCGGAGATTGGGAACCAGCATTCCGCTGGAGATCGTTTCTCCAGTCCAGCTCAACACAGCCGTTGCCGGCTTGGCGATTATCGAAGGTCAGCCGGAAAAGCGCCGATCCCAAACGACGCTGAATCGCCATCGCAGCGCTTACCGGGGGTTCTTCGGCTGGGCATTCGAGACCAAGAGAATAATGGCAAATCCGGCTCTGCTGCTGGGAAGATCCAACATGGAATCGGTTCCCACACAGCCCATGACGCTTCACGAAGTCCGCTCATTTCTCCGGGCGATCCGCCATTCAAAGGAATCACTGCGCCTGCGAGATGAAGCACTATTCGCGTTGTATGCCTTCACAGGCCTGCGCCGGGCCGAAGCACTGTCATTGGACATGGCCGACTACAACGCTGCCACAAGAACGTTGCAGGTTAAGAATGGGAAAAGCGGACGACCTCGGGTAGTGCATGTGATCTCTCAACTGGGCCTTTTGCTAGAGAGACTTCAGAAGCACGGTGAGCGTGGAAAAGAGATGGAGAATGGAAAGCTGTTTCCGGGACGAACCCCTGGGCATAGTCTGACCACTCGCCAAGCCCAGAGCAGGTTTCAGCATTGGAAGGCAATTGCGGGACTTCGACCTGCATTGACCATCCATTCCTTTCGCGTTGGATTCGCGACCGCATTGCATCGGCAGAGCCGAGATGTTGTGCTTGTTTCTCGCGCCTTGGGGCATGGTGACCTTCGGCCTACCCTTCGCTATATTGACCTATCAGCGGGAGAACTGCCGGATTGGATGGAAACCACTTTCCGACAGATTGCATAGACCGGCTGTCTCAAATGAAATTTGGTTTGTTACCGTCATGTTTGTGAGAACTTCAAATGTCTATTAGAGTATTATCTCTCCCACCAGGAAAGGAGGGGCCATGTCGGTTTCAAAGGAAGACCGCGAGGACTACGAAGAGGGTCTGCATGACCGTCAGAAAGGCGTGTTTGACCAGGCGATCAACGACGTAACCGTTAACCACCCTGACACGGAGGCCTATTACAAGGGGCGTCGTGGGGAGCAGTTGGACGAGGACAAGGACTAGGCTCTATGCGCCCTCCGTCAGGGGGGCGCACCTCTATAGCGAATCGGCCTAATGCCCCTCGCCAAACGGCTCATGGATTTTCAGGGTGCTGTTGCATGAAGAGAACCAGCAGAACTGGTCCTCTTCACTGACGACGAATATACACTCCAGTCACTGGCTACCTGCCATCTCTCTCATGGTTACGAGGCTTGAATTTGTCGCGCAAAGCCAATTCCGCCGACTGGCGGACCTGTTCAACCCGCTCAAGAACGTGTTTGAGTTTCCCTTCGTCTATCGACACCCGGTAGGATTGCTGACCGTTTTGGGTTCTGATGACCGCAACCGTCAGATTGCCGCCGGCGTTTGCCTTCGGCTCTGGTTCCTGAGACGCCTTCAGGATTTGGAGAACCTGATGGGAGTGCGCGGCAGGTTTGAGGCAGGAAAGAAGCAGGTGTACGTCGGCTTCATTGGTGAAGAGCATCTCGCTCATCTCTTCGTTTTGCAACCTGGTTTCAAGGGCGTGAAGGCGAGCAGCTTTGACTTGGAGAGGATTTGCGACGAGTTGGTGCTGGCGGAGGGCGTCCCGCATTTCCGGGTCGGTGAATTCAACGAAGATGCCGTTCTGGACGGCCACTTTGACCACCTGCCGCTTCCAATCGTCGCCTCCAGAGCAGGCGATGCGCGATCCGTACTTCTGGACGGCCATCTCCAGGCCAAAGACGATTGCTGCCTCATTCTGGTTGAGCACGGTCACGCGCCGCCCACGGTCGATGACGGACAGCTTTCCGTTCACCATGTACGAGACTTCCCCAGTGGCCCGGTTGATCGTCCATATCCGGGCTGTGGCAATTTGTCCGGCGAGATTCTCCGCCCTCTGTTGAGCAGCACGCCGTTGTTCCATGAATTCTGACCAATCCGTCTTCTCCTCATCCGTACCGGGTCCAAGATGAAGTGCATTGGCTTCTAGAGCGGATTCCAGCCGCCGCTGGTTTCGCTGATCCGCATAGCGCCATCCGCGCAACTGTGCCGCCGCCCGCGCATCGCCCTCGGCGGCGCGTTCCGCAACCCACATGCGCAGGTTTTTAGGAAACTCGGTTTGGCGTTCCTTCTGCGTGGACAGTTTAAGCGTTCGCAGTTCTATGACGGACGCAGCTACAACCTCCGAGAGCAGGATCTTCTTGGCGGGCCACGACAGTGCCAATGTGCGGATTTCCTTCTTGCGTTGCTTCAGCCGGGCGAGAGCCTGTTGCCGGTCCTCTCTACCCTTTGCAGTAATGCCCTTGCAGACAGCCCTTTGCTCATTTCGGTATTGATTGTATTCAAACAGGAGGGCTTTTCTGTCCTGGAGTCGCTGCTCTTTTCGTTCGTCCCGTAGTGTCTGATTAAGAACGGCAGTACGTCCCATATGTGTAGGGGAAGGCTGAAGCGATGTCGAGGGTTCTCTCCAGGACCCGAGAAGCTGTTCGGTCGCCTTACGATTCTCTTTACCGGCAAAATCATGACGGAACACATCGGATGCTTTCACGCGGATAAAGTGGTCGATTGCGAGGACCGTGTACCCGCCTGCTTCCCCTTTCTCAATGCGCAGATGGTATTTCGCAAGAAGAGTATGCAGGGTGTCCCACGAGGCATTCTGACGCGTTAGCAGCGTTTGTACACGCGGAGCAACTTCTCGACGCACATAGGTCTGGAGGGAGTCTTCATCGTGATAGTGCTCGTACTTTGCGGCGGCGCCGCTCGCCTGGTGTTGAATCGACCTGGACTCATTGCGCTCGGATCTGGATGTTCGCACAGCCTTCTGTGTGGCATCGTCCCAGCGGGTCGGTCCGACAGTGTGGGACCAACCGTATTTGGCTTCGAGCGTCCGTGCCGCCGCGTCAAGTGTGATCCAATTTCGATACGGTGTATGGGCTTTGTAGGTTTCGGGATGGACCTTATTCAGCATGATGTGAATATGGAAATGCTTCTTGTCGTCGTGAGCAACGACCACGTATTGGTGGTCCTTGTAGCCAAGTTGGTCCAGCGTATATTCCGCAGCATCCATCCATTGTGTGCGGGTTGGCCGTTCACCTGGTGGCCACGCGAGTTCGAAATGGCACACTGCATCGTCGCAACGTAGGTTCAGGGATTCGACGGCTTTCATCTCCGTTGCCGCTGTGTCGATACCGACAAGGTTGTTCGACAATACGACTTCGCCACGAAGCAGAGTCTCTCCGGTCTCCGGGTCAACCTCTTTTGTGAGGTAGTTCAGTAGCCGCTTAAAACTGCTTCTCGACTTCTGTTTGCTCGGCTGAACCTTGGCGATCATGTACACTCCCCGCGTAGACCTGTTTGGCGATCATTCCGATTCATCCTCCTTCTTAATTACGGCTCGCAATGTCGTGGTGATCCCTGCAAGAACTGAGTTCAGTTCATTGCGAAGCGCTGCTTTGTATGGGTGGCCTTTGATCTGCATGAGCAGGTGCTTCTGAAGGCCGCACAGGCTGCTTAGGCGGGCAATTGCCTTGTCGCTTACGTGCGATTGAATTCGCTTATTGAGCGAGCATCTTCGGACGTACTCGCTCAACGTTAGTCCGGCTTTGTCGGCTTGTATCAACAGGGTGTTCTTCTCTTCATCTGTGATGCGCACCTGAATTCTTGTCGTTGTGCCCTTTGCTCGTTTGGGTCTTGGCATTGCGTTTCGTCCTTTCTGCGGGGTCTCGGGGCGCAGCCCTGAGCGAGATGCGCAACCAATTCTCCGAGTAGCCGAAGGCGGATTGGAGAATTGGTGGTGGGACGCGCGAAACCCCGCAGGGGTTTTGTGAGTACCAGCGCCTACCTCGCCGTGCCTCTTAGTAGTTTCGACTTTACAATAATACATTTCTGCTGTCAAAGATGTGTTATCGTATACCCATCCCGTGGGTAAGGACGGTGATGGGGAGACGCTATGGAAAAGGAGCGACGTAAAGCCCAAATGCTTACCGCAGAACAATTCGAGGTCTTTCGCACTCGCTTGGATGAGAGAGGAAATGTACCTCCGCCGCAACCCGAAACATTCATGATGGGTGAGATCGTTCGGGGCGTATACCCTCAGTTGAAAAAGTTGCGGGAGAACGGCTACACGCTGAAGATGTTGGTCCGTATTTTTGAAGAGA
>Ga0302266_10003756_pt1 | contig 12076 bp, 7 predicted proteins | sample III_Bog_E1_2_FD_194559 | JGI IMG/M metagenome (GOLD analysis project Ga0302266, IMG submission 194559) | Peat permafrost microbial communities from Stordalen Mire near Abisko, Sweden - III_Bog_E1_2 | ecosystem: Environmental > Terrestrial > Soil > Wetlands > Peat | place: Sweden: Abisko... | reverse complement strand
GATTCGCGTGACCGCATCTGAGCTGGCCAGCGCTGGCTGGGCGTCGCCCGATGTGGATCATGGCGCATGGCATACGTTGCCACTGCGCAAAACCGGCACTAACACCTGGGAGATTGTTCTGCCCGAACTTCACGTGTGGTCCATGGTCATACTTAACCGGAACAATCATCAATAAGGAGATCCGCCGTGCGGGTTTATTTAAGAATCATCTTTCTTGTCTTTATTGCCGCCACGGCTTTGGGGCAGCAACCCATTCATCGAACCCAACGCTTTGTTGTTTACCGCGATCGCGTGGTTGAAGGCAACTATGAGGCCCGCGCACTCTCAAACGAGGCGCTGATCTCCAACTACGGGCGCGATGCCGCAGCACCTAAAACCTGGAAGTTGACCGGCGATCTTCAAGCATATCCGGCTCTGCACTCTTCATTGCCGATACTGGATAGCGTTTACAATCTCTCACTCGAAGAGCTCTCGAAGGATAGCCGCCCCGATCAGACCCTGATGGCCGGAGCCAAGTGGAATGGCGTCTGGACACGCGATGTTAGCTATAGCACGCTTCTCTCGTTGGCCATCATTACTCCAGAGCTGACAAAGAACAGCCTCATGGCCAAGGTCAACCACGGTGAGATTGTGCAAGACACCGGTACTGGCGGCTCGTGGCCTGTCTCTTCCGATCGCATGGTTTGGGCTCTTGCTGCCTGGGAGATTTATCAGGTCACGGGAGATCGAGCCTGGCTGCGGCAAAGCTATCTCATTGTTCAAAACTCGGCACGCCACGACGAGCCTTCGGTGCTGGCTGCAGCGAATGGGCTGGTGCACGGCGAATCAAGCTTCATGGATTGGCGCGAACAAACCTATCCGCGCTGGATGAATGCTGTCGACATCTACTCGTCGCAATCACTCAGCAATAATGCCGTCCACTACCAGACCTATCGCATCCTCGCCCAAATGGCGCGCACTCTGGGCGAAGACGGCTCTGCTTACGATCGCCGCGCCGAGCGCATTAAGCGCTCCATGAATCAGCTCTTGTGGATGCCCGACAGAGGAGACTATGGCGAATATCTATACGGTAGAGCGCACCTTGTGCTTTCTCCGCGCGTGGAGTCTCTTGGCGAGTCCCTTGCCATGCTCTTCGAGATTGCAGCGCCAGCGCAGCAAAAAGAGATGCTGAAGAATCTTCCGCTGCTTGACTACGGCATTCGAACGGTCTATCCGCAAGAGCCCGGCATTCCTCCTTATCACAACGAATCCGTCTGGCCGTTCGTACAAGCATTTTGGAACCTTGCCGCTGCCAAGAACCACGCAGATGCAACCGTCGCAGACGGCCTCAGCGTGCTGCTGCGGCATACATCTTTCTTTTTGACCAACAAGGAAAATCTCGTCGCCAACACTGGAAGCCCTTCAGGAACCGAGATCAACTCCGATCGCCAGCTCTGGAGCATCGCCGGCAATCTAGCAATGGTCTATCGCATTCTCTTCGGCATGAGCTTTCAGGACGACGGCATTCATCTCGCGCCATTCATCCCACGAGATTTTTCCGGCAGCTATCAACTCGACAACCTTCGCTATCGCCAGGCCACGCTCTCGCTTCATGTCAGCGGCAGTGGGGGAAAGGTCCGCTTGCAAAAACCCGATGGCGTCCCATTCAATGGCATCATTCCAGCTACCCTGCGAGGATCGCATCGCATTGAGATTGTGCTGGATCAAGAAGCTCGCGAGGCCGTATCTTCGCATCGCAATGACGATCGCACCGCACCCGGTACGCCTGAGCCGAAGTTGGATGCGGGGAATCTCTCGTGGCCGCCGGTCTCCGGAGCCGCATCCTATGAACTCTTTCGCGATAGCCTGCCGTCGCGACAAACCAAAGAACCCTTTTTGCTGTTGCATGAAGATAGCGGCAAGAGCACACACGAGTATCAGGTCGAGGCCATCGACAGCAACGGCATCTCCTCATTCCTGAGCGCCCCCGTCGTCGTCGAGTCGCCCGGCAATGTTCTGGTCGCTGCCTTCGATCCGGCTCTTCGCCCTATCGATCTGACTAGCGATTCCACAGCCTCCGCTGAAACAACACTCTCTGTTTCCGACGCAGGCACTTACGCAGTACAGATTCACTACGCCAACGGCGCCGGGCCCATCAACACAAGCAATCAGTGCGGAATGCGCAGCCTTTATATCGATGAGCAGTTCAGTGGTGTGGTCGTGATGCCGCAACGCGGCGAGGGCGCATGGGACAACTGGGGATGGAGCAACCGCATTCTCCATGGCTTCACGCCGGGAAAGCACACGATCGAGCTGCGCGTTGAAGAGATCGACAACAACATGAGCTTTACCCAGAACCACGTTCGTGTTGATCGCATCGAGGCGAGCAGAGTAGTCTCGACAGGCGCCATGGAGGAATAATCAGCCGGAACGCATAGATAGGCCAAGTCAGGGCCTTCGAGAAGTGTCAAGGGCACAAAAAAGGAGGCAACTGGGGCGGAGAAAAGTGGAGCCGGTAGTAGGAACGATGAAGCAAGCTTTTTCGGGGGAGAAGGTGTCTTGGAGCGTAGCGAAAGAGCTCTTTCGCCCCCGAAGCCCGTTCTGTGGAGAGGGTTCAGCGGTCTAGAGGGGAAGTCCGTTTACGGCGGCTTTGCTTGAGGCGCTAGCTGTCGCCATTTATCTCCAGACAGTGTTTGGCCCTTCACGTCTTTTCAAGTACTTGCAGGTGTTTGGCAGTTCTGGAACTTGCTGTAAGTTATTGATTTCATTCACGTATCCTCTATGGCATGGAAGAGGTCGTCGGTTCGATCCCGACCAGGTCCACCAAATTATCTTAATAACTTAGCGGATTCGCCGGATTTCCCAACTTCCCTCCCAACTCAAGGTTAAATCCGGGTCGTTATGCCGCCTTTCCGGTAAGCTTCACTGGGCCCTCTTGCGCAGTTCAGATTCGGTCGATAATTTTGCCCCTCTCGATAAGGAGGCCGAAAGAACAGCCTTGCCAGTCTCCTTTTCGGCTTTGATTGCAATTTAGGTGATTGATTCAAGTCGAAACGATCAACCATGAGATGTCTGAACAGGCGGTCGCGTGACCCCGCTTTGCATTGGAGATACCAGAGTGCCAGGGCTAGGTGGTCAACTCTATGAAAAATATGATTGTTAACGCGTGTAAATTTGAGTTGCACCTCTTGAATTTCCTCTTTACCCCACCGGTTTTGACCTCCTCTGGACATTGCAGCCTCCTTTTATTGAAGGCCGCTTTCGGAGGTAAACCCCACTGTTTCCGGGTAAATGATCTATTTCCTCGCACCTTTTCATCTTCGCTTGTCTTCTGCGCCCAAACAGCTTTCCAGCCGGCATATGCTGGGCATCGACGGTGATTATGGTCACATGCGTGACCATTTTATTATTTTTCGGTCAGTTTTCTTCCTATAATGAGGGTCATTCGTACTACTATTCTTGTGTCCGTGCTGAGCGTGCCACAAGACAAAGGGATGAGTTGTTGCTGTTGAGTAGGTTGCCTGGGGCTGATGCATTCACGCCGCGGAGACCCATGTCGAGAGAAGGACATCCATGATCGCCAGCAGCATGTCCAACGAGGAGCGGTCTCCGCGCCGGCATCCCGCCGCGTGGGTGCCTACGCTCTATTTCGCCGAGGGCCTTCCTTTCTACGCCGTCAATTACATGGCCCTGTACTTTTACCAGAACATGGGCGTGAAGAACGCCGTGACCACGCTGGTTATCAGTCTGCTGGCTTTTCCCTGGACTCTGAAGCCTATCTGGAGCCCGATGCTGGAGATGTACAAGACCAAGAAGTTTTTCGTGGTTCTTACTCAAATGGTAGGTGGATTAAGCCTGGTCCTGATAGCTCTATCCCTGAACATGCCGGGGTACTTCCGCTACTCGATTGCGATCTTCGCTGTGCTGGGCTTCTGCTCGGCCACGCACGACATAGCCGCGGACGGCATCTACATCGCTGCCCTCACGACGAAGGAACAGGCCGCTTATATCGGCTGGCAAGGCGGTTTCTACAACCTGGCGCGGATTTTTTCGACGGGTGGGTTGCTTTGGCTGATCGGTGTTCTCGGAGAGAAATTTGCGCTGGCGCACGTTGCGGCTCCGCTGGTGCGCGCGTGGATGGTGATTTTTGGCGCTGTCGGGCTGGTGCTGGTGGCGCTGAGTCTCTATCACGCGCGAATGTTGCCGACAGGCGGAGAAGAAAGAAAATCCGAAAGCGTCCGCCAGATGGCCGCGACCTTTTGGGATGTCGTGGTCAGTTTCTTTAAGAAGAAGAACATTTATCTGCTGCTGATTTTCATCTTTCTCTATCGTGCCGGAGAAGGTCAGGTCATCAAGGTTGGTCCGCTGTTTCTGCGGGCCGCACGCTCGACCGGCGGACTTGGTTTGAGCTTCCAGGAAGTGGGAGCTATCTATGGGGTTTTCGGCAGTGCGGCCTTCATTCTGGGCAGCGTTCTGGGTGGATATTTCATCGCCCATGTGAGTTTGAAGCGCGCGTTGCCCTGGCTGATTCTGGTTTTGAACTTGCCCATGATCGCCTACTGGTATTTGAGCGTCGCGCTGCCCGTGAATCCCGTCCTTGTCACTACGGCTATGAGCATCGAGATGTTCGGATACGGCTTCGGATTTGTGGGGGTCATTCTGCTCATGATGCAGGAGATTGCGCCGGGAAAATACCAGACGGCGCACTACGCATTTGCAAATTCGCTGATGAATCTTGGCGTGATTCTGCCGGGAGCCGCGAGTGGATGGATCCAAACCAGGCTCGGCTACACGCATTTTTTCATCTGGGTAATCATCGCAGCGCTGCCCGCGCTGGTTCTTTCGCACTTCATTCCGATCCGCGGAGGAGCGCAGGCGCCCCCGCCGCAGATTGCCGACGCGCAGGCATAGTTCATCGCAAAGTTCATATGGAGGTGTCGCAATGGTCAAGGAGCCCGAAGCAGAAACGACTAATTCCAAATGTGTCGAGACCCATGCAGGGTTGAAGGCGGTTATTCTGGCGGCAGGCAAGGAGGCTATCACAGCCAACGGCGAGCCGCTGGTGCTGCAAACGCTGGGCGAGCGCAGCATTTTGCAGTGCGTAGTACAAAATGCGCTGCAGGTGGTTCGGGCTGAGGACATTTATGTGGTGGTCGGCTATCGCCAGGAAGATGTGCGAGCTCAGCTGGGACCAAAATTCAATTACGTCGTTCAGGAAGAGGCGCTGGGCACCGGAGATGCGATGTTGCAGGTCGCGCGAGTGCTCAAAGACTTTCCGGGCAATCTTTTGATCCTTTATGGGGATACGCCGTTGTTCCGGCCCGACTCGATTCGCGGGCTGCTCAACCGGCACAAATTGCAGAAAGCGGATCTCACTCTGCTCACCGCGAACGTGGATCGCACTCTCCCGTACGGGCACATCATTCGCGATGCCGCCGGCCAGATCATCGACATCATCGAAGACACGGAAGCCTCTGCGGAGGTGCGCCAGATTCACGAGTTGAACGTTGGCGTTTACGTGGTGAATGCCGGAGTCATCTCGGTCGCGCTGGAGAGCCTGACACCTTCCCCGCGCGATGGCGAATACCGGCTGACCGACTGCGTCCATCAATTGATCCGGTCAGGTCTTCGCGTGGTTAATTATCAACTTTACGATCAGGACGAGGTGCAGGGCATCAACACGCAGCAGGATCTGGAACACGCCGAATTCATTTTGCAAAAGAGGCTCTTTCGCCCGCACCGGCAAGAAGAGCAGAACGTGGTGGCTTTTGGGACTGGCGGATGGCGTGCCATCATCGGCGAGGGTTTCACCATGCACAACGTCCGGCGCCTGAGCCAGGCATTGTCGAATGAGATCACCCGGCGCAGAGACGAGAAGCATGGAGTTCTTATCGGCTACGATCGCCGCTTCCTGTCAAAGCAGGCGGCCGAAGCATCTGCCGAGGTTTTTGCGGGTAACAACATCCCGGCCATCTTGTTGAGTGAAGATGCGCCGACGCCACTTATCACATACGCTACCGCGCTCGAAGGCGCCGTCTACGGTCTGGTCTTCACCGCAAGCCACAACCCGCCGGAATGGAATGGGCTGAAGGTTTTTCGCAGCGACGGGTCGCTGCTGCTGGACGATGAGACGCGCCAGATCGAAACCGAGACCAACGCTTTGACTCCAGGAGACGTCATCAAGCTGGAACTCGATATCGCGCTTGAAGCTAGCGTTGTAAGGCGAAAGGACTATACAAACCAATACGTGAATGCCGTCGAGGCACTGATTGATCTGAAAGCGATTCGCGACGCCAGTCTCAAGGCAATTGTCGACCCCATGTACGGCGTGGGCCAGCTTACTCTTGGTATTGTGCTGACCGAAGCCCGATGCCGCGTTACCTTCATTCACGAGCGCCACAATCCTTTGTTTGGGGGTCGTTCGCCGGCTCCGAGTCTCGAAGGGCTGCGCACGCTGAGTTCGCAGATGCAAGAGGACGGCTATGATGTAGGCTTGGCGATGGACGGAGACGCTGATCGCATCGCGATTCTCGACGAGCAGGGCCGGTACATTTCGGTCAACGATCTCCTGTTGCTGCTTTATTGGTATCTTCACGAAGTGCGTGGTGAACGTGGCGGCGTGGTGCGTAACCTGGCCACCACTCATTTGCTCGACCGTCTCGCCCGAGCCATGGGCGAAGAGTGCTATGAAGTGCCGGTCGGCTTCAAACACATTGTCAATGTAATGCAGCAGCACAACGCCCTGCTGGGCGGCGAGTCGTCGGGCGGGCTTACGATTCGAGGACATATTCTGGGAAAAGACGGCATATTCGCATCGGCCCTTGTGGTGGAAATGCTGGCTAAAACCGGCCAGAAGATCTCCGAATTGCGTGACCGCGTTTATGCCATCACCGGGCCGCTGTACGACCTGGAAGAAGGCATTCCAGCTACGCCTGAGATGCGGATAGCGGTTCCGCGCCTCCTCAAAGAGGCGCCAACCAGCCACATTGGCCGCTATCCGGTCACAAGGATTTCGCACGCGGACGGCACCAAGCTCTTCCTGGAGAACGACAACTGGGCGCTGCTGCGCTTCTCCGGAACCGAGCCTGTGCTGCGGCTCTCCGTGCAGGCCGATACAGAGGAAAAGGCCACGGAACTGATTCAGTGGCTCCGGCAGTTTGTAACGGCGTAGAATGGGCAGTTCCGCGCAGAATGATCGAGGATCGCAGGATCAAATCAACTTGGACTCCCGAGCGTAGGGAATTTTCTGCTGCGCTCAGGGGGTCATGGCAATGTCTTCACCAGTCGCAGTCTTCTATGGAGGAGCTTCGTGCGCTACGGCCATTTTGATAACGAGAACCGCGAGTATGTGATCGACCGCGTCGATGTGCCTGTTTCTTGGACCAATTATCTCGGCGTAAAGGATTTGTGCGCCATCGTTTCGCAAAATGCGGGCGGCTATTCGTTCTACAAAAACGCCGAACATCATCGCATCACGCGATTTCGCGCCAATGGCGTTCCCCTCGATCGCCCTGGACACTATATTTACTTGCGTGACGACGATACCGGCGAATATTGGTCGGTGTCATGGCAGCCCGTGGGCAAGAGCCTGGACCAAGCCAAATATGAATGCCGCCACGGCCTCTCTTACTCGAAGTTTTCTTGCGACTATCAGGATATCCTTGCGGAGCAGACGTTATTTATTCCGCTCGAGGATGACGTAGAGCTGTGGGATTTGAAAATCAAAAATACTGGCGCGAAGCCGCGCCGGCTGAGTGTCTTTGCTTATGTTGAATTCTCATTCCATCACATCGAGATTGATAATCAGAACCTGCAGATGAGCTTGTACGCGAGTGGTGCTGACTGCCGCGACGGCGTGATCGAATACGACTTCTTCTATGAGCCATCGACTTTCCATTATTTTACCGGCAGTTTCAACCCTGACAGTTACGACACCATGCGCGACAGTTTTCTCGGCAGCTACCATACGGAAACGAACCCTTTAGCTGTCGAACAAGGAAAATGCAATGGCAGCGCTGAGTTGGGTGGAAACCACTGTGGAGCTTTGCAGAAGAAGATTGTAATCGCTCCGGGAGAAGAGTCTCGCCTGGTCTTCATGCTCGGTGTGGGTCCAAGGGGAAAAGGGCAGGAGATCAGAAGCAGATATTCCCTTTTGGCAAATGTCGACAGGGAGTTTGCCGCGCTGAAGAACTACTGGCAGAAGAAGCTTTCCGTTTTCCAGTGCAAGACCCCGCACCACGGGCTAGACACAATGGTCAACATCTGGACGCTCTATCAGGCAGAGACCTGCGTCGTCTGGTCTCGCTTTGCATCGTTTGTTGAAGTCGGCGGTCGCACAGGGCTGGGCTTCCGCGACACCTCGCAGGATGTGATGAGCGTGGTCCACACCAATCCTCTGAAATGCCGCCAGCGCATCGTGGAATTGCTAAAGGCGCAAGTCGCGCAGGGCTACGGGCTGCACTTGTTCGATCCCGACTGGTTTGACCTTGAGAAGCAGAAGGCTCCGGCATTCAAATCGCCCACCATCGCTCACGCGCCCGACGTCAAGAGCATGATTCACGGCATCGAGCACGCCTGCTCCGATGATGCGTTGTGGATCGTCGTCACCACCTGCGAATACGTCAAAGAGACTGGCGACGCGGCGCTCTTCGATCAGGTGTTGCCCTTTGCCGACGCGGGTGAGGCTACGGTCTACGAGCACCTCAAGCGCTCACTGGATTTTTCCGCCGAACAAGTGGGCCAAACCGGCATCTGCAAAGGCCTGAGAGCTGACTGGAACGATTGCCTGAATCTCGGCGGCGGAGAAAGCGCCATGGTCTCGTTCATGCACTACTGGGCTTTGCACGCCTTTGTCGAGGCCGCGCGCCACTTGGGCCGCCAGAATGACGCCGAGAAGTATAGCGCGCTGGCAGAAAAAGTCCGCGCTGCGTGTGAAAAAGAATTGTGGGACGGAGAATGGTATCTTCGCGGCCTCACGGCCAATGGCTTGAAGGTCGGCTCGCAGGAATGCGAAGAGGGCAAGATCTTTCTGGAGAGCAACTCCTGGGCGGTACTTTCCGGCGCCGCTGCCGGGCCGCGCGCCACATCCTGCATGAATGCCGTGGATAAGTATCTGTTTTCCGCGTATGGCATTCACCTGGTATGGCCGGCTTTTTCGAGGCCCAATGACGATGTCGGCTTTATTGGTCGCGTCTACAAAGGCGTCAAGGAGAACGCCGCAATCTTCAGTCATCCCAATCCGTGGGCTATCATTGCCGAGTGCAAACTGGGCCGGGGCGAGCAAGCCATGAAGTTCTATGACTCCATGCTTCCCTACAACCAGAATGACCTGATCGAGATTCGCGAGGCTGAGCCTTACTCCTATTGTCAGTTCGTCATGGGAAAGGATCACACGGCGTATGGCCGGGCACGGCATCCGTGGCTTACCGGCAGCGGCGGCTGGAACTACACAGCGGTAACGCGCTGGATTCTCGGAGTGCGCCTGAGCTTTGATGGAATGATTGTCGATCCCTGTATCCCCGCCGGCTGGAGGGAATTCAGTGTCATCCGGCAGTGGCGCGGGGCGACCTTTGAAATCACTGTGAAGAACCCGGATGGAGTACAAAATGGCGTGATTGCTACTACGTTCAACGGGGAGCCAGTGCAAGGCCCGATCAAGCCGCAGCCAGCCGGCTCGATGAATAAGGTTGTTGTGGTGATGGGATGATACTGCTTGGTGCAAAGTTTTTGTGTGAATTCCAACTGCTGAACCGATGCGCGATGGTTCCGCACTCTACCGGTGAAGAACAAACGAAATGTGGAGGAGCTTGCCATGCACGAATACTTGCTGCCGCACTCATGGAGAGTAGCTTTGATAACTACGTTGCTCCTAGCAGGCCTCTCTTTGCCTTGCCGTGCGCAGCAGCAGCCTCATGGCAGAGTTTTCGGCGCTTACTTCGAAGAGTGGAATATCCATTACTCCGGCCGCAACATTGCGGATCTGGAGAAGAATGGTGTAGCCGGTGAACTTACTCACCTCATCTACGCCTTTGGAAATGTGACCACGGCTTCAGCGCCCGTCTGCGCCATCGCCGATCCTCTCGACGCCTACCAGGATCCGGCAATTCCCAGCGTCGGCGGCAAGCCCTTCACTGCACCGCTCTATGGAAACTATGGCGCCCTCCAACAACTCAAGCAGCTTCATCCCCGTTTGAAAGTCTTGATCTCTTTGGGAGGGCAATTGGGTGACTCCGCCGGGTGGGTGACAGCATCTCGCACCGCGACCGGCCGCGCGGCGCTCGCCTCCTCATGCATCGATATGTTTGTCAAGGGCAACTTCGCCCCAGGCGTTCAGGCTCCCGGCTTGTTTGACGGCTTCAATATCGACTGGGAGTTTCCTGCCGCTGCGGACAAGCAGAATTTCACGGCCCTGCTCAGAGAGTTCCGCACGCAACTCAACGCTTTATCAAAGACCACGGGCAAGAAATATGTCTTGTCGTTCGATTCACCCGCAGGTCAAAAGAATTATGTAAACATCGACCTGAAGGCAGCCGCTGCTCAAGTGGATTTCCTCACCATCGACGGCTATGACTACGCCGGAACATGGGATACAAAAACCAATGAGCAATCTCCGCTGTACGAAACGGCCGAGAACCCATTGCGCGACCAGGCGTTCAGCATCGATGAGACCGTAAAGGCCTATCTCAAGGCCGGTGTGCCTGCGGCCAAGTACACCATGGGTCTTCCGTTGTATGCCGTCGGATGGACAGGCGTCCCCAATGTGAATCATGGCTTGTACCAGAACTCAACATCTCTTTCGCCGGTTCTCCTCGACGATGGCTCTGGCTTGTGCCCAAAACTAGACAAGGCCGCTCCGTCGCCAGGCTGCGACACGCTGTTGACACCGGGATTCCTGACTTACGCGACGGTCGAAAACCTCATCAACAAGAATGGCTACACCCTCTGGTACGATACGGAACGGGGCAGCGCGACGCTCTACAATCCGGTCACAGGAACCTTTTACAGCTTCGACGACCCCACTTCGATAGTTGCGAAGACAGCCTACATCAAGAAAAACAAACTGGGCGGCGCGTATGTGTGGGCGTTGAATCACGACGACGCCAACGGGTCTCTGACAAAGGTCATTGCGGCAAGCCTCAAGTGATCTTTGCAATGCGTCTCCCGCGCCAGCAGCACGCTTCAAATGACCCTGCCGAGACCGCCCCGGCCCTTCCCGGCTGCAATCCATCTTCCTCTGCCGCCGGGCATTCCCGCTAAGAACTTGTTGAAGTTCGATTGGATCTCCGCGTCATGAGGGGGGATTATTGATCAATCGAATCGGTATGTGTGAAGATGAGTGGGTTCAGGATGGGATGTTCAACTATGTCTCGTTGGAGCAGCGGGTACCTGTGGATCGTCCGCTGTGCGGAATTCGCAAGCTGATGGAATCAGTGTTGGCTTCTTTGAACGTTGAGATCGGCAAGCTGTACAAGGACGCCGGCTGTCTGTCGATAGCGCCGGAGTATATTCCGCGGGCGCCCGCGTCGCATCAGCACGGCACGAAGCTCCATTTCAAGCCGATTTTCACTCAACAATCGCTTGAAATGTCAATGAATGCGTGCGCGTCCGGCGAATTTCAACATGTCCTTAAATCCAGCCCCTGAGGGAATGTTCATCTGACAGAATGACTTAAACGAGAGCTTCCTTACAGGGCGGCAGCGAGCGCGGGATACCGGCAGATGTGGCTGGTTTCGTAGAGAGCAAGAAGGCGCTGGCGCATCAGGTAGTAGGACGATGATGCCTCTTGTGCGTTCAGGGGAAGCGTGATGCTGAAGCGCGGCAGTAACTGGCCTGGAAGCATACCCAGTTCCACACGACGGACGGCGCGGCGCAGAGAAGCTGCATCCATCCTCATGCGCTCGGTCACGATTACGGCCTCTTCAAAGTTCCACTGTTGCGCATACGCGGCCAGGGCCAGCATGATCTCCGCGTTCTGGCGCATTCTCTTCAAGCCCTCGAAACCACCGAGGGATTCCCAAATCTGCTTCGGCTCCATATCGATCTGACCGCGATGCGGGGTCAGATAATCGATGGCCACCACAGACACCTCAACCATATC
>Ga0302266_10003753_pt1 | contig 12079 bp, 15 predicted proteins | sample III_Bog_E1_2_FD_194559 | JGI IMG/M metagenome (GOLD analysis project Ga0302266, IMG submission 194559) | Peat permafrost microbial communities from Stordalen Mire near Abisko, Sweden - III_Bog_E1_2 | ecosystem: Environmental > Terrestrial > Soil > Wetlands > Peat | place: Sweden: Abisko... | reverse complement strand
GCCTTACTCATATCCATCAGCGGGGTTAAAATACCTATACAGTTTAAATCATTCTTATCCAGCCCCAGAGCCTTGTTGATAGCATCCTCTTGCACATCAATATACACTTTACGACAATCTGGATAGTTGGCATTATCTGCCTGACAGACGCCGGTGATGATTTCATAAATGTCTTTACATATAGCCCGATTAGCCGCCAAGGTCAAGAACAGCGCATTGCGCATTGGGACGAAGGTAAGCTCTGTGCGGTCACCGATGGTCTTATCCATCTGCTCATAATTCTGGTACAGCTCAAGATCAATTTGCGGATTAGTCAGTGGTGACCTTCCTGCTAGTATTGGTCCTACGTCAATTATTTCATGCGATGTTATTCCGCCGAGGAGCTTTACCACATTTTGTGCTGCTTGGATTTCAATGCTGTGCCGCTGGTTGTAGTTAAAGGTGATGGCATGGACTTCGTCAAAGTTCTGTTTAGCCCACGCAAGGCAGGTAACAGAATCCTGACCACCTGACAAAACTACCATTGCTTTATTCATAATAGTTCTCCGTAAAATAAAAGGGTGCTAGATAATTATACCGAGCACCCAGTGATATCAGTACTGCAACTTTACTTAATGGTATGACCAGCCGCTTTCAAGATGGTAATAAATTTATGCGCTGATGCATGATTCATTGCCAAGGTATTATCGCGGAATTCGAGACCTTCCTTCGTAAGTATCTTGGCTATTTCATCCTTGGTAGCTTTAATATCTTCTGCAACCAGTTCCATGATGCGTTGAGAAACACTAACCCCACCGTTATCCTTGGCAGAAATCTTTTTCTTATCTGTGGCTGGGGCTGGAACTTCTTTAGCAGGCGCGCCACGCTTAGAAGTTGGCTTTGCTTCTGGTTCTTCTTCCTTGGCTGCTGCGCCACGGCGAGTTGACTTATTCTCTGCCGGAGCTTCTTTCAGGACTACGGATTCAAGGCGGTCACGTTGGAATTCTTGCTCATCCTTACCATCGTCAATCACGATAATTGAATCATCAATCTCTACGATCACGCCCTCCGACACCTTACCGCGCTTGTTTGTGATAATAACTTCGTCGTCAACTGCCGGCTCATATTCAGGAGCATCATCCTGAGCTTGGCTAGCAACTTCGGACTCCTTCTTGACGATTGATTCAACGCGGTCTTTAGTGAACTCAACTTCTTCACCGGCCACGTCAACTACGATGATGTCCCCATCGATTTCCAGCAGTTCACCTTCTGACACTTTACCACGCTTGGTGGTGACCACGATGAGGTCCCCAACTACCGGAGCAGCAGGAGCCGCCGCCTTAGCAGAACGGCCACCACGTGCTGGCTTTGCTTCTGGCTCTTCGGCTGGGGCAGCACCACGACGAGTTCGTGTAGTTGCTGCTTCTTCTTCTTCCAGGTCTGGGAAGTCAATTGGGTCTTTCTTTGAATTGATGTTATCCGCTGCATCATTGAACCAGTCTTGCTGTTCAGAGCTAAGACTCTCCCAGTCACCATCCGAAAGTTCACCAACGGCAGAAATAAGTCGCTTGCGGAACGCTACATCTTCCTCACCTCGTATTGCTTTAAGCCCAGTTAGTTCTACTAGGGCATCACGTATCTTGCTTTTAGCCATGACAACTGCTCCTTTAAAATTAATGAAAACCTACATAACCAGTTTCCCAGTTATCTATATATACCCCGCGTTACTTAAAATATGCGCGGACTAAGCCTATACTATCGGTCCCTTTCTCCCTACCGAGGGCTTCATTGATGAAATTATTACCGTCTTCTACATTGTGGCCATTACCTTTCCATGCGTTACGGGCTAGTTCTAGTATCTCTATCGGGGCTATTAATAGGAGTCTTAGTACCTGCATTACTTCGTTAGGAGCCTGAGAAATGGATACCAGCACGCTCCCGTGGTTATCAAGATCACCAGCAACTTCATGATGTGAGTGTTCATCAGAGTCCTCCAAATCAAGAGAGTGTAGGTTACGTAAAATACTGTCTTCATTGGCTAGGTCATTAAACCGGTTATACAAAGCCGTTTTGTACAGAGCCATGAAATGCTTTGGCTCCTCAACTGAGTACTTAGCCGTAAGCTTACAAAATACAAGGAAAGCTTCGGACTCCGCATCCTCGTAGGTCATGGATGATTCAACGCGCCAATAGTTTGTTTTAAGGAAATTAGTGGTGTATCCCTCCAAGCTCCCCTTCCATACTGGTATGTGGTTAAGTTTAGTGCGCGGTCTAACGGTGAGTTTTCTTCTAATTTGTGACATTTAATTGCCTCCGTGGTTTAGGTGTGTTGGATGAATTATTCATAACTAACTTAGCTCTTATTCTACCGGTAGTAGTTGCAACTACATTAATTCTTTTGCGAGGTGAAGCTAGGTGACTCTCAGGACGTGCTGGATCAGTTCCTTGCTTCATCCCATGCAGGCAGTATTTTGGATTAGCTACCCAGCAGTCAATCCCATCATAAATACCTACTAGGGACTCAGTATCGGGTAACTTAAACACGCGCAGGTGGACCTTATTATCATCTCTATTTACGTAACCAATCTGCGTGCATCCCCTGAACTTGCTTTGAAATAGTCTATTATAGGAATTACTCACGATTAACCTCCATAGCCAGTTTAACAACTTCACGCGGAGTTAAATCTCCACAATCTTTTCTCCCTTTTGGGACTTCCATGATTGAAGTCTTCGGTATATGTGACAACTTCGCCTTCATCCTCATACTATCTACTGCCCCAGTGCCGGTATTATTGTTGTCCATCATAAATACTATCCGGTCGAACTGGCTTGCTGCCTCCTCCAAAATATAAATCTGCTCATCTTGTATATTGTTCGTAGAAATGGCTACGGCCCTTACACCATGATATTGCCCATAGAAGTCAGACTTGATTGCATCGAAAGGCCCCTCTACTACTAACAGAGTATTTCCACCCGTGATAAGTACATCATGATTATATAGAGTCTGCTTGGCTGGTATCATGCTTTCATCTAATCCGAGGTCTTTGTAACGGATGGTGGCATCTGCAATCGCTCTTGCGGTCCAAGTAACCAGCTCACCATTTACGTAATAGGGTATGATGATCCTGTCGTTGTATGGCTGGTTTGTAGTAGCCATTAGATTGTACTGATTAATAAGACATGATAAGTCTCGATGTGGGAATCCTCTGTTTTCTAAATAAGCTAGGTGACGTTTACAAGAAATACTGCCATCCACCGACTTGAAGCCTTTAGGAAACCCAAGTTGGTTACTACGTTCGGCTGCTGGGGCTAGGTTAGCTTCCCTGCCCAGTACTCTGGCTGCGATTGCGTCAAACCCATCCGGGTCGATGTAGTCAACATCTAACCCTGCTATCTCACGCGCCTTATCGTATGATATTTTTAGTAAGGCGACTAATAGTCTCAGTGGGGAACGGCCACGATGGTCTGCATTACGCCAGCATCCCCATGCGCCGTTACTTAAGTTCAGTCCCATGTGGAAACCATCAGTAGCATTAGACCAGCATAGTGGACAATGGATATTTACATTTCCACGTTTTACATTACCCCCACGAGTCGAGTACTCAACCCCGTACCGATCTAGGATTCTTATCCAATCAATGGTTGTAGTCATTATTATGGTTAATTAAAAGTGACGACTTTAGTATTATATAAAAAGTTATTGATTAAGTAAACCTAAATGTTCTCGTTTAAACTGACCCCCTACCACCATATCATGCATGGACTTACCCTCGGCTAACATTTCCTTTATGCCGAAGTCTACTGTGCGGCTGGCCATGAGGTCATATATAAAAGTCTTATGCGTTTGTCCCGGTCTATGAACCCGTTTCTCAGTCTGCTTTCGTGCTATGGGTGAAGGTGGTGATTCGTAGAAGACCATATAGTTTGCTACATCCTGCAACCCATCTACGCCAGTGCCACCACTTGCTGAGTTCATCAAGAAGACTTTAATGCTCGGATCATTCTTAAACCTGCGTATGGCGTTCACAGGATCCTTGCTGCCCCCGTAAAGCCATTCAGCCTTGCAATTAATCTTTTTAAGTCTTTCCATAATCAGTTCACCACTTACCGTGTACTCGTGGCTAATAACTATCTTCTGGTCACCAGATTCCTCTACAATCTTTTCTAACGCATCCAACTTGGCATTTTCTTTAAAGCGTATTTCGTGCGGACCATATTCATCAGTCCAAGATAAGTAGCCCGCTACTAGCTGACGCATACGGATCCAAGCCCCGTCCAATGCTTGTACCTTCCCTCCAGCACTAATAAGACCTTCCACAGCTCGGTAGTAGTGCTCAGACTGCTCCTTGCTCATATTTACTTTAATGGTGATGTACTGGCATTCCGGAAGGTCAGCACATTCCGATTCATCGTAACGGATACTGCGATGCTGCAATGCTCGATATAAAGCCCTAGCCTTGCGCTTATCAAACGACCAAGTAGACCCAGCCCAGTAGTCCTGCGTCTCCTTCATGTATCCGGCTCTAAACAGACCTAACGTATCTCCGAAGGTATCACCTCGATCCACCAGATAAAACTGCGGCCAGATAGCCTCTATATTGCGTCCAAACAGGGTCCCCGTAGTCGAGTAGACGTAATCAGCCTGCTTAGTAAGCTGGCGCATGATACCGAAGCGTAGAGTGTCTTTATTTTTAACAAGGTGCGATTCGTCAATACCTATGAAGTTATAAATCTTCTGGAGCTTGGCTATCTTGCTATCATCGCGCACATACTTCTTACCCAGCTTACGGCTTACTGCAAGATGCAGACCAGCATAATCTATCAAAGACACTTCACCAACTGGGTTAAGTAACCTTTCCCACTTCTGCTCAATCTCACCAATGCATGGAGTAGACTCCAGATTAGAGTGCTTGAGTAAATCATCTTGCCATGATCCTATATTAATTAATCTAGGCACGGTGATTAATGCGTGTTCTATCTTTTTTTCTCGGATACGCTGGGTAATCAGGTCTTGAATAATTTTTGATTTTCCGAGCCCCATATCAAGTAAAAATAAAAATCTAGGCTCAAGCATTCCGACAAGAAAACAAACCATCTGGTGGATCCATTGGTCTGTTTTAAATACTGGCTTTACTTTTAGAGAATTTATCTCTGCTAGTAACTGCCGTTCTGATAGCTTCTTCATCCACACGTAACTGTCTAAATTTCTAGACAGGTACTGAGCCAACGCCCGTTTGTCAATGGTTCCCATTTAGTAGTACTCGATATAGGCCAGTAAAAAAAACAGCGGAATTAAAGAATTGTACCTTGTTAAAGTAACTGGCCTGAGCTTGTGCTACATCTAAGTAGTAACTACGGGATGGTGGCTTAGAAATAGTAATAGACATCCAAACTAACTCACCTGTTACTTTTTTAAACTGCGCTATAAATCTAGTCGTCATCACGATCCCTTCTAGCTCCTGTTTTCTCATCAAGGGTACGCCAGTATTCCGATCCAAGATAGCAGTCATTCAAACAGAACTGACCTATTGAGTACGCCTGCGAAATTAGTATCTGAAATTTATCTTCATCATTTCTGCCATTACTTACAAATAGTCTGGCCAGATTCAAGGTCTTTTCTTGAGGGGTCTGCGCATATGTAAGTACATTGTCTGCGGTAGCAATCTTAGAATAGTCCTCTGCCACCATATCATCAGTAAGAACTTTTGCTTTGCTACTGGCTCGATTCCCTTGACTGGCTACTACCATGGCACAGTTCCGTTCCATGGCAATCCCCCGCAGGTCTTTATATATTTTACCAGTATCCGTGCGCAGATTACTTCCATCTAATTCCATTAAGTCCGGGTAATCCAAGATAATCATGTCTGGTATAAATTTATGAAATCTTTCCAGTCCATCTAGATAAGCACGAAGCATGGATATGGTCAAAGCACCCGTTGGAAACTGCTTAATTATTAGAGGAGGTCTGCGCCTAAATTCCCGTTCAATTCTAGATTTTAAGTAAGGCTTGATGTTAGCGTCCAATAAAGTCTTGCGCTCAACCTCATCTATATCAAGTCCTACCAGTTTCCCATTCTCTACCACTAAGGTTGTGGTGTTTACCTTTGGTGATCTTTTTGATATTGAATATAAGTTCTGGATATAACGTTGACTGACTCTACTCTGCGCCATTTCAAGCGTAATATGCAGTACTTTCTTTCGCTGTAGAAGTCCCCATTTACCAAAGTGTATTAATGCCCATGATTTTCCCTTCTTCGGAGGAGCAATTACTAGGAACAACTCACCTGGACGCGGAGTGATGTCTCTTTGATCAAGCTCAGTTATGCCGGTAAGAATCCCATGTTCTTGCTGATTGAAGAAGTCCAGTGCTTGGTCAGCATCCCGCAGATTAAGTCCCGGATCAAACGAAATTATTTGCGAGGATAAGCCTTTCTGCAACTCAACCTCTGCCCCAGCCACGTTACCATCCTCGATAGCCTCAACCGCTTTAACTAGGGCTGACTTTAGATTCTGCTGTCTAACAAACTGAGACAGCTGGGAGATTGTATAGTCACCATTGATGCTATCTTTAGACAGGAACAGGTTATCAATTACCCGAGTGTAGCTAGTAGCCTTACGCTTATCTGAACCAAGTAGGATACCCTCCAGAGAGTCTGGTAAGTGCTCCTTAATTGGTTCTTGAAACTGGTCTATAAAGTCAATGGCCTGTTCTGCTATCTCACGGAATACAGCAGACTCGAATAGGTTAGCGGTGATACTGTGGCGGATTAGTTTTGCATAGTGGTCAGAAAAAACTAGTAAAGTTAAAATATTTTCTTGTAAAGCCCCAGATAACTTTTCTTGTTGCTTCATTAGAATTCCTTATTTACTTATTTGTGCGAAGGCATCTAACATAGCCTGAGATGTAGATATATCGAAACCATTACAAAAATTTATTAAGTCACGATCCCTAAACTTAGTAGTCTTAATTGGTAAGATTTCGTTACTCGGGAACTCTGGGTGCGGTAATTGTATTAGCCCATAATTGCGGTCAATCAAATCTGCGTAAGTAGTTCTGAGCTGGCGCATAAAGGACGGACTGTTGATTGCTCTTGTTGCGATGACCGGACCCACTTTATTTATACCGGCTACTTCATTATGCGTTCCGGTGAGTGATAGTAAGGTTACAAATTTGTCTGGCTGGATGTGGTATTCATTTTCAAAATCATTGCGGTCATAGAGACCATTTTTACCTTTCCACACCAAGAAATTTTTATACCTGAATAACTGGTACAGGTCCGAGTCATGGGAAGCCGCTACGATGTTTTTAAACCGGTTACGATACTTATGGGCAGCATGAGCTATAAGATCATCACACTCAAATCCTTTAACAGCCCATGTAGGTAGCCCAAGCAGAGTATTAAGCTGCTTTAGGTAGCCCATAGTCTCACTAGCTCTGGCTACCAATTCCTCATCCTTAGTTCCAACTCTAATACTCTTGTAATCTGGATAGGTGAGTGACCGTAGATAGGGCTTGGTATCGTAACAAATTACCAGATCAGTAGCCTTAGTCATTAATATAGCCTTGGCAACCGCGTGTAGAACCCCGTAGAGTCCTCCGGTAAACCTACCCTCACAAGTTAATGCAGCATGGACGTGAGCAGATTTATAAACGTGGTTAGAACAATCGACTAAGAGTAGCACCCGATTATTCATACTATGGTAGTCCCACTTGCTTGTGTAGCTGGAGGCAAAGCCGGTACCCATATTTCCTTACTATCTCTACGGCTGTTTGTGTGTTAAGTTTATTTTTATCATCATCATACTCATCACATGGCTGAATCCATATAGTGTCCACAGAATATGGGACTGGGAAGAACACCTGATTCCGTTTTTTTGTTGGATCCTGAGTATTAATATTAGGTATGCCAGTATCCAGATCAACTCCATTAGTTTGTACTATGTATTTCCAATGATGACATAACCTAGATACCATTCCATGCACGTGCGGAGTTTTTGGGGAGCAGACCAGATCAACATAAGGATTCTCCTTACTTATAATTAACTCCGTTAATCTGTCTAACCATAGGGTTCCAGATGTTTCTATCTGGATGTGACCAACTCCTGCTTCTAAGAGTTTGCATATAAGAGGTACTATGTTCTGGCGCAGCGGCTCTCCGCCGGTAAGAACTACCAACTTAGGAATTTTTGCGTCATAGGTATCCAGCGCATCCCTTACTATTTTATCAATAGAAAACGGCATCTTCTGCATTCCATATTCAAACTGAGTATCACAAAAGGTACAGCGTAAATTACAGCCGGACAATCTGATAAATGTGGCAGGGCATCCTGCATAAGGACCTTCTCCCTGTATTGTGTTAAATATCTCCTCCACAAATAGAGACTGGCCATCTGTGTAGCGTTGCTGTTTACGTATTGGGTTCTGTCCAAACATGAATGTTCCTTATGAGTTTAATAATACTGAATATAGTAACCACCAATTAAGATGGCTACTATATCTTAGCTCCTGCTCCTGCTCCTGCTCCCGCTCCAGCTCCAGCCCCCGCTCCCGCTCCAGCTCCCGCTCCCGCTCCTGCTCCAGCTCCCGCTCCCGCTCCCGCTCCCGCTCCCGCTCCAGCTCCTGCTCCTGCTCCAGCTCCAGCTCCCGCTCCTGCTCCCGCTCCCGCTCCCGCTCCCGCTCCTGCTCCCGCTCCCGCTCCAGCTCCTGCTCCCGCTCCAGCTCCAGCTCCCGCTCCCGCTCCACTGTTCCCGCATCATAACGGCGTTCATTATTTCTGACTCCGTGGAAGTGCTTTTTTCAATTCGCATAAATCAAGACAAGCGCCGCGATTAATGTAAACTGGTAATCCATCCGGGTAAGGTTCACACTCTTTTACGGCACCTTCGGCCACGAATTGCATGAACCGTTCTGTTTCTGGTATCCACGAGCAATCAACCAGCACTAAATCGGTTGAGGTAACTTCCTGTAATCTCCCGGTGTAAATCATAGTCACCGTGCGAACTATTACATTTTTTCCGACTGGGTAATTACTTACAGTACCTAAAGTCTGATGAGTCTGGTTAAGAATTAATGCTTGTATTTCACGAATCTGCCCTAATGTTAAATCATTGATGTTCATTTCAGTCTCCTTTAATTAAAAAATATACTCAAGATAATTATACTAACTAAATTTAATCTTCTATCTCAGCGCCATAAAAGATACGGGAGATAAGATCATCGAACTCCATACGCCTGCGAACTGAACCAACATCATGCGTGGCAAATCGGGTCATGTCGTTATAAAACTCCCACTTTGTTCTTGGGAACTTTTCCTCGACTAATACTGGACCGAGATACTTTTCAGGGAACTGACCAAACACTAGATCATTGGCTTCGTCAAAGCTGACTTTGGTATCAGACCACTCCTCCCATTTATCTTTTAATAGCGGAGCGCGTGAAATTATTGTTTCTAGGTCTTCCAGCAGGTTAGTGCCTTCACTCCCCATAACATGGCGCAGCTTAATAGCCCCGAAGGACTGACCTATCTTCATACCATTGGAGCAAATAAGTCTAAATGCTCCAAGCTCCGCTGCGAAGGTAAGACTACGATCGTAACTATTCTGCATGACCATTGTTATTTCATTAACGTCATTCCTGCCCAACTTAATTGGTGCTATTGGAAGTTTAAACTCAGCCCTCATCCTGATGCCACCATCAAAAGACCGGACGGAGGACTTCACCTTAGCATCGAAGTAAGATTCCAGTCCATTATTAATCTGGTCAAAAGCTTCACCGTGCTGGATAACCTGATACCGGTTACTGACAACATCAAACAGCTTAGTGCGGTCGTGGTTAAAAAGACATATTTTATTACTGAACTCCTTTACTTCACCTAGCTGAGGGAAGGCTTGTTGTAATGGGACTGCTGATATTGGCTTACGCCATTCTTGTATTATTGCACTCATATAAATTTACTCCTATTCTTGTTTAACAAATAAACCAAGCAAGATGTTTGCTGGTTCACTTTTTGCAGTGATTGTGGCTTGCGATTTATTTGAAATACGTAAGGATATTCCGCAGTAAATACCCCAGTCTGCGCCGGCCTTGATATACTCTCCGGCCTCGATATACTCTCCGGCATTGATATACTCTCCGGCATTGATATACTCTCCGGCCTCGATAGACTCTCCGGCATTGATATACTCTCCGGCATTGATATACTCTCCGGCATTGATATACTCTCCGGCATTGATAGACAATCCGGCCTTGATATACTCTCCGGCCTCGATAGACTCTCCGGCATTGATAGACAATCCGGCCTTGATATACCCTCCGGCCTTGATAGACCATCCGGCATTGATTCTGCACTTAAAAATTAGATGCCCTTCAAATTTCAATAGATTGTTTACTACGAGTGCTTCTGCTTGTTCTTGCGTTTCAATTATTAGCGTTTCCATGTTTTCTATTCCTTATTTATAAGATGAGATAACTACCCACAAATTACTACAACTTGGTAACGATCTTCTTACCCAGCGCCAAGCGGATCCCCAACAGTAGGCCGTAGGTAGCAGCGGCTACCAAGGCATCATCCTGCCTAACTACCGAGGCTACCTGATTGAGGTCCCAGCCGGCGTTGGTAGCAGTTTCTTGCAGGTCTACCAGTAATTGCTCCTCCTGAGACTTCAGTTCATCCTGGGTCATCGGATGATACTTAGGTGGCGTAGACTTACGTTTATTTGTGCGGCCATCCTCCAGGTCGCGGTTAAGTTGAGTTCGTTTACCTTTTGGGGTATCTACTGCGGCCTGCACATGGGCAGCTTGCCGGTCCTTACCAGTCTTGGCTATAGCCTTCGCAGTGGTAGAATTAATCTTACCCTCACGCAGGGCACCTTTTAATTCAGGAGATGCTTCCAGTAGTCGAAGAGTATCTACTATATGTACATGGTTGCGCCCAACCTTATCACTAATCTGTTTCAAGGTCATACCGGCTTCGCGCATACGAGCATATGCTGCGGCTTCTTCTAGTGGAAGGAAGGGCTTACCGGAGTTACTTTCAAACATCTTAATGAGGTTACCAAGATCATCTGAATTTTTATCTTCAAGCAGGGCTGGGATCCCCTTGGCAAATACTTCACCCTTGGCAATAAGATGCTCTACTGCCGTCAGGCGGCGGTCACCGTCTATCAGCTCGAAACCTTCACCTACCTTTTTTACGCGGATCGGGATCAGCATCCCGTTAGCTTGAATGGACTTTGCCAACTCTTCTATTTCTCCAAAGTCGAAACGTGGATTCCAGCCAGCGCGGCGGGACACGGCGGTAGGGTTGATATAAGCAAAGTTAGAAGGGCGAGATTGGATGATTGCGTTCATTGTATTACTCCTTATTTAAGAATGAATGGTTACTTACGGATTACTAATTTTACTGCTTGAGAAGTTGCTTCCACCATCTTGATGTGCTCGCCGATGGCTTTAACGTAGGTCGGCGTTATTTCGCTGGTTGTTGTAATCTTAATCATCGCTCCTGCCTTGCGTGGATGGTTAGCTTCAATTATATTCAACGGAACCAGCTCCAGATTACCTTTTACTAATCCCAGTACTTCTTTATTCTTTGCTTTTTTCTTGGCCATATTCATTGCTATCTCCTTAACGTTAAAATAAGCCCCAAAGTATTACGATGATGATGCAGATGCGGTATACCATGACGAGTGTTATCATATAAATTTACTCCTATTCTTGTTTAACAAATAAACCAAGCAAGATGTTTGCTGGTTCCCTTTTTGCAGTGATTGTGGCTTGCGATTTATTTGAAATACGTAAGGATATTCCGCATTAAATACCCCAGTCTGCGCCGGCATTGATAGACCCTCCGGCCTTGATATACCCTTCGGCATTGATAGACCCTCCGGCATTGATATACCCTCCGGCCTTGATATACTCTCCGGCATTGATAGACTCTCCGGCCTCGATATACTCTCCGGCCCTGATAGACTCTCCGGCCTTGATAGACAATCCGGCCTCGATATACTCTCCGGCCCTGATAAACCATCCGGCCTTGATAGACTCTCCGGCATTGATAAACAATCCGGCCTTGATAGACCCTCCGGCCTTGATAGACTCTCC
>Ga0302266_10003751_pt1 | contig 12085 bp, 11 predicted proteins | sample III_Bog_E1_2_FD_194559 | JGI IMG/M metagenome (GOLD analysis project Ga0302266, IMG submission 194559) | Peat permafrost microbial communities from Stordalen Mire near Abisko, Sweden - III_Bog_E1_2 | ecosystem: Environmental > Terrestrial > Soil > Wetlands > Peat | place: Sweden: Abisko... | reverse complement strand
CGATGCGCGAGCTGGCGCGGGCGCTGGGTGATCCGCAGAAGAAGCTGAGGTTTATTCACTTGGCGGGGACGAATGGGAAGGGATCGACGGCGGCGTTCTGCGAATCGTGTCTGCGCGCGGCGGGCTTTCGCGTTGGGTTGTATACATCGCCGCATCTGGTGAGCGTGCGCGAGCGTATCCAACTTGACCGCTGTCCGATCTCCGAGGCCGACTTTGCGGATGGGATGACGGCAGTGCGCGGTGCGGCGGCGGGTCATCTGGATCATGAGCCGACGTTTTTTGAGCTGATGACGGCGCTGGCGCTTTGGTATTTCGCGCGGGAGAAAGTCGACTGGGTGGTGTGGGAGACTGGGCTGGGCGGGCGGCTGGATGCGACGAATATCGTGAGTCCGGAGATTTGCATCATCACGAATATCGGGCTGGATCATCAGCAGTATCTGGGAAATTCGTTGCGCAAGATTGCGGAAGAAAAGGCCGGGATTATCAAGTACCAAACGAGGGTGATCAGCGCGGTGGAGTCCGGCGAGGCATCGGAGGTTATCCGCCAGTCTGCAAAGGCGGAGAGTTGCGCGCTTACGCTGGTCCGTCGCGATATGAAGGTGGAGGATCTCGGCCCGCGTGGGAATAAGCAGGTCGCGCGGATCGACGGCAAGGAGTTTGCGTTGGGCCTGCTGGGGCCGCATCAAGTTTTCAACGCGGCGTGCGCGGTGGAAGCGATGTGGCAATTACGGGCGCGGGGGGCGGCGGAAGACGGTTCGGTCATTTATATCACTGACGAGGTCATCGCGCGGGGGCTCGAAAGCACGCTGTGGCCGGGGCGGTTCGAGATTCTTTCGGAGAAGCCACTGGTCGTGCTCGATGGGGCGCATAATCCGGCAGGAATGGCGATGCTTGTTGAGACGTGGAGGGCTTTTCTTTCGGCCCGATTTGGCTGGAGCTCGAGCGAATGCGACGGGCGCGCGCGACTGGTTTTCGCCTCGGTGGCGGAGAAGGATATTTCGGAGATGGCGCATTTGCTTCGACCGCTGGCGCGGGACCTTTCGCTGGTGCGCCTGGCCAATGAGCGCGCGGCGGCACCGGTACAGCTCGCGACGGCCTTCGTGGGAGTGCCGTGCACCTGTTACGATTCGGCGTCCGAGGTGTGGCGAGATATGATGGCCGATCAAGAGTCAATGTTTCTTATCACCGGTTCGCTTTTTCTTGTTGGAGAAATGCTTGCGCGACAGCGGGGCAATGCGGGAGAATGCGAACTCAACGAACGCTTGGAAAAATTCACTCCGATCCGATAACTGAATTATGGTTCGCATTCGCGCGATCGTTTTTGATGTGGGGGGAACCCTGATTTATCCCGCCGATCCGGTCGGGGAAACTTATTCCCGGCTGGCACGGCGGTTTGGCGTGAAGTTGCCGGCGGAAGCGACGACGACGGCCTTTCGCGAGGCGGTGAAAAATGGTTCGCCGCGCCCGAAGGGGAGCGTTCCCTGCGATGGCAATGACCGCGCCTGGTGGAAACAAGTGGTCGCGCGTTCGATGCCGGAGAATTCGTTTAAGGACCCGGCCGCTTTCGATACTTTTTTTGAAGAGCTCTATCTCTATTACGCGAAGCCGGACGCATGGGGCATTTATCCCGAGGCACTGGAAGTGCTGGAGGCCCTGCGTGACCGTGCGGTTGATCTCGTGGTGCTGTCGAACTGGGATGGCCGGCTGCACTCGGTGCTGGATGGAAGCGGTCTGGGCGAGTATTTGCCGCAGCGTTTCATCAGCGCGGAACTGGGTTGGGAAAAGCCCGATCAAGCGATCTACCGGCATGTGGCGGAGAACCTGCGCTTATCGCCGGGCTCGCTGCTGAGCGTCGGCGACGATGCGCAGAATGATGTAGGCGGTCCGCGCAAGGCGGGTTGGCAGGCGTTGCAGATTGAGCGTCCGAAGCGGGATCTATGGGCGGCGGTACGGGCGGTAACGGGACGCAAGTAGCCGGAGGGGCGGCAGAGCGCTGTTTTGGGGCCCACGATGACGGGGAGGTATTAGAGTTTGCTTCGTGAGTCGAAGCGGAGCTAATATCTGACTGGTGTGGGCGAATATTCTCGGTCCTGCGTTGACGCTCCGAATATAAGTCATTACCTTTCGCGGACATGTCATCCACTGTTTCGATTCCCAAACAACTTGGGTTTGGCCAGACGACCCGCTCCGATGTCTGGTGGATGCAGCCGATTGCGGTGTTTATTGGCTTCTCCGCCTTCATCGTTTATTCCACCTGGGTTGCCTTTCAGGGTACCGATCTAAACCACACCTATTTCTGGTATGGCGGCGCCAATGGCGGGGGGGCCGACTATCTGTCGCCCTTTTATTCGCCGCAGTTGTTTGGCTCGTATGATCATCCCGGCTTTTTTGGCACCATCCCCTCGTGGTGGCCGACCTTTCTGCCCTATTCACCCGCGTTTTTGATAATGTGGGTGCCGGCGGGATTCCGTTTCACGTGTTATTATTATCGCGGTGCTTATTATAAGGCGTTCTGGCTCGATCCGGTTAATTGTGCGGTCGGCGAGCCGCGCAAGGGTTACCTCGGCGAGAAGTATCTGCCGCTCGTGATCCAGAATTGCCATCGGTACTTTCTCTATCTGGCCTTGACCTACATTTTCATTCTGGGGCGTGATGCTTTCGATGGCCTCTGGTTCACGGATGCCAGCGGGACAGCCCATTTTGGCGTGGCGATTGGATCGCTTATCCTGATTGTGAATGTCTACCTGCTGGCCGGGTACACGCTTGGCTGCCATTCGCTGCGGCATCTGGTCGGCGGATTTTTGGACGCCAAGTCGAAGTCATCGGCCTGCTCGACTTGCTACAACGCGGTGAGCTGTCTCAACAAGCGCCACATGCTTTGGGCGTGGATGAGTCTTTTTTGGGTCGGGTTTACCGACGTTTACATTCGACTTTGTGCCATGGGCATCTGGCACGATTTCCACCTTTTTATTTTTTAACCCGCCCCGAGAAATTTAGCCATGGCTACCAGCTACGAAACATTTGAGTACGACGTGCTCGTCATCGGCGCGGGTGGGGCAGGTTTACGCGCGGCGATCGAGGCCTCGGCGGCGGGCGTGACGGTCGGGCTGGTTTGCAAATCGCTGCTCGGCAAGGCTCATACGGTCATGGCCGAGGGTGGCATGGCGGCGGCAATGGGTAATGTCGATGACCGCGATAACTGGAAGGTCCATTTCGCCGACACGATGCGCGGCGGGCAGTACGTCAACAACTGGCGCATGGCGGAGCTTCACGCCAAGGAAGCACCGGCGCGCGTGCATGAGCTCGAAGCCTGGGGCGCGGTGTTCGACCGGACCAAGGACGGGAAGATTCTGCAGCGCAATTTCGGCGGGCATCGTTATCCCCGGCTGGCGCACGTCGGCGACCGCACCGGGCTGGAGATGATTCGCACGTTGCAGGACCACGGCATCCATCAGGGCATCAATGTTCACATGGAGTGGACGATTGTGACGCTGCTGAAGGATGGCAATCGCGTGGTCGGCGCGTTCGGATATGACCGCGAGCGGGGTCGCTTCAAGATTTTCAAGGCGAAGGCGGTTGTGGTTGCCTCGGGCGGTTTGGGCCGTGCTTACAGGATTACCAGCAATTCGTGGGAAGGTACCGGCGACGGGCATTCGCTCGCTTATCACGCGGGTGCGGAATTGCAGGACATGGAGTTTATTCAATTTCACCCGACGGGCATGATCTGGCCGCCGAGTGTGCAGGGACTGCTCGTGACGGAAAGCGTGCGCGGCGAAGGCGGCGTGTTGCGGAACAAGGACGGCAAGCGGTTCATGTACGACGATATTCCCGAGAATTACCGTTCGCAGACTTCGACCGATCCCGAAGAGGGCTGGCGTTACACCCAGAATGACAAGACCGCGCGCCGTCCGCCGGAATTGCTCACGCGCGATCACGTGGCGCGCTGTATCAACCGCGAAGTCAAAGCCGGCCGGGGCAGCCCACACGGCGGCGTGTTTCTCGATATTTCGTGGATCAAGGAAAAGCTCCCGAATGCGGAAGAGCACATCAAGAAGAAGCTGCCGAGCATGTACCACCAGTTCATGCAACTCGCCAATCTCGACATCACCAAGGAGCCGATGGAGATCGGGCCGACGACCCATTACGTGATGGGCGGCGTCCGGGTCAACGGTGATACGCAGATGTCGAGCGTGCCGGGGCTTTTCGCAGCAGGCGAGTGCGCGGCGGGTCTGCACGGCGCGAACCGGCTGGGCGGTAATTCGCTTTCGGACTTGATCGTCTTTGGCAAACGCGCCGGCGAATACGCGGCGAAGTTCGCGAAGGAAAATCCCAATTTTCAGATTAACGAGGCGCAGATCGAGGAAGCGGCCAAGCAGGCGATCGAACCGTTTGAGCGCGGTGCGTCCAAAGGCGGCAGCGCCGAAGGCCCTTATCAGGTCCAGCACGAGTTGCAGGGCATGATGCAGGAACTGGTGGGCATTGTACGCCGCGAGGACGAGATGGCGCGGGCACTGGAGAATTTGGGCAAGCTGAAGGAGCGTGCGGCTGAGGCGGCGGTTTACGGCCATCGCGAGTACAATCCGGGCTGGCATACGGCACTCGATTTGAAGCACCTGCTTACCATTTCTGAGGCGATTGCGCGCTCGGCCATCGACCGCAAGGAAAGCCGCGGCGGCCATTTCCGCGAGGATTTCCCGAACAAGAGCGAGGAGGCGGCCAAGGTGAATACGGTGGTGTGGCAAGGCGCGGACGGCTCGATGCAGTTGCGCCGCGAAACGATTCCGCCCATGCCGGAGGAGCTGAAGGCGGTCATTGAGGAGATGAAATGAGCACAGTCACTTTCCGCATCTGGCGCACGAACGAGGACGGCACCGGCAAGTTCGTCGATTACCGGACCGAAGTCTCGGAAGGAATGGTGGTGCTCGATGTCGTCCACAAGATTCAGGCGACGCAGGCCAACGACCTGGCCTGCCGGTGGAATTGCAAGGCGGGCAAGTGCGGCTCGTGCTCGGCGGAAATCAACGGGATGCCAAGCCTGATGTGCATGACGCGGCTCGACATGATCCCGATCGACAAGCCCGTGACGATCCAGCCGATGCGGGCGTTTCCGAGCGTGCGCGACCTGGTTACCGACGTCTCGTGGAATTTCCGCGTTAAAAAGAAGATCAAGCAGTTCAAGCCACGCCCGCCTGACGCGCCGGACGGCACTTGGCGGATGCAGCAGGAGGGTATCGACCGGGTGCAGGAGTTCCGCAAATGCATCGAGTGTTTCCTTTGCCAGGATGTCTGCCACGTTTTACGCGATCACAATAAGCACGACGAGTTCATCGGCCCGCGTTTTCTGGTTTATACGGCGGCGCTGGAAATGCATCCGCTCGACACCGAGGACCGCATTCCGGAGCTGAAGCAGGCTCACGGCATCGGCTACTGCAACATCACCAAATGCTGCACGAAGGTTTGCCCCGAGCATATCACGATCACCGACAACGCGATCATCCCGTTGAAGGAACGCGTGGTGGATGATTTCTTCGATCCGCTTGGCTGGCTCTGGAAGATCATTCGCCCGAAGGGTTAAGTTTTTTATGGGTTGACGGTAGCTGCTGCCTGTCTTGACCCGAGCCTACCCTGATCCGCCATGAAGTCTGCTTTTCCCGAAACGCCATTTACCATTCATACGCCGCGCGCGCATCTTGCTGCAGTGCTGCATCGCGCGCCGGGGAAGAATCTGGTCATACTTTGTCACGGCTTTACCGGCACCAAGGCGGAAAGCGGGCGGCTTTTTGTCCAGACGGCTCGCGCTTTGCAAAAGGCAGGGCTTAGCGCTTTGCGTTTCGATTTCATGGGCTCTGGCGACAGCAGCGGCGCATTCAACGAGATGACGCCGAACACTCAGATCCGCGATGCGCTCAACGTGCTGGCTTGGGGGCGTCGCCGGTACAAGAAAGTGGCATTCCTGGGCCTGAGCTTTGGAGGCGCCACGGTCATTTGCGCCTCTTATCTCGCTCGTCCGCACCCCGACGCTTTGCTCACCTGGTCCTCCGTACCAAACCTCAAAGATTGGCTCGTGACGAAGCCCGGCGGAGACAAGCCGTCTGCGGTAAATCCCCTCGCGCCCGGAAAGCGTTTCTACGTGGACTGGCCCAAGGTCGACGTACCGGAAGCCTACGTCGCGCTCAAAATTCCCCGCCTGCAAATCCAAGGCGACAACGATATTCCTGGATTCCGCGAAACGTTTTCAACCTACTGTCCCCAAAACGATCCGCTCGTCCGGCATCTCGTCATTCCCGGCGCGGATCATACCTTCAACAAGTGGGAGCATCGCCGACGGGTGATTACGGAGAGCGTCCGTTGGTTGAAGAAGCAGCTCGGTTCGCGATGACACGTCTGGCCGTTCGCGTTCAGCCCGGGGCCAAGGCGAACGAGGTCGTCGGGTGGATCGCGGATGGCCAAGGCGGCGAAAGCCTGAAAATCCGGCTGCGAGCGCCGGCTATCGAAGGCAAGGCCAATGCGGCACTGGTCGATTTTCTCGCGGAAATCCTGGGCATTCGAGCCCGGAAAATCATCCTCGATCGCGGTGAAAAATCGCGTGAGAAGGTCATCTGCATCGACGGCATGACGCAGGAAGAAATCAGCGCGCGGATCGGCCAATAAAGATTGGCTATTTCACCTGGGCGGACTACACAAGCTGATGGCTAAGCGCAGGCAATTTAAGAGGGCAGAGCCAGATAGCGCGGCCGCACAGGCAATGCTTGGTGCCTCGACTTTCTGGCTTGGGCTCTGCTCCAAATGGCGATTCTGGCTGCCTCAAGCCCTGCTCATCAGTGGCCTGACTCTTTGGATTTATTGGCCCTCGCTCCGCGGGGAACTCATTTGGGATGACGAGTGGTACGTCAGGATGAATCCCTCGCTGCATGACCTTCGCGGCCTCTGGAGATTTTGGTTCCAGCCGGGAAGTTGGGTTGAGTATTACCCGGTTCAGGAGACGGTCCAGTGGGTGCAGTGGCAATTATGGGGAGAACACACGCTTGGCTACCACCTCACGGGTCTTTTTCTGCACATAGTCAACGCCTTGCTTGTCTGGAAGTTGCTGGCGAAATTTGGATTACGCTTCGCCTGGCTCGGCGGGCTTATCTTTGCCGTGCATCCTGTGCAGGTCGATTCGGTTGCCTACATTTGCGAGCTGAAGAATACGCTTTCATTGCCATTCTTTCTCCTCTCGATGATGGCGTGGATCGACTTTGACGAAGGCAAGTCGGTGCTGGACTATCGCAAATCCCTCGAGTTTTTTCTCGTCGCGATGTTGTGCAAGATCAGCATGGCCCCGTTCTGGGTGATCATTCTTCTCTATGCGTGGTGGAAAAGAGGCCGTATTGGATGGAATGATTTTCTGAATTGCGCGCCCTTCCTGCTCGTCGCTGTCGTTTTCAGTTACCTCACGATTTGGTCCGGCGCCGTTTATGAGAAGTCGGCGCACGCGGTGGCGGCTGCGACGCCCTTGAGCGGAATTTTATCGCGGCTCGATGCGGCGGGCCAGATTGGGACGGTTTATTTTGCCCGCTGTTTCCTGCCGTGGAACCATTTCCTGATCTATCCGCAGTGGCCGCTGCACGAGGATTCTCTGCTGGCCTGGCTGCCTTGGGTGGTCATGGCCGGAGTGATCGGTTTCCTCTGGCACAAGCGTGCCGATTGGGGTCGCCATGCGCTTTTGGGGTTAGGCTTTTTCTTCCTCTTTCTGGCGCCGTTTTTGGGGTTTGTCCCGGTCTCGTATATGAATTTCACGTGGGTCATGGATCATTTTCTCTATCTGCCGATCATTGGGTTGATCGGGTTGGTCGTGGCTGGCATGGAAGGGCTGTATGCGCGATTGTCGGCAGGAGCGCGCTTGGTGGCAGTCGGGATTCTGCCTGTTGTGGTCATTTTGCTAACCGGGCTCAGCCGCGCTTTCGACGGATTCTACATCAGTGAGGAAGGTTTCTGGCTGAAAATGCTCCAGTCCAATCCGACGGTGTGGATGGCGCATACAAATCTGGGTTCCCGGTACCTCGAACTGGAGCGATTTCCTGAGGCACTGGTGCAGGAGAAGCAGGCTCTTGTTCTTCGGCCCGACTCCGGGGATGACTACTATAATCTCGGGCTTGTCCTGGAGAAGATGGGCCGTGCGCAGGAGGCGAAGACAGAGTACGAGCGCGCCATGAAATTGAGCCCCGGGAACACCAAGATTTACCTGAACCTGGGCGAAATGATGCGGCGCGCCGGAGATGCCGCGAAGGCGGAGGACTATTTTCGCGAGGGCCTGAAGATCGCTCCGGATGACGCCTCGCTGGACACCGATCTCGCGGCGAGCCTGGTGCAAAGTGGCCGCCCGCGTGAGGCGATTGCCATTTACGAGCAAGTGGCCGAGAACAACCCGGACATGGCGCAATTCCAGTACAATTTGGGGAACGCGCTGCTGCAGATGGGCAGTCTCGACGAGGCTGTGCAGCACTTGGAGGCTGCTGTGTCGCTCGATCCGAAGCTCGTGTCGGCCCACGAGAACCTGGGCGTTGCCCTGGCCCAATTGGGGCGTCTTCCCGAAGCGATGGATCAGTTTGAAGACGTTCTTCAGCTCAATCCGAACTCCTGGCAGGCGCTCGATAATCTCGGCATGGCCCTGGCGCAGACGGGACATATCCTGGAGGCCATCGACAGATTTGAAAGAGCGCTCGAAATCAATCCGCAGGATGCCAAGGCGAGCGACAGCCTCGCCAAGTTGAAGCAGTTTGAGCAGCAGCAAGGTGCCGCGGGTAAGAATTAGTCGCCGGGAATGTGTGACGAGGCCTGGATCGAGCTAGTTCTCCGTTCGTTCGGAGGCGCGAATGAGCAGCAAGATGACCTCAGCGAATGAGGCGGCGAGGACGGCCATGACGGACGATCCGACCATGATCACGAAGAAGGCGAGCGATTTATTGGGATGAGCCGGTATTGTCGGAATCTCGGCGAAGGAGATGATGTGGACGGGCGATTGTACGGCTTGGGGTAGCGGAGCGGAGGACGTCGCCTGGACGAGACGAAGATTGAGCGCGTCGAGCTGGTCCTGGTCGACCTTGAGATCGCGCTGGGCGGCAAGGAACTCCGGCGATTGCTCCTGAGTTATCGCCGCGAGATCGTTGACTTCCTTTTGTAATCGATCGACGTGCGCCTTGCTCATGTCCAAATTGATTTTCATGGCCGTGCGATATCGGGCGATCAAGTCGCTGATCTTTGCCCGATCCGGCGGACTTTTGCTTTGAAGAGTACCCAATCGAGCGTTGAAGTCGGAGGCGATATCGTCGGCGCCGGCCAGTGTCTCGATGAAGTCGTCGTCGGATACATTGGTGGTTTTTGCCAGCAAGGACGCGCGCGCATCGTATTCGGCTTGGGCGGCGAGCAAGGCTTTCTGTCGTGCCTCGAACCGGGTGTCGTCCTGCATTCTTTCGGGCCCGCCGAATTTCTGTTGCAGCTTTTCCACCTCGGCCTTCTTGTCCTCGACCACTTTTTGTTGTTTGGCGATTTCGTCGCGCAGTTCCTGGGTGTCAGGGGAGGCGCTTTGATCCGGGCTGGGCAGCGCGACGGCGCGGAGGGTGGCGTAGCGCCGGGCGATCGCATTCGCGATGTCGGCGGCCTCTTTCGGGTCGTTACTCGCGGCGGCGATGGTGACGAGGTTGGTATCTTTGCTGACGCTGAATTTCAGCAAGTCTTCCATGCGGGTGAGGGCGTCCACGTCTGGCACCTGGTCCTGTGCGGAGGGACTCATGCGGCTGGCCCATGCCGTTTCCAGGTTGAGATCCTTGATCAGCGGCAGCAGAAAATCGGGTGCGCGGATTGAGTTCTCGAACACGGGTTGGAAAGGGCCGGAGGCCGAGGTATCGCCTCCGGTTGGGATAGCCAAGTCGGCCGGCGGGACCTGCATGGTGGCCTGGGCGATGTAAATCTGGGGGAGAATGTTGTTCGTGATATAGAATCCGAGCCAGCTCGTCAGCGTGAAGACTACCCAGCCGACGAGGAGCCATCGCAGAAAGACGAGCACATATCGGCCGAGGCGGCTTGCGGTGGAAACGGTCATGTGAAAAGGGGGCTGAGGCGACTCTGAACTTAGTTTAAGGCCGCAATGCGATATATAAAGAAAAAGAAGTAAAAACTCGTTGGGTGAGCGCAATGCCAAAACGCCAATTCACGCGACCAAGTCTACGAATGAATGGCCTGAGCGAGGGGGCGGGCAAATGCCTCCAGTTTCTGTGGGAGATCCTTGTCGCCGCCCCATTCGGCGATGCGATTGACGAGCACGCTGCCGATGACGGCGCCGTCGGCCTGCTGCGCCACGGTGCGTGCCTGTTCGGGGGTGGAGATGCCGAAGCCGATGCAGATGGGCAGGGTCGTGTGTTTGCGCAGGAGGTCGATGCGACCCCCAATGCTGGTGGCCACGTGTTCCTGCATGCCGGTGACGCCTTCGCGCGAGACATAATAGACGAAGCCGGTGGCTTTCTCGATGATCTTGGCGATGCGGTCCGCCGGGCTGGTGGGCGCAACGAGAGAAATTCGGCGTAAGCTGCCATCGCCGAGCCGCGAGCCGATGCCGGACGCGCCCTGCGATTCCTCCGGCGGCAGGTCGAGCACGAGCAGTCCGTCGGCACCGGCCTGGTAGGCGTGCAGGCAGAAACGTTCAATGCCGTAGGCGTAGATGAGGTTGAAGTAGGTGTAGAGGACGATGGGAATTTGTGATTGCTTGCGCACGGCCTGAAGAATTTCGAAGATGCGCGGCGTGGTGGTGCCGGCCTCGATCGCGCGCTGGGCGGAGAGTTGGTTAACCACGCCGTCGGCGAGGGGATCGGAGAAAGGGACGCCGAGTTCGACGATGTCGGCCCCGGCGCGTTCCAGCGCCCAGACGAGATCGGGAGTGGCTTCGGGGCTGGGATCGCCGGCGGTAATGTAGGCGACAAAGGCCTTTTGGCCTCGCGCTTTCAGTTCCCGGAATTTACGGTCGATGCGATTTTCGGTGGTCGGAGTCATGCTCATTCAATACGTTGGCTCCAGATGCGGTCCCCGATCATGCGCAGACCTTCGAAGACGAGTAAAGGCCGGAACGTGTGGGAAAAATCGAGCGAGCTGGCGAGGTATTCGGCGTTGCCTCCGGTCAGGATGACCTTCGGCTTTGGTCGCGGCGGCAGGGTTTTGAGGAGTTGGCGCACGATTTCATTTACGCCGCCGCGAAAAGTGAGGATCACGCCGGCGCGGATCGCGTCCTTTGTCGACTTGGCCATGGCGGTTCGCGGGAGATGCAGCGCGGTGGCGGGCAGTTGAGCGGTTGCCCCGAGAAGCGCGGCCAACTGCGCTTGTGGGCCCGGTGCGATGACGCCGCCGCTGAAGCGTCCCTTGGCATCGAGGACGGTGACAGCGGTCGCTGTGCCGCAGGCGACGATGATGGCGGGAAAGTGATTTTCCGCGTGGACGGCCACGGCGGCGGCGAGGCGGTCGGTACCGATTTCCGCCGGTTTGGGATAGTTAAAGCGAAAGCCAAGCTCGGGGAGGAACGCGTTGACCTCAACAATCCGTTCGGCGAAGGCGCGGCGGAAGGCGGGTGCCAGCTTCGGAACGACGGATGACAGGACGAGATGTTGCCGGAAGAACTTGCGCGAGAGGGCGGTGATCCATGCGGTGGTAGCTTTTTTGGTGGCTATTTCGCCCGCAAGTTGGATGGGGCCGTCGGAGTCGGCGGTGGTCCATTTAAGGCGTGTGTTGCCTATGTCGATGAGGAGGAGATCGAGAGGGGCCATAGGGTTTCAGGCGGGGGTGGCCCGGACTTCATCCACCTGGCCCGGCTCACAAATAACTTCAATGTTCATCGGCGCGCAGCAAACCTCGCAATCCTCGATCGTTGAGTAGTTACCCTGCGAGGTGTCGGCGGTAGAGGTGAAGACCTCTCCGCAATGCGGGCACTCAATTTGGATTTCGACGAGCACGACTAAATGTAGAATTTTGGACAGGATTAACAAGATTAACAGGATCGTTCGGTAACGAAGACGGCATTAAAAACACATTGCCAACGACGTGACTTTGCGGTACAAAGCTC
>Ga0302266_10003749_pt1 | contig 12089 bp, 8 predicted proteins | sample III_Bog_E1_2_FD_194559 | JGI IMG/M metagenome (GOLD analysis project Ga0302266, IMG submission 194559) | Peat permafrost microbial communities from Stordalen Mire near Abisko, Sweden - III_Bog_E1_2 | ecosystem: Environmental > Terrestrial > Soil > Wetlands > Peat | place: Sweden: Abisko... | reverse complement strand
CCCTTGGAACCCATCCGTTTAAGTGATGGGGGTCTGGGGCCTCAGGCCCCAGCGGGGTCCAGGGGCAGAGCCCCTGGCCTTCTTAGGAAACACTTCAATGACTCCCGTCGTCGTGATTGTCGGACGCCCCAACGTAGGCAAGTCCACGCTCTTCAACCGGCTCGCCGGCCGCCGAACCGCGCTGGTCGCCGACACCCCCGGCGTAACCCGCGACCGCAAAGAAGCAGAGGCCACGCTACGCGGCCGATTGGTCCGGCTGGTTGACACCGCGGGGCTAGAGGAAGCAGCCCCCGACTCCCTGGCCGGCCGCATGCACGCGAGTTCCAGCGCGGCGATGGCGGATGCGGCGCTGGTGCTGTTCGTGGTGGATGCGCGCTCCGGCCTGACCCCCGCCGACCGGCACTTCGCGCAATGGCTTCGCCGGCAGGGGCGGCCGGTGCTGCTGGTGGCCAACAAGGTGGAAGGCCGCACCAGCGAGTCGGCCGTGTTCGACACCTACGCGCTCGGCCTGGGCGACCCGGTGGTGATATCGGCCGAGCACGGCCAGGGCATCTCGGAGCTGATGTCGGAGATTGCCGACCGGCTGCCGGCGGTCGTTCCGGATGAGCCCGAGCCGGAGGTGGTTCGGCCGCTGAAACTGGCCATCGTCGGCCGGCCGAACGCGGGGAAATCGACGCTGCTGAACCGGCTGCTCGGGCAGGAGCGGATGATCACCGGGCCGGAGCCCGGGCTGACCCGCGATGCCGTGGCATCCATGATGGCGGACGACCAGGGGCCGATCGAGCTGGTGGATACCGCCGGGCTGCGCCGCCGCGCCCGGATCGAGGAGTCGCTGGAGAAGATTTCCGTCAGTGCGGCGATCGGCGCGCTGCGCATGGCGGAGGTGGTGCTGCTGGTCGTGGACGCGACGGAGGGGCTGCACGACCAGGACCTGGCGATCGCCCAGCTTATCGAGCGCGAGGGCCGCGCCTGCGTGCTGGCGCTGAACAAGTGGGACGCGGTCGCCGACCGGGCTGCGGCGCGGCTGGCGATCACCGAGCGGCTGGAGTCCTCGCTGGCGCAGATGAAGGGGATTCCGGTGGTGGCGTTCTCGGCGCTGACCGGGGCCGGGCTGGACAAGCTGCTGCCGGTGGTGCGGCGGACGCATGCGGTGTGGAACACGCGGGTGCCGACCGGCGAGCTGAACCGGTGGTTCGAGGGGGCGCTGGCACGGCATCCGCCGCCGCTGGTGCAGGGGCGGCGGCTGAAGCTGCGGTATATCACTCAGGCGAAGGCTCGGCCGCCGACGTTTATTGCGTTTGGGTCGCGGGCAGAGCGGATGCCGGACGACTACCGGCGGTATCTGGTGAACGGCCTGCGCGAGAGCTTCAGCTTGCCGGGGACTCCGATACGATTGCAGCTTCGGGGGACGAAGAACCCGTATGTGGAGGAGTGAGGGGGGCTTGGTAGGATGACTGGTTTCTACGATTTGCGGATGTTCCAAATCCATCCGCCCACGTCGTTCTGGCGCGTGACGGCAGCCCATCAGACGACACGCGCATAGCGAACCATGGCACCGCTTCGAACAACATTCTCCTGAATTACACGGGCACGTTCTGCAAGCCAGTCAAACCTAAACAATGCGTAGCGCATGCCGCTGATGGTTGCCATTCCGAAGTGCCTGCTTTTGGGAAGGGTTCAACCCCCCATCTAATCCACTCGCTAAGCCTCATGCCCCAGCGGGTCCAGGGCAGCGAGCAGGTCACGGCACCGCGGCGCAGAATCTGCCACGAACGAGCAGAATCTGGTGTCCTGTTATTATTTTAAACTGTCGCTTGATTTGGTTGCGCTAGCAATCAACGGTTGGCGGAGCCGAGCTGTGCTCACCCCCCCCCCGGCGGATCACCATGCCAATGAGATTGCCCCAATAGCGCTATGCCGACGCGACCTCGATTGGCGAACTCTCAGCTCATTACGTTCCCGTCGTCCATGTCCTCACTCTGTTGAGAACAGGGTTTTGCCAAGGTCATCATGAAATGGGACACTATAAGTCCACCTGCAACTAATCCCGTCTGTGCAAAACCACTAAGCAACTTTTCGCCATCGCCTTCAATGGCGCCCTTAACCACCTTAAGGAGGCCCATGCCGACACCGTACCGGCTCATTTCATTGAGCCGATCAAAGATAGTTCTTCCTTATCGGATTTTCCAGCGATTTGTGCTGGCCCGAAACCAACGACTTGGCCGCGGCATTGATCTGGATCAGATCATAACGATAACAAAACAGTGATTTCTGCCGGCTGGCTTTCCAGCCATGCCAGGCGATCGATGACGACCAATCGGCAAACCGCCGCCCACCCGCTATGGTCCCGAACCACCAATCCGTGAACGAGTCCCCCAATGCTCCCCTTTGCCGTACCTGACATCGCCTATACCGCCCTCGGATACGTGCTGGGGTCTATTCCGTTCGGCCTGCTGCTGACCCGCGTCGCGGGGCTGGGCGACATCCGGGCGATCGGCTCCGGCAACATCGGCGCCACCAATGTGCTGCGCACGGGCCGCAAGGGGCTCGCCGCGGCAACGCTGCTGCTGGACGCGCTGAAGGGCGCCGCGGCGGTGCTGATCGCCGCCGCGCTGGCGGGCCGGGACGCCGCCCTCTGGGCGGGGCTGGGCGCCGTGCTGGGGCACCTGTTCCCCGTCTGGCTCCGCTTCAAGGGCGGCAAGGGGGTCGCCACCAGCTACGGCGTGCTGATTGCCGCCTCGTGGCCCGTGGGCCTTGCCGCCGGAGCGGTCTGGCTCATCATGGCCAAGGTCGGGCGCATTTCGTCCCTCAGCGCCCTTACCTCCTTTGCGGCAGCCCCGCTGCTGGCCTGGGTGCTGGCGGATTCGGGGCTCGTTAAGCTGTCCTTGGCGATCGCCGTGCTGGTGTTCGCCCGCCACCACGCCAATATCCGCCGGCTGATCGCCGGCACCGAGCCGCGGATCGGCCAGTAGGCGGAGCGCTGGCCCGCCGGCACTCGGGCCGGCGGCGGACGGAGTGCCCGCCATGCGCCACAAACGCGTCCCCACCGAACAGGACTCGGTCTCCCGCCTGCGCCTGGCGCGGACCGAGGGCGTCGGGCCGATCGCCTACCGCCGCCTGATGCGCCGCTACCTCAGCGCCGAGGCGGCGTTGGACGCGGTACCCCACCTCGCCAGAGCCGGCGGCCGTGCGACTGCCCCCGCCATCCCAGACCCAGGCACGATCAGCCGGGAGCTGGAGGCGCTGGCCAGGCTCGGCGCACGGATGCTGTTCCTGGACACGCCGGGCTACCCCGAGCTTCTCGCCCTGCTGGACGACGCCCCCCCAGCGCTGGCCGTCATCGGCGACCCGCAGGTGCTCGCCCTGCCCGCCATCGCGATGGTTGGGGGACGCAACGCCTCCGCCAACGGCCAGCGCATCGCCGAATCGCTGGCCGAGGCGCTGGCGCACAGCCTGATCGTGGTGTCCGGCCTGGCACGCGGGATCGATTCGGCGGCCCATCGGGGCTCGCTGCTCAGCGGCCGCACCGTCGCCGCGGTGGCGGGCGGGCTGGACATGCCCTACCCGCCGGAGAACGCCGACCTGCAGCGCCGCGTCGCGGAAACCGGCGCCGTGGTCACCGAGGCTCCCCTTGGCACCGCCCCGCAGGCACGCCACTTCCCGCGCCGTAACCGGATCATCGCCGGGTTGTCGCTCGGCGTGGTGGTGGTGGAGGCGGCGCCGCGCTCGGGCAGCCTGATCACCGCCCGAATCGCACAGGAGGCCGGCCGCGAAGTGTTCGCCGTGCCGGGCTCGCCGCTCGATCCTCGGTCGCGCGGCGCCAACGACCTGCTGCGCCAGGGCGCAGTGCTAACCGAAACCGCCGCAGACGTGCTAGACAACCTGCCGGCGCACCCGCATAGGGGCTTGGCTGAGGCGTCAGGCGGCTGGGAACCGGCGGCTCCGGAGCCGCCCGCCGCGCCAAAGGACTTGGCCCACGCCCAGGCACGCTTGCTTGAGTTGCTGAGCCCGACACCCGTGCCGGTTGACGATCTCGTGCGCCGCTGCCAGTTGTCTGCGGCCGTCGTCATGGCGGCAGTGCTGGATCTGGAGCTCGCCGGCCGCGCCGTCTCGCTGCCGGGGAATCGGCTCGCGCTCCTGTCGGACCATAACCCATAGGGACGCAATGACGGACGTCGTCGTCGTCGAGTCGCCTGCCAAGGCCAAGACCATCAACCGCTATTTGGGCGATGGGTTCACCGTGCTCGCCAGCTTCGGCCATGTGCGGGACCTGCCGCCGAAAGATGGCTCGGTACGCCCCGACCAGGACTTCGCGATGGATTGGGAAGCCGATGCACGCGGGGACAAGCAGGTCGGCGCCATCGCCAAGGCGCTGAAGGGCGCTCACACGCTGTACCTCGCGACCGACCCGGATCGCGAGGGCGAGGCGATCTCCTGGCACGTCCGCAGCATGCTGGACGAGAAGAACGCACTGCGCGGCATCAACGTCCGCCGCATCACATTCAACGAGATCACCCGCAGCGCCGTCACCTACGCCATGGCGCATCCGCGCGACCTGGACCAGCCGCTGATCGAGGCCTATCTGGCCCGCCGCGCGCTGGACTACCTGGTGGGGTTCACGCTCTCCCCCGTGCTGTGGCGAAAGCTACCGGGGAGCCGCAGCGCTGGCCGCGTGCAGTCGGTCGCGCTGCGCCTGGTGTGCGAGCGCGAGGCGGAGATCGAGGCGTTCCGCGCCCGCGAATACTGGACGGTCGAGGCGGCCTTCCTCACCCCGGCCGGCGCGCCGTTCACCGCGCGGCTGACCCATCTGGACGGCAAGAAGCTCGACCAGTTCGACCTGCCGAACGAAGCCACCGCCCTGCGCGCCAAGGAAGCGGTGGAGGCCGGGCAGTTCACCGTCGGCTCGGTCGAGCGCAAGCGCGTCAAGCGCAACCCGCCGCCGCCGTTCACCACCTCGACGCTGCAGCAGGAGGCCAGCCGCAAGCTCGGTTTCGGCGCGCAGCAGACCATGCGGCTGGCGCAGCAGCTCTACGAAGGCGTGGATATCGGCGGCGAGACCGTCGGGCTGATCACCTATATGCGGACTGACGGCGTGCAAATGGCGCGCGAGGCGATCGCCGGCATCCGCGACCACGTGCAGGGCACGTATGGACCCGACTACCTGCCCGCCGCCCCGCGCGAATACACCAGCAAGGCAAAGAACGCGCAGGAAGCGCACGAGGCGATCCGGCCGACCGACGTCGTGCGCACGCCCGAGGACGTCGGCCGATACCTCGGCTCCGACCAGCGCCGGCTGTACGAGCTGGTGTGGAAGCGCGCGGTGGCGTCGCAGATGCAGTCCGCCGAGCTGGACCAGGTCAGCGTCGAAGTCATCGACACGCCGCGGGACGGCAAGCCGGGGCGGGTGAAGCTGCGCGCCACCGGCTCGATCGTTGCGTTTGACGGGTTCCTGAAGCTGTATCGGGAGGACCAGGACGAAGAGGCCCCCGGCGCGGCGGAGGCGGACGACAGCCGCATGCTGCCGCCGATGGCCGAGCGCGATCCGCTGAAGCGCGGCCAGGTGGATGCCAGCCAGCATTTCACCCAGCCGCCGCCGCGCTACTCCGAAGCCAGTCTGGTAAAGAAGATGGAGGAGCTGGGGATCGGCCGGCCTTCCACCTACGCGTCCATTCTGTCCGTGCTGCAGGACCGCAAATACGTCCGGCTGGACAAGCGGCGATTCATCCCGGAAGACCGCGGCCGGCTGGTCACCGCCTTCCTGACCAGTTTCTTCGAGCACTACGTCGATACCGGCTTCACCGCCTCGATGGAGGAGAAGCTCGACGATGTCTCGGCCGGCAAGATCGACTGGCGCGCGGTGATGCACGCCTTCTGGGAGGAGTTTTCCAAGGCGGTCGATCAGACCAAGGACCTCAAGATCAGCGACGTGATCGCGGCGCTGGACGAGGATCTCGGCGCGCATTTCTTCCCGTCGCGCGAGGACGGATCGGACCCGCGCGTTTGCCCCGCCTGCGCCAACGGGCGGTTGGGGCTGAAGCTGGGGCGCTATGGCAGTTTCATCGGCTGCTCCAACTACCCCGCCTGCCAATACACGCGCCGGCTGGCGATCGAGACCGGCGAGGACCAGGGCGAGACGCTGAAGGAGGGGATGCGCTCCCTCGGGCCGCATCCCGAGACCAGCGAGGAGATCACCGTGCGCCGCGGCCCGTATGGGCTGTACGTGCAGCAGGGGGAGAACGGCGAGGACAAGAAGGTCAAGCCCAAGCGCACGTCGCTGCCGCGGGGCATGGACGGGGAGCAGATCACGATCGAGCAGGCGATGGGGCTGCTGTCGCTGCCGCGCCTGATCGGGCTGCACCCCGAGACGAAGGAGCCGATCGAGGCGGGGATCGGCCGGTTTGGTCCGTATGTTCGGATGGGGGCAGTATTCGGGTCGCTCGACAAGGACGATGACGTCCTCGCGGTGGGGCTGAACCGGGCCGTGGACCTGCTGGCGAAGAAGCTGGCGAGTGTGCGGAACCTGGGGGCGCATCCCGGGGACAAGGAGCCGATGTCGGTGCGGAAGGGGCGCTTCGGTCCCTACGTGCAGCACGGCAAGACGGTGGCCAACCTGCCGCGCGGGGTGTCGATGGACGACATCACGCTGGAGGAGGCGGTTGCGCTGCTGGCCGAGAAGGGCAAGCAACTGAAGCCGAAGGGTGCCGCCGGACGGCGGGGCAAGCCGGGGGCGGCGGCGAAGGGCGAGGCTGCGGGGGCTGGCGGAGGGGCTGCCAAGAAGGCGGCGGCGAAGAAGGCTGCTCCGCGGAAGGCGGCTGAGTCTGAGAAGCCAGCCGCTAAGCCGATGGCCGCGGCGCAGAAGAAGCCGGCAAGTCGAAAGAAGTCCGCGGCCAAGGCGCCGCCAAGGCGGCAAGCCGCGGGGTAGAGCGTGGCTGTCGAGCTTGATGACACTTTGGCTCGCCGTCACTCACTTTGTGTGCATCGCCGCAACGGAGTTTTACCGCACTCGCCGACCCCTTGAGATCGGTTCGTACCCGAGCTAGAATTTCCCGAAAGGGCCAAGTGAGGCCGTCCTTGCGGGGAACCTCAATGTTCTGTTGCGCTGGTCGCTTATTACTGGCTATTTTCGGCTTGATCGGACAATTCCTGCTCGCTGGAGCCGACGCGCTGGCCGCAGCGCCGGACGCTGGGATGCCAAGCGCGGCAGTAAAATCCCTTGAGGCTCTTTACCCAGTCGGGCTGCCGACCGTGGACTTGCTGCTCGCTCCGTTGCCGTTCGAAAAGGAGACGCGCGAGGAGGCTATCGCTGTCTTCCCGTTCGGCCAGTCTGACGGAGAGCTTTTGGCGGGCGCAACGTGGACCTTCCACCCTAATGGCAGTTTGGTCTTAACGCCGGTGGTGCGCCAAACAATGCTTGTGAGCCGATCACCTCTGATCGGCTCACACCGAACAGACGGCAATAGACGTGAACTGCACTGTAACATGAAAGAAAAATCCGGCATTGCGTCGAGTCTGGATGGATGGCTTACTCCCACCGTGGGTGGCTACAAATTGGAAGCCGTACAGGTAATCACATGGCGCGGTCACAGCCAGGTTCAACGAGTGAGACAGCTTCTGCGCCAAGGGACGCTTCCGGCTCAGGCCAACGCGACTGATTGGACATCGGTTGCGAATTTTGTTCACCCGACGAATGCGGCGTCGCATCAGCCATTAACTTCTCAGCAGGAATATTTTAACGGCGTTCCGCTGTTATCTCGTTATGACGTGATGCTGCAAGGGACGGTGGATGGAGCGGCATTCGGGCCAACTGAGGGCTTACTGCAAATCGGCACACGGGAGACCAGCGGCGCTGGTCGCTTGGGAGTAATGCTGGCAACGAGAGAGATGGACCACCCAGGCGCACTTGGAGTGTCAAACGAGGGCTCGACCGAACGTAACGCCAACGGAGCGGGCGGCGCGCCGCTCCGGCCCCTGACGGCCCCGCTGTTCGGCACGGTCGACGTGCAGAATGGTGGCGTAAATGTCGTCCTAGCCGGACCTGAAACTGCCAAAGTGGATTTCGCGACGTGGCGAACGGTTGAGGCGACCGCGCCCAACAAAGATGACGAAAGTTCATTCGTAAAGATGACCGAGGGTGCGCTGACCTTCAAGATCGATGGCGAGACGATCCAGGGACAAGTCCGAGGTACAGGCCTGCGCGAACCTATGCTCAGGATGGGCAGTACCTACGCCGCTAGTTTTGTCGGGCGACGACACGCGAGCAAGATGGTTCGGGCTCAGCAGGCGGCCACAGGCCTGTATAGTTTCGATGGCCTTTGGCGCTCCGAAGATGAACGGGTCCGCGAGTTGCGTCTCGAGGAAGATCAAGGGCGCCTTGCCGGAAGATACAGTGGCGAAAGCGGGCGGGTTGTAGGTACCGCCGATGGCGAATGGGCGGGCCTCGAGCTTCGGCTCAACGGCCAAGAAGGCCGGGGCTTTCTGCGCGTAGTCCCGGGCGGACTTAACCTTGTCGGTTACTTTATTTGGTCCGGTGAAATCACGCCTAAGCCTCTCGTCCTGACGCGCGGTCTGCCCCCGCCGATCGCGGGTGAGACGGTAACCAATGACGACATGAAAGCTGCCCGCACGCTGGCGATTGATTTAGCGAGCGTTGGCAAGTGTCGGCAAGCCATCGAGAGTCTGGAGCCAATTTTCGAGCGCTATCGCCAGGAAGCTGATGCCGCCTTAATTGACCAAAAATTACGCGTTTGGGATAAGGAGCAGTATCTCATTGAGCTTAGTTTTGCGCTCCAGCCGCTGATCGACTGTAATTTCCAACTTGGCAACTATAATTCTTTAGTTAAATACCTGCGAGCGGCGTTAGCGGTTAGGAACGAATCCGGTCGCGAGGCTGACATGCATCGACTGCTTGAGGACCGGATAGAGCAAGCTGGCGATCATGCCGCCTCGGAGGCGAACACCTTGTCCTCGTTGGTCGCAAACATAAAGGACCTGCACCGCGCGCTCGACTTGGGTGGCACCGGCATCGATTTTGAACGAGCGGAAGCCGTCACCGTAACGAGCGTCGCCCCCGGCCGACCGGCAGCCGCTGCCGGAATTGTTGCTGGAGACGTGCTACTGGCTGTCGATGGCAATACATTAGCGGGACTCGATGAGGCGAGCGTGACCGCGCGCCTCCGAGGACCAACCGGAAGCACGGTTCGCGTGGCTATCCGCCGTGGCGATCAGCAGTCCGAGTTCAGGATGGTGCGTGACCCTATCAATCGCTTGGCCCCGCCGCGGCACGACGAGATTGCCCGTGCTCTCGAAGAAGAGCTGGCCGGCCTCGGACGGGCACGTGCGATTCTGGACAGCCTCCCGACGGTAGCCGACTTGACCGGGACTACCGGCGGACCGCATGCTCTGCGTAGCCTACAGAACGATCTCGCTGCCCGAGCGGAAGATCTACTCATTATTCAACGGGCGACCCTGGATCGGCTGCACGCCCTTTATCGTGAGCAACCTGATATTGTCGAACACCTTGATCGCGTTTTCAGATTTCTTGAGTTATCGCGGTCACAGCGTGGCCAGGCTGATCTGGCGGAAATGCGCTCCGCTGAAGTTGATGAAAACATAGCGAGCGATCTATTAAAGAACCGATCTGGCATGGCGCCCGCCGAACGCGGGCTTTTGTTGCAGCAGTTCTACATCGTTGCGAGTCTCTCGGCGGCGAGCCTTGCTTTCGCGGATGGGGCCAGATTTATCGATCGGCTTGAGGTCGAGAAGCGCTATCAGAAAGGAGACGACAGAACCAGAGAAGCCGCAAAGCAGCTCGGCTCGTGGCTCGAGCGGTGGCGGCAGCAACTGCTTACTGATTCGGCAAAGATAGGAGCTCTAGAAGCAGGCCAATTATACTATGATGATGCCGTGACAGTTTTTCTTGATTTGGGCGCTCCGGAGGAAGCTCTTGTCATGGCCGAGGCCAGTCGGACCCGCGCGTTTACTGATTTGATAGCCGGACGGATCGTGCAACGAGAGCGAGGCGCAGCTACGGTCGTAGGCACAGCGGTTCTGAACGAGGCCAACGCTCCTCCCCCAACCTTGGCAGAACTTAAGGAGACGGTCCACAAGCTCGGGGCCACGACTGTTGAATACCACCTGCTGCCCGACCGCCTCATAACCTGGGTCATTAGCCCAACCGGACGTATTGAGGTCCGTTCGATACAACTCGACCGGGCAGAGCTTGATAGGTCCGCTTCGGAGTTGCTGCGCCTCATAGAGACCCCGATTCCGGGGCCCCCGGCGCCCGACACTGCCGTGGACGCACTGATCGCGGCCCGTGACGTTCAGGTCCGCCAACTGTATAAATGGCTGATTGCACCAATTGAGGCCCTGCTTCCTCCATCTCCCACAGACACAGTGGCCATTATCCCACATCGTGATTTGTTTCGGGTTCCCTTCGCCGCTCTGAAAGATGGTACGGGCCGCTACTTGATCGAGCGAAATCCTCTGGTCTACGAGTCGTCGATCACGGTTGCTGGCTATGGATCTCGCAGCAAAGAGGCAGAGCGGCGATCGAGACCAAACATGCTCGCGCTGGTCAACCCCAAGCCGCTTGTTGGACCCAACGGGCAGCATCTATCTTACGGTCCCTTAGACTGGACCGAGGCGAACATCGGCGTATTGGCCAGTCGATACGGCTCAAATTACATCTCAATCAAAAAAGGTCCCGAGGCAACCTTGGCTGCGCTGCAACAGGAAGCGATAACACACAACGTCATTTATTTTGCGACTCACGGCAAAGCGAGCGACAGTCTCGATGAGACGTTCATAGCGTTGGCTGGTCAAGCGCTTACGGTTCTTGACGTGTTCCGTGGCAGACTCGAGACACATGCCGAGCTGGTTATCCTTGGCGCGTGCGAGACTGGGCGCGGACCTGTCAGCGGCGACGGCGTGAACAACCTTGGCCGGGCATTCACGTATGCAGGGTCGGCGAGTCTTCTCACAACGTTGTGGGCGGTGCCCGAACGAGCGACGTTAGATTTTCTCAATACATTTCACGAAGCTTGGTTGGGCCGCGGATTGTCCAAAGTGAATGCGGCACGGGAGGCACAGCTCGCGCTGATGGCGGGTTACCCGATGCAAATCGACATCTGGGCGCCAATGGTGATGTTCGGGGTGGAATGATGAATCGGCACGTGACGCGCCGGCTTCTGGTCAGATTGGGCAGCGCAATCCTCGTATGGAGCAGTTTTGGCATGGTCAGTGAAGCCGGTGAAGACGGAGTTCGGCGACTCTCAGTTGCAGCAATGGCGCCGGCTGAAATTGAAAAATCGCTTTACTTTTATAGCGAAGACATGACATTGGGGAACGCTGCCCCAGCGCGAACGATTGAGGCAACGGTCCGGCTCGGCAAGCAGCACGTTACGAACTTGCAAGTCCCACCCGGTCGCGGTATAGATCCCGAGCACTGGAGTCTGCATCTCATTGAGGTGCCCTTCACCCTCGAGAAGGCCCCCGGCGAGAAGGCTTACAAACAGGTAGTGTTTCGGGTGGCGCTCACTGACCCCACAGCCACTGCCTATGACTTGTTCCCGCCGAGCGTGACCGAGGAGCGCAAGACGACCCTAAAATTTGGTCTAGATCCCAAGTTGAAATTCCAGTGGGCCGATATCGGCACCCAGCTAACTTATGAGACGGAATTCGAGGTGCTGGTACCAAGGATCACTTTATATGATGTCGGCCGGAGCGAGTTTCGATGGGAGTACGAGGGTACCTATTCCGCTCCGGTACTGCCAGGCACGCGTTATGCACTTATAATCCTTGAGGTACCAAAGGAATTAGCCGAAGTACGTGGTGAAGTAAGCTTTGAAGCAACTGTTCTAACGGGCCGATTTGATCTGCTGCGTGAGGTGACGACCTACACCAGCAAGCTGCCGGTGGTATGGTCGTTTCAGTGAGCATCTCAGCCGGGCGAGAAATGTCCCGACCGCGACAAAATCATCCTACGGCGCCTTCGGGTGCGCGACCGCGGCGCGCAGCAGCCCGCGCGCTTCTCCTCCAGGGAGCGCCGGCACGCGGACGCTCTCGCCTTTGCGGCGCGCAAGCAGGTG
>Ga0302266_10003743_pt1 | contig 12106 bp, 8 predicted proteins | sample III_Bog_E1_2_FD_194559 | JGI IMG/M metagenome (GOLD analysis project Ga0302266, IMG submission 194559) | Peat permafrost microbial communities from Stordalen Mire near Abisko, Sweden - III_Bog_E1_2 | ecosystem: Environmental > Terrestrial > Soil > Wetlands > Peat | place: Sweden: Abisko... | reverse complement strand
CACGGTGGATGACAGCGACGCAACCACGCCGTCGGCGAATCCATATTCTTCAATTTACGAGCGGCTCCGCGAACAAGTGCTGAGCGCGCAGGAGCAGCGCGTGGTTTCGCCAACCCTGCTCAATACGCTGCGGGTGGGGTACTCGCGTGCAGCCTTCGACTTCAACAGCCTGGTTACGGGTTCCGTTTCCGGATGGGCCGCACGCGGTCCCGTCGGGGCTATCGTGATCTCTGGCAGCACCGCGTCGAATGGCGCTTCGCAGATCTCGCTGGCCGGCGCAAACACCGGCAGCAACAACTCAACCGTGCGCAATCTGTTTACCGCGGACGAACACATTTACTGGACGCATGGGCGGCATCAGGTGGAGGCGGGTGTATGGCTGCAACGGCTGCAATCCAATGACCTCCTGGCGCAGAACCAGTACGGACAAGCTTCCTTCTCCACGCTGGCCGCGTTTGAGCAGGGCACGGTTTCCAAGTACACCATCGTTCCCGCGCCGTCAGAACTTGGCTGGCGTTCGCTGTTTGGCGCCGGCTTCATTGAAGATGCGTGGAAGCCGACGCCGCGGCTGGAAGTGCGCGCCGGGTTTCGCGTTGAAACATCCAACGGTTGGAACGAAGCACAGGGCCACGCCTCCAACTACGATTTCACCAACGGCATCATCAACACCAATCCGACCGTGGGCAGTTCCGCGTTGTCAGAGAATCGCGCCAGGTTTCTGCCCGAGCCGCGCATCGGCATGGCCTACGATCTGTTCGGCAATGGCAAGACCGCGCTCAAAGGCAGCTTCGGCGTGCATCGCGCCCTGTTGGACACACTCGACTACCGGCTCGATCAGACCGCGCCCTTTAACACCACGCTCTCTTACAGCAACACAAGCGTGAGCAAACTGGCGTCGCTTTCGACGGCCACGGCAACCGGCGGCCTGGTTTCACCGAGCAACGTGCAACGCGACATTCAGACGCCCACCGTGCTGGCCTGGACGGTGAAGATCGAACAGGAGATTGCTCCCCGCACCACGCTCACCGTGGGCTACATTGGTTCGCACGGCTACCACCAGATTCTCTCCGAGGACCAGAACACACCAGTGGCGGTGGTTTGCCCCGCGACGGCCTGCCCCGCGGCTGTGGCGGCGGGAACCGTCTACTATCCGGCCACCACGCTGGCGAATCCCAAGCTGGCCAACTCCACCTCGTGGGTTTCAGAAGGGGTAAGCAACTACAACGGATTGGAGGTGGATGTGCGCCACCAGCTTTCGCGCGGCTTTCAGTTGCGCGGAGTATATACGTGGTCGAGGAATCTGGATGACGGTTCGGCGTGGAACACCAGCGTCTCATCCAACACGCCTGCCTATGTCTCCTTTCCCGGTAATCCCAAGCTCGATTACGGACTGGCCGCCACCAACATCAGTCATGCGGCGGCGATCAACGGAACGTGGGAACTGCCTGCGGGCCGCGGCCATGCAGTGCTTCGCGACATATCTCCGCTGGCGGATGAGTTTGCCGGAGGATGGAGTCTGAGCGGGATCGTAACGTTGCAGAGCGGCTTTCCGTTCTCGCCGCAGCTTGGCTACAATCCCACCGGCAACGGAGACTCGCGCAACCCGGCTCGTCCGGAGTTGAATCCTGACTTTCACGGGTCGCTCTATGCGAAGACTGCGAGCCAGTGGTTCAACCCCAATGCATTCCTGGCGCCTTATCCGGGCACTTTTGGCAATGCGGGCCGCGACTCGCTGACCGGTCCGGGCTTGAAGGATGCGGATCTTTCGCTGGGCAAGAACGTGAACCTCCGCGAGCGATTGCACGCGCAGTTTCGCGCGGAGTACTTCAACGTGTTGAACCGGACCAACTTCACCACGCCCAATGCGGTGGTCTTCAGCACCGGCCCCACGCCGGCCAAACCAGCCACAGCGGCGGCGCTTTCACCCACGGCGGGCGTGATGACCGCAACCGCAACCACTTCGCGCCAGCTCCAGTTCGGTCTGAAGATACTGTTTTAAAACGATTACACCTGCAACAGGAATAGGGGCGGTTTTGCCTTGTGCCCGCCCCGGCATTTTGATACTATGAGCGAACACATGGTCCGTGCTTCCCAAAGCCGCTCTTGTTGTTGCCTGTCGAATCTCTTCGACGGGTGTTCGAACTAGTCTCTGATTTCCCCCCGCAATTCATCAGAAGACGCACCCGAGCTGCTTAAGCCGGTGTGTGATCCCATTGCATCGGCCCGCAGCGTTCCCCAACACACTGAACGAGGTCATGCATGCCGGTCACAGAGATCGATGCCAGAGTTGAAAGCACTGTCCCCAACCATAACCGCCTGAGCCATCTGCGCCTGCTTGAAGCAGAGAGTATCCACATTCTGCGCGAAGTCGCCTCCGAGTTTGAGCGGCCGGTCATGCTGTATTCGATCGGCAAGGATTCCTCGGTGATGCTGCGGCTGGCGCAGAAGGCCTTTTATCCCGGTCCCATTCCGTTTCCGCTACTGCACGTGGACACCGGCTTCAAGTTTGCGGAGATGATCGCCTTTCGCGATGAGATGGCGCGTTCGGTTGGCGCCAATCTGCTGGTGTGGCGCAATGAAGCCGCGATTGCCGCGGGCACCAACCCGATTGCGCTGGACACCAAGCGCTGCTGCGGACTGCTGAAGACGCAGGCTCTGCTCGATGCGCTGAAGCACTACAACTTCGATGCGGCCTTTGGCGGCGCGCGCCGCGATGAAGAAAAGTCACGCGCCAAGGAGCGCATTTACTCCTTCCGCGACGGCGCAGGACAGTGGGACCCGAAGAACCAGCGTCCGGAGTTATGGAACCTCTATAACGCGCGCGTTCATCCCGGCGAAAGCATTCGCGTCTTTCCGCTTTCCAACTGGACGGAGATGGACGTGTGGCAATACATCCACGAGGAGAACATTCCCGTGGTGGATTTGTATTTTGCCAAGGAGCGCCCCATGTATGTGCGCGGCGATGCGCTGCTGCCCATTGAGCAGGCCTTTGTTGCACGGCCGGGCGAGCAGCCTCAGATGATCAAGTCGCGGTTGCGCTCGCTGGGATGCAGCCCATGCACCGGGGCCATTCGATCCGAAGCGGAGACCATCCCCGCCATCATTGCGGAACTGCTCTCGTTCCGCTCGTCGGAGCGCGCCAACCGGGTTATCGATCACGACCAGGAAGGCTCCATGGAAATCAAGAAACGCGAGGGCTATTTCTAAATGACGGCAGCTACGATTCCAGGTTTCTCCATTGACGAATTCCTGACGCAAGAGGGCGAGAAAGATCTGCTGCGCTTCTCTACCGCGGGCAGCGTCGACGACGGAAAGTCCACGCTCATCGGTCGCTTGCTCTATGACACGCAGTCAGTCTACGAAGACCAGGTGCTCTCCATCCAGGGCAAGGGAACCACCGCTCCGGGGCAGATCGATTTCGCCTTGCTGACCGACGGATTGCGCGCCGAGCGCGAGCAGGGCATCACCATCGATGTTGCTTACCGTTACTTCTCCACGCCGCGGCGCAAGTTCATCATTGCGGACACGCCCGGCCATGAGCAGTACACGCGCAATATGGCTACCGGGGCCTCGACGGCCGATGCGGCGGTGGTGCTGATCGACGCGGGCAAGGGGGTTCTGTTGCAGTCGCGCCGCCACGCCTACATTGCATCTCTGCTGCGCGTGCGCCACATCCTGGTGGCCGTGAACAAGATGGATCTCGTGGGCTATGACGAGAGTGTTTTCCGCGCTATCGAGCGCGATTTCCGCCTGGTGCTGGAGCAGATTGCGGCCGATACCGGCAACCCGGTCGAGGCCACGTTTGTGCCGGTCAGCGCACTGGCCGGGGATAACATCGTGCATCGCTCGCAGGCCATGCCGTGGTACCGCGGACCTTCGCTGCTGGAACTGCTGGAGACGGCGCCGTCGTCGCTGGATACGCGCACCGCGCCGTTCCGCTTTCCGGTGCAGCGAGTCATTCGGCCTGACCATAATTTTCGCGGATTCGCGGGTCAGATTGTTTCCGGCACAGTGCGTCCGGGAGACAGGATCGCGGTGCTGCCTTCGGGCCGCAGCGCGGAGGTGGAGCGCATTGTCACCTGGGACGGTGACCTCGACGAGGCGCATGCGCCGCTCTCGGTGACGCTGGTGTTGAACCAGGAACTGGACATCAGCCGCGGCGATCTGATTGTCGCGGCGGACGCGCCGGCGACCGTGGCCAGAAGCGTGAAAGCGGCGTTGGTGTGGATGGATCAGCGGCCGCTCGAACTCAACCGGCGCTATCTGCTCAAACACACCAGCCAGACGGTGCCAGTCGTGGTTGCCTCCATCGAGCACCGCACCGACATCGGCACGCTGACCCGCGAACCCGCGGAAACATTGGAGATGAATGGCATTGGCGCGGTCACTCTCAAGCTTCTGCGACCGATTGCTCTCGATCTTTATGGAGAGAATCGTTCGACCGGTGCATTCATCCTGATCGACGCCGAAACCAACGCGACGGTAGCGGCGGGCATGATTACCGCGGCGACCGGCGCGGTTGCATCGGGAGAAAATGCATCGGGTCCAGTGACTGCGCAGGAAAGATTGGCGCGCTGGGGGCATCGCGGCGGGGTCCTGGAATTGAATGGGCCGGTCGAGTTGATCGATCGCATCGAGCGGTCGCTGTTTCTGCGCGGAGTTATCACAGCGCGCATCGAGGTGGGCGACGCAGCATTTGAGATTCCCGCAAGTGTGGTGGAAACCTTGATCAGGTCGAAGGCTTTATCCGGAATGGTGGCGCTGGTCATCGGCCTCACTGAAGGCAGCAATTTGACCGCGCAGGTTGAGGGTGAGGAAATCACGCTCGACGCGAATGACGCGGATGGGGCAATCGCCGCTGTTCATGGACTGCTGGAGCGGAGCGGCGTTCTTCGGGCGCCGGGAAGCGCGGACTGGGAAATCTAGATCGGAACAACGAGACGTGCGCAACGGGAAAGGAAACCAACAATGAGTACCGCTGAAATCAATGCGCAAGTGAAAGCCAGGCTGGAGCAGGTGCGTGCCGCCCTGGCGCGGGAAATCACCGGCCCGCAGGATGTGTGCCTGACGTGCAGCTTTCAAGCTGAAGATGTGCTGCTGACCAAGCTGGCGCTGGAACTGGATGCGCGGATTCCCATTCTGTTTCTCGATACCGGCTATCACTTCAAGGAGACCTACGCCTATCGGGATCGAATTGCAGACGAGTGGCAACTGAACCTGATCAACCTGCTGCCGCAAAAGACGGTTGCCGAGCAGGAGGCCGAGCATGGGCTTCTTTATCGGTCCTCGCCGGATCAGTGCTGCAAGCTGCGCAAGGTGGAGCCGCTGTTCAAGGCCGTGGCGGAGTATCGCGTATGGCTGACCGGGTTGCGGCGGGAGCAGGCTCGGAGCCGCGCGGCGCTGGAGGAAGCGGCGCTCTTCACGCTGCCCGGAGGAAAGCAGGTGCTGAAGCTGGCGCCGCTGGCGGCGTGGACCACGCAGGACGTGTGGTACGGCTGCGAGCAGCTCTCGATTCCGCGCCTGCCGCTCTATGAACTGGGTTACTCCTCGATTGGCTGCGAGCCTTGCACCACGCTTCCCCTGGACCCCAACGATCCTCGATCCGGGCGCTGGGGCGGGCACAAGGTGGAGTGCGGCATTCATATCGAAGCGGCGGCGAAATAGGACAGCAGAAACTGAGGGCAGGGAATGCATTATCTGATTGGATTTGCCATTGCACTGTGCATTGCACTTACCGGCGTGGGCGCGGGCACCATCACCGTGCCCATCCTGGTGCTGTTCCTCGGGGTTCCCGCGCCGATCGCGGTGGGCATCGGGCTGACCTTCTCGGCTGCCGTCAAGCTGATTCTGGTGCCAGCGCAGATTCTTCGCGGCAATGTGCACTGGCGAACGCTGGGGTTGATGCTCCTGGGCGGCGGGCCGGGCGTTCTGATCGGTTCGCTGCTGCTCAAGCACCTGGTCAGCGCGGGATCGCAGAACCTGTTGAACGGTTTGCTGGGCGCGATTCTGGTGAGCACGGCGAGCTGGCAAATTTTCTACTCCTTCCGGAAAATGGAACAGAATACAGCCGCCAAGGGCCGCAGTTTGTTGCTTCCCTGGCTGATGTTTCCGGTGGGCGCGGAGGTGGGTTTCTCCTCTGCCGGGGCGGGCGCATTGGGCAGTGCTGCGCTGCTCAGCTTCACTTCATTGATCCCCGCGCAGGTGGTGGGCACCGACATTGCGTTCGGCTTCCTGCTCTCCCTGTTGGGCAGCGGGGCACACTGGTTCGCGCACGCTTCTGACGTGCAATTGCTGTTGGAACTGATTGGCGGAGGCATTGCCGGGGCGGTGGGAGGAACGCTCTTGAGCAGCCGCATCCCCAAGCGGCCGTTACGCTTTGCGCTGTGGGTATGGCTGCTGGTGCTGGGCGGCCAGTTTCTCTTCAACAGCTATCAGGTGTGGGCCGCGCCGCATCGGGAAGCCAGCAGTAAAGTGGCCTTGATTCGGATGAAGTAGGCAGGGCGTTCTGGCGCGTGGAGTGGAAGGATCGTGCTCACCCACCTTAGACGCAAAAAAGAAATACGCGGCGAAGGTGGGGCACCCAGGCCGTGATTTGAGTGAAACAAGCGAAGAAGTTGCGGTACCGGTTTTCAGCAGCCTTTTTTGCAGCGGGCCATGATGGCGGCGTGGAGGCGCTCGCGCAGGCCGGGGGGCAGGTCGTAGATCTCGTGGGAGCGGTAAATCTCGATGGTCTTGCGGGTGGTGTTGAGCGTGACCTCGCAGTGCTCGCAGCCGCGCAGGTGCTCTTGCAGTTGGGCGCGGGTCTCGGGGGTCACCGAGTCGTCGATCAGGTCGTCGAGCAAAGCCAGAAACTCAGTGCAGGTCACTTCTCACCACCCCTTTTCCTGCGGAAGTAGCGGCTCAGGCGCTCGCGCAATTGCAGCCGGGCGCGCAGGAGGCGCGATTTCACGGCGGGAATGCTCAAACCAAGCGTCTCTGCCGTTTCTTCCGTGGAAAGTCCTTCCACATCGCGCAACACAAACACAATTCGAAACCCCTGGGGCAGTCCCTGGATGGTCTTGCGCAGAATCTCTGCCAGTTCAGCCTGGCCGTAGTTCTGCTCCGGATCGGGAGCCCAGTCGGCGAGATCGCGGGGGACGCTGCCCTCGTCGGTCTCGATGTCTTCGTCAATGGAAACCATTTTGCCGGTGCGCCGCTTGCGCAGCCGCATCAGGCTTTCATTGACGGCAATCCTTACCAGCCAGGTGTAAAACTTCGAATTCCCCTGAAACTGGTCGATCTTCTCATACGCTTTGAGGAACGCGTCCTGCATCACGTCCTCGGCATCTTCGCGGTTTTGCGTGATGTGCTGCGCAATCCTGAAGATCTGGCGGTCGTATTTGCGGACCAGCGTATCGTAGGCCAGAACGTCGCCTCCGCGTACCCTTTCCACCAGGGCTACGTCGGGATGCGGCTCGTTCTCGCCTGCTATGAGTTGGATGGTCGACATGGCGGTTGGTTGCGGAATTCCTTTCGGCCGGCTGTTTGGTTCGCAACAGGTCTGAATAGATGAGTGTAACGGACGGCGGCGGGCAGGACCAAACCGGGGGACCGTCCGGTGCTGCACTTGGAGTGGCCGACTCATCTGGCAAGAACGCTCCGAAACCGGTAACGCGACAGGTTCCTGTTTGCCCTCGGCCGGGGATAGCGGCTTAGAGTGGAGATATGAGGGTCGCGAATTCCCCAATTTCTGCTCCGCTGCTGGCATGTTGCCTGGCCTGCGTGCTTTCTGCCGTAGTGGTTATGACGCCGATGGCCGGGCAAACCAACAACGGCGCGAAGCCGCGCACTGCCGGCTCCGCTTCATCCAGAGCTAAAAAGGCGAAGAAGGCGGGCAAGACCAGGAGCAGCGCCAGGAGCACGGCCAAACCAGGCGCCCGCGCCGGGAAGGCGGGCAAAGGCAAAAAGGCGAGGAGCCGGGCCAGCCGGGCCGCCCAGGCGGCGCGCATGGCGCTCCTCAAGCGCGCATTTGTCGCATCGGCCGAGTTGCGCCCCATGGCCCAGCAACTGGCTACGCTGCGTACACCCGCGGCCTATGCCGGTGTGTCCGAGTATGCGCGCCGCCACAGCGGCGATGCAGCGGCCGCTGCCTACCTGGCGCTGGGCCACGCTTATCTGCTGGACAAGCGCTACGCGGAAGCCGTCGCCAGCCTGCGCCAGGCCGGCAAGGCGAGCAATGTGCTGGCCGACTACGCGGATTTTCTGGCCGCCGAGGCCAACCACGACGCAGGGAATCAGGCGGCTGCCGAGGCCATTCTGCGCGGCTTCACCGAACGCTATCCCGACAGCATCTTCAACGGCCAGGCGCCTGAACTGGAGGCCAATGTTCTGCTGGCCATGGACGATCCGGCGGGAGCGCAGCGGGTGCTGGCCGCGGCCGCCGATTTTGCCGCAAACCGGGCCGGTTACCAGCTGGCGCAGGGGCAGGCTGCCCAGGACCTGGGGCAGACGCAGGAAGCGCTGCAATTGTTCAAGCGTCTGCTGCTGAGCCACCCCTTGAGCCAGGAGGCGCAGATTGCCCACTCCAGGCTGACGGCCCTGGGTGCGGAGTCGATTCTGACCGCGACCGAACTGCGCAGCCTGGGCGACGCCTACTACAACGCCGGGCGCTATGCGGACGCCAGTGAGGAATATCGCGCTTTGGCCCGCGAGCCGGGCCTGGACGCCGAGGCGCGCAACGGCTTTGCGGTGGCCGCGGCTGCCTGCGATCTGAAGAGGAAGCTGCTGACCACGGCCCAGGCAGAAGCGCTGGCCGACACTCCCGACGAGAACGGCGCCCGGCGGCTCTATCTGCTGATGGAACTGGCCCGGAACCGCAACGATCTCGACGATCAGCAGCAAATCGTGGTTCAGATGGAGTCAAGGTATCCGCGCAGCCCATGGCTGGAGGAGGCGCTCTATTCCAGCGGCAACATGTACCTGCTGCGTCGAGAGTATCCCAAGGCAGTGGACTATTACAGCTATCTGGCCACGCACTTTCCCTCGAGCGCGCACGCCGCCACCGCGCACTGGCGGGCGGGTTGGCTGAGCTACCGGCAGGGACTCTATGGCGAGGCCGAGCGCCTGTTCGACGAGCAGATAAGGCTCTATCCCGGCGCCAATGAGACGGTGTCCGCGCTCTATTGGCGGGGGCGCTTGTACGAGACACAGGATCACGAGCCGGCCCTGGCTGCTGACGACTACCGGACCGTGGTGCGCGCCTTCCAGCACTTTTTTTATGCCCAGATGTCCAAGGAACGCCTGTCCGCGCTGGGCAATATGCAGGTTGTCGCTGAGCCGCAACTGGACCGCTTCAAGGCCCCTCCGGTGCCGCACCTGCAGGAAAGCTTCCCCGCGGACAGCCCGCATCTGGCCGCGGCGCGCCTGCTGGCGAATGCTGGCCTGAGCGACTATATCGCGCAGGAGATTGCCGCCGATCCCGACTCTTCTTCCTGGAGCGCGCTGGCCGAGGCGCAGATCTATTCATCGTACGGTGAAACTTTCCGCGCTCTGCGCGCTCTGAAGAAGGCGCTGCCCTATGCCACATCCGCTCCGATCAAGTCCATTCCCCTGGCCTACTGGCGGATTCTCTTCCCGGAGCCGTATTGGAGCACCATCAAGGATGAATCGGCCAAAAACGGCCTCGATCCCTATCTTGTGGCCTCACTGATCCGTCAGGAGTCGGAGTTCAACCCTTCGGCCATCTCCCACGCCAACGCCTACGGGCTGATGCAACTGCTGCCCTCGGTGGGCAAGGTCATGGCGCGGGAGGAGGGAATCAAGCACTTTGAGACCTTCCAACTGCTCGATCCGGCAACCAACATCCGCTTGGGCACCCGCTATCTGCGCAAGACCCTGGACAAGTTCAGCGGTGTGCAGGAGTACGCCCTGGCCGCCTACAACGCCGGCGACGACCGCGTTCTCGACTGGCAGCAGGCGGGTCCCTATCACAGCACCGACGAGTTTGTAGAGTCCATTCCGTTCTCCGAGACCCGCGAGTATGTCGAGGCCATCCTGCGCAACGAAGAGACCTACAGGGCGATTGACGAGTTTGCCGGTTCCCAGGGCAGGGCGGAGATGGGTACCTACCGCTAGGGCGCGCTTGCAATTCCTGCCGTGGAATCCAGCTGGACACGGTCCGGCTGCGATTCCAGTTGACTTTGGCAGCTATTCTCAGCAAGATTAAGTTCGACCGGAGGTCTCCCCAAACCTCCGGATTACCATTCGCAGTCTGCTGTAGTTGCACAACGGAGCCGGCCCGTACGCAAGGACCCGGCGCTGTTGCATCTCAACCCTTCGGAGGGCAAGATGATAGCCGACCTGCAGTTTCTGGAAGAATGGATTCCCGAAAAGATGGACCCCGGAACGATCTTTGTGCTGGAGAACCAGGCCAAGCTGGGTCATGCGCAGGACCCGTTTGTGGCGGTCATGTCCTGCCCGCGCTGCGGAACCCTGGGCCTGATCACGCGCCGCCAACTGTGCGGCGGCGAGGCGATGATCTGCGGCGGCGAAGTTTGTTCGGCCGAGTACCGGCTCAATGGCGAGACGATCTGCTATCGCAGAGTTCAGTAGCAGGTTGCTGCCGGGGGTGTGCATGGCTCTTGCCGATGCGTGCGCGGCAAACAGCCGGGTTGCGCCCAGCCTTGCCTCTTCTCTGTGACGATGGAAGCGCGCAGGGAAGTAACTCCAGCCGGGCTGCTCAGCGCCGCGCTCGCGCAGCCGCATCGGCCGGCTCGGGAAAGATCGGTGCGCAGGCTGCGGCGATTTGAGCGGGCCGCATCCACCGCGTTCATTTGCCATGAATCACGCAGCGTGGTGCACCTCCTTCGGCACAGCGTGGAGGGCAGGCGGATTGGCAAGAGGTTTCAGGCAAGCCTTTTATGATTCAATGAAGCAGGCCATCCGCGAGGCGAAAGCAGAGGCGCGGATTCCACCGTCCCTGAAGAGTGCTTCCGGCCTGCGTGTACTTAGCTGCCCGATAAGGGATACGGATATCTTTCCCGGTTTCTGCGCCGAGGACGGGGTGCAACTGGCAGAAATGAGACCATTGGAACAGGGAAGACGGAAGGCGCGAAATTTGGCTGCTGATGGCAGAGTCGACAAAGTTCTCTTTGATAAGCCCGGATGGCGAAACTGGCAGACGCAGCGGACTTAAAATCCGCAGACCGCAAGGTCATGGGGGTTCAAGTCCCCCTCCGGGCACCAAGATAAGTATCATAAGTTGAACAACTTGCAAGCACAGAAGCCTCTCACGCCGAGAGGCTTTTTTGCGCTCTCAAAGCACTGGTGATACTTATGGTGATACTTTGATACTGTGATAGTGGAGGGTACAAAATGCCACGCAAATCGACGATCAAGGCCACGGGAGTCTGGGAGCGCGAACCCGGTAGCAACATCTGGTGGATTCGCTACCGGGCGGACGGCGTTCTCAAACGCGAGAAGGTTGGGCGCAAGAGCGATGCACTCGCCCTCTACCAGAAGCGCAAGTCTGAACTGAGGGCCGGCGTAAAGCTGCCAGACAATATGCGGCAATCCTCGTTGCGCTTCAAGACGCTCTGCGACGACATCCTGGTTTACAGCGAGAAGCACCACCGGGACTACCGCAGCGTTGTCTCGCGGATCAGTCGCATCGTCCGTGACTTTGGCGACTTGCCGGTCGATAAGATCAAGCCGTCTGAGATCGACCTGTGGCTTTCCAAGACGACCAAGACACCCGCAACCTCGAATCGATACCGGGCGCTGTTTTCGCTGATCTTCCGCGAAGCACTGCGCAACGGCAAGGTCTCCAGCAATCCCGCGCGGCTGGTTCGCCAGCAACATGAGAACAACGGTCGAATCCGATTTCTTACTGAGGCCGAGGAAGACAGTCTTCGGGCCGTCATCGCTATACGCTACCCGGAGCACGAGCCGGAGTTGACCATCTCGCTTGGAACTGGAATGCGGCTCTCCGAACAGTACGGCCTCACTTGGCGGAATGTGGATTTTGTTCGCCGTGAGATCAACCTTGATCGCACCAAGAACGGATCGCCGCGAATGATTCCGATGAACGACACCGTGATTAAGGCAATGCAGGAGTTCAGCAAGCGCA
>Ga0302266_10003724_pt1 | contig 12147 bp, 8 predicted proteins | sample III_Bog_E1_2_FD_194559 | JGI IMG/M metagenome (GOLD analysis project Ga0302266, IMG submission 194559) | Peat permafrost microbial communities from Stordalen Mire near Abisko, Sweden - III_Bog_E1_2 | ecosystem: Environmental > Terrestrial > Soil > Wetlands > Peat | place: Sweden: Abisko... | reverse complement strand
TGACGTGACTTCACTTTTTCGGGCCACCTGATGTGTTAGTCTGGGACGCAAGAAAGGACCAGACGAATGAAAGGCAAGCGATACACGACGGAAGACAAGATTCGCATCCTGCGCGATGCGGACCGCGGTGAAAAAAGCATCTTGGACATCTGCCGGGAGGCGAACATCTCGGAAGTGAGCTTCCACCGGTGGAAGCGGCAGTTCGGGCAGATGGATCTCAATGAGGCCCGGCGGCTCAAGGAGCTAGAGCGGGAGAACAACGAGTTAAAGAAGATGTTGGCGGAGTCGCTGCTGAAGAACCGGGTATTGGAGGCCGTATGCGAAAAAAAGCTGTGAGCCCGGCGCATCGCCGGGCGTTGGCGCAAGAGTTGGTGAGGGACGGGACGTGTTCCCAACGCGTGGCGTGCCGGATGTTGAAGCTGGCGCGCTCGACGTTCCGTTATCAAGGACGGCCGCCCACAGCTAAAGAAGAAGAGTTAAGGAAACGGCTATTGGCACTGTCCGCGAAGCATCCGCGCTACGGGTATCGCCGGATCGCGGCGTTGCTGCGGCGGGAAGGCTGGCGGGTGGGTAAACGCCACATTCAACGCCTGCGGCGAGACGAAGGGCTGCGGGTGCCACCGACGAAGCGGAAGCTGATTCGACGTGGGGTTTCGACTGGGTTGCCGACAACGGCGACGCATCGAAACCATGTGTGGACGTGGGACTTCATCGCGGATGCAACCGTGCGTGGCGGCACCTTGAAGCTGCTGACGATTCTGGATGAATACACGCGTGAATGCCATGTGTTGTGGGCGGAGCGGGCCATGAAGGCGGCGGATGTGTTGCACTGGCTGCAAAAGGCTGTGGCCCAGCACGGGGTGCCGGAATATTTGCGCAGCGATAACGGCTCGGAGTTCATCGCCAAGATCGTGCAGCGGTGGCTCAAGGATAATCGGATCAAGACGATCTACATTGAGCCAGGCAGTCCGTGGCAGAACGGGTTTGTGGAGAGTTTTCACGGTCGTTTTCGGGATGAGTGCTTGAACCGGGAACAACTGTGGAACTTGACGGAAACGCGGGTCGTGGTAGGCGACTACCGGCAGGAATACAATCAGGTGAGACCGCACAGCCGGCTGGGCTACGAGAGCCCGTCGGTATTTGCGGCGCGGAGCTGTCCATCCCCAGCTCCGGTCGGGCTTCGCCCTCCCTACGCTGGGGATGGACAAAGAACAAACGAAAACATAAACTCAACCATGTCTCAGGACTAACTCATGGACTGGACCAGAAAAGTGAAGCCTATCACCGGCAACACCAAAACAAGGGACGTTGTTTTGAATATTCATGTGGCGAATGTCAGTCCAAGACACTTGCTGACAGGAGGGCTGCAGGCTATTCTTTCATTATGGTGGTAATGAACCAATTGACGGCTTCCGGGATCGTCCTTGCCTTGGCCGGGTTCTTGGTTGCCTCGCCATCATTCGCTTCTGAGACGGCGGCGGTCGTCCCCTCTGGATACCTCGGCGTCGGCTATGCCAACGGTTCGGTCGGGTTCTCCTTCCAGCCTACGGTCAGCATCGCTGTAAACAATGTCAGCTACCTGTCAGCGGGTGCGAACGCGACCCCCAGCATCACCTTTTGGTCGGGAACGAACGCCCTCGCGACCTACACTTTGCCACCAGGCACTGCGAGCAACCAGTGGATTTCCTACACCAACGCTCCGCTCGTCCTGAATGCGGGAACCACCTATTCGATCACTCTGCAAAATGGTTCCACTTTCGTGCTTTTTCCCGAGAGCTACCCGCAAGGAGCCGCTCCGAACGGGCAGTTTCTCCCGGCGGAGCAAATCGCCAACTACAACGGGCTGGCGCCAGGATATTCCTCGCCGGACTTCTTTCCAGGCCTCAACTTCGATTATCTGCTCGTCCCACAGCTAAGCGTGGTCCATCAAGGATCAAACGTGATCGTCTCCTGGCCCGCCTCCGCGACGACTTTCTCACTCCAGCAGACACTCAGTTTAAGCCTGACGAATTGGATCAACGTCACCAATCTCATCAACACGGCGAACAACACCAACAGCGTCACCCTTCCCTCAACTAACGGCAGCGCTTTCTTCCATCTAGTCTCGCCGGGAACGTTCCAGGGCGGTTAATGGCGATTCAAACAATGAATGCAATCCAGCTAAATAAGTAAGCTCTTCATGTGCGGCCGTTATTCCATAGCCAAAGACCTCAGTGAACTTGAAAAACTGGTCAAGTTCATCTGCAAAATCAAGGACTTCAAACCCCGCTACAACATCGCCCCTCGTTCTCATGTCCCTGTGCTGGTCTCGGAAAACGGTCAAACTGTTCTCAAGGAAATGCGGTGGGGTTTGATTCCTCACTGGTCAAAAGATGAAAAGATTGGCGACAAATTGACCAACGCCAGAGCCGAGACCCTGACCGAGAAGCCAAGTTTCAAAAAGCCGTTCGAGAAGCAGCGATGTTTGATTCCCTGTGACGGCTATTTTGAATGGCAGAGGTCAGATCAGGGCAAAATCCCGTTCAGATTCACGATGGCAGACGACCGATTCTTCTGTCTAGCTGGGGTTCCGGATGGAATAAGTTGTGGCGAATTCGATCACATAATACGAGAACTCACATTTTGAAACTCTGAGGTAAATATTTATGAAATCATCGTCCGCCGGCAAAGGCACCCCGTATTGGTACGAGTGGACCGTAGGACTGATTAAGGTTGTGGAAATGTTGTATCCTGAATCTGGGATTTCAACGGTGTCCTTTCAGGAAGCTGGAATTAAGGGTTGGGACGATGTTGTCGTTCGCTATACGGACGGGCGAACTGAATATATTCAGGTGAAGCACACTCGAGAAGGGGCCAATATTACTTTTGGTTCATTTCTCTCAGTGGATGAGGAAGGTGTTTGCCTGCTGGAAAGCCTATATGGTGCTTGGGGCAAGATGAAACTGACTTCCGCGAATGCCACGTGCACTATTTACACAAATCGGGAGGCTGGCGAGCGAACATTCGAAGGGAAACCGCCGCTGTTGAAATTCATCGTTTGGCTTAAAGCAGAAATCTCAGCTGGCAAGACCTTAGCCAACTTTGCTGTGCCCAGCAAATGGGAAGACGGCTGGGTCATGTGGCTTGCAAAAATGAATTCTGGCACTGACGATGAACGGCTTGATTTCTTGCGCGCCCTATCGATTCAAACCGATCAGCCCGATCTCGAGGCCCTCCAGGCTGAGGTCCAACAACGTTTGGCGGACGCATTCGGGGCATCCTTCGCAAAGGCGGCGCCGCTTCTGCACGCTTTCAACGATGCACTGAAAAGATGGACCGACACACATGCGCATGTTACCGCAGATGACGCTTTTGAAGCTCTGGTTTTACCGGGTGATTTAGAAATCTTTCATCCTGCACCTCCGCCTCCGGCGCCGTTCTTTCCGACGAGAGACAAAGATGCACATGACATTGAACGGTGTCTTGTTGACCCAAAAGATCCCCCAGTAATTTTTCTCAGCGCGGCTCCAGGTGCAGGCAAAACCAGCGTACTAAGCCGAATTGAACTCCGTCGAACGGATAGGGCGTTGAGCGGTATTGTGGGACTACGGTATTTCGCGTTTCGCCCGATTACCCCCGATTCTTCTTTGATTCCAGCCGATGCTGATTATTACGTGAAGCCTGAACGCCTTTGGTTCAGTTTGCTGTCCCAATTAAGGAATGAACTGAGCGGCAGGCTTGCCAAATATCGGGTGCCGATTCGGAACAACCTGCTTGTTTGGCAGGATGCTCGCAACCATGTTCTGCGGCTAGCCCATCAAATTGGGACAGAAATCGGCCGGCGATTCGTAATTGTTGTAGATGGGATTGATCATGCGGCCAGAGCTGGGCGCGCTCGATATAATCCAGAAATTGCTCGGGATTTTTTCGCCTCCTTGCCTGGGCCGGAGGAGTTAAGCGACAAACAAATCCGTCTCCTTGTTGCTGGTCAACCGGCAGAACATTACCCGGAATATCCGTCGTGGCTTCGCACTCCTTCTGCAAATGTGCAAAAGCTAGATCTCGGGCCATTGGGAAAAAGCGATATCGCTGAACTTCTAAAAGCGGCCGCGTTGCGGATGCCGCACGCCGAATGGGATGAGACGGTTGAGGTCATAACTAGTGCCGCGAAAGGCAACACCCTCTCTGTCGTCTTTGCGGTGGAAGAAGCGAAAGGATGTTCCAGCGTTCAGGAGCTTCAACTCCGCTTACAAGACCGAGCTCTGCGTGAAGGTTTGCAAGCTTACTACGAATCAATTTGGAAATACGCATTCGCAAACCTTCCGGAGGGGAATGCGCAAATTGGAATAGAAGCAGCTTTGGCTGGAACGCTGAGCTTGGTAAGAGAAAGGATCAGTGGCGAGTTTTTAGCGACAGCTTTTCCGGCACTGGATCTCACTGCGGCAAAATGGCATCTGATCTTGGCAAACCTCGGGCCGCTTGTGGTGAGCGAAGAAAAGGGATTTCGTGTCCTCCATAATGATGTTCGTGTTTTCTTGACAGCTTATTTGGCCGGACGACCCAACCCAGAAAAGAAATGGATTTGTTCTGCTCTAGCTGATTTTTACCTGCGTCCAACTTCCGATCGCCGAGCCGCGCACGCATCCCTTATGCTACTGCTTCGAGATAGCGATCGCCAACTTGAATGGGCACGCATTTTCACGGTCAGATGGGTCTTTGAAGCTGCTGCTCATGATGTCCCCTTCGACGATGTATGGCGCGAATGTGAACTAGCGTTACGGGCTGGAGCAAAATTGCGGGACTGGGATGTGATGCATGAATTAGCATGTGCCACCGAAACACTTGGACGGTGGCAAGATCGCTCAGAGAGCAGCAACTCAGAACCGGCACAGCAAAGTGACAACATGGCGCCATTTTTCCCGCCGTCGGAGCTGACGATTTTACCTTTTGAATCGTGGGGGCTTAATGACCTTGCTCAAGTTTGCCACGACGTAGAGCGAATTCTCAGCGCAGGCGAACTGCCGCGCGCCATTGCGGTTTTGGAGCGTTGGTTCAACGGGGTAATGTTGGGCACACTCGGGGATAAATTCTTCGAAGAGCAAGATGAACAATTTCGTGGCAATTGGCCTGATGACAAGTCCGCGGTTCATGTATTTACATCGCTAGGGGAAGCATGCCGAGCGGCAGGTTATCAGTTCGAACCGGGAGCCAATTCAAACAAGCGACAAAACAAAGCACATTTCTACTTCGAGCAGGGATGGATAAAACGAAGTTGTTCATTGGGTCTATTCACCTCTTTGAAGCTGTGTTTTCACGGCATCATTCCAAACTATTTTAGTGGATGCGCGCTCGCTATCCGCCGGCTGGCTGAAAGCGGAAACTGGCGACTTGTCGGAAGGCTCTTGAAGCTCGGATACCCTAATCGTTCCAAGTTTCCGGAGGAATTCCAACTTCTCGCGCCCTTGTTTTGCCTCCGTGCAGGAGTCCAAAGATTCTGCCCCGGATGGTTTGATGCGTTGAAAGAAGCCAAAATTAATTTTGGTCAGGATTTTCAAGACACCTTAGAAGTTCCTCTGTCGGTTTGTCTGGCAAGAGGGTGGCTTGAGCCATCAACACATCCAACAACGATTGCAAGACAGGTCTTTGACAAATCCGACCAGACGAAGCGACATGAAACCTGCGCACCTCAATTCCTGCTGTTGTTTCGAACAGCAGCGGTGCTTGGCCGGTTTTCCGCCCTTCAATCCAAAGGTAAACTTGATGCCGCTCGTGATATATTTCGCCCCAGCGAAATTCAAGAACTGGCCGTAGCACTTTGGGGAGACGGGATTGCCCAGAGCAGGGATTTCCACTGGCACCGATCTGTCGCTGGCGAATTGGCGCTCAAGCTTGTGCGCGCGTTCTTTCCGCTTAGCTCTGAGCATGCAAAGGTTTTGATCGCGTCTGGGCGACCTACCGCAGAGCGATGGTTAGGGGATTACCGTTTCGAAAGCCTTTGGGAGCTTTTTCGACTCGCCGGGGAGCGTGAATTGTTAAGAAAATGGATCTGGAACATCCTCGGACCAGACGGTTGGCTTTGGTTCGACAATGCAGATTCGCGGCAATCAACCGCCGAGCAATACCTGCCTCTGGCTCGTGAGCTCGGCGAGAACGTGTTGGCAGACGAAGTGGAAAAGCGCCTTCGCTGGTTTCGCATCAGCTATCGTGGGCACAAAGATTATTCGTTCGGATGGCCAACGATCTGGTTTAAGCGACTCGCTAAGATTGAGCCAACCTGCATTCGTGACGTCGGCTTTTTATATCTTTCACTTTGTGAGGCATGCTCGGCGCAAGGCGATAATCGTGAACGTTGGGACGTGAATACCGCGATCGGGTCTGCTGCTTTTGCGGCAGGACCGAAGGACGTTCACCAGCTCATGCTCGCTGACCAACCGTCGTGTGGCACCGATGAATGGCTTGATCAAGCCATTGCGCGTTTTGTCAACGGTTCGGTTGACCAGTTGTCTGACAAACCCGCGCTCGCCTCCGACGAAGTAATCGTCATTTGGTGTATCGCGGTTGGAATGAATCGATGGTTTGATGGTGATGATGTTTCTGGGATAGCCGATTTGCGCGCTGCCATTTTATCACTAAAGCTGATGCCACAGCAGCCCGACATCCGTTCGGTGCTCACTAGGTTGACTCCAGGTGAAGCGGTTCGTATGCCACGGCCGAGCACTGAACATGGTCAGACTCCGGAAAAAGCAAAGGCTACGCCCGACGAGTGGAGGGAACGGTTGAAGGGTGGAAACGGATTGCCGCCCAAGGAGGCACTGTTCGCCATACGGGAGTTGGTTCTTGAAAATGAGAATCAGCATAGTCTCGAGCAAGTATTGGAGGCGGTCGGCTCAAAAGGTGATTATTCTGGGGCTTGGCATGCACACGACGAGTTGACTGAAATTGCGCGACTCGTCCCTGATTCATGTCTTTGGTTTCTCGTAGAATCTGCGATACGCCCAGCTGGAAAAGATGCTTACTGGTGGCAAACGGTCGCAGAAAATCTCCAATCGGTGATTTTAGCCAGAGCTTCCTTGAATGGGGCGACCCGATTGAGAATCGGGCTCAACCGCGTGTTGGAAATGCACGAGCTATGGGCTCGCGGTGGCGACAAATCCCTGCCTCTGCCAATTGTTCAGCCGTCGTCTGGCGCAACCGCCAACACCTGGGATGAACTGGCTGTTCAGTCTTTTGCGCTACTTTTTTCCTCTCGCTTCGCGACCGTTCTTGAAGCTGCATTTACGGGTATGAACGCGTTGGTGTCATATCGCCCCGACATAATCCCAGTCTTGTTTGAAACTTTTAAGGGCGATGATTGGAAAATGCAATGGCTGCTGACGGAGGCAGAGGTCTGGGCGTTGAAATTCCCGTCAGATTTGATGAAATCAAAAAAACAATTGGACGAGATTCTGGGCACCGGGAAGCTGCGTCTGCGTCTTCAAGCATGGATCATATTATCTCTTCTTGCCCGGCGCACTGGAACCTCAAAGCCGAATTTTGCTTTTCGTTCCAATGCAAGCGCTACATCCGACAATCAGACCAAAGATCAGGCGGACAGGATTCTTTACACCGAAGCCCAAGCGCAAGGCAATTTCAGGCTCGTGGATCGTTTTGAATCAGCACGAGGCACCATTGAGCGGGTCGAGGCAACGACAGGGCTAGACTTTTCTGATGTTGAAAGACGAGTCGCCCCCCAGCTATTATTAAAAAAGGCAATGCGGGCTGAGGAAATGCCTTGGAAACAACGAATCCGTAACCGCAATGACTCTTTTTGTGTTGGAGAGGAAACAGCAGACGCTCTCGACGACGCGTTTGATGACTCGCTCTCCATAACTCAATTCTCAGAAGGTCAACTGCAACGATTCGCGCAGGCTTACCTGCACAGTGAGGATGGGTGGGTTCTCCGTCAAACCCCCGTGCCGTATCCAAGTCTTGATCGCTGGCCGGATTCGGACACCTTGGCTGGACGCTACGAAGATCCGCCGTCGTCACGAGATCTGCGAAGCCAATTCCGTTTACTGGCTTCCGAGCAAGGCATTGCCGACGATGAGATTGTCATAGGGGCCAAGCTTCGGGCTTTCTCTTGGCGAGAGGATTTTGATTACTGCTGTTGGTGGCAAGAGGCCGACGCAAGTGACGGATCTCCACCCACTACTTTATCGGGCAGGTCATTTCCTTGGATGTTCGGCGCATCTTGGTGGGAGCCGACTTGGGTTATCGGGCGTAGACCGATAAGTTTTTTCACCGGCGGTCAAATGCACCTTTTGCGATGTGGGTTAGACATTGTCCCCTCACGCTTATGGATATCGCTATTTGGTTGGACTCCGCATCCCGAAAACCCACTTGCTTGGATACACGAGGATAGGATTGTTGCGCGCTTTGAAATATCGCACGGGCCGTTGAATTCTCCTCGCTCCCACGCGGCTCGGCAACCAGTTCTTCACCGGTGGATCATAAAACGTGATGCATGGCAAAGGGTCTTAATTTTAATGCCAAAGCTACAATGGCGTGAACAGTTTGGCCGAGTAAAAAGCAATGCCGAGCGGTGAGCGCAGTTAGCTTTACAGCACATTGATCCTGGCCAGAAACAGCCCAAAGCCAAATGCCCTTTCACACCACAAAGGGAAATGATAACGAAATTGTGGGGTTCAGAAGGGCCGGCAAAACTAGAGCAGGGACTTTTTTGATTAGCCAAGGCGCAAAAAATAACAAAACATAACCTTGATGAACGGCCATAAATTGTTTGCAAATCAATGACGCTGGTGCATTTTCGAATTCATGAGCATTTTGAAAGACACGCAAGAATTGATCTCAAGAGCCACGCTTAAAATTCATACGGAAAGGCGGGGTGACGGGCAATGTGTGGTCGTCGAAGATGGGATGATAATCACCGCCGCACATTGTGTTGATTGGAATAATGATGGTGGAATGACCCTCGGATATCATTGCCTGAGCAAAATATCCACCGAAGCTGGAAATGTCACCGGAAGCGTGTCAGCAGTTGAGCCTGTTAGTGACGTAGCTATTCTTGAGTGCCCATCCGCCGCCACATCGTTGGAGGCAGCGGCGACTATTCTTTCTTTGCTGGTAAGCTGGAAAATCTTTTCCGCCCACCGTTCCAAGTCGCGTTGGAGGAGTTTGGCGTGCCGCTTCAAGTGAGCGATAAACTAAGTCATACGCTGCGTGGAATGGACTCAATTGATGAGGCTCTGGAAGCGGTGAAGGCCCTTCGTGTTGATTCGCTTGACTTGGATCGGTTTGAGCAGGAACTCGTCAAAGAATGCCAAGTCGCTTTGTAAATATTATGGAATCCTAGGCAGTACTGGTAAAAGACATAAGCTTGATCAGAAAAATCCGGATGGGTTGCATGAACTGGCTTTTGACTGTTTTCCGTTGCTATTGAATGCAACAGGTTTACGATTTGATGAACGCATGAGCGACCCCAATCTTTCTTCATTTATCTGGTCCGTAGCTGATCTGCTGCGCGGTGATTACAAGCAGTCGGAATACGGCAAGGTCATTCTGCCATTCACGGTGCTGCGCCGGCTCGATTGCGTGCTGGAACCGACCAAAGCTGCCGTCCTGACCGAGCTTGCTAAACGCACACAGGCCAAAGTGAATCCAGAACCCTTTTTGCTCAAGAAATCTGGCGTCCTGTTTTACAACACCTCCCCGCTCGATCTGAAGAAACTGATGGGCGACCAGGACCACATCGGCGAAAACCTGCGCGCGTATCTGCAAGCATTCTCACCAGCAGTGCGTGATATTTTTGAGAGCTTCGAGTTTCACACCCAGATTGACAAACTCGCCAAGTCCGGGCTGCTTTATCTCGTCACAGAGAAATTCGCCAACATTGACCTGCATCCTGAAGTCGTCAGCAATGCACAGATGGGCGCGGTGTTTGAAGAACTGATCCGCAAGTTCGCTGAAATCTCCAACGAAACTGCTGGTGAACACTTTACGCCGCGAGAAGTGATCCGGCTCATGGTCAACCTGCTGTTCATCGAAGACGATGAAGCCCTGACCAAGCCCGGTGTTGTGCGATCCATCTACGATCCCACGGCTGGCACTGGAGGGATGTTGAGCGTAGCCGGCGAGCACTTGGCCAGTCACAATCCTGATGCCCGGCTCGTGATGTATGGACAGGAGCTGAATCCTGAGTCTTACGCTATTTGCAAAGCCGACATGCTGATCAAAGGCCAGGACATCGGCAACATCATCTTCGGCAACACGCTTTCCAACGACGGTTTGCACGGGAAACACTTTGATTACATGCTCTCCAATCCACCTTTCGGCGTGGAATGGAAGAAGATTGAAAAGGAAATCCGCAAAGAAGCCGATGAACAAGGTTTTAACGGTCGGTTTGGTCCTGGGTTGCCGCGTGTCAGTGATGGCTCGTTGCTGTTTTTGATGCACCTCATTTCAAAGATGCGGCCAGCCAAAGACGGCGGCAGCAGGTTCGGCATCGTGCTCAATGGCTCGCCGCTGTTCACGGGTGGTGCGGGTTCAGGTGAGAGCGAGATCCGGCGCTATGTGTTGGAGAATGATCTGGTCGAGGCCATCATCGGTCTGCCCACGGACATGTTTTACAACACCGGCATCAGCACCTACGTCTGGATCGTGAGCAATCGCAAGCCGGATGAGCGCAAGGGCAAGGTGCAGTTGATTGACGCCTCCAGCTTTTGGCAGAAGATGCGGAAAAGTCTCGGCAGCAAACGCAAGGAACTCAGCCCCGACCATATCGAGGAAATCACCAAGCTGTTTGGCAATTGCAAGAAAGTGACGAAAGACGGCGTTCCCATCAGCCGCATATTCAAGAACGAAGATTTTGGCTACCGCACCATCACAGTTGAACGGCCTGAACGAGATGCTAAGGGTAAAATTGTTCTTGGCACCAAAGGCAAAGGCAAAGACAAGCCTCAGCCAGATTCGAGCCTACGCGATACCGAGAATGTGCCGTTGAGCGAGGATGTGGAAACTTATTTTAAGCGCGAAGTATTGCCCCATGCTCCCGATGCTTGGATTGACCACGAGAAAACTCAGGTCGGTTACGAGATTCCGTTCAACCGCCACTTCTACGTTTTCCAACCACCGCGCCCGTTGAGCGAGATTGATGCGGAGTTGAAAGCTTGCACTGATAAAATTCTCACCATGATTGGAGGTTTGACCCAATGAAACCAGAGAAAAAGCGCCCAACCAGCAAACCCAAAAAGAAAACCGCCGTCTCCCTTGTTCGTTCCTCGGCAGCGGAATACCTCACCTTTGTGGCCGCCAGCGGCCAGACCGGCGTCGAAGCCGTTTACGCCGATGAAAATGTCTGGATTACCCAGAAGATGATGGGATCGCTCTATGATGTGGCCACCCACACCATCAACTACCACCTCAAGCAGATATTTGCTGACAGCGAGCTTCAGGAAAATTCAGTTGTTCGAAATTTTCGAATAACTGCCGCCGACGGCAAAACCTACGACACCCAGCATTACAACCTCGCCGCCATTATCGCCGTTGGCTACAAGGTCAACTCCGAACGCGCCGTGCAGTTCCGCAAATGGGCCACCAACATCATCGAATCCTTCACCATCAAGGGCTATGCGATGGATGACGAGCGCCTCAAAAATGACGGCTCCATCCTCGGCAAAAAATACTTTGAAGAACAGCTCCAGCGCATCCGGGAAATCCGTGTGAGCGAGCGTAAATTCTACCAGAAAATCACTGACATCTACGCCACCGCCATTGACTACGACCTGACCGCCCAAGCCACCAAGCGTTTCTTTGCCACCGTGCAAAACAAACTGCATTGGGCCATCCACGGCCAGACGGCGGCGGAAGTCATCCTCCACCGGGCCGATGCCGCCAAAGACCACATGGGCCTCACTACTTGGCAAGACGCGCCCAAGGGCAAAATCCAGAAGTTCGATGTCAGCGTGGCCAAAAACTACCTCACGGAAAAAGAAATGGCCCAACTGCAACGTCTCGTCTCCGCCTATCTCGACGTGGCGGAAGACATGGCGCTGCGGCAGATTCCCATGACCATGCAGGACTGGGAAACCCGCCTGAATCGCTTCATTGCCGCCACCGACCGCGAAATTTTGCAGGATGCCGGCAAGGTCACCGCCGAAATCGCCCAAGCCC
>Ga0302266_10003722_pt1 | contig 12148 bp, 13 predicted proteins | sample III_Bog_E1_2_FD_194559 | JGI IMG/M metagenome (GOLD analysis project Ga0302266, IMG submission 194559) | Peat permafrost microbial communities from Stordalen Mire near Abisko, Sweden - III_Bog_E1_2 | ecosystem: Environmental > Terrestrial > Soil > Wetlands > Peat | place: Sweden: Abisko... | reverse complement strand
TGTCAGGACGTTGGGCACGTCCGCGCCGGTCATCAACATGACCAGAGGCGAAGTCTCGACGTTTGGCACGTCCACACCGATCATCAACCAGAGCGGCGGCGATGTCTGGACGCTGGAAAAGTCCGCTCCGGTTATCCACCAAATCAAAAAGCGACAAACCAAATGAGTGTATATTACAATGAATTTGACCCCAAAGCAGCCGCCTTCGACCTCATCCCCTGCCGGGACGGAAAAACGCGGCGCATCCCGAAACTTGAATCCATTTTTCAGCATGTGGTTAATGAGTTTCCAGGTGGAATGGACGCTCTGCGGGATTCGTGCGGCGGCCAAAATGAAGAAGAAAAAGACGAAATTATGAAGGCCATTGAATCCTTTCCACTGGCCGGAAAAGTGCCGGGCCGGGCGATGCTGCTCAAAGGCAGCGGAAACGCGATTGTGCCGCAAGTCGCCGCCGAGTTTATCCGCGCGGTGAATGAGGTATCCGTATGATGCATAAATTTTTGGTCCAAATTGACGACAAGGGCGGCCCGTGGGGCCCCGGGATGCGGTTGGTGATTCTCTCCGCGCTCCGCGAGCGTCTCGCACGGTTTTCGCATTGTGACGGGTGCGAGAAATGGGAGCTTTCCGTCATCCACGAGGAGCGCGAGCCGGACATTTGCCCTCAAACCATCCCGGACGACAAATTTTTTGTTGAGGGGGAGAATTTATGAACTACGACAAATTTATCGACAGTAAAAATAAAACCATGGCTCCATGCGGATTTGAGCCGCAGGAAATCGCCGCGCCGCTTTTTGAGTGGCAAAAGCACGTTGTCAAATGGGCATTGCGCCAGGGGCGTGCCGCACTATTTGAAAATTGTGGATTAGGGAAAACTGCCCAGCAACTCGAATGGGCGCGCCAAGTCTCGATTCATACCGCCGGCCCGGTCCTGATTTTGACGCCGCCCCAAGTGGCGCCGCAAACCGCCCGCGAGGCTTTAAAGTTTAGCATGGTGGCCACGGTGGTGAAGGATCAATCAGAAGTTGGCGCAACGGGCATCTACATCACCAATTATGAGAAGTTAGAACATTTTGACCCGTCCAAATTTTCCGGCGTGGTTCTGGATGAATCCAGCATCCTGAAAAACTTCACCGGGAAAACGAGAAAGGCGCTGGCCGATGCTTTCAAGCGCACACCATATCGGCTTTGCTGCACCGCCACGCCCAGCCCGAATGATTATACTGAATTAGGCCAGCATGCGGATTTTTTGGGCATATGTTCACACGCCCAAATGCTGGCCACGTTCTTTATCAACGACACTTTCAACACTGGCGACTGGCGTTTAAAGGGCCATGCCGAGGGCGAGTTTTGGAAATGGCTGGCGTCGTGGTCCGCGTGCATCTCCATGCCGTCCGATATTGGATTTTCCGATGATGGATACATTTTGCCACCGCTGAACATGATTGCCGAAATGGTGGAGGTGGACGAGCGGGCGACGTGCGGCGATGAGCTATTCCGCCACGCCACGCTATCCGCCACCACCATGCATCGGGAAATGCGAATGACCAGCGACGCACGCGCTCGCCGGGTTGCCGATCTGGTGAACAACTCCAAAGAGGCTTGGACTGTCTGGTGCAATACCAACGACGAGGCTGACAAGCTGGCCGAATATATTCCGACTGCCCTGGATGTTCGCGGGAGTGACAGCCAAGTCAAAAAAGAGCGTGACGTAAACGACTTTACCGAAGGCCGCGCCCGCGTGATTATTTCCAAGCCGTCCATTTGCGGATTTGGGTTGAATTGGTTTCACTGTCACAACGTCGCTTTTGTCGGCTTGTCCTACTCATTTGAGGATTTTTACCAAGCACTGCGCCGGGCCTATCGGTTTGGCCAGAAGCACGAAGTAAATGCCCACATTGTCCAGTCTAAAACCGAGGGGCCGATCATCCAAAACATCAACCGGAAAATTGAACAACACAAAAATATGCAGCATAAAATGAAATTAGCCGCGCAGGCATTCAGCGAAAATCGCGTGAAGGAATTGAAGAAAAACACGGAAGTCACCATTGCCGAGGGCGTGGACTGGAAACTAGCGCATGCCGACTGCGTGCGATTTGCCAAGACGATACCGGATAGCTCCATTGATTTTTCCGTGTTCTCACCGCCGTTCGCTGATCTGTTCACCTACTCTGACGACCTTCAGGATATGGGCAACTGCGGCGGTCTGGATGAGTTCACGAAACACTTTGAATTTCTAATCAAGGAATTAGCCCGCATCATGGTACCAGGCCGTGAGGTTGCAGTGCATTGCGTTGACCTGCTTTCAACCAAGTGGAAACATGGCAAGATTGAATTTCAGGACTTCAGCGGGGAAATCATCCGGGCATTCTGGAAACATGGATTTTTATTCCATTCCCGCATTTGCATTTGGAAATCCCCCGTGACTGAGATGCAGCGCACGAAGGCGCACGGACTGTTATACAAAACGCTCAAGGCGGACTCGACTGATAGCCGGGTTGGCTGCGCGGATTATTTGCTGGTGTTTCGCAAGCCGGGCGAGAATCCGCGCCCGGTCATTAAAAACCCATCAACCTTCCCGGTGGAATTGTGGCAAGAAGTGGCTTCCCCGGTCTGGATGACCGTTGATCAGGGTCGAGTGCTGAATCGCGAAGGTGCCCGCGATGATCAAGATGAACGCCATATTTGCCCATTGCAACTAGACGTGATTGACCGTGCGATTGCCCTTTGGACAAATGAGCGCGACCTGGTTTATTCCCCGTTCGCCGGCATCGGCTCTGAGGGGTATTCAGCCCTGCGCCTGAATCGCAAGTTTATCGGGTCCGAGTTGAAGGAGTCATATTTCCGCGAAGCTTGCGGATATTTGAAGAACGCCAAGATGCAACTGGACATGAGCCTGTAAGCACATGACCCCATTAACACCCATGCTAAATTCAGAATGTCGCAGGTGCCGCCCTCTGGCGTCAACGGTCCTTCGCGGGTCCGCCCGCAAGCTGGGAGTGCGTCGCGTGGAAAGCATCTGGCGGATATGGGGCGCAGGGAGATGGTGACGGCCGCAAAAATTCACAGCGGGAACGGATATGGTTTTCGCCGCATTGCCTGAAAACGGTAAAACAGCAGGCATTGACCTTGTAAGTACGCCCCGGAGTGCGGAAAATTTCCACTTGACGACACCGGAAGTAGGCGTAATGCTTATAGTAATTATTGACGGCTTACTAAAAATTACGCTATGTACGGAAAAATATTTGCATCACTTTACCAGGGAACCTTGAGGGGACGAAGCCATGAAATCCTCGTTTTTACCAATTTGATCGCCAGCGCGGATGCCTCCGGCCATGTGGACAAGCATTTTCGCGCCATTGCCGAAGAGGTGGGTATAACGGTCGAGGAAGTGAAGGCCGCCATCCTTGTTTTGGAGTCACCCGACCCGGAATCAAGATCACCGGAAGCTGCTGGTGCAAGGCTACTTAGAATTGACGAACACCGCTCTTGGGGCTGGCGCATAACGAACCACGCAAAGTATCGCGCCATCCGCAACGAAGAGGACCGCCGGGAGCAAAACCGACTGGCCCAAGAGCGGTTTCGTAATAAAAGTAAGCCGCGTAAGCCAATGTCAGCCCAAGCAGAAGCAGAAGCAGAAGCAGAAGCAGAAGATAAGACCCCCATACCCCCAGAGGGGGATAAGAAAGTGATTCTCCCGAAAAAAGGCCCACTGCAACGCCGCGCTGAATCCATGTTCGGACGCCGGGAGGAAACGCCACTGACCGCCGGGGAGGTGAGGGCATTCAAAAATTCCAAGGCTGCCATGGAGGCTACGACCGAGGCTGACTGGCTGGACCTTGAAAAGTTCTACGCCGCACCGCAAACAATCACCTACGCCCGCAAAGATCTCGCCACCCTGGTCAACAATTGGAATGGCGAAATCGACCGGGCCAAACACTGGATAAAAAACCCAAATGGAAACAACCCAAAAAATAATCAACGCCCTGACCGCGCCGCCGGCACCCTCAACGAAGGACGGGCAGCCCTTTACCGGGGAATTAAGTCCAAAGGCTGAATCTTTGTGGGCTTTATGGCTCAAGCTCCAAACGAATGGGAACCCCGATCTGCGTTCGCTGGTGGCCAAATGCGCGACTTTTGCGCTCGCCGTGAAGGAAGGAGGCCAGCCGCGCTGGCTGACGCTCCTGGGGCCAAGCGGCACGGGCAAGACCCACTGCGCCAAACGACTATGGAAATCCCTGCACGGGCGTTTTGATTGGCACCGCATGGATTTCATTCCCGCGCTGATTTACTGGCCGGCGTTCATGTCTGAATTGAGGGCGGGCGGGGCCTACGACCGAGAGCGCGAAATGCAACGGTGGCCGCTGATCTGCCTGGATGACATTGGCGCGGAACGGGACACCACCGGATTTGCCTCAGAGCATTTGAACGCGCTGCTGGGGGCCCGTGTCGGCCGATGGACTCTCATCACCAGCAATCTGAGCCTTGAGCAAATTGGGGCCATTGACCCCAGGATTGCCGACCGGATGATTCGCGAGCCGAATATCCTGATCGAGTTGGACTGTGAAAGCTATGCGATGAGACAATGACGTCCAAAGAAACACGAAGGAACACGAAGGAATGATTATTCCGAAAATAATCGTTGACGTTTTTGAAAAATAAAATAAAAGTAGCTTGAAATGAAAAATAAATTCACCTCCTTTGCGGTCACTGCCGCTCTTTTCCTTTGCCTCGCCGCGACCGCGCCGGCGCAGATCACCAACCTAATCCCGACGGTGGATCAGTCGTTCTTCCAATCCGTCGGCGGGTATCTTTCCAACATCAACACGAACTACACGTTCACGAACGACACCCTCGAGGTGAGCGTTGGCGCGGGCGAGGCGGGGCCGCTGCTGGCGAATTATGTGAAGGCGCAATATGACTTTGGCCGGTGGGATGCGGAAAGCACCGTGCGCAATGCGGGTGTGGCGGGCGTCATTCAGACCGCCGAACTGGGTGCTGGCTACAAGGTTATCGCCGCTTACGACACCACGCTGACGGCGGCCCTTGAAGGCGGTTTCGATTGGAACAAGGACGCGGCGTTGTTTGAGGGGGAGTTGGTCCTCCGCAAAAAGGCGACGAAGAACACCTTTTTTGAAACGGGGATCACACTGCCGGAATGGACGAAGGGCAGGTTCAACCTGACGCCGGGGTTCTTTGTCGGCACTGGGTTCACCTATTGATTTTTCGTTTATGGCGGCCAGGCTCATGATTATGCAGCAGGCACATGGACCAACACGCGGCCGCCGTCCCTCCACCCATTGCGTGTTGGTCAACCTTCTCTCTGGGCGCGGCCGGGGAAATGCCTGCACCGCGAAATCACCACCATGAAAATCCTGATCTGGCCGGGGCATCACGATGCGCTGGATTTTGCCATTAAATTTTTTACGCATGGCCGGGGGAGTCACGCCGCTTTTTTGCGCGACGATCTGGCGACGGTGCATGAAGCGTTTTGGCCGGAGGTCCGGGACCGTGAATTTACCGAAGCCGACCGGCTGGCGGCCCAGGTGTTTAATCTTCCCGGGCTGAATGAAAAGGAGCACGCCACTTTTGAACATTTGTTTGATTCCAACTTAAAGCGGCATATCCGCTATTCGGTGTCGGATTTGTTTCGGTTTGCGTTCAATCTCCCCGTGAAAGACGAACAGCACACGTTTTGCAGCCGCTACGTGATGCACTGCCTGCAAGCGGTTCTGCCTTGCCACCGGCTGCCACTGACCCGCCTGCCGGACCGTGATTGGGCCAGCCCGCGTGATTTGTTCATCTCCCCACGGTTGTCGCTCTGCCGTGAGATGAAATGAAAATTCCACCCTCCATCCCGCGTTACTGGCTGGCGATGAATGCGAGCGCGTTTGATGCGGCGGTGCATTCGAGCGTCACGTTCTTTGGCATCGCCGGCGCACACGCGGCGGTGGAGTCAATCCCGGCGCTGAATCCCCAGCAGTTCGGGGCGGTGTTTTTGATCACTTTTGGCCGCGCGATTCTGGTCTATTTGGACGCCCACCCGCTGGATCAGTTGTTGGACCCGCAAACCGAAAAACCAAAATGAACATCGAGCTTTTACTTTTTGTCACCGTCATTGCGCTTTTGTTTGCGCTGTTCGCCCTGGGTTTCGCCCTGGGTTTGATCGGTGGGGTCCGGCATAGCGTCCAGCGATCTTCTGAGCCATCGTCCTCCCATGTTGTTTCTAATTCACCGCCCGCCCCGGCCCAGGCTCTCGCCGGGGTGGCGGTTCTCAATCCAAAGGCTTGATCACAACGATTGCCCAAGCCGCACTGGATGCAGCCCCCGCCGGGGTGGTGAAATGGTTTTTTGTCTGCGCCGGCTCAGTCATCCTTGTCGCGTCCACCGCAATTTTGGGTTTCCGCGCCCTGCAAAACAAAGACTCGAAGGAGGAAGAAACCACCACGACACCGGGCCCGAAATCGCGCTATAACCACGGACTGGCGGAGAGCCGCCATGCGGAGACCTCCCGTCGGCTCAGCGTACACGACTCTGAAATTGAACAGTTATGGTCCAACATGCGCCACGAAGTCGCGGCGATCCGTGAGGAGAACGCCCGGAAATTCGAGGCGATCATGCTCAGTCTTGGCCGCATCGAGGGCGAATTAAAAAGGGGGCACGATGACTGACCAGCCCACAAGCCAGGAAATTCCGCAATCGGCCTGGATGCAGTCCACTTTTTGGGTGGCCATCATCAGCGTGTTGCAACCGGACATGAAGCCCCGACCGGACCTCTACCCCGCCGGGCTCAATGAGTCGGAGCTTGAACAGCTTGAGGTGGCCATCAATTCATCCGGGAGCCTGGCGAACATCCAAAAGCTCTGCCCGCCGCATCGCGGCAACCGCTTTGCCGGCCGTAAACCCGGGCTGGATTGTATATCAAGGGTTATTTCCGCCTACCGGCATGTGGTGATGCAGCGTGAATCAATGGTGCAGGAGGCGGTAAAATCAACCGCTGAGTATTCCAAGAACCTGGGGCTCAACCCGGAACAAACAAACATCCTGACCCGAATTGTCACCGACAAGGCGATTTTTGAAAGCGGCCGGAACATGGTCAACGAGTTCACCGTGGCGGCCGGCAGGTTTGCACTTGAGGTCGAAAAGGTGCGGGAAGGAATCCGGCTGGAAAAGGAGCGGCTTGATCTGTTGAGGCAATCCGAGAAACGGCAGGTGGCCAATCTGAGGCTGGCGGTGGAAAAATTCCAGTTCGATGCGGCGGTGGAATGCCGTAAAGCATTGCCCAGGCTGAAAGACATTGAGTCCGACCGGACCCTGAGCGAGCAGGAAAAAACGGAACTGGTGGTTACGACCCTCTGGGGGAAAATTCCGGCCCGATACAAAGCGTTCGGCGCGTTGCTGAATGAAGAAAAAGCGTGAAAGCCAAACCTCTTAAAAAACCGGCGGTGCGCCGCAAGCAAAAGCCGGTGGCGAAATATGCCAACGTGGCGTCATCGCCGGTCGCGCATTTGGACGCCAAGGGGCCGGTCTATAATTTTCGCAAGTATCAGGAGTTGATTTTCTGGGATCGGGAAACCGGCGTCATTGTACTGCATTGGTCGCGGCAGATCGGGAAATCGTTTGTGCTGGCAAGCTGGGCGGTGCGCAGGCTGATCGAGAAGCTGCAAACCGAGCCGACCTGGCTGGTGACGGTGTTGAGTAACTCCCGCGACAACGGGGCGGAGTTCTGCCTCAAGGCGGCGGCGGCCTGCACGGCGGCTGACACCGCGTGTCAGTTTAATGATGCATCGCCGGACATCAAATACGAAAACATGCGGATGGAAATCCGCGTCACGCGTTTGGTGAACGGGCAGGAACGAATCGGGCGCATCAAAGTGCTGGCGGCCAATTCACGGACGGCGCGGGGTTTCTCCGGTGATTTGATTTTGGACGAGTTTGCCTTCCACGAAAACAGTGCGCTGATCTGGGAGGCCGCCGAGCCAATCTTGAGCAGCAATCCCGATTTCCTGTGCCGCATCGCCAGCACGGGCAATGGGAAACACAACATGTTTTACCGATTGGCTTCCGGGATGGGGCCCAATGACGGCCAGCCATTTTTAGGAGCGGCCCGCTTTCCGGTTTGCCGCGTCACCCGCACGGCGGCGTATGAAATGGGAGTGCCGATATACGACGCGAACACCCGCAAGCCGATCACGCCGCAGCAGGCCAGGGAACAGTCGTTGGATAAGCGCGCCTACGATCAAAACTATGAGTGCGCATTCAACGACGAGAACACCTGCCTGTTGACGCTGGAATTAATCCAGGCGGCTGAGCGCGGGGGGCTGCGGATTGATAATGACAACTGGTCGGACGCCACGCTCCGGCGGCTGGCGGATGCCACCGGCACCCTGCACGCCGGGCAGGACGTTGGCCGGAATCGGGATTTGTCGGTGATTTGCGTCTTGGAAAAGGACGGCCAGAAACGCCGGGTTCTCGGCATGCTGCGAATGGATGGCAAGCGGCTCCCGGACCAGCAGGCGCAGCTTGATCCGCTGTTCAAGCTGCCACGCTTCCGGGGCATTTCGATTGACATGACGGGGCTGGGCCTGGGCCTGGTGGAATATGCCCAAAACAAGTGGAAATCACGCGTAAAAGGCGTCAATTTCGCCACCACCGAGGAAATCAACCAATGGGTGAGGGCGGAAGGTCGCAAGATCGAAAAAACTCGCGTCACGGAAAACATGGCGACGGCGTTGCTCGCGGTCTTCGAGGAAAAACTCATTGAAATTTGTGTCGAACTCGATCCTGACGCCATTGACGACCTGCGCAAGCCGGAGAAGATCACCAGCCCGGGCGGCCGGGTGTCCATCGCGGCCACACGAAACGAGGCGGGACACGCTGACCATTTTTGGGCGATGGCGCTGGCCATCCGGGATGCCGAAGGCAGCGCCGGTCCCGTGGCGTTCAGCCCGGTAATAATCCAACAAGTGCCGCTGCTTCAAAGCCGGCTTTCCTCCACAATGCGGCAGTCGGTCTATGGGACGGGGGGTGCATTATGAACCCGACCGGCAACTCGCATTTCAACCAGGCCCGCATTGAATGGGCAATCCGATTGCGCTATTCACCGATGCCCGAGTTGGACATGGGCATTCTGGCCAGCCAGTTGAACGCTTTCCGCATCGGTGAACTGCGGGTGGTCGGCAAGACCTGGGAAATCATGATGGAGCGTGACGCGGAGTTGATGACGAACTCAGACAAGCGCAAAGCGGAGGCTTCCGGCTTACCGTGGCAAATTGTCAGCGACGGCTCTTTGGTTGGCGACCGCCACGCCGAGGCGCTGCAATACTTCTACGATCACCTCACGGCGACCCACGCGCTGGATCAGGACAGCATTGGGGGCACGGACCAGTTGATCTATCAGGCCATGTCCGCCGAGGATTATTATTACAGCGTTCATGAAATGCTGTTGCGGATTGATAGTCCGGCCGCCAAGGAGGTCACGGCGGAGTTCCGGCACACGCCAATCTGGTTCATGGAGGCGCGGCGCGGGTATCTGGGTTATCTGCAACATATTTTTGACATGTACGGCCAGCCGTGCATTTCCGGCGAATGGCTGACGCATGTGGGACAGGGGTGGATGCGACCACTGTCAATGGTCTATGCGCTGAAAGCGTTTGCCATGCGGGATTGGAGCATTTTCAACGCGCGTTACGGCAGCGGCTTCTTTGACGCGCAGACCACGGCGGAAGTGGGGACCGAGGAATGGAACCAAGCCTTGAAAGCCCTGCAAACGTTGTCCAACGACGGTGCGGTGCTGCATAACGACAGTGTTCAATTCAAATTTCTCGAACAAGCGGGACGCACGGCGAATCCGTTCCATCCGATGGTCCAATGGGCCAATGAGAACTACGCGAAATGCTATCGCGGTATGGACATGGCCACCAGTTCGCGGGGCGGCACTTCCGGGTCCGGCGGCGGATCAGCAGTGGCCGGCCAGGCGGTCGGGGCCAGCGTCCAAAGCGGGGAGGCGGGGATTTTCCTGGTGCGCGACGCCCAGAGGATAACGGGCTGTTTCAACGAACGCATTGACCGGCCCGTCATCCGGTATTTGTTCGGGCAGGAACCGCGCGCGTGGTTTGCTCTCATGCCACCAGAGTCGGACAATAGCGCGAACTATCTGCTGGCGGTTCAGGCGCTGGTGCCGATGGGCCTGCGGATTGCGCTCAAGGATATTTACCAGGCGTTCCGATTCCGGGTGCCGGATGCGGATGATCCGTGTCTCACGCCGCCCGTTGGGGCCGTCCCGCCTGGTGGTGGTGGTGATGATCAGGATGAGGAAAACAAGGGCGGCACTCCGCCGGCCCCGCCAAAGCCGGCTCCGGTGCTGCCCGTCGAAAAACCCAAGACTGACGACGGTCAGACGCTCAAGGCGCAGACAACCGACACCGACCCAATCGCACCCGGGGCTGATCCGGGACGCTGGCAGCAGTTCAATCCGAACCTGCCGGATACGCAGGTTGACGCGGCCTCATTCTGGTCCCGGGCCGGGCTCGCCCCCAAGGGCGCGGACGGGCAGACCCTGCCCATGCCGTCCCTGGGTTACAGCTTGCCGAATGAACGGTTGCAAAAGCTGTGCAAGGTCGGGCTGACCAACTCCCGGGCGGCGCAGGGATTGCGTAAATATCTGGCCAGCCCGGAGTGTTGGAGCCTGGCGTTGAACAACGCAAAGGCAAAGTCGGCAAAGCCGTTACCCGTCAAAGCCTTTCGGGCGGCCATCGCCCAGGATTTGCAACCGCTGGCGGATGAGTTGGAAAAAATTCTCGCCCTGCCGCCCGGAAAGCTGATCCCGGCGCTCAAGGCGTTCGCGGCGGATCATCCCAAGCAACTGGCATTGCTGAAACAATCCAAAGCTTTCCCGGCCGCCGCCAAAGTGCTGGCGGGCGTGATGGCTCAGGGGGCGGCGGCGGGATTGACGGGCAAACCATGAATCACTCTATGAAAATCGCACTTTCAAACGCCCACGACGTGAAGGACACGGGTGGGAAATTCTCCGACGCGCTGAACGACGCGGCGGCAACCGCGTTCAAAAAATCCCGGAAGGCACACCAGGACGGCACCGCTGATGCGCACACCAAAGCCGCCGACGCCCACCGCTACGCCGCCGGGAAGGCCACGGCTGAGAATCAGCCCGCGCAGGCAGCGACGCATAACGCGGTTGCCTGCGGCCATGACGCCATCGCCTGCCAGTTGCGTCCAGCGCCGTCCCCCACCGAACCGGAAGCGCAACCGCCCGCCATTCCGAATGAAGCACTGGCGTTTTCGCTTACCAACGATGCTGAGATTGGCGCGGACGGCTGGTGCCTGATCGCCCCCTTCGGCGAATGGCCCAAGACCCGCCTTTACCGCGAGAATGGACAGGTGAAGCAGCAGCAGTTCATCCAGGTGCTCGATAACGCGTCCGCCGATGCCATGGTGCAAGACTTCAACGGCCTCGTCGGCAAAATCAAACGATGGGTTTCTGCGGTCCCCGTGCTGCGGGGGCATGGCGACCTGAACCAGGTTGATGCCGCCGCCATCTCGAACGACCAGTCGGTGGTGAAGCTGGGCACGGTTGACCAACTGCGCAAGGGCGCGCGGGGCGTGGAGGCCCATTTTGCCTTGGACCCCGACGGGCAGAACGCCATTGCGGCCGGGTGCAAATACCCGAGCGGATTCTGGTATGTGCTGCCCAATGGCAAGCGCGGTGATTCCATCATTGCGCGGCCCTTCAAGCTGATTTCCGTGGCGCTGACGCCACATCCAAACATCTCCGGCGTTGAGTCGCTGGCCAACCAAAAACAAACCCCCATAATAAATATGTTAATTCCAAAAATCGCCGGTCTGCTGATCGGCTCCGGGCGGGCCGTCCCCGAGAATCCGACGGAAGATCAAATCGTCTCAGCCCTGGAAAACGCGCTGGCGTCCCCCGCGCTGGCCAATGGCGACTACCCCGGGCATCCGTTTCACGGGAACCAATATGTCGAGGCCAGCAGTTCTTCCCACGCAAACAAGATGAGTGGGAAAGCCAACGACGCCACGCGAAATGCCCGCGAAAACAACTCCAAATCCGCTCATCAGGCGGCGGCGGCGGCCCACGAGAAAGCGGCTCAGGCCCACGAAAAAGAGGGAAACC
>Ga0302266_10003720_pt1 | contig 12151 bp, 10 predicted proteins | sample III_Bog_E1_2_FD_194559 | JGI IMG/M metagenome (GOLD analysis project Ga0302266, IMG submission 194559) | Peat permafrost microbial communities from Stordalen Mire near Abisko, Sweden - III_Bog_E1_2 | ecosystem: Environmental > Terrestrial > Soil > Wetlands > Peat | place: Sweden: Abisko... | reverse complement strand
CATTGATGTAGTCGAACAAACGCTGCGAGCCAAGCACGAAGCTGACCACCGCCTTGCCGCGCAAGAGCGTTTTGCGCTCGCCGTTGACAATGCCCTGTTCCATCAACTCGATTACTCCATCCGGACACATCTCGGTATGAATGCCGAGGTCGTGCTTGTCGTCCAGGCAATGCAGCACCGCCTCGGAGATGCCGCCAATGCCGGTCTGCAGCGTGGCGCCGTCGGGGATGAGCGAGGCCACATTGCGCGCCACGCGCATGTGTATCTCGCTGAACGGCTCCAGTTGCAGTTCGAGCAGCGGACGATTGGTCTCAACCAGCATGTCGATCTGGCCGATGTGCAGTGTGGTGTCGCCATGCGTACGCGGCATACGTGCGTTGACCTCGGCGATCACCAGCGTCGAGTTGCGCGCGGCGGTCAGCGAACAGTCGATGGTGGTGCCCAGGCTCATGAATCCGTGCGCATCGGGCGGCGAAACCTGCAACAGACTTACGTCGAGCGGCAACGCGCCGGACTCAAACAGACCTTCGATCTCGCTGAGGAAGATGGGCGTGTAGTCGGCGCGGCCGGCCATCACGGCATCGCGCACGTTCTCGCCCAGGAACAACCCGCGATGGCGAAAGTGACCGGCGTATTCAGGCCGCGTGTAGGCTGCCTCGCCGAGCGTCTTCATGTGGACGATTTCGACAGCACTCAGATCGTTGGCACGGGCAACCAGCGCATCGATAAGCACCGATGGCGTTCCGCATCCAGACTGCACCCAGATACGGTCTCCCGAGTGCACCGCCTGCAACGCCTCAGCGGCGGTTCTCGACTTCATCCGAAACTCATCGGTCCAAGGCAGCATCAGAATTCTCCCGACGCGCCCCTTGAACAGCCGAATCGCATACGTTGTCCGCCCCCCGGTTTTCACTCAGGCCGATCTTCCGGCGAGTGGGCGCCACCCTGGAAAACCTGGCTTCAGGGCTTTGTGGATACTATCCCAAAACCCGCGCTATTCTGCGCTTTGAAAATGGCCTCTGCTGTGACCGGTATCACGAGAGGAGCAGGGCGCTGCTGGAAGGCCATCTAGCCCCTTCAGACGACAGTGGTTCACGCCGAAAGCTCATAGAGTTGAAGTGAGGATCGGTTGAAGCATTTCTTCGGGCGAGAAGAGCATCATCGTTACTTATCAATAAGTTGCAAAAGATAGTTCAAGCGGCAGCATAGGTCGAAAAATCGATGAAAACCCTCTTGATACGTTTCCGGAAAACAGCGGGATAGGGGCACCAAAGTCAGGCCGCAGATTACACCCCGATGCGTGGAACAGAAGTTCGCAAAGCAAGACAAAGCCCGGAGCGTTAGGGCACACTGGAAGGCATGATTTCATCTGCACGGGAAGCCGAACTTCGCACCTTTGCCGGGCTGTGCCTGGAAGCACGCCGCACAGCCACGCCCTTGACCGCATTTCCTGCCGGAGTCGAGCCCGTCTCGTTTGAAGAGGCCTGCTTTGCGCAGGACACAATGGCCGCCGCGCTCGAACCCAAGGGCAGCGTACCGGCGCGCGCATGGAAGATTGGCGCGCCAGCCTCCGACGCCACACCAGCCTTCGGACCGATGATTGCCGCTTGGATTGTGCCCGGCGGCAGCGTATACGCCGGCCAGCGCATCCGTCTGCGCGGACTCGAGGCCGAGGTCGCCTTCAAGCTGGGCAAAGCACTGCCACCGCGCTCGACGCCCTACACGCGGGCCGAGATCATCGACGCCATTGAGAGCTGCCATCCAGTGATCGAAGAGCTGGAAGCGGCCTTGCCTGTGCCCTCGCAAGCGCCCAAATTCACCATGGTCGGTGATCTGCAGATGCACGGCGGCTTTGTCTACGGTCAGGCCGTCGCCAACTGGCAGCAGATCGACTTCACCAAGGAGCGCGTCACGCTGGCCATCGAAGGCAAGATCGAAGTGGACCGCGTGGCATCAAACTCAGCCGGCACCGATCTGCTGCGGCTGCTGATCTATCTGGCCAATGAAGGCGCGGCACGTACCGGCGGCCTCGAAAAAGGCTCCTGGATCACCACCGGCAGTTGGACGGGCAACAGCTTCGCTACGGCTGGACAGTCGGTGAAGGTGGAGTTTGCGACTGTCGGTAAGGTCTCGGTGAAGTTCGCGTAGAAGAAGGGACTGAAGGAGTAGGGAATTTGTCGCGCAGACCTCCCGGTCCGGGGTTCCCTAATGGGCGATCTTGGCTCGTTGAGGTGCTGGAACGGCTGTACGGGCTCAATATCCCGGGTCCCAAACGCGAGGGGTCCGGGATCGCAATGCTCTTCCCCCGCCAATTCCTATTCCCTACTCCCGCTCTGCTGCGAGCGCAGGAGCCAGTAGTGGAAGCCGTCGATGATGGCCATCATGGCGGCTTGGTTCAAGTCGCTGCTGACGCCGGCTACAATCCAGGGCTCGTGGCCGTCGGCATGGAAGCTGACGGTGACGCGCACATGAGCGGCCGTATCCTGGGCCGAAATGTCGATGGCGGTCACGGTGAAGGTGCCCAGACGCATACGGGCAATCTCCGGGTACCACTTGACCAGTTCCTGACGAAGGGCGCGGGTGAGCGCATCCACAGGACCAGCGCCCACGGCGCGTGAGGTGGCCACGCTGCTGTCGTCAATCGAGAGCAGAATGGAAGCCTGCACGTAACGGTCGCCAGTCTCGTCAGACTCGTCGAGTACACGCCAGCTCTTCACGTTGAAGCGGTCACGCAGCGTGCCTAGCACTCTCATGCAGGCCAGCCGGAAAGAAACCTCGCTCACCGTGAAAGCACTGCCTTCAATCATGGCCTGGTTGGTATCGAGCAAAACCTGCGCCTGGGCCGAGGTGAGCGGAACGCCAAGCTGCTCAGAGAGCAGCACGATATTGGCGCGGCCCGACTGCGCGTTGACGCCGATGACGGGATTTGCGCCCACGCGCGCCGGGTCGCACCAGAGATACGCGCCGGGATTCTTGCGTTCGCTCGATCCGTGCATACCAGCCCAGGTGCCGAATGCGCCAGAGCCGACGATGGGAGCGCTATGCGGCGGCTCCATCCCGAAGGCCGCGTAGGCCGACTGCGCCAGAGCCGTGAGCCCGGTTAAAGATTCATCAGAGACAAACCGCGCCTCGCCGCGCAACTGCATACCGCCGATCACCGTAGTCAGGTTCACGTTGCCGCAGCGCTCGCCTGTGCCGAGCAGCGTACCCTGCACCTGCGTGGCACCTGCCAGAATGGCCGCGCGGCTGTTGGCCACGCCTAGACCACGGTCCGTGTGGCCGTGGAAGCCGAAGCTGGCCTGCGGGTGTTGGTGAACCAGATGATCGAAGGTGCGCGCCACCTCTTCGGGGCTAGCCCCGCCGGTGGTGTCGCAGATAACGATGCGGCTGACCTTCTGCCCCACACACTGGTCCACGATGGTGTGAAAGTACTCCAGGCTGCGGCTGCCAAACTCCTCGTCGCAGAGATGGCCGCACTCGCGGCGCTGGCAGGCGGCGTCCATGGCGTGTTCAAGATCGACGATCACTTCGAGGCCGTTATCCTGCAGGCAGGCGATGGTCTCGCTGGCCATGCGCAGGTTTTCTTCCGGCGTGGTTTCAAGCGAACGCTCAATGTCGAGCAGGCGCGACTTGACGACCACCACGGCCACTGGAATGCGCTTGCGGTGTTCGAGCATGAAGCGCACATCGAGCCAGTCCTCGACCCTCATGCCGCGGCCACGGCTGCGACCGAACAAAGCCAGCTTCATGCCGTTGGTATCGGCGTCTTCGAGCGCTGCGGCCAGATCGCCTACAAACTGATTGGCTCCAGCAAATCCGATCTCGGCATAGCGCACGCCGAAAGAGCCCATACGCTGGAGCAGAAGGACAGCATTGGGCACCGAAATCTCAAGATTCGGCTGCTGCATTCCATCGCGCAGACTGGTGTCGAACAGTTCTACGATTCTGGTTTCCATTTCTTTCACTCGTATACTGCGGCCTGCCGCGAGCGTGGTGGAATGGGAACAGATGCGCCGGCAACCCTTGATTTTTCCATCATATCGCGAATCGGAGGGGGTGCGGATAGTCGCTACAACAGGAGACGGAATGGCCGCCTTCCACCATTGCAGGTTGCTGCTATCACGGACCAGTCCCCGGACAATATGAATTTGTGCACTGAGTCCTTGCATTCCCAGGTCCCAGAATCGGGACCTGGGGCACCCAGCATTTGTACAACATCAAGCTGGCAGAGGCCCTACTATGCCGGAGCGGGCCAGACCGGGTTGGGCTTGGACGACATGTGGAACTCAAGCGTGCCTCCGGCCATGATCTCCGCATACTTCAACAGGAAGCGGTTGAGCGGCTTGCCGTTCAGGCGGGCCGACTGGATGTAAGGCGCGACGGCAGCGTCCTTATGGACGAGAATACGAAGCTGCTTGCCGTTTTCAAGGTGGACAATGGCTTCAGGAAACAAGGGCGATCCGATGGCGTACTCCGGAACGCCGGGCGTGACCTGATAGAAGCCAAGCGCGCTGAGCACGTGCCAGGCCGACATCTGTCCGGCGTCGTCGTTGCCGGCCAGTCCACCGGGGGCGTCCTTGTACCACTCATTGCGAGCCTCGGTCACGTGCAGTTGCGTCTTCCAAGCTGCTCCAGCCCAGTCATACAGATAAGTAATCTGGTGGCTGGGCTCGTTGCCGTGGTCGTAGTAGCCTTTGGCAAACAGCTCGTCCAGTTTGGCGATGAAGGCCTGGTTGCCGTGCTCGAAGGCGATGAGGCCGGCAATGTCCTGCGGCACAAAAAAGGTGTACTGAAACGGCAGCCCCTCGGTGATGTAGCTGGCGGTCTTGCCCGGCTCAAAGGGCGTCACCCAGCTGCCGTCGGCGTGGCGACCACGCGCAAAACCGGTCTCTGGGTCCATCACGTTGCGCCAGTTCGCACCGCGCTTGCGGAAGGCTGCCTCGTCGTCCGTCTTGCCAAGTGCATGAGCCAGTTCGGCGAGCACAAAGTCGTCGTAGGCGTACTCCAGAGTGCGCGAAACCTGCTCGCCCTTGTGCATCGCATCCAGCACTGGATCTTCGAGCGGAATGTAGCCGTACTTGAGGTAGGAGTCGAGTGCGCGTCGTCCCTTGCCATCTACATACTCATCGCGCGAGGCCGGTAGTTCGGTGGCATTCTTGCGCATCAGCCGGTAGGCTTCGTCGATATCGAAGCCGCGAATGCCCTTCAGGTACGCGTCGGCCACGATGACGCCCGCATGATCGCCGACCATCTCCGATGTGTAGCTGTTCCAGGCAGGAAAAATGGGAAGAAAGCCGCCCTGCTGGCCTTTGACGATGATCGACTGCGCCATGTCTGCCGCGCGTTTGACGTCGATGATGGTGAGCAGCGGATGCAGCGCGCGGAAGGTGTCCCAGGCCGAGTAGTCGTCGTAGTAATTGAAGCCCTTGGCGGTTTCGATGGTCTGACCGTCAGCAAAGCGGGGATAAGAACCGTCGGCATCGGAAAAAACGCGCGGCAACTGCGAGGCGTGGTAGAGCGCGGTGTAAAAGACGCGACGATCTAGGGCCGCGCCCTTCACTTCGATTTTGCCCAACTGCTTGTCCCAGGCAGCGTGGCTGGCAGCTTCCACGGCGTCGAAGTCCCAGTCTGGAATCTCGGCGCGCAGGTTTTTGCGAGCCTCGTCTACGCTCACAAACGAGGTACCGACACGCGCCAGCACGCGCTCACCCGGCTTGACGTCGAAGACCACATAGCCGCCTGAGGGCGCAGCGGTCGACTCCTGTGCCGTGCTGCCGGGACGATGTTCTTTGCCTGCCCAAGTGCCGCCGACGTGGAAGGGATGGTCGAACTCGACCACAACATAACCAGCAAAGCCTGCCAGCTTGCCCGCGCCCGCGTAGAGCCTGCGCGCTTTGTTTGAACCAGCGATCTCACCCTTGGCTGCGTCAATCGAGAGGGAACCATCCCCGGGCCGGGCGTTGTTTTGCACGCTGATCCAGGCCGGACCACCGTTCTGAAAGGTAAAGCCGATGAGGCCGCAGCGGGTGGTACCGGTCACCTCAGCCTTTACGCCGAGCTCAGGCAGATCGATCCGGTAGAGGTAGGGCCGGGCAAGTTCCGTCGCGTGGTCGAGCCTGGGCTGGGGCAGATGGCCGTCCCACACAAAGCTGCCACTGGCGGCCATCAGCTGAAAACTGCCGTAGTCCTGAGTAGCCGAGCCGCTCAGATAATGGCTGCCGCGAATGCCGTGGAAGCTCTTGTCCTCGTAGAAATAGGGCAGAACGGCCTTGGCTTCCGAGTCCCGCGTAGCAGGAGTCCATTGGGTCATGCCGAAGGGCACTCCGGCTCCCGGATAGGTATAGCCCTCATTAGCGGTACCCACAAGGGGGTTGACGGCGTCGGCCGGGGACTGTGCGAACGTTACCATCGCAGAAAAAAGTAATCCCCCCACCAGTTGAACCAAGCACACCTTCATTGCTTTCCTCTTTCTCGATTGATCTCTTGGAACCACTGCCGGCACGTCTTCCGCAAGCGCGGAGGGACAAAGAAACCGATCTTAACAATTTAACCGCAATCCCCTGCTGCTGTGTATTCCAAAATGGAAACCCTGGGTCGCACCGGGTACGACTCTATCGGAATGCGAGATTTCGAATCTGGCTCAAGCGAAAACCATGGCCGGCTCAGGAACCGGACTGAGACCCTTCGGCCAGGGATGAGGGCAACGGCAATTTGAGTTCGGGACGTGTAATATCCATCGACAAGAAAATTGCACTTACCCAACCAAATCAGCCAATCACTTACTCTGTTTAAAATAGAAACATTACACAACAACGGAGTCATGCGGCCAGTGCGGATACTGACCGCTTTGCCAATACACTGTCCGATTTCGAACAGTGTAGATAAAGCCGATCCACACAAAGATGCCTCGCCATCTCCAGTATGAATCGCTGAAGGCGGCGAGGCCAGTCTATGCATTTCCCAACAACGAGCGGATTAATGGTATGCATTCGAGCAACCCCATTCTTCCGCTGGCTTTTGATCTGTGTTGAAGTTGAGTCATGAAGACAAACGGAGAGAGTGCAGGGTTGCGTCGACGGAGCCGGGCGGAGGTTGAGCGTCTAGTTTCCGAGTTCGAGCAGAGTGGTTTGAGGCGCAAGGAGTTTTGCGTAGCGCATGGATTGAGCGTGCATACGCTCGATGTGTGGCGCAGGCGCATTGCGGGATCTCGGGAAGAGATTGTTCCTGTCGAGATCGTTGAGGTTGATGGAGCACGGAAGGGCTCGATGCGTGCGGGAAGCATGGAGCGGGGCGGGCATTTTCGGATCCTGCTCGCTCATGGTTTTGGCATCGAGGTCGATCCTGGCTTCGATGCGGCCGAGCTGCGTCGCCTGATCACGGTGCTCGACGGTGTGCCGATGCGCAACGGCTTGCTGCGGCCGGTGTAGCGCGTGCTGGGCATGGGCGCGGCCACGCGCATCTTCGTGGCCACGGGCGTGACCGACATGAGGCTCGGATTCAACGGTCTGTATGCTCTTGCCGCCGGTCAGTTGCACCAGTATCCACAGAGCGGCCATCTCTTTCTTTTCGCCAACAAGCGAAGAGACAGGATGAAGATTCTCTTCTTCGATGGCTCGAGCCTTTGGGTCTGCTCGCGCCGCATGGAGAAGGGGCGCCTGCACTGGCCCGGTTCCGAAGACGGCCGCGCGCAGTTGACGCGCGAAGAGTTCGCACTGCTGATAGGCGGCATCGATCTAACTGCAACCACGAAGCGGAAGTGGTATCGCAGAGCTGTTGCCGAAGAAGTGAACTTATCGCGCAAAGTCGCATGAATACAGGCGATACGATGACTTATCCACAGCATTCTCTGCGATGACGATTGCAGATGAACCCCGCTTCGAAATCGTCTTTGTCTGCCGTGCTCGATCCGCTCGTTGTGGCCGTCATGGAACAGTTAGAGGAGCAGGTGGAGGCGAAGGATCGAGTTATCGCGGAGAAGAATCAGGCGCTTGCCGCGGCAGAGGCGATCATCCAACAGTTGAAGGAGGCGCTTCGTCTGGAGCGCATCCGCAAGTACGGCAAGCAGAGCGAGAAGCTGTCCGATCTGCAGCTGGAGCTTCTCGATCGCGAACCCGCTGTGTCGCGCAACGAGATCGAGACCGAGATCGCCAGCGGTCCGCTTCGCGAAGAACAACCAGAACAACAGAACGCTTCATCGGCTGCGCAACAGCAGAAGAAGCGCAAGCCGCATCGCGGCCGAAACGAGTTACCCGCGCATCTTGAGCGGATCGAAGAGATCGTCGCCTGCGCGGCTGAACAGTGCAGGTGCGGCAGTTGTGGCGCCGAGACCCGCGTGATCGGCTACGAAGAGACCGAGGTGCTCGGCATGAAGCCCGCGGTGCACTTCGTGCGCGTGATCAAGCGCGAGAAGCGTGCCTGCGCACGCTGCATCGAACAGGGTGTAGCAACTGCTCCGGCGCCGGTACGCATCGCACCGAAATCGATCTTCGCCGACGAAATTATTATCGACTTCATCGTCCGGAAATATTCGGACGCGCTGCCGCTCTATCGCCAACGCGCGATTCTCATGCGCGATCTCGGCATCGATGTGGCGCTGACCACGATCGACGATGCCGTGCTGCGCGTGGGCGAGTTGCTGATTCCCTTGGTCGGCACGATGAAGCGCGATCTGCTCACCGGCGGCTACATTCAGGCCGATGAAACGCACGTAGGCGTGCAGACGCCGGACAAGAAAGGCGAGAACCATAAAGCTTATTTCTGGCAGTACAGTTCGCCTGGCAAAGGCGTGGTCTTCGACTTCGAGATGACCCGCGGCAAACAGGTCGCCAAAGAATTCTTCAAAGACTATGGCGGAATCCTCCATACCGATGGATACGTCGCCTATGAAAAGGACATCGGCACCGTTTATAAACTGCCGACCGGAACATATGGGGCGCGCAACGCAAATGTCGCAATTGATGTCGCTCAGAGTGCCGCCGTTGCCGCCGCTCAAGAGACCGGGAAAAACTCGGCAGTCATCGTCGCCGATTGGACTCTGGCAAGTTGGCAGGGGCTTAGTACGTGATCGCACTCCCTGAATGAAGTTCGCGCATCGCATCTGAAACCAACCTTTGAAACGTCTCCAGCCTTGAATTAAGAAGTTGAAACTGAAAGGAACTAGCACCATGCATAAGATCACGTTCTTCCCCTTAGGAAACGCCGACTGCTGCCGTATCGATACCTCGAACGGCAAGATATTTCTCTTTGACTATGCGAACCGACGTGATCCAAAGGACAATCAAGACAAGCGGATCGATCTGTTCGCAGAACTGAAGAAAGATCTTCAGGCAGCCAAACGGGACAGCTACGATGTCGTTGCCTTCACGCATCTCGATGACGATCATATCTGCGGCGCTCCCGACTTTTTCTTCCTTGAGCACGCCGAAAAGTATCAGTCCAAGGATCGTGCAAAGATCGGTCAGATGTGGGTACCCGCACCGGTTTCATACACTAGAAGTCGATGGGCTAAATCTCGCATTCCTGGGGCAGCCGTCATATTCGAACCAGCATCGTTCAAGGTAGAAAAATTCAATTGCCGTCCGTGGTTTCGTAAGAGGATCGGGGCGACGATTCTTTCCGTTCGCAATCGCCCTAAGGAACCTCTGCATAAGTTCCAAATCCACAGCCAGCTTGGATAAAGTTGAATGAGGGTGGGGAATGCGATGCGTCAGATGACTTTGGCAAGCCAGACAAGTTTTGAGAAGTATGCGCGGAAGAGCCGTCGTGAAGAGCTTTTGAGCGTGATGGCAGCGGTAGTTCCTTGGTGTGATCTGGAAGCACTGATCGAGCCGTAATACCCGAAGGCGGGCAACGGTCGTCAGCCGGTTGGGCTGTCGATCATGCTGCGCGTCTACTTTCTGCAGCAGTGGTTTAATCTCTCCGATCCTGGTGCCGAGGATGCGCTCTACGAGTCGCCCGTGCTGCGCCGTTTTGCGAGCGTTGATCTGGGCCGCGCCGCAGCCCCCGACGAGACCACGATTCTTCGCTTCCGCCGTCTGCTGGAGCAACATGAACTGTGCGGCCAGATTCTGGACACGGTGAACCATTATCTGGCCAGTAGAGGCCTGCGCATCGCGACCGGCACGATTGTGGATGTGACGATTATTCCCGCGCCGTCATCCACCAAGAACAGCAAGAAAGAGCGCGATCCCCAGATGCATCAGACCCGCAAAGGGAACCAGTGGTATTTCGGTGCCAAGGCGCACATCGGCGTGGATTCCAAGTCGGGCGTTGTGCACTCAGTCTGCACCTCGGCGGCTTCGGTATCGGACGTGCATATGTTGCCCGATCTGCTGCACGGTGATGAGAAGAAGGTCTGGGGCGACGCTGGCTACCAGGGGCAAACGGAGGCCATTCATGCCGCTGCTCCCGCAGCGCAGGATATGACATCGCGGCGTGCAAAACGCAAGGGTGGCATCGATGAGCAGGAGCGGCGCAAGAACCGCACCAAGGCCAGAGTGCGCTCGAAGGTGGAGTGGCCCTTCCGCATCCTGAAGCGTGTCTTTGGATACACCAAGGTGCGCTATCGCGGCCTCAAGAAGAATCACGAATGGCTGCTGGCGGCTTTTGCGCTGGTTAATCTCTACCAACACCGCAAACGGCTGGTCGCGCTGGGGGCGTAGTGTGTCTGGAGGCCGGAAATCGGCCTCCAGGGACACAAAACATCTCACTAAAGCACGCGTTTGGACGCGATTTGTCCCGCAATTTTGGCTGTAACTGCTCCAGCATCCCGTTGCATCGCAATCACGCCGCAAAATCGTGGGCTGTGCAGAGGCTCCATAGCGGTTGAGGTGTTCAACATACAGAGCGACGCTGGACACAGCGCTTGCGGAACTCAATTCATATAGAGATTCGTTTGCAGGTTAGGCGCCTCTTCTTGTGGACCGCCAGCTTTGCTTCGGATGAGTATGAAAACGTCCAGAACCGTCGCAATATTACGAATGTTCCCCACAACACTCGCGAGGCCCTCTTCCATGCCGGGATGCCCTTCCGCGAGGGCTTCTATATGTCCGCTCACATTCCTCAGCCGATCAATTTGCAGCAGAAGATCCTCGAAAGCCGCAGCCGTTACCGGTCCATCTTCCGCTGAGGCTATAGAGTCCTCTTCGGTCCTGTCTGTCTCTGTACCGGCGTCAACCTGTAGGCGTAAATCTTCAATCAAGCGCAGTGTTGTTGTCTCGCCAAGGAAGCTGATAAACAGCCCCAGCAATTGCACAATCAGAGTGATTCCGCCCTCGCCATCCTCGTCCGTCTCGGATTCAACTTCACCTAGCCTGCTCAAGCTTCCATTCGCAGTAACCTGAACCTCGCTGAGCCGGGGTGATTGCGACTTAGCCAAAGCCAAGGCACGGGAAGCGAGCGCATGAAAACCATCAACTCCCACGGGTGAGCCGAGTTGCCTGCGCAGTCTCTCATAGACGCGCACAGCCGCAGGTTCGGTATGCAGGGAGGTCGTGCCTGCACCGGCTTCACCAGCGACGAGGCTGCGGGCCAAATCTCGCGTCTTTTTCGGAGGAAGCATCGGTTCCGTTCCTTGCTAGTACGCTATGACTCGCTTTGAATTTGAGGCATGTACCGCAATGGTACTCTTCAACTGGCAGGTCCGGCAGCGAGATATTAGGCGCGCTTCATTGGACATCTTCTTGCCATCGCGCAGTCCAGAGGGAAGAAGATATTTCCAGAAAGGCGAGCAAAATGGGACAGCATTCCTCCATCGCCGATTCAGCGATGTGCTGAATTTGAGCGAAAGTGTGCAGCTGGCGAGAATGCCATAAATGCTCATTCGAATGAATAAGATCCGGCATCCCGTGGTTCCGCTCGGAATTGATGGTTCTTTCCATATTGCACACCAGCTTTGTTAACCTTATGGCAGTACGGTCGAGTATCCCTCCAGTGGTCATCCTGCAAGGGTCGTAATCGGAAGGAGGCTGTTCAATGGTTGAATTTGAAAACTCGGGATTCGACACCACAGCGTTTCTTGCCCACGCCGGCCTGGGGCGAAGAGTCATCCAATTGGCGCCGAAGGATGCCTTCTTCTCTCAAGGAGATCCCGCAGACTCAGTTTTTTATCTTCAGAAGGGCAGCGCAAAGGTAACAGTGGTTTCCCCAACCG